>Ga0265780_10002719_pt1 | contig 23742 bp, 36 predicted proteins | sample P1T30metagenome_FD_192432 | JGI IMG/M metagenome (GOLD analysis project Ga0265780, IMG submission 192432) | Plant litter microbial communities from East Loma Ridge, Irvine, California - P1 T30 | ecosystem: Environmental > Terrestrial > Plant litter > Unclassified | place: USA: California... | reverse complement strand
GATGCCAAAGTTCAAGATGCCGCTTTACAAGTTCTTACGCACTGTTCAACTTCAACCGCATTGTTGGGAATGTCTATCGAGTGAGTCTAACCTCCTTCAACTCCTCCTTGGTGTACCGTCTCTCGGCTGGATCTCAGTCGAGGTGCTTAATGATGAATGCTAATGTCAGTCTTACTTGGCCAGCGATCATTGCTGGATGTTGTGTAGATGGAACAGAGAGGAGACAGTGGCTAATGACTCTACTAGAGGGATTCAAGTGAGTCCCCGTTTCAATGTCTCCCTCCTTCACCCTTCGAAATTAGCCATTTCGATCGTAATGAGCAATCATCAAAAGCGGAGGAAGGGACCACCAGAAAGGATGAAGACTGACAAAAAGGGCTCAATGTTGTTTCGATATCGAAACGGCAACTACCATAATCGTAGAAGTTTGGAGGAGGGTAGATGCAGGAGAAGGTCGGGCTGATTGGAAACCCGTCTGTGAAGATCTTGGATTACAAGTCCTGTAAGTCCTTCGTGTTTCCCCCAATTCTTTGGATGATAAGCTGATTGTAAGACTTTGTTAATCAGTTGGGGAGATGTTCTTGTTTCTTGTTTTTGCTTTCGCTGTACTACTATCGCTTCGTCACTTTACATATATCACGTTTGGTCATTGGACCGCTATCATCACTCATCGTTCATCGATCATCCATCCCTTCATACATCAAATACATCAAACATCATCGCCATCATCACCATCGGAGAAACCATCATAATCAATAACAATATCAACAACGACATAAAAACCATACACCAAATACGGAGGGAGGATTGGTAGTAAGAAACAGACAGGGAAGAGGGAGGGGTAAAGACATAAAACTGTAAAGAAGAAAGCATACACCAGATCATACATAGAGTATACACATGCATGCTCTTGATTGAAATGACTGAAACTAAAAACCCCAAATGATGAGCCCTGAAATACCTATACTACATGTGAAACCAGTGGCCCCGAATGATGTAATGAAATTGGAATGAATGTCGATGCGAGTGGGCGAATGAGTGTAATGCGAAGTTTGAATGAGACGACAGGTAGAGGAGGGAAAAAGAGGCAAGGCAGACATTGGCCAAGCGGTATTCGAAGGCGGAGAGGCAAGGGAGACAGGGGTTTATTGTTTATTGTTTGTTGTAAATGAGTGTAAATTGAAATGAAAATGAATTGATGGTCGTGAATGGATCGTGTCGAGGCAAAAATACAATGTAGTTGAATGATCGTCGCGTCGTAGATTCATTGCGTCGTTTAGTAGCCGAAACGGGCGTCAAACCTTTCGGTAGATCCAAAGTCTTCGTATCGGTAGGAATCGGATTGTTGCTGGTCGTAAGGAGCTATGAATAAGCTGGGGCTCTACTGAGCGGGAAAGCTTACCAGCCAACTGGTTCAATCGGGCATCGACAGATCGCCTGTTGATGTGCGCATTGTCAGACTGATGTTAGCTTGACCAAGAAGATAGGGCATACCATCGGGAAAGGCTCCTGCATTCGTCAGATCGCTCCCGGGTTGAGGAAGAAACAGACTTACAGGATGACCTTGCTGGGAACCAGCAGAACTGCACATCATCAGCTTGGAGCTCCAACACGAAGACACGCTAGCTGACTTACTAGAAGATGAGGGGTCGCCACTCCTTCAACACCTCCATTACGGCAGAGTTCCTGTTGATCAGTTTTGTTCGGGTGAGTGGGTAGAGACATGCCTGAACTTGTTGATGAGATTCTGCTTGCCCCTGTATGGTCAGCTATCACTAAAGAGCGGAAGAAGTAGCTCACTGAATGTTGGCGTATGAGATCTGGTTAATCAGCTTTCATCCACAAGAATCGAGAAACTGAGCGTACCTGGAGGACCTTCTCGCTGGAGAACAAGTTCCACTTCTTACCGACCTTAGCTTCGATAAAGTGGTAGAGGGCCTTGACGTTAAGGAAGTTGACAAAGGCGTATCCGACCTAACTAATCAGCCGAGCAGGCATACTGGACTAGCGACAGCTTACATTGCAGCAATTGGTGAAATCGAATCGAAGGTACATGAAGTCGAATTGACGGGGAACAACCTAGATATCAGCGAGCATCAGGCAGGGATGGGAGTTGCTTACTTCGTTCAAAATGTCGAACAGACCTTGGCGGGAGAGCTTGTTCTGGTTGTCAGCTCAAGTTCAGATCTTTACAGCTGAGATATACCGGAACATCCTTGATCATGATGGAAGTTCGCATGTCTTGTCCTGAACATCAGCTAACGGCCAACACCAAGGCTAGAGTAGCTTACCAGAAAGGATTCTATCGGGAAAGACAATATTCTCGTCAGGAATAGCCTGAGATGGGTTCCTGGGAACACCACCTAGACCTTGACCGAGCCTTGCCCTGGTCCTGATATCGGCCTGACTAGCCAAACCTTGCAACATTCCAGGCTCAGACAACCTCCTCCCCATAGCGGCGAGATGAGGAGGGGTGTAAGTGGAAGCTCCCACATAGGGCTGGGTGGGGAACGACTGATGTTTCTGGAAAGTCGAGCTTCGGGACATGGGAGTATGGGAAGAAGCCCTCGAGCTGTACTGGCTGGGGCTGCCTCCGACTGGACCAAAGATATCGGTGTTTTGGTAGTTGTTGGGTCGGGATCGTTCAGAGATAGGAGGGTCGAACTTAAGAGCTCCAGTCCTGTAGATCGACGCTCCGAGAGTATCGTCGGGCAGTTCGCTGGGATCAGGATCGTAGATTACCTTGAGTCGGCCACCGACAGCTGCCATGCCATCGAGCTCAGTGACAGCTCGGTCTGCCATTCGAGAATCAAAGAACTCGGCTTTGTAGATCTGTCAGTCAGCTTCTATCGCCAACATGGCGAGGTAGCTTACGAAGCCAAGTCGATCTCCCGGTACAACAGTCTTGACATCCCCAATCTGCTCCAGACTGTTCTGCTCTATCAGTTGGCTGTCATAGACGGGACGAGTTAACTGACCCTGATGGCATCTTTGGTGATGGATCTACCATTGATGACCTCGAGGACGATCCTACCTTCGGTGTTGTCGATGAGATCCCTCATGGATGTGACTCGAGGTATAGTCTACCGTCAATGCCATTGCAGAATGAAGTGGAAGCTCACCTTGATGATCTCAGATTTACTGATAGGTCTACAGAGGATGGAGACGGGCTGGACACTCCACTGAAAGGTAACAGTTCGAGCTCGGAAGTACTCGTATACCTTCAATGCCTCTCGAGAATCGTAGTATGTAGCAATGATCTGCCTATCAGCGTGATCATATGCAGAGGACATACTTTGTCTCGACCATTACCACCACAAGAGACGATAGCTTTAGTAGTCGCGAGTGACTGATAATCAGCTCATCGATCAAATCAGATAGCTGACTCACACTAATCAGCGCACTGATCTCTTCGGAAGAGGCAGCTGCCGGGAAACCGGTGAACTCCTGTATCAGCTTGTGCGAGCTTTCCATCCAGGGCATGGAAGCTCACAAGAAGGAACCTTCCCACATCGATAGGAGAGTGGAGATAAGTCGAGTTTCTCTGAGCTCCTCCCATCTTCTCACTAGGAGTTTGCGCCCAAGTCTGAGATCCACCATACTGGTACCTCGCATCAGAGTGACTGGATCCCATGGCGGGAGAAAGAGCATCGGAGCTGAAGGGTGTGAAAAGTCCAATCGAGCTGGCCGAGGGAGGAGTAAGCGGGTGCCCTGGTGATGAGCTTTGAGCGAAGAAGATAACGGAATCAGCTTACCCCCTCCAACAGCTGGTGACCCTTTTCCGGAGGAAGAGAATTGAGGTAGGTCCTGGCCGTCAGCTCATGGTGCCAATTCAACTCCGAGAGCTCACTTGACTCTCCTCAGACTCGGGACTGTACCTCAACGAAGGTACACTTCGGTCAGTGAGGGAAAGGTTCCTCATTTCTTGCCAGTCGTAGGTGATAGAAGACGAAGACTGCGCCCTCGAGGCGATTTTTTTCGCTGCTAGTACCTGTAGGTCAGCTACGGTCCCAGTAGAAAGGATGAACTAGCTTACGTCGGGGTCCTCCCAGTAGTCAGGATCCAGAGCTTTGGATTGTTGAGCTTTAGGAGGAGTGGTAGGCTTGTAGCCTGACTGTTGGACCTTCCTACCATGTTAGCAATCTTCGTTCTCCAAATATTAAGGAGATACTCACGAAGGTGAGGAAGATTCCTTCTTTGGACTGGCTACAGCTGCTCCAGCTGCGTTGGCGTAGGAGATAGGCTGCGAGAGAAAAGAAGGAAGAGAATGGTGATTACGGCGAAGGAAGGGAAACACATCAGCTTGTTTCCTTGTCCTAGCAAGAAGGGAGAAGAAGGTGAGGAAGGTTGTACTCACCTGGCCACGCGCCGGTTTTTCGTATTGAGCCATCTTGATTTACCTACTTCACGTGTGAGATGAAGAGGGTGAAGATAGTTGAAGATAACAATAGGGAAGGGAAGATAACTTGTATCTTCCTTCAGTAAGAAACTAGGTGGGGGACGTGTCAAAGAATACCTATTAATCAGCTATGTCTCTGTAGTGCGAGAGATAGCTCACAATGGACGATATAAAGAGAACAGGTATTGTTATCCTATAAAAGGGAATTAGGTACAAATGACGGCGAAAGGTAGAAGTGAAAGAGTAAAAGAGAGAAGATGGATGGATGGATTATAATACAGGGATGGGGTGACGGGACCAATCTTGGTATTTCAGGTTTCCAATGTCTGAGCACGGACCTCTTTGCGAATTCAGAGATGAAGATGACGATGGTGGAGGGGTTGAATGGATGGGAGAGGGTGGGAGAACTTGACTCAGATCTATACTAATCAGTAGTACTACATACAATTAGCCCAGGCAAGAGTTTGGCGGGAAGTGTAAAAATCGATAACTTCCTCAGGGGATGTTGTCGTTGTTTGTGTTGTTTGCATCGTTGAGCGACCCGTCTCGGAGTATCTAATTCTCGCTCGCGAGGCGGTGCTAGAAAGTAAGACAGTCAGCCAGACAATTGTACATATCATTCCACGAGATCATAGTCCTCGCGTATGCCATCTAAGCATCAGCTTCGAGGGAGAGAGGACAGTCATCTATGTAGGCTAGTCACCGGATAGAAAGCAGTCGCGTTACAAGACATCCTTTGCATCCCTTTATGATTTCCGCTTAAATACATTCCATGGGATTTAAGCGAAAAATCAGAAATATCATACGTAATCTGGTGAACACTTCCGGCCGATCGACTTTACGACCTCCGCCGAGATCATTCATACGAGTACTCGAACATCACTTCAACATTGACACAATGACAACAGTTACAACAGGAGCTAAACCTATCTCATTCACCCAATATATCTGGGGGAAATGTAAATCTCAACCTGCGATTCCTATTGGTCAGTTTAACCTTTCATTGTCGTGGTCACCCGACTAAATCGATAGGTATCTTAGCTACCTGTGGTGCTTTGGGAGGAGCGACTTGGAACTTGAGAACTGGTAATCGACAGCGATTTAATCATTACCTCCGTCTGCGTGTCATGTACATCCCTTAGCACTGTTTAGTGGGGAAATGGCTGATAATCAGAGCACAAGGATTAACAGTAGCCGCAATGGTAATCTACGGATCAGTAGCAATCACCAGAGAACAACAACAAGCACATTATATCAAAACGCAAAAGACGTTGGGCGACTTACCAGCCGATACAGTCGTACCAGACGCAAGTGGACGGATCGGTACTCCAACTAAAGACTTTGATCTCAATCGACCTCAGAAATCAGCTTCTACCTCATCAATTCCTGTTGAAAGTGACGAGACGAGTAATGGAGTTCAGTACCCACTTGCAAAGAAGGATAGGATGAAGGCTTCGGATTTCGCAAAGAGGCTGAGAGAGGCAGAAACTATGCATGCGAAGGAGGCGGATGAGGCTAAGGCAAGGAAGCAGTAGGTATCGTACAGCTTGACATGCATCTCACGAGTACGTGTAGGACACTATGGTCTTCGGCGTCTGGACGAAAGATACCGGGAGATAATGCCGTACATGGCATTTCTACCTCTACTTCTATTTCTACTTCTCATACTTCGAGTGCTGAGGAGACTCAACTCATCACAAGAACATGCACCTCTCCTTCAGCGCCCTCGCACCAATAGCCTCCCACTCATCCCTCCTAATCCACATATCCCCCAAACTCTCCAAATTACAAATCACAGAAGCGCCCTTCCAGCATACGAATCTCGGATTTAATCCTCGCGGAGGGGGAACGATAGCAACGTGGTCCGATGGTATACCCTTCGCTCTGAGCAATGGAGGAAGTCTACCATCAGCTTTACCCAAGGGACGGATAGGGTCAGCTTACCTCTCTGAAATGAATGCTCCCAGACCCTTCAGAGCTGATGTCCCACCGATCAAGAGGATGGAAGTGGAAGCAGTCTTGACTTTATTTTCGGTCCCGGCACTAGCTATTGCAGCTGCAATAGCCCCATCCAAAGGTGATTTGGAGGCTTCCAGAACGATATCGAAATTGACGTTCGACCAATCGTATGCAGTCGCTTCGACAATAGGAGCGACTTCGGGTACGGGCGCAGCCGCAGGGACGGGGGGTTCTTCATCGGCGAAAAGCATTTCGACGGTTTCTTTGGATTCCGCTTCCGGTTCTGGTTTGGGCTCAAATGCCTCTTTCTTCTCTTCGCCCTCGGCCTTGGGTAGGATGGGTAGGAGATGTTGAGTGAGTTGCCTCATTGCTGATGTTGGTTCGTCGTAAGACGTAGTGAGCATATCCGTAATATCGTCCGAGGTGTTCCAGAATTTGAATGTCCCTTGGCCGCGTTTGCCATCAAAGTTGATCATCCTCGTATCAAAGAAGCACTGGTGTCAGCAGGGTAGGTGTAGGAAGACGTACCAGTGGGGCCAAAATATTCTCATCATAAGTCCTGAAATTGTATTTTTCCGTTAAACCCTCTGATTTGAGTCGATAAAAGTCCCACGGCGTACTAGCCACCAAATGTTCTTCTAGGGTACAGATCTTGATCTTGAGATTATCCATCATCAAGAACTCCTGCGCTTTCGCAAGGTCGAGATCACGATAAGGGAACGAAGATCTCTCAAGTAGCGAGACCATCGAGGAGGTAATATCGTCACCTCCGTAATCGAGTTTGATCCTCGTATCGGCGTTGATGAGGCCTTCATCGACAAAAGTTATTGATGTCTGTTGGGCTCCTATGTCGACTACACAGGCGGAAGACATTCCTGCGCTAAAGATTGCGCAGTAGGATTCTTGGTGGACTGCGATCTCCTTGAATGACATGACGGATAGGAGGAGGTTTGTCATTTCCTGGACGTAGGTTCGGTCGTCGTGGTCGGGCACGAGGAGGACGACCGAGTATTTCTGACATGAGCTCCACGTTTGCTCTAAACATAGTGGTGACTTACGTGATAGTCCCTAGGCGAGATACCTAGTTCCGTCTTCATAGCCTCCTGGAGGATGATCTCGATATCATCCAATAACTGCTGAGACGAGCTCCAGTCCCGCCTATTCAAAGTCCTGTTCAGAATAGGGTACCGGACCGTATATCCAGAATTATCTGGTATGCGCAAAGCCTGCTCGTCAGCTTATTTCCCCATGTCCTTTAAGCGCACTCACGTCAACTCCGACGATATAGTTCTTGCCCTTGACTTCGGTCCAATCTATTCGATAAGGATCATTATGTTCCGGTATAGCTTCCGGTTTAGATTTCGCATTTGAAGCTTTCACTCTTACTCCCTCCCTGTGATCTGATGCTAATCGATTCACTCGCAGTCGATTACGAAGATAATCTCGTAAATAACCGATCTTTTCGTCCAACTGCCCATCAGTCCAGCTTCATCTTCTACACTCACGAGGTCATCTGCTTCTTTTGACAAGCCATCTGGCTCTCCATCGCCGTTCATATCTACATCCTCATCCAGTTTGGCCCGCTTAGTTGCTCTTCCATTCGATCTACCACTTCCACTTCCTGTCCGAGACATGCCCACTCCCTTTGGGATCGCAATATTCGGTCTGGCAATACAATTCGGTACCTCCTTGGGGTAGAAATCGGATGCCCGTCCTATACGTAGATTTCGTGATCCGGGGTGAATAATAAGGGTATGGCTTAGTGGATGTACCTTTCATTAGCTACGTCCAGTCGACCATTGACTTACATCAGGTACCTCTGGAGCTCCCTCTTGACTTGCAGCCTTCAATTTTTCCTCGGCCAGCATTTCCTTCTCCCTCTTTGCTTTCGCTTGACTGGTCTGCCTGAATACCTCTAGATTCCGTTCATGCTGTACATAATCTCCAGCTGGATTCTTGATATTGAACCTGAAATCAGCTGACATGAGCGACTTGGCACAGTTCACTCACAGTCCGGGAACTACTGCTGTGGTATATGCGATTTGTTTGCCCTCGGCCTTTATCTGTTTATGTTAGATATATACGCGAAGTGGAGGGAGAATATACTCTAGGTTTCTTACGGCGAGGAAGTGGGTTTGGGGTTGAAGTTGAGGCTGCTGGAGCTATCGCAGCAGATGGGGTCGGTTTGGGGGTCACATCATCGAACACCGCCGGAGACGAAGGAGGTGGGGAGGAGCGGCTCATGGTAGAAACAAGCGTAGGTAGCTCATGTACCATCATTATCCGTAGCTCATGCATGCTGGACGATGGCCGCGTTCCTTATCACCCAATCTCAGGCACAGATCTTTGAATTACCACGTCATGCGAAAAGTTCCAGGATGAATTCAATTTATCGTTCAACCTCCACTTGCAGGTCTTCACTCGAACACATATACACCAAACCCATCAAAGCAACAATGGGACGAAAAGCAGACCGTAAACAAGCGCCACCACGCCCTATGCCAGGCTCTGACGCCTTCAAACCGCGTCAACCAAAGGGAAAGAAGAAGGCATCAGGATCAACCAACGAGAAAGTATCTATCAAAGCTCCCCGTGGACCTTTTGCCAAATCCAAGAAAGAACGACAAAAGAAGGCCGAGAAGAAGCTAGAGATCCCAGAGGATGAGGAGGAAGATAGTGATCTTGAAGATGCGCTCAAGCAGGGTGAATTGAGTGAAGATGAGGATGAGGAAGAGACTGTTAAGATCAAGTCATTCAAGAAGAAGGATGATGGTGCGGATTTAAGGAATGGACCTGTCAAGGAACTTGTCTTTTCTGATTCGGAAGAGGAGGATGATGTTGTTGGAGATGAGAATGAGCAATTACCTCCTGGATTACATACTTTCGACCTGGACGAGGCACCTGGATCAGAAGATGAGGAGATGGACGATGAGTTTGATATGGGATCCGAGGACGATGAGGAGATGGAGGAAGACGACGAGGTCGACTCGGCTTTCGCTTCTTCCAACGAGGGCGAGGACGAGGGAGATATTGACATGGATGATGATATGGAGGATGAGGATGAGGATGGAGATATCCAGACCAACTTGGAAGACGACTTGACAAATGAAGGTTTCACTCTACCTGCCGTTGACGGTATTGAGGAAGAGCATGAGCACGGAACAAGTCTTCGAGATGTCGAGACTAGGATGAGGTGGTTGGTTGGAGTCTGTGTCGGCAAGGAGGAACGTACATCCAACGGTGTCCCCGGGCAGTAAGTCCCTTTTATCGTATTCGCAAAGGCATAAACTAACAATCAGCTCCCGATCAGATCACTTGCTACAACTTGAACACGACATCGCAACCTACTTTGGCTACAACCATTTCCTAGTCAACAAGCTCATGCGACTTTTCTCCGTCGATGAAGCACTAGCATTCTTCGAGTCCAACGAATCCCCACGACCAGTAACCATCCGAGCCAACACTCTCCGAACTCGTCGTCGTGATCTTGCTCAAGCCTTGATCGCCCGTGGCGTCCAACTTGAACCCATTGGTAAATGGTCAAAGACCGGTCTTCAGGTATTCGAATCAACAGTCCCAGTAGGAGCTACACCCGAGTACTTGGCTGGTCATTATATGCTCCAAGCAGCTTCTTCTTTCCTACCCGTCATCGCCCTTGCTCCTCAGCCCAACGAGAGGGTCCTTGATATGGCCTCTGCCCCAGGTGGAAAGACGACATACATCTCCGCTCTCCTACAAAACACTGGATTGGTGTTTGCAAACGATTCAAACAAGGCCAGGACAAAGAGTTTGACCGCCAACGTACACCGAATGGGATGTAAGAATGTTGTTGTCTGCAACTACGATGCTCGAGAGTTCCCAAGAGTCATGGGTGGTTTCGATAGGGTTTTACTCGATGCCCCATGTTCCGGAACCGGAGTTATCAGTAAAGATGCCAGTGTCAAGGTCAACAAGGTACGTCCTCCACCCTCTCTTGCATCAAAGAGCCTTCCACTGACCCCTAGACCGAGAGGGACTTCCAACTGTTGGCACAACTCCAAAAACAGCTCATCCTATGCGCCATCGATTCATGTAACCCAAACTCCGCTACTGGCGGATATGTAGTCTACTCAACCTGTTCCATCACCGTCGATGAAGACGAGGCAGTCGTAGACTACGCATTGAAGAAGCGACCTCATGTCAAACTCGTTTCTACAGGTCTCGAATTCGGTGTAGAGGGATTCAAGTCTTTCGAGGGTAAACAATTCCATGATAGTCTCAACCTTACCCGACGTGTAAGTTACACTCCCCTCGATGGTATGAGAAGACAAAGCTGATAGCAGTACTACCCCCACAAACACAACATGGATGGTTTCTTCGTCGCCAAGTTCAAGGTCGAAAAGCGAAAGAAGCCAGTCGCAGCTACCAAGGAAGAGGAGGAAGCACCCCAGATGAAGTTGAACGACGAGGGAGAGCTAGTCGAGGAGAAGCGTACAGCATTCAACGACGATGAGGATGAGGATATCATCAAGGGTCAGTTCCCCTTTATATTCAAATAAAATGGAAGCTAACGTGCCAGAGGGAAAGAGGAAGCATCTTCTCAAGACAAAGGGAATCAAGCTCGCCCCAAAGAGTGAAAAGTCCGCAAAGTCGGGTAAATCCAAGTCCAAGTAATCTCTTTTTCTCGTCGCAATTCTCTCTGTACTCTTGCATGCATTATATGTAAAACATCTCTCATCTCATTTGAGGTCCTCGGCGTATTTCTTCCACCAAGAATCAAATCCTTCACTCTCGCTCACATCCACCCCGATCTCCTTCAATTTCTTGGTACTAAGCTGAGAATTCTCTGGACGTTGCGCCGCAGCTTCACCGGTAGCTGGAGTTGTATTTGCGATAACATGTTTCATGGGCAGGTTGAGGTGTTTGGCAATTATTTCAGTCATGTCGTATTTAGTCATGGGTGGTGCTGGGGTCGAGTAGTGCAGGATTGGGGGAAGGGATGGTAATTCTTTTCTTGAGCTGAGTGTAAGGGAGCACGAGCGGACGTACGGGTAAGATCATAGATGACCCTTCCTACATCCTCGACATTCGTAGGAAATCTGACTTGGACGTGATCCATCTTGTACTCTTTACCAGACTGATCTTGAATCACTGCCAGTCAGCTCCCGTTGTCGAGCAATAAGGCCGGCTTACCATCAACCAGGACATTGACCGCAGATTCAGCATTATAAGTAGCACGACCGAATCTACCATCAGCTATGACAGTCATCGCGAGATCGCAAACTTACAAGAGAGGAACCCTCAAAACTGTAACTCTAGCCCCTTCCTCCCTCTCTTTCAGCACAGCGACCTCCCCATCCCGCTTCTGTCTTCCATACATCTGTAATGGATCAGGCTCGTCGTCCACCTCATAAGGTGGTCTAATTCTCAGCTTTGACTCATTGACCAGAGACTTGAGAAGCTTACTTCTTGCCATTGAACACGTAATCTGTTGAGATGTAGATGAGGGTGAAATCGTGTTCCCTGGCCAAGGAAGCGAGGTGGGCTGGAACTTGGACATTTATCTGATTGTCAACCTTCGGAGTAACAAGTGTGACATACTTGTGCAGCCTTCTCTGGATCTGCTTCAGCTACATCAGGTCTTCTCTCCGCTGCGCCTTTCTATTAGGTTATACACTCATTGATGTATGTTGTAGCTCACAATGGATCACAGCTATTATGTCAGCTCAGAACCTACCCGGCGAGATATACCTTTAACATTATGTGTCTGAAAGAAACCTTTCACAGCTTCTTTATCCATAAGGTCCAACTTAGTGTACGCTGGATCAACGGCCGCTCTAGTAAAAGCTAGCGGAGTGACTACCATCAGTTCCCTTCTTTGGAGATTGGGGGGATCGTACCATTATTAACTCTTTTAGAAACTAAGTGTTCAACAACAGCTCGACCAAGGAGACCACTTGCTCCTGTCAGTCAGCTTATGTAGGGAGTGGAACTAGAAGCTAACCGGTGACCACTGTAACACTATCGTCTTTGATCGACATGGTGATAATAGACAGGCAATGACTGAAAGTTAGTGCGAATCTTCAGACTTCATCAAATGATCGGCCTCCACTTTCACATTCCCCGCAAGTCTGAGTGGGGGAGATAAGTCGGCATTGGCAATGACGGTCTGATTAGGGCAGCAAATGTAAGTAAGCAAAGAGTGAACCACGGAGCTAGCTTCTGAACGTGCGCGCCCTATCGGCTGGGTCAGTTTGACGCAGTGTGGACGCCTTGGCAGGCAGCCAAGAGAACGGGCAAGTGACACGGAAGCTTGGTGATGCAAGCACATCACTCCAAATCTCATCTGCCTATTAATAATAACCTTCCTGATCAGAGCATACCACGACTACCTATCTTCCTCATCGGCTTCGTACGCACGAAGAATGTGAACTCCCGAATGGACGTGAGCCCTGGGTATGGACGTCTTCGGCAACGGATAAACGGCTAAACTCCTCAACCGTAGATCAATTGTTCCCTATTTTGTAGCTTAGACCTCCTCCGACACACCCATAATGGTCTTGACAAGCGTATGGATATCCTCATCAGAGACATACTCTGAACGTAAAATTGAATCTACCTTGACTGTTGCTCAATTAAAAGTGAGTACACCGAAGTCAATGAGCTGACAAAAGGACAAATTAACGCCTATAACTGGAATACAACCTCAATTCCAAGTCATTTCTATTCGACCTTCGAATGAGTCGTCGGAAGTGATTGCACAATTGCAACATGAGAGTCAAACTTTAGAGTCGTATGGATTGAGGGAATGGAATTGTATTCATGTAAGCTCCTCACGCAGGATTAGCTGATGAAAGGTGGAAAATACCGACCCAACAGCTCGACCTGGGGAATATAATGATTTATCCGCTGTTGAGAAATTCGAATTAACACCCGAAGAATACGAGTCGAGGAGGGATACAGTCTTATCACACCTGAAAGCGAATAAACTAGGAAGATTCGCAGAAACACCTACAAACCTCACCCAAACCCCTCCTGCGCCTATACCCTCAAATATCAAGGTCGGGGAAAGGTGTGAAGTCCAATCTGGAGACGGGACAATCGATAGGCGTGGAACGATAAGATTTGTTGGGGAGGCATCAATGGGTAAAGGAGGAGTGTGGGTGGGTGTAGAGATGGATGAGCCTACGGGCAAAGGAGATGGGAGTGTGGATGGGGTTAGGTATTTCCAGTGTTCTCCTAAACATGCTGTCTTCGTCAGGGCGGATAAGGTCACAGTGGGAGATTTCCCAGAAGAGGATTTGATGGCGGATGATGATGACGATGATGAGATTTGAGTCATGGGGATCACGAACTACATGTGGATGAATCAATGTACAGTATGAACGCTGATGAGGATGGTGTCTGACTTTCTGATCTACATATGTACAACCCTTATAACCATTCTCATTTATAATTCCGACATACGTTCTCCCTATCTATACTCTTTTAGCAGGAGCTCCCCTAGTGACCTTGGGCGTGTACGCCAGTTCTTCCTCCTCGCTTTCGAACTCCGGCTCTTCATCCATATCGTCATCCGCTTCTGGGGTCTTCACAACGTAATTCTCCGGAGAGGAAGCCCCACCGGAATCATCGACCCACAACGCCTTTCCAGCTCGAAGAGCCGGCATCACGGCCTATCATCAGCTATCTATCACGCGGAGGTGGGTCAACATACATTGTGAAAGAGCGCGTGAAGCTCATTGGCGCTGATAATAGTCTCCTTGCCTTTCTTTCCCTTCTTCTTGTCTCCTGCCCTCGTCACTCCCTCCTCCGCCAACTCTACACTCAAATCGAACCAGTCACACTTCTTGATCGAGTCGAACTGCTTCAACATCAATCGCTGAACGACCTCTTTGCCGTAAGGGGCAATCATCGCCTCATAATCGATAGGTGGAAGAGGAGTACCGGTATTCTTCTTCCCTCGAGCACTCTTGATGATGGTGGGAGGAACGGAAGCGGGTCGCCGAGAGGAAAGCACCCTCACAGCCTTATTGATTGATTCAGCCAACTCTTCACTGGATTTGGTGGGCGGAGCAGAGATTCGAGCCTTCTTTGAGGGAGAGGTCGGGGATAAATCGGCGAGAAGCAATCCGGCGGTACCACCTTCCGAATCTTCAATGGCGTTCGAATCGTATTCGGCTTGCCTCTTTAGGGCTTGAAGCTTCTGGGCTCGGGGCAGTGGACTTCGGGATTTGGGTTGGGGACTTTGAGAATCAGATTCATCATCCGAACCGTGGCTCGACATGACTTGTTCTTCTTCTTTGGTTTCTTCGATTTCTTCTCCAGCATTCGAAAGGGATGAGTCGACTTCATCCGGTTTCTCTTCATCGTTTTCCTTGAGTCCGTCGACTCCCATCTCGGGAACGAGTACGGCGACAGGGGATGAAGCTTTCCCAGCCTTGTTGGGAAGAGTCGGGCTAGAGGAAAGACCCTTTGCTTCATAGTCTTTTTCAACAGCGTCTACGGCGTATACCATGGCAATGTCGAAGTCTGGGTCGAACTGTTCATCGATATCGTCCGAAGGTGGGTGTGGAGTGGACACATCTTCCTTGTTGGCGAGTACTTTCTTCTCTCTCGCAGTCGAGGACGTGGTGGACTTGTTGGAAGATTTGGTACTGGAGCCATTGGAGGAGGGAAGTTTGGAACTATCTTCCTTCTTATTCTTGGTCAGCGGTTTAGGTAGATTCTTGACCTCCAACCTCTTTTTCTCTTCCTCCGAATCGTAGTCTGATTCAGAGGTATTGCCATGTGCTTTCGATGCTGACGTAGATGGAGGAGAGGGTTTAATTTCGTTCGAGAGTCTCGACTTGGGAATGACCTTGGAAGAAGAAGGAAGGGAAGGAGGATTGACTTTCTTTGTAGCCTTCATTGCTGATTTAGGCTTGGCTGGTGCTGCTTTCGGTCGGGTCGGTCGTGATTTGGGTGCAAGAGAATCGTCGTCGAGCTCATCGAGGAGTTTACCTACTATCGAACCTTCTTCTTCATTCTCGTCATCGTCATCCGGGGTGGGGGAAAGAACCTTCTTGGTGGGAGCGACTTTCCCTCGGCCTTTACTGCCGTAGGTGGTGGATTTAGGAGCTGCTTTAGGCATGTTGTTCTGGGGTATAAGCTGAGACCCAGGGGTTTACAGAAGCTTACGATTGAATCAATGGAAAAAGCGATGAGAGTGATGAAAGAGAAGGAAGAGAAATAAGTCAGTCATCTGGATACTTATACTTATACCCTGTGCCTAGATACACAGATTAGTGCACGGACATTCCTCTTTTCCTCATTCCCTCTCTTTTAGAGTTAGTTTTTGGGGCGTGTAGTACAGCTATATATGTATCCAAGATACACTCAAGCAGTCACTTGCATTCATTACCATTCGCCCTCTTCGTCGTTTCCTTATACTTTTCACATATATTGCCACTCTGTCCATCATGCCACGAGTCATAAATGGTAGAAACAGAAATACTACTGCTAAGGCAATCTTGCTCAAACCATACGATCGACCTGGTACCCTCCCACTCAATAGTTCCGCCAGCGATACATCGTCCTTTCAAGAAGCACATATCAAGAACAAGGAGGAATCAAAACCTGTAAAGAAGGGGGAATACAACAAAACCCACCTTGTAGCTCTTATCGTCAAAGTACGCCCCCCTCCGAACAAGCTGACAATCAGGCATCAGCACCAGATTGGGACAAACTCTCGAGAACAGTTGATAAGACTCCAACTCGTACGTTTTCTTGTGATAAAGCTGACGTGAGAATGTCGAGATACATGGAGAAAGACCATTTCACCTGCTCTACTCGAGGGGAGGGATTGGTCAAATTCCGGACCGGGGTGGGATCAGGGTATGAAGGTTAAAGCTGTCCTCGAGGTTGTTGGCCTTAGTCCTTCCTCACACCCACATCATTAAGCAGGAATCATAAACTGATGATAGTCGTCCAAACCTGATTGGGCTGTCCTTGGGAACATCATGGGTGGGAAAACTGCTAGTCGTATGTCCACATCTCCGCTTATGGGTACACGTAGAGCTGATCAGTAGAGGTCAAGGATATCTGGCGAAAAGTCATCTTCCCGAGGTTGAAGAAGGGTATGACTATCGAGTAGAGGGATAGTTACCCTGTTCTAACAGTGGGCTAAGGTGGGAAGTAAGGAAGTCTTGAGCAGTAGATGCATGATATACTATACTGTACTTGCGACATACATTGCCTCGATTTATACAGAGTATCGACCTTGTACTGCACCTCCACGATCGGCGTTCTGACTATCAGCTGGTTACATAACAAACAAGGGCGACTTACATCGAGCGCCAACATGGAAGCTTCAACGAGATTCCTCCTAATCTCATCAATAGCAGCCCTGACCTTTCTCTCATCGTTCGACTCCAATAACAAATGTAATTTCGGTTCACCACTGATAGGTGGATCTTCCCCTGGAGGATAGTATACACCTCTCATCGTTATCGAAGCTCCAGAGATTTCAGACAACATGGTCATCTGTTCTTTATTCGTTGCTTTCCATCTTGCTTTCTGAGGGTAATCGTTGATGGGGAAAATGGCGTGATAATCTGTAGCATCTGGATCTTTCGGTTTCGAAGAGAAAGAGAATGAAGAAGCGACTGCTGCTGACATTGGTTGATTCTTCATTCCTAGGTCGATTGCTTGTTGGAGTCTTGCAATTACTTTTTGGAGATTAGCAGCATCCACATTACGTCCTTCGGCTCGTGCTTTCTTGAGTGCGTCCAAAGTCGCTTGAGGTAGTTGTGTCGTACCAGAGGAAGAACTACTACTAGTCTTGCCGGTTCCTGTACCGTACAAAGCGGGATTGATGGCTTTATCAGGAGCGGGACCTTTAATGATATCAACCTTGATCTCTGTGAATGTATAATCGGCTTCTCCACGAGCTTGAGCAGTGTCCGGGGGTTTGTACTCGTTCGTCTTGGGTTTATAGGGTATAACGGCACCTTCCCGTGATGATAGTGATAATGCTTCGGATGTATCACCGTACGTGGCTTTTTCGGCGTTGTTCTTTTCTTCTCGCTTCTTGTCGAATCGCTCAAGACCTTTACCCTTGAAACCGCCATTGGATGCTTTTGCTTTACCAGACTTGATCTTCTCGAGGAAACCTACCATCAGCATTGCTTACAAGGAGAGACATACCATCAGACATGTTCTTGAGCTCATCGGGGATGAAGGCGCCACTGGCCTCCATGGCTCGCAGAATATCGACAGCGAGTTTGTCCTGGTCCGGTGCAAGGAATGTAATACAGGTACCCTTGTTCCCTGCTCGACCGGTTCGTCCAGCTCGATGAACGTAATCCTCCATATGATTGGGTGCGTCGTAGTTCTGTCGTCAGTTACCTCTCCACCGAAACCGAAAAGAGGCATGCTCACAATGACAAGCTTCAATTCCTTGACGTCCAGCCCGCGAGCAGCGACGGACGTAGCGACAATCGTAGGCACATCACCTCTTTTGAAATTCGTGATAGCCTCATCTCGATCCACTTGCTCTTTCCCTCCATGCAATGAAGCACAAACATATCCCCTAGTCAACAACTCCCTGAATAGATCATCCGCTCCATCCTGTCTCTCGACAAAGATAAGTGTACGGAATTCATCCTCCTCTTCTGCGTTGTTTTGATGATATTCACCAAGAAGCTGTAGTAGACGAGTGAACTTGGTATCGGTATCCCTGATTTCCACCCTCTGATCGATCTCTGGCGCGACCACTGATCGTCCACCAACTGTGATCTCTAGCGGTTTCGATAAGATTCGCCTAGCGAGAGATTCCATCGTCTTCGGGAATGTTGCCGAGAACAAGACTTTTTGGGCGTCTGGTCGAATGTTACCTACTATCTTCATGACCTGTGGTTCGAAACCCATATCAAACATCCGATCCGCTTCGTCACTTCTATTAGCGCTTGCCCGTTGGAGTGGGGAATGACTTACAGTACTAAATAAGTGACCCTTTTGACATTGGTGACTCGGCCATTGTTTGCCGTGAGAAGATCAATCATTCGTCCAGGTGTACAAATGACTATATCGGCTCCCTTCTTCATTTCCGATATATCCTCCGAAATTGAAACACCACCAACACAACATGCGACTCGAAACCCGAGGGCTTTGGTGAATCCTTTGATTTCAGAGTAGATTTGCATAGCGAGTTCTCGAGTTGGCGCCATGACCAATCCAATCGGGCCTTCGAGACCAGATGACGGGCGTTGATCTTTGACATGCCTGAACATAGGGAGGAGGTAGGCGATTGTTTTTCCAGATCCAGTTTTGGCGATACCGATAACATCACGACCCGACATGATACACGGAATAGCCTGAGCTTGAATCGAAGTTGGTTGAGTCCAACCTTTTCGTTGAATCAAATCCAAGCATCCCATCGGTAGACCGAATGCACCCCAATTCTTGACGGGCCGTGGTACATCCTGACCTCGAACTTTGATACCATCCATCTCTAGTCTCAGTAATTCCGCTTCTTCCTCGTCCATCTCCATAGCTTCCACTGGGGCATTGTAGAATGCTTTCCGGAAAGGTTCATATTTGATTTTCGAGTGGTCGGGGGGTGGTAGATCCTTCTTTCGGCTTTTTGATGCGGCTGTAGCGAGTAGAGCTTCGGCCTCTTGTAATTTCTGCTCGGCCACATTCTTGATTTCCTGTTCTTCCTCCTCCTCATCCGCCGCCATCAGTCCTAGTCGCTTGGCATCGGTTTTGTTGGTTTCGGAAACATCCTGTCCAATTTCTTTCATGTATGCATCCAGTGGATCTTCCTCTTCTTCCTCCTCTTCCTTTTTTGTAGCTGGTTCATCCACTTCCATCTTGACATCCGTCACCTCTGGCTTCTCCTCCTCCTCAGCGGCGACTTCAACATCCTCAGCAGCGAGATCTCCTCCTTCCGCGGCGATGGAATCCGCGTGAACAGTAAGATCGACTTCTGGTAAATCCAATTTCTCCAGTTTCCTAGGTCCATCTTCATCGTCATCATGCTCGAGAGCGACTACCGAACGTTTCAATTTTGAGCCAGCATTCATTGGTAATCCAACACCAGCGAATCCACCAAGGTTGAAAGCGGCAGGTTTAGGTGGTAGTGAAATAGCTAAATGTTGAGCATTATCCAGTATACTTTTATCACAGGTGACTTACGTTTTCCAGGTGGTGTAGGAGAAGGAATAACGGGCTTCTTGTCAGCCAGAGCCGTAGGGACAGGTTCCGGAGTAGCGGCTTTACCCTCTGCTAATTTCTCCTTTTGCCTCTGTTTCTTCCACGCCTCTAGCTTTTCACGCTTTATCCTCTGTTTCTCCTCTTCGGTCGTTGGGGCCGGTGATCGACCAGGGGAAGGACGGTGGTCGCGAGGTGGATTTGAGGTTTTACGATGTCGATCAGGTGAAGGTGAGCGACGGCGAGAAGGTTCATGCCGACGTCTATCCCTATCCCTGTCTCTATCTCTATCTCTCTCCCTATCCCTATCCCTTTCCCTATCCCTGTCTCTATCGCGATCTCGATCATCCCTGCGACGATCATCTCCTCTATGCCTATCTCTATCTCTCTCGCGATCACGGTCACGGTCTCGGTCCCTATCTCGGCCATGATCCCTCTCGCGCCGGTCATCCGACCGCCTCTCGTCATGCCTTGAACTATGACCGGACCTCTCGTACCTCGACGATGAGTCTTCCGCCTCGTCCCTTCGTCGAGAAGTCTTCCTCTCGGGCGATCTGGAGTCTGGCATCCTTTTTGTTGTTTATAAGACAAGTCACAGTCAAGTAAAGCAGAGTACGCAGGTGGACAGCTGGTAAAGGAGTAGAGCATCGGAAATTTCCGGTTGTGGCAAATCCTGACCTCCACCGTACAGGTCCACTAATTGTACCATTAAATTGGATGGTATGATGGTATATGCCTTGGCGGCATATGAAATCCCATCACAGGCAGTATGAGTCGTAACAGTGGTATGGAGCTGGAGAATCGAAGAAGCCCATCTGTGGTCGAAGACGAGGAACCTCTACTACCTGTGGCAGAGGGTGAGAGTGGGCGGAAAGTCGAGATCGGTTCATGGTCATTGGCATGTCTGCTTCTCCAGCATCTATCCAGGTTCGTACCCAGTATGTCGTTGAAGCGTACTGAACAACAGTACGCTCAATACTGGTGCTTTCGAATTTGCGACATTCCTGTTCTGTACGTCGTTCAATCATTATTGTCAACCCCTGGGACTGGCTGACAGGAAGTGATACAAGTGTTCCCGGATACCCTTGTCCCAGTCTCGCTTGTAGGGCTATGTACCAAAGCAGTCGGCCTCACCTTTTCCGGATGGGTTGGAGGTCAGGTCGACGTCACTCCACGACTGGCTCTTGTGAGAAGAGCGATTGTCTGTCAAAAGGTAAGTTTGCTAATAGATTTAGGCTGATGTATGTCTAGTCATTCAAAGCGCTTGTGTATGGGCTTTTACTAGGTGAGCTAACAGAGATTGTCGCTAGTGGCAGAGCTCATCAAAGTACTCCTGGGACCATTATCAGAGTCAGCGAAAGCAGTCTACAAAGGCACAGCCTCGCCATCGACCGTTGCTTTGACTAGTGTGCTACTTGTCTTGATTGTCGCTTCTACCTCTATCCTGGCACTTTCTAGTGCTGGCATAGAAGTAGCAATCGAGCGTGATTGGTATGTCTAGACCATTATACATGATGGGGACTGATGGCTAGGGTAACGACAATCGCTCAGGGTGATGATACTCAATTAACGAAATTGAACACCCATATGAGGCGTATTGATCTTCTTTCCAAACTTAGTGCACCCGTATATCATCCTCCTCGATTTTTGGAAAATACGTTGATGAGTAGCTCTTTGTGTCAGTTTTGACCAGTACGATTGGGTACATCCAAACTACCCTCGTGCTCCTCTCAATCGCCATGGTGACGCTCGTCACCGAATTTATCTGGATACAGGTGGTTTATCGCAACTTCCCAATATTGGCTTTTGATAGCTCTCACAAGGACACATCAAGTATGAGGACCAGTGTGACAGGCGTGGCCGATTGGTTCAAGAGGGAGAAGCAGGATTGGATCGAATTCTCAAGATTACCTATCTTCTTCAGTCAGTCTCTCTTATACTATGTGAACTCGGCTGACGCACAGGCTCTATCGCTATCGCAGCCATTTATCTGACGACCCTCTCCTATGGTGAGTTTATGACATGCAGACGACACGACCTGATAATTAGACGGAACGTTCATTGCATACCTCAAGTCTGTAAGAGGGAGGGATGACTCGTTCATAGCAGCTATGCGGGTGAGTAGCTCATCTGGTCCAAATCCTCACGCCTGACACTGAGCCCACAGGCAGTCTGCCTGATCACCGGGCTGATAGGAACGGTAGTAATGCCTCGCCTTGAGAAACTCATCGGCCTAGAAAGGGCTGGGGCATGGTCAATATGGTTCGAGGCTGTTTGTCTTACTCCCGCTTTAATTGCCTTCTTTTACGGTCTCGGCCCATATGGTCAACATGGGAAAACTTGGAACTCGGTGCTCCTGTTTGGTGGGATAGCCTTGTCGAGGATAGGTTTGTGGTCATTTGATCTTTGTCAGGTCGGTTTCTTTTTACCCGCCATGAAGTTGCCTGACGAGATAGCTCAAGGAACTACAAATCGCTCTTGCCGATCATCCCAACCGGAATCGCCTGACTGCACTCCAGATAGCCTTGCAGAATCTATTCGATCTCTTCAAATACGCTCTTACTCTATCTGCTGCTACTCCTAAAGCCTTCAAGTGGACAGCGCTGGTCAGCTTTATGGCCGTCATAAGTGGGGCTATGAGTTATGCGGTCTACCTGAGGAGTGTAAGGGGTCATTTACTGCATATCGATTGGTGTAGAAGTAAATGTAAATAGATCTATTGTACAACAGAGCATGTAATTGTAAAGCAGGTTACAGGTTACTCGTCGTCGGAATCATCCTTATCGTCTAGGTATACTGGCCGGTTGAGCTGGATTGTCAGCCTCGCTTGTATTGTCGACGCATAGTGTTTGACGTACCTCTTCGACTAGACCAATCCACTCGCCGAGAGCCCTTACAATCTCATCACCACCCTCACCAGCCCCACCAGTTCTCCACCACCCCTTACGTAGTTTCACACCACCCTCGGCCCCTTCCTCTTTTTCTGCTTCGGCCTCAGATTCATCCTGCTTAAATCCAGGTAATGGTCCATCCGGGGTCCATAGTGTGAAACACTCGAAGGTCGATGCTGGGCGAAGGACTCTGGCGTTCGTGTCTTCTACGCTGATGTCGGGTCCGTCCGCTTCTGACTTGACTATCTCTGTTTCAGTTGGAGCGGGAGTCATGACCTGTCTCACTCGTTTGACATCCTCCGCTTCTTCCTTTTCGACTTTCGCATTCTCAGCTGTGGCAGGCTTTGTGTCGATATGGAATGTAGGGGGATCGTCTTCCGTAGCTGGCGAGGGGATCACAGCTTCCGACCTCTGTGACCCCTCGGTAGACGCTGGCGAAGGAGAGCGAGACCGACGTCCAGCGCCGGGTAATCTCTCCTCCCTTGAAACAGTACCCAAACGTTTCTTCGGCGTTGGCAAGGGTTCCTTCAAAGGTGTAGCTTCCTGAACCACAATCATAGGAGTAGCAGTCGTCCCACTTCTCGTCCTTTTTCTCGGTGTCTCCACCCTGGCAAGCTCAATGTGGCCCTCATCCTCATCTTCAGAGTCAATCTGATATCTTCGTTTGACTGTTGCTTGTTTCGCTTGTCGAGTTTTTGGTTTCGAAAGAGCGACTTGACCTGCTCCTCTGACTTTCGATTTGATGGCGTCTGCTACGTTTGCCAATGTCGACTTGCGAGGTGATCTGCGAGTGGAAGACGACGCCGAAATTGAGGCTGAAGGGTCGGCGGAGGTCACTGAAGGAGCTGGCGTCAATGGCCATTTTGATTCGGTAGTATGAGGTTGAGGAGCGGTGATGACCAGTCCGCGGTATCCTGGAGGTACTTGAATTGTATGTCCTACGAGTTGACGCCCTCGGAATGGAGCTATTGGTGTTCCTTCCTGTATTCCAGGTACATCAGCGGGACAAGGGCGAGGTTGGAAATATTGGTTGATAGGCGCCGAAGATGATTTGTAGGCGTTATTCGATGAGCCTAAAGCAAAAGGCAGTAATGCAAGCGAAGGAGAGGCAGGTAGTTTTGATGAGCTGCCGACGGGTGCTAGGTATGTCGACATGTCGAGTGCTTGAAAATGGTACAGATAAGACAATGATATTCCAGCAGTTGACGCGTTCTCTTAATTGATGTTCTACGCGTCGACGGAAGCAATTTGTAAATGACGCTAAACTCCACGTGAAGTACCCGGACTCACTTAAAGTGACGCTAAGAGCAGAGGAGGGGA
>Ga0265780_10002718_pt1 | contig 23742 bp, 18 predicted proteins | sample P1T30metagenome_FD_192432 | JGI IMG/M metagenome (GOLD analysis project Ga0265780, IMG submission 192432) | Plant litter microbial communities from East Loma Ridge, Irvine, California - P1 T30 | ecosystem: Environmental > Terrestrial > Plant litter > Unclassified | place: USA: California... | reverse complement strand
CCGCGTTTTCAGCCTTAAGCTTACCGCCAAGATATAATTATTAAAACAAATTGCTTATTTTTGGTATATATCTACTGAATGAAAATGAAAAAAGCCGCGATTATAGCATTAGCCTTTACTGCCGCACTCTTTGTTAGCTGTAAGGAAGAAAAGCCAAAGCCTAAAGTAATTTACCGTGATACCAAAACGGTTAAAGCGCAGCCTAAAAAAGATTCTACACAGATTAAAGTAGCCGACCTGCCTGTTTTGATGGAAGGTACAAAATACCTGATCCATCCGGTGGGGGATATAAGGATTTATGATGATAGCAATCGCAGCTACGGTTCTAGCCGTACTACAGGTTCGGTAAGTTATGCTATATCTAACTACAACCGTTTTGAAATTACCGGTTACTTTGAGAATCTTAAATTTCAGCATGTTGATTCAACTACGCTAAGGCCGCTTACGACAAATAAAATACAAATACAAACCGCTACATTTTTAAATAACCTCTCTGACCGTGCTAAAAGGCAAGTACTTGTGTACACACTTGTAGACGCTGATACCAACCAGGATGGCAAGGTAGATAGCAATGATATTAAATCGCTTTACATAAGCGACATGAGTGGTAAAGGGTTCAAAAAACTATCGGAAGATGTTCAGGAACTTGTAGACTGGAATGTTATTGATGCCCAAAACCGTCTCTATTTCCGTACTATAGAAGATATCAATAAAAATGGTGCCTTTGATAAGAATGATATGGTACACTACCACTATGTAGATCTTTTAGCTAAAGACTGGGTTGTTAACGGTTATAAGCCAGTAGAGTAGGTTTAGCGTTTAGTGTTGTGGGTTTAGAGTTTTTAGCTGCTACCCGTAACTCGAACACCAAACCCGAAACTTACAATTAGATCAAAATATCACTCTCCAAGTCTGATTTTTCTATCTTAAAATTAAATCCCAATTGCTGCATTAGCTGTATAACAAGGTTTTTGTACCAGTTTTCTGATTTGGGGTGAATGTATATCTTTTCAATAAGCTGGTTGATATCTACATTGGCTTTTACACCCTCATTAATATTTAAATGATGTGAGGTAAGGTCGGATATGATCCGAACCTCACGCTCATACTGAAAGCTTTTGCGTTTAAACAGGAATGGGAAAAAGCTATCGTTAAACGGAATATATTCCTTTTTATAGTCGATATACTTGACTTCGCCTATATGCTGGTCATAACGGTTTTCAGGGCCAAGCGCTTCCTGTAGACGGCTTATGGTGCTTTGTATGGCAAGTCCCTCATTGTTCTTAGTAAATATCTGCCACATAGCGTAACTCTCATATTCGTTAATATGCCAGCTGCTTATAACTACATTTTTACGGTGCGATTTATAGTAGTCTAGAAACTTTGGATTATGTTCTGATATCTTGCGGATCTCCTCAAAGGTAGGCTCACTAAAAGTGCCCTCATATTGGTCTTCAAATTTATCCGAACGCGACATAAATAGCTGCCTGCAAAACAAAAGGTCCAGAAATTTAGAAAGGTCGAGGTATTTCCAAACTATAGTATCTGGATCAGGTATTGTAATTTGACTGTTGGAAATATACATGGTTGTTAAATGCAGTTTATAGTTTAAAGATACGTCTAAAAAAAATAGCCGCAAAAAATGCGGCTATTAATCAATTTTATTTTGGCCTTACATCCTTATTTTATAAGTCAGATACCTACTGTTTTTTCAAATCACCAAATCCACGAATTACCAAATTACCTTTACTCAAAAGATTGCATCATTACCAGTTTCTTGTACGTACCATCCTGGGCAATAAGCTCTTCATGGGTGCCTTGTTCTACAATGCGCCCTTTTTGCATTACTACGATCTTGTCAGCTTTTTGGATGGTACTTAATCTATGTGCAATAACTACCGATGTGCGGTTTTGCATCATATTGTCCAGCGCTTCCTGTACTAATCTTTCACTTTCAGTGTCAAGAGCAGAGGTAGCCTCATCCAAGATCATAATAGGAGGATTTTTAAGTACGGCACGTGCAATGCTAAGGCGCTGCTTTTGGCCGCCGCTAAGCTTATTACCGCTATCTCCAATGTTTGTATGGATACCATCGGGCAGGCCTGCAACAAATTCGTAAGCATTGGCAATTCGCAACGCATTCAATACTTCCTCATCGGTAGCATTTTCGTTGCCAAGGGTAACGTTGTTCCTTATAGTATCATTAAAGAGGATGCTGTCCTGTGTCACAAGCCCCATAAGGTTACGTAATGATCCCAATTTAAGTGATCGGATATCTAAACCGTCGATTTTAATCGTACCGCCCTGAACGTCGTAAAAACGTGTAAGCAAATTGGCGATTGTGCTTTTTCCACTGCCGGATTGTCCTACTAACGCAACAGTTTGACCTTTTGGAACGGTTAGTGAGAAATCTTTTAGTACATTTTCTTTTCCGTAACCAAAATTAATGTTCTCTATAGTAATATTCTTTTCAAAATCGTTCTTACTAAGGGCGTCCGGTTTATCGGTTATGGGATTTTCCTGTTCTAATACCTCCATGAGCCTATCGGCGGCGGCATTACCTTTCTTAATGTCATAAGATGATTTAGAAATAGCTTTTGCCGGTGTTAGTATATTATATGCAAGGCCCATATACCCAATAAATGCCGATCCTTTCAGGCTGCCTTCAACTAATACCATGTGCCCACCATACCACAACAAAATAGCAATAACCATTATACCCATAAACTCGCTTAAAGGAGATGCAAGGTTTTGGCGGTTAAGTATCCTGTTAGAAAGGTCGTAATGTTTCTCTGTAGAACCTTCGAATTTTCGCGTAAAATAGCTTTCGGCTGTAAAGCTCTTTATCACTTTAAGACCACCTAATGTTTCTTCTATAATGGATAAAAAAGTGCCTTGTTCCTGTTGGGCACGGCCGGACTTCTTCTTTAACGACTTACCGATCTTAGATATTATAAACCCCGACACTGGAATAAATACAAACACAAAAAGCGTAAGTTTAAGGCTTATGCCTATCATAATACCGATAGAGAATAGTATGGTAAGCGGTTCTTTTACGATTAATTCTAAAATAGACAGGTAAGATGACTGTACCTCGTTAACATCAGATGACATTCTTGCCATGACATCGCCTTTACGTTTTTCTGAATAAAAAGCTAAAGGGAGGTGGATTATTTTTTGATACATACCATCACGTAAATCGCGAAGCACACCATTTCTTAAAAATGTGGCAAAAAATAGTGCCAGATAGTTAAAGAGGTTTTTAAGCAAAAAAATACTTATAATTACTATAACCATAGCGCCCAGCGTATATTCTACGCCTTTTGTATCGTTAGTAGTAGTAACAAAATAGTTAAGGTAATTATTTAGATAATCTTTAATCTCGAAAATATCGGTATATACCGGCTTAACCCTTAATTTAACAGTGTCGCCAAAGATAACCGACAGCATAGGGATAAGTGCTAAGAAAGATAAAGTACTAAAAAGTGCGTACAGAACATTAAAAAAAATGTTCAGGTACGCATACTTTTTATAGGGGATCGCAAAGCGAAGAATTTTTCTGAAGTTACTCATTAAATTAGTTCAGGTTCATTTCCTGTATAATGTTCTTAATTTTTTGGTCGAGCGATGCCTCCACTTCTTTAAAGTTCTTAACATCGTCCAGTTTATCGTTTACACTAAAGTAAAACTTAATTTTAGGCTCTGTACCGCTTGGGCGTGCACATATTTTAGTGCCGTCTTCAAGATAGTAGATAAGCACATCCGATTTTGGCAATGTAAGTGCTTCTTCCTCACCAGACAGCAGGTTCTTAGCGGTAGACGATTGGTAATCTTCTACCATAAGCACGCGCTGGCCGTTAATCTCCTTAAGCGGGTTTTCGCGCAGGCTTATCATCATTTGTTTAATTTCCGCAGCACCTTCTATACCTTTTTTAGTGATAGAGATAAGGTACTCTTTATAAAAGCCGTATTTAACATACAGTTTTAAAAGCTCCTGGTATAATGAGCTTGCCTTAGCTTTAGCCTGCGCTGCAATTTCGCACAGCAACAGGGTAGAGGTAACTGCATCTTTATCGCGAACTGCATCGCCCACCATGTAGCCAAAGCTCTCTTCGCCACCACCTATAAACTCAAGCTCAGGGAAATCGACGATCATTTTAGCGATCCATTTAAAACCCGTTAAACCTACTTTACATTCTAAGCCATAGGCACTTGCCAGTTCCTGCATCATTGGTGTGCTAACAATAGTTGAGCCAATAAACTGTTTGCCGTTAAGTTTGCCTTGTTTCTGCCATTCGTTTAGTAAAAACTCTGTCATAAGCACCATTGTCTGGTTACCGTTAAGCAGTGTCATGATACCGTTACCATTGCGTACTGCCACACCAAGGCGGTCAGCATCGGGGTCGGTGCCAATAACAACATCAGCATCTAACTGGTCTGCTAATTCTACTGCCATAGATAAAGCTTCCGGCTCTTCCGGGTTTGGCGATTTTACCGTTGGAAAGTTTCCGTTAGGCACAGCCTGCTCTGCCACCAGGTGCACATTGCTGTAACCTGCATCTTCTAAAAGATCCGGTATCAGTTTAACTGATGTACCGTGTAGTGGGGTATAAACAATTTTAAGGTCGGTTTTAGCTTCCGCAGCTGTATTAAACGACGCGTTAACCAACGACGATTTTATAAACTCTACATCAATATCGTGGCCAATACTTTCTATAAGACTTTCATTGGCGTCAAATTTAATAGCGCTATATTCTAAAGCTTCAATAACTTCTATCAGGGCTTTGTCATGCGGAGGTACAAGCTGGCCGCCATCTTCCCAGTAAACTTTGTATCCGTTATATTCCGGTGGATTGTGCGATGCTGTTAATACTATACCTGCCTGGCATTTAAGGTATTTAACTGCAAACGAAAGTTCCGGAGTAGGGCGAAGCTCTTCAAAAAGGTAAACTTTAATACCGTTGGCAGAAAATACATCGGCTACTACTTTACTAAGTACGTCGCTGTTGTTACGACAATCGTAAGCAATGGCAACTTTAATTTCCTGGTTAGGAAAGTTGGTACGCAGGTAATCGCTAAGGCCCTGAGTGGCTTTACCTAATGTATATTTATTAATACGGTTAGTGCCCGGGCCCATTATGCCCCTCATGCCACCTGTACCAAACTCAAGGTTACGGTAAAAGCTGTCTTCCAGTTCTTTAGGCGATGAGGTCATCATATCTTTAATGGCAACCTGAGTTTCAGTGTCAAAAACAGGACTAAGCCATACATTTACTTTGTCGAGGATAGATTTTTCAATTTCCATGGATGTGGGGGATTTATTAATTTTCTTCTTGATTGTTGGAATAAATTTATAAAGTTTCGCTGACTTTATAGCGTTCTTCGTTGTTTTTTGTACGAAGGATTATTTCGCCTAAAAAGCCTGCCAAAAACAGTTGCGTACCAATTATCATGGTTGCCAACGCTATGTAAAACCAGGGATTATCTGTAATTAATATGGCCCGTTCGTGCATATACAATTTGTACAGCTTATTGATGCCTATATACAATGCCGATGACAGCCCTATTAAAAACATAAGCACACCCAGTGCGCCAAAAAGGTGCATGGGCCTTTTGCCAAAGCGCGACAGGAACCAAATAGTAATAAGGTCAAGAAAACCGTTTATAAAACGCTCCATGCCAAATTTAGTGGTACCATATTTACGTGCCTGGTGGATAACTATTTTCTCTCCTATTTTGCCGAAACCGGCATTTTTAGCGAGTACTGGTATATAGCGGTGCATCTCGCCACTTACCTCAATATTTTTAACTACCTTTTGTTTGTATGCCTTTAAGCCGCAGTTAAAATCGTGCAGCTTTACACCAGATGTTTTCCTGGCAGCCCAGTTAAATAGTTTAGACGGCATATTTTTAGAAAGGATGGAGTCGTAACGCTTTTTCTTCCAGCCCGAGACCAGATCCAGCCCGCCGGAAGTTACCATGCTGTACAAACCCGGAATTTCTTCGGGGCTGTCCTGCAAATCGGCATCCATGGTAATAATAACATCACCCTGTGCTTTTGCAAAGCCCGCATGCAGCGCCTGCGATTTGCCGTAATTTTTAAAAAACTTTATTCCCTTTACGTTAGGGTCTTTTTGCGCAAGTTGCTGTATTATAGGCCAGGAATCATCGGTGCTGCCGTCATCAATAAAAATAACCTCATAACTGTAGTTGTTTTGGGTCATTACCGATACGATCCACTGATGGAGTTCCTTAAGAGATTCTTCTTCGTTTAAAAGGGGGATAACTATAGATAAGTTCATGTATTAAAATGCTCCCGGATTTTCTTTTTTAACAATGGCACCAACAATTAATGAAATTATAAGGCCTATAAATGTGTACATTAAAATAGAAATTGGCCCGGCATAATATGGCATCATTGTTTTCTCCATAAACATAAGGGTCATTTCTAACTGTTCTGCCGGCATTGTAGGGTTTTGCTGTATTGTAATAATTTTCATCTGCTCAATGGTTTCGGCAATAAATTCCGGAAACATTAAGTAATATATAAAATAAAATATGGCGTACACTAAACCGGCGATGGCCGATGCAGTAACGCCAATTTTTAAAGATTGCGACAGCGTTATATAGCCCCCGTTAAGTTTGTTTTTAAAATTAACACATGCCAGCGCTATAAATAAGGTTGGTAATACTATAAAATTTAAAAGATTTGTAACAATACCTATCCAGCCAAATTCTTTAGGGTCAGGCTTTAAAGCCTGCATAATTACAAACTCAAGTACCATAATGGCACCAAAAATTACGCCGTAAGGCAGCGCTGATTTTGCAGGAGATACAGGTGTTAGGGTAGAAATCTTTTCATCCATAATAGGTGTTGTTTGGTTTAAGCAACAAATATACTAAATCCGCCTTTATGTGTTGTTAAAAAAGTGTTTTGGTTATTTGTAAAAAAATAGTGTGCTTTATTTGATATTAAAAAAATAATTGTAATTTTGCAGCCTGATTTAAAAAGTTTATAAACAAAAAGTTGCAGGGCATTTATACCTTCCTTTAAAAGAAGCCGCAAAACAACCTGTAGCCAAACAATAAAAATTTACTCAAAATGAAAAAAGGTGTTCACCCGGAAAATTACAGATTAGTTGCTTTTAAAGACATGTCTAACGACGAAGTTTTTTTAACTAAATCTACTGCTGATACTAAAGAGACAATTACACACGAAGGCGTTGAATACCCGGTTGTGAAAATGGAGATTTCTCGTACTTCTCACCCTTTCTACACAGGTAAATCTAAACTTATTGATACTGCAGGACGTATTGACAAGTTCAAAAACAAATATGCTAAATTTAGCAAAGAAACTAAGACTACAGAAGACTAATTACTTCTTACCTTATACAAAGCCTTCCGGAAACGGAGGGCTTTTCTTTTTAAGATACTTAGGTGCTTAGAACTTGAAGTAACTTAGCTTCTGAGCCTCTTAGATACTAAGAACCTTTTTACTAACTTTGACACTTCTAACTCTGCAACTCATAAAAAAATGAACTACATTCTTTTTGATGGCCCTGTGCGCAATGCCTTGCTGCCGTTTACTTTTACCCGCCCCGTTGCTGATATTCGTATAGGGATATTAACTATTCGCGAAAAATGGGAAAAATACCTTGGGTATACTACCACTACGGTGACGGAAGATTACCTTAGTGACAAATACCCAATGGTGGAGATGGAAGAGAATGTGCTTGTTAACGCAGCTTACCTGCCTAATGAAGTACTTGCCGAAATGGTTATGGCGCTTGAGGAGAACCAGGCTATTTTTAGCGGAGACGAAGTTGTGGCGTTTTACAGCAAGGAGAATCAGGAAGAGGTAGATTTTGATACCTATGAGATTATAGAGTATAATGAGGACGGCTTAAAAATTGAGCATGTTTGGGATATCTTTAAAAAGAATGATGCTGCTCTGCGTGAAGATTTTGAACTTCTTACCGAAGGGCGCATTTCGCAGCCCATACCATCGAGCGTAAATACCCTTAACCCCGAGAATATTTTTATAGAGGAAGGTGCTAAACTTGAGTTTGTAACCCTTAATGCTTCTACAGGTCCTATTTATATTGGTAAGAATACCGAAATTATGGAGGGCTCTATTATTCGTGGGCCATTTGCACTGTGCGAAGGCGCCGTGGTTAAAATGGCTGCTAAAGTGTACGGCGCTACCACTGTGGGGCCCGAGTGCAGGATTGGTGGCGAAGTGAGTAACTCGGTACTCTTTGGCTATTCTAACAAAGGGCATGATGGTTTTTTAGGCAACTCCGTATTAGGGGAGTGGTGCAACCTTGGGGCTGATACCAATAACTCTAACCTTAAAAATAACTATGAAGAGGTTAAACTATGGGATTACGAAAAAAGCAGCTTTGTAAAAACCGGCCTCCAGTTTTGCGGCCTTATGATGGGCGACCACAGTAAGAGTGGTATCAACACCATGTTTAATACCGGTACGGTTGTAGGGGTGTGCGCCAATATTTTTGGCAGTGGTTTTCCCCGCAATTTTGTACCCAGTTTTTCGTGGGGTGGCGCTGCAGGCATGGTAACGTATGATGTAAAAAAGGCTTTTGAAACCGCACGCATTGTAATGTCGCGCCGCAATGTTGCATTTACACCGGAAGATGAGGCAATACTTGCCGAGGTGTACCAGCAAACCGAAAAACTTAGGAATATATAGTCAGCTTCGCTGTACAAATACTATTGAATGGCAAGGCAAAGAAGATCTAAACCTAAGTTTGGCATAGTTACATTATTAGTGCTGCTTGCACTCGCGGTTTTTTACAACTACTATACTAAAACACAAAATAAAACCCAGCCGGAACCGGTAAAAGAAAAACACGCTAAGAAAGCAAGCAAGCCTAAAGAACAAAAGGAGCTGCGCCACCTTACAGTTTTTACAGGAAAGGTTATTGGTATTAAAGACGGCGATACGTTTGAAGTGCTGTACGACGGACAGCCGGAGCGCATTCGACTTGCTGAAATTGACTGCCCCGAAAAATCGCAAGCTTTTGGCAAGAATGCCCGCCAATATGCATCCGACTTATGTTTTGGTAAAATCGTAACAGTAAGCTCTAACGGTAAACGCGACCGCTATAACCGTATTGTAGGCACTATTGTAACTAAAGACGGTATTAACGTGAATGAGGCTTTATTAAAGGCCGGGCTCGCATGGCACTACAAGCAATACTCTAAAAACCACCCTGAACTATCTGACATGGAAGAACAGGCACGGACAAGCCAGCTGGGCCTGTGGGCCGATAAAAAGCCTGTTGCCCCGTGGGACTGGCGCAAAAATAAAAGAAAAAAGAAAACGGCTGTTGCACTATAATGCAACAGCCGTTTTCTTTTGAAAAAACATATATGATTAATCGTCTTTCCTTAAAAATTTACCGGCGTTGTCAAACTCCAGCTCTACATCGTTAGTAAATTCCAATTTGTAGCCGTAATGTTTTTTCTCAATTTTTTCTACTGCAAGGCCTTTATAGTTGGCAGCGTTATAATCTGCAATGGCTTTAGGAAGTACAGATTGCGGCATGGTGCTGCGGTTAGCGTCAACCTCTTTCCAGTTGCCTTTTGCATCGAATTCAATTTCGGTACCGCCTGTAAATTTAAGTTCGTACTCTGTTTCGGTACGATCTACATCCTTAATAATGTAAGACGTTGCCTGGTTGGGGAAATTGTTTTTTATAAAAGTTTGTGCCGGTGTGGGCAGTTGGGCAATTGTAATGTTGGTTTTTTGCGCGTTGCAGGCAAAGCAAAGCAATGATGCTACAGCAATAAAAAATGTTCTGTGTATCCTGATGATCGTTTTCATAATATCTTGTTTTTAAATTATAGTACAAGTTTATAACCACAATCTGGAAACAATTAGGAATCAAAAAAACTTTTCTATTTTTTTATTCGGAAAGCTTATCGTAAAAACGTGGTTGCCTTTAAAGCTGTAGTTTACAGATAATTTATAGCTGTTAGCAATAGACCATACGATAGATAATCCCAGCCCGGTTGATTGTTCGTTATCAGAGTTGCGGTAAAAACGGTCAAAAACCCTGCGCTCATCTAAAGCTGCATTGGCTCCTGTATTTTGAACGGAAAGGCTGTTAGACGTAATAATTATATTTACCAATCCGCCGCTATGGTTGTGCACCAGTGCATTTTTAAGCAGGTTGGTTACTAAGGTAACGGCAAGGCCTTTATTCATGTTAATGCTCAGTTCGCCCTGCGGGATAACGTTGATTGTAATTTCCTTAAACTCCGCAAGGTCCTCAAAATCTTCTGCAAGTTGTTTTACGAGGCTGTTAAAATTTACGGCGTCTTCATCGGCATACTGCCTGTTTTCTATTTTAGAGAGTAGCAGTAACGATTTGTTGAGGCGTACCAATCGGTTAAGGGTGTCGCTTACCTTGCCAATTTCCATCATTTGCTCATCGGGCAGGTTGTTATTCTCAGCAAAAAGTTCCAGTTTATTAAGGCTTATGGCAAGGGGTGTTTGCAATTCGTGCGATGCATTTTCTATAAATTGTTTCTGGCTGGAGTAAATAGCCTCGCTTCGCTTAAGTAAGTCTTCCAGTTCGTTGCCCAGTACTTTAAATTCAGATACGGGCGACTCCGGTGCAACGAAAGCCCTTCCGGTGCCCAGCTTGTAGTTTTTAAGGTTGCCCAGCAATTTGTAAAACGATTGCCAAACTTTGCGTAAAATAAAGCGGTTTAAAAGCGCAATGCTAATAACCAGCATAATATAAAGCGCTACAAGGGCTGTAAGCAGGTCTTCGAGCAGTTCGTCTTCTTCCACCATGCTGGCGCGTATGGTTAGTTTATATGGGTTGCCTTGCGGGTCGTTAAAAACAGTTTCTAACAGGCGGATAGGCTGGTTATCACCATCGTACTCCATAAACTCAAACGTGCTGGTAAACTTTTCCGAAAAGTCATAGTTTCCCTTAGGCAGTGGCTCTATTTTAAACTGGTTGATGCCAAATTCGGATGTTTTAAATAACTCAGGATGTGCATACGCCTCGCGCTCAATAAGTATTTTAGAGTTTTTAAGTCCATCATCAATATTATCATATACCTCATCTAAAATTACGGCATAAAACAATCCTGCCCAAACCGCAATAACAACTAACAGCGCCACAACAAGGTAGCGCAATGTATAATGCTGTAATGATATTCCTTTTTTAGACTGTTTTACATTCATCTTTAAGAAGTTGTAAGTTTGTAACCCATACCGTACACGGCCTGAATATCAGCTTCGGCACCGGCATCTTTCAGTTTTTTGCGGAGGTTTTTTATCTGGGAATATACAAAGTCAAGGTTATCTGCCTGATCGATATAATCACCCCAAACCGATTCTGCCAAGGCCGTTTTATTAACCAACCTGTTGGGGTTTATCATAAAATAATAAAGCAGGTCAAATTCCTTGCGGTTCAGCGTCAAATCAGCGCTGTTGACGGTTACTGTTCGCAGTTCCGGCGAAAGTTTAATATTTTCGAGCGTAACAAAAGTATCGCCATCATGGCTTTTACGCCGTATGGCCGATTTTATACGCGCATGCAGTTCGGCCAGGTGAAACGGCTTAGCTAGGTAATCATCGGCACCCAGGTCCAGGCCTTCTACTTTATCATCTACACTATCTTTAGCCGAAATAATTATTACAGCTTCCTTTTTTTGCATTTGCTTAAGTTCGCGCACCAGGTTAAGGCCGCTCCCGTTGGGCAGCATTATATCTACCAAAATACAGTCGTAATCATAACTGCCTATTTTTTCAAGGCCTGTTATATAATCGTGTGCCGTTTCTACAATGTATTTTTCTTTTTCTAAAGATTCCCGTATAACCTCCCTTAAGCCCTGCTCATCTTCTACAATAAGAATTTTCATGCGTATAATTTTGTGCGTATACCAAATATACCAATTAACGCAGCAAGCAACGATTACATTCTGGAAAGATTTAGGAATTTTTAGGATTGTTTAGACATGGATTGCAAAAATTTAATAAGTCTAAATTCGTGAAATTCGTGTCAGATTTACTCCTTCTTTACCCGTTTTAATATTAGTGAGTTTAAAGGGTTTATGCCTAATCCGGTGACATTTTTTTGTGTAAAACGGGCAGCCTTATCATAAAAAAGCGGAATAACCGGCGCTTCCTGCATAACCAGCTCGTCCATTGTTTTGTAGAGTTTCTGGCGTTTTTTATCATCGGTCTCTAAAAAAGCCTGCTCATAAAGTTTATCAAATTCGGCATTCTTAAAATGGGTGTAGTTAGGCCCGCCCGGCGAAAAATTCTTGCTGTAAAATAGCGACAAGTAGTTCTCAGCATCCGGGTAGTCCGCAATCCAGGTAGCTTTAAAGAACGATGATTTACCTGTAGAAATGGATTGCGTAAGCGTAGTGGGAAGGTTAACATCTACCTCTACGTTAAGCCCTGTTTTTTGCCATTCGCGTTGCAGGTATTCGGCAATATCAAGGTACGATGCCGTAGTGCTCATTTGTATTTTAGGGTTGTTATCGCCGGTTTGCCTTTTATAATCGGCAACCAGTTCGCGTGCTTTGGCGGCATCAAAAGTATACCCTTTAGCACCCGATCCTGCCAACCCGTTAGGGATTATACCGTTTGTTGCGCCCGTACCCATATTATTACGAAGAAACAATATCATTTTATTACGGTCGAAACCATAATTAAGCGCCTGGCGGATGCGTTTGTCCTTAACTGCTTTGTCGGCACCATCCAATCGAAAACCCATGTACTCTGTGTTCAAGTACGGACCAGTAATCATTTTTACGCTATTGCGGTATTTAGGTGCCAGTTCGCCTTTTGGCGTAAGTATCTCATCTTTATACGATGGATCTAAGCCCGAAACAAAATCAAGCTTGCCTTGCACAAACTGCAAAAAGCCGCTTTGCTTATCGGGTAAAAAGGTAATGGCGACAGCCTCAAGGTAGGGTAGTGGTACGCCTTTCTCGTCATGTTCGTAATATAACGGGTTTTTACGCAGCACAAGTTTTACATTCTCTTCCCATATTTTAAACTGAAAAGGCCCTGTACCAATGGGCGCCGACCTAAAGTCGTAGCCCGGTTTATCAAACGCCTCATGCGGCACTACCGATGCGTACTTCATTGTCAATAATCCCAAAAAAGCAGGAAAGGTTTTATTGAGCTGTATCTGGAAAACCGAATCGTTTACGGCTTTAAAGCTTTCTACATTTTGTAATATCCATCGGCCCGGCGCCGCAACTTTCTCATCCAACAAGCGGTTAAGGCTGTAGGTAAAGTCGGCCGCCTTAACTGTACGGGTGCTATCGGCACCAAAAAGGCTGCTTTTATGAAAATGCACATCGTTCCTCAGTAAAAACGTATAGGTTTTGCCGTCGGGCGAAATCGTCCATGACTTAGCAATATCAGGTTTAATGTTAAGGCTGTCATCTAACTGTACCAGTCCGTTGTACAACTGGTTGCATACCCATATTGATGGGCGGATCTTTGCAAATGCAGGGTCTAACGAATTTACTGCGGCATTTTCGTTGTAACGAAAAACAAGATTATCCCTGCTATCATCCGTCTTTTTAGAGCAGGAAGCGAAAAATAATATAAGAGCAATAAAATACAGATATTTTAAAAATCGGTGCATGTAATAATTATAATATAATATTGTTGTATTTTTTGGCTTCTAAAATTAGATATTGTTTATTCTTTGGTGGATTTTGTTGAATTAAAATACGCATTATCGGTTTTACATTAAGTAAATCGGTTACGTATTAACAAATTATATATAAATTTTTCATAATTTAACCGCCCGCTTTTACACAAATGTCCACGGCCATCAATAAGCCATAAAGATATTGTATTTGGCGTAAATGTAATGTAGCAATGACAAATTTAATGGAGAACGAACAGAAAGGGCTATACAACCCCGACCATGAGCACGACGCTTGCGGTATAGGTTTTGTGGCCAGTATTAACGGCAGGAAAATGCATCAGCATATAGATGATGCGCTAACTATATTAGAGAATTTAGAACACCGTGGCGCTTGTGGCTGCGAAGATAATACGGGCGATGGTGCAGGTATATCGTTCCAGGTACCTCATGGCTTTTTTGTGAGCGAGTGTGTAAAGCTGGGCATTAAACTGCCTGAAGCCGGTCAGTATGGCGTGGGCATGGTGTTCTTCCCAAAGGATGAGCACTTAATAGAAGACTGCAAAGATATTTTTACCGCTGCTGCCGAACAGCTGGGACTGGAGGTTATGGGTTACCGAAAGGTTCCCGTTAATCGCAATGGTATTGGTGATACTGCACTGAGTGTAGAACCCTACATTGAACAGGTTTTTATACGCAGGCCGGTAAGCCTGGCAACCGATATTGAGTTTGAACGCAAGCTGTTTGTGTTGCGCAACTATGCAACGCACACTATAAACAGCACCATCCGCAAGACGGAGACAGGCTTTTATATAGCATCGCTATCGGCGGCTACTATAATATATAAAGGGCAGTTAACCAGCAGCCAGGTACGCCACTATTTCCCCGATCTTCAAAATAAGATACTTACAAGTGCCTATGCTTTAGTGCATTCGCGTTTTGCCACAAATACATTCCCATCATGGGCATTGGCACAGCCCTTTAGGTACATTGCCCACAATGGCGAGATAAATACACTTCAGGGTAACCTTAACTGGCTGCGTACAAACGAAAAGAACTTTGCGTCGCCTTACTTTACTAAGGAGGAATTTAACATGCTCCTGCCTTTGGTGCCGGGCAAACAGTCAGATTCTGCCAGTTTAGATAATATGGTGGAGATGCTGATGCTTTCGGGGCGCTCACTACCGCACGTATTGATGATGCTGATACCAGAAGCCTGGGATGAGAACGAGGCGTTAGACCCGCTACAAAAAGCATTTTACGAATACCATAGCTGCCTTATGGAACCCTGGGATGGCCCTGCAGCCGTTTGCTTTAGCGATGGCAAGATGATTGGTGCCACGCTCGACCGTAACGGTTTGCGCCCGATTCGGTACAGCATAACTGCCGATGGGCGTATGATAATGGCATCAGAAACCGGTGTACTTGGATTACATGCATCAGAAGTAGTTAAAAAAGGGCGACTTCGTCCCGGTAAAATGCTTGTGGTAGATTTAGAGAAAGGCGAAATACAATTTAATGATACCGTTAAAAAAAGTATTTGCAGGCAACAGCCCTATGGCGAATGGCTTGAGAAATATAAAATTACCATGGGCAAAATTGCCGAACCGCGTGTAACCTTTACACCGTTGGCACACCCACAGGTTTTTAAATACCAGAAAGTTTTTGGTTATACTACAGAGGCGATAGAAGATATCATTATGCCTATGGCGCTTAACGGTAAAGAACCCGTAGGCTCTATGGGGACTGATACTCCGTTAGCGGTTTTAAGCAAAGAGCCACAGCACTTAACAAGCTATTTTAAGCAGTTATTTGCCCAGGTTACCAACCCGCCAATAGACCCGATTCGTGAGAAACTGGTAATGTCGCTTGCGAGTTTTGCGGGTACGAGCGGAAATATTTTGCAGGAAGACCCGTTGGCGGCACATACCATTGTGCTACGCCACCCCATATTAGACAATTATTATTTAGAGAAGATACGCAGTATAGATACGGGTACCTTTCAGAGTAAGACCATACAATGTTATTTTAGGGCAGACGGTAGTACCGATGCGCTCAAAAAAGCGCTCGACCGCATTTGCCGCTATGCCGTAGACGCTGTGGAAGACGGTTACCGAATGATTATCCTGCAGGACAGGGCTATCGATTCCAGACATGCGCCAATACCATCGCTACTCTCGGTATCGGCGGTGCACCACCACCTTATCCGTAAAGGGTTAAGGGGGGAGGTAGGCATTATTGTAGAAGCCGGCGATGTTTGGGAAGTGCAGCACGCTGCCTGCCTTATAGCCTTTGGCGCTACCGCTATTAATCCGTACATGGCATTTGCCACCATCCGCGACCGCGTTTCTGAAGGTTTATCAGATACCAGCCTAAGTTTTGAAGAGCTTCGCGAGAACTTTATATCCGCTATGAACGGTGGCCTGCTTAAGGTATTCTCTAAAATGGGTATATCAACCTTCCAATCGTATCAGGGTGCGCAGATTTTCGAAATACTTGGGCTAAGTTCTGAAGTAGTGAACCAGTATTTCACGGGATCAACGTCAAATATAGAAGGCCTTGGCTTGGATGATATTGCAGAAGAAGCTTTAATTAAACATCGTTTTGCATTCAGCAATAAGCAAATTCCTGCCGACAGGCTGCCTGTTGGTGGGGAACTGCAATGGAAGCGTAAGGGGGAGTTTCACCTATTCAATCCGCAAACCATACACTTACTGCAACTGTCTACACGCACAGATGATTATGCGTTATTCAAAAAATATTCTAAACTGGTTAACGAGCAGGGTGAAAAAGCCTGTACGCTCCGCAGCCTTTTAACCTTTGATAAAAAACAGAAGTCTATCTCTATTGATGAGGTAGAGCCTGCCGAGAACATATACAGGCGCTTTTCTACCGGAGCCATGAGCTTTGGCTCTATCTCCTGGGAGGCACATACCACTCTTGCGCTTGCCATGAACAAACTGGGCGCTAAAAGCAATACAGGCGAGGGTGGAGAAGACGAAGCCCGTTACGAAATTTCCGAAGATGGCAGCAGTATGCGTAGCGCCATCAAGCAGGTGGCCAGTGGTCGCTTTGGCGTAACAAGCCGCTACCTTACCGAGGCTACCGAATTGCAGATAAAAATGGCGCAGGGTGCTAAACCGGGTGAAGGCGGACAACTACCCGGAGAAAAAGTAGACGAGTGGATAGGCCGTACCCGCCATGCCACACCGGGGGTTGGGTTAATTTCGCCACCGCCGCATCACGATATTTATTCGATAGAAGATTTAGCGCAGCTGATATTCGACCTTAAAAATGCCAACCGCGAAGCCCGCATCAGTGTTAAGCTGGTAAGCAAGGCCGGGGTAGGCACGATCGCGTCGGGCGTTACAAAGGCCAAGGCCGATGTGGTTTTGGTATCGGGTTTTGATGGGGGGACGGGGGCATCACCGTTGAGTTCTATTAAGCATGCCGGGCTTCCATGGGAATTAGGCTTAGCCGAAACGCACCAAACGCTTATGAAGAATAAATTGCGCAGCCGTGTGGTTGTTCAGGCTGATGGGCAAATGAAAACCGGCCGCGATATAGCTATTGCTGCCCTTTTAGGTGCTGAGGAATGGGGCGTTGCCACCGCAGCTTTGGTGGTAGAGGGTTGTGTTTTGATGCGCAAATGCCATTTAAACACCTGTCCGGTTGGTGTTGCTACGCAGGATAAAGAACTACGCAGCCGTTTTACCGGCGAGGTGGATCATGTTGTTAACCTCTTTAAGTTTATTACAGAGGAGCTGCGCGAAATTATGGCTGAACTGGGCTTTAGGACCATTGATGAAATGATAGGCCAAAGCGATAACCTCAAACAAAGGGAAGATATCGAATTCTGGAAGCATAAAAATATTAACCTGTCGCGTATTCTTTATAAGGAGCCAAACCCCGATAATGTTAGCCTGTACTGTACCGAAAAGCAGGATCATGGCCTGGAAGATATACTCGACTGGCAATTGTTGGAAGCTGCACAACCAGCCCTTAAAAACGGCGAAAAAGTTACCGCTTCCTTCAAAATAAAAAATACGAGGAGGGCAGTAGGTACGCTGCTTAGTAACGAGATTTCTAAACAATACAAAAGCGAAGGCCTGCCGGAAGACACGCTTAATTTTCAGTTCTACGGAGCTGCGGGGCAAAGCTTTGGGGCGTTTGCAGCCAAAGGGCTTACCATGCGTGTAGAGGGCGATGCTAATGATTATTTTGGTAAAGGCCTTAGTGGTGCCAAGCTGATTATTTGTCCGCCACCTAACGCAGGCTTCAAACCCGAAGCTAACAGCATTGTAGGTAATGTGGTATTATATGGGGCTACAAGTGGCGAGGCTTATATATACGGTCGTGCCGGCGAACGTTTTGCCGTGAGAAACAGTGGCGCCAAAGTAGTGGTAGAAGGCATTGGCGACCACGGTTGCGAATACATGACCGGCGGCAGGGTAGTGGTACTGGGTAAAATAGGGCGAAATTTTGGTGCGGGAATGAGTGGCGGTATTGCCTACATATATGATGTATACAAAGACTTTGCCGAGCGTTGCAACCCTGAAATGATTGATTTAGAGCAATGCAATGAAGCCGACCGCGATGAACTGTTTGGCATGCTGCAAAAGCACCTGGAATATACAGGTAGCGCCACAGCCAATTTCATATTAAAAGATTTTGATAACCAGCTGGGCAGCTTTGTAAAAGTTTTCCCTAAAGATTATAAAAAGGCGCTGCTTAAACAGGCAGAGGCTGATAAAGTGGTTAAATAATTATAAGAGCGCGCACAATGAAGCAGGATAAAATAACAGGATTTAAGCAATACGAACGCGAGCTACCGGCTGTAGAGCCTGTAGCCAAAAGGATAAAACATTATAACGAATTTACGGATGCCTACCCACCGGAGCAATTGCACCAGCAGTCGGCGCGGTGTATGGATTGCGGTGTGCCATTTTGCCATAGTGGTTGCCCTTTGGGTAACGTGATACCCGAATTTAACGATGCTGTTTTTAATGAGCAATGGGCAGAGGCATATGAGATTTTAGCAGCAACCAATAACTTTCCGGAGTTTACAGGCAGAATATGCCCGGCGCCCTGTGAGTCGGCTTGCGTGCTAAATATCAATCGCCCCGCAGTTGCAATAGAGGCTATTGAGAAACATATTATAGAGATCGCTTTCCAGCAAGGCTTGGTTAAGCCATTTTTACCTGAAAACAGATCTGGTAAAAAAGTAGCCGTTGTGGGTAGTGGGCCTGCGGGCATGGCTGCAGCCGAGCAATTGAATGCTGCCGGGCATTGGGTTACCATTTACGAAAAAGATGATGCCTCAGGTGGCCTGCTGCGCTACGGTATCCCCGATTTTAAATTAGAAAAGAGTGTAATCGAGAGGCGTGTCGCCCTGATGGAGCAGTCGGGTATTGTATTTAAATACCATGCCCATGTGGGCATAAACGTTTTCCTGAGTGATATTTTACACGAGTATGATGCCGTAGTAATGGCGGTTGGCGCTATGGTGCCGCGCGACCTTACCTTGCCGGGACGTGAACTTAAGGGCATTCATTATGCTATGGATTTTTTAAAGCAGCAAAATAAACGTATCGCTAAAAAAGACCCTTTGGCTTTTGCCGAAGTGGAGAGCAATATTATAGAAGAGGAAGTTACCGCTAAAGGTAAAGATGTGGTTATTGTTGGTAGTGGCGATACAGGATCGGATTGTATGGGTACAAGCATCCGCCAGGGGGCTAAATCGGTTACGCAGTTGGCTTTAATGTTCCAGCCTGGGACTAACAGGCCTTTGCATACACCGTGGCCGCAATACCCTTCTATTCATCGTACATCGTCATCGCAGGAAGAGGGCGCCGAGCGTCTTTTTGCAACCGTTACAAAAGAGTTTATTAGTGATGGTAACGGCAACCTTGCCGCACTTAGGGTAGCCGACCTGCAATGGGAGTTCGCTCCTAATGGTAAGGCTATAGGGTCGACTGAAAGGGAAGGGAGTGAGCGTATCATTCCGTGCAACCTTGCGCTGATTGCCATTGGTTTTTCTAAACCTGAACAGCTGTTATTAGACCGTTATGAAATTGAAAAAGATGCCCGTGGCAATATCCTTGCCGATGAGGTTACTTATAAAACATCGTACCCTAAAGTATTTGCCTGTGGCGATATGCGCCGTGGCCAGAGCCTGGTAGTATGGGCTATTAGCGAAGGCCGTGAGTGCGCCCGTAACGTTGATGCTTTTTTAAATAAACAACCGTCGGTATTGGAAAACAGGGATGCGAGCCTGGAAACGGAGGCATATGGGAGGTTTTAATGTAACAATGCACTATTTTTTAATGTAGCAATTTTGAGCCTGCCTGCAACGGCTCGGATTTTATATAAGTTAATGAATAGTCCCTATTAATACAAAAAAGTCCCGCCATTTGGCGGGACTTTCTATATCTTCTAAGTCGTATTTTTTAATAATCTCTGTTCGGGTCAAAAGCCTCAAGGTATTCGGCTACGCGCTTAACGAACGATCCTCCCAGTGCACCATCTACCACACGGTGGTCATAGCTGTGCGACAGGAACATTTTCTGGCGGATGCCTATAAAGTCGCCCTCAGGTGTTTCTATAACAGCAGGCACTTTACGAATGGCTCCTAAGGCAAGGATACCTACCTGCGGCTGGTTGATGATTGGCGTACCAAACACACTGCCAAACGTACCTACGTTAGTTACGGTATAGGTACCGCCCTGTGTATCGTCCGGCTTAAGTTTACCTGCTTTGGCACGGTTACCGAGGTCGTTAACAGCCTTAGCCATACCTACAAGGTTAAGCTGATCGGCATTTTTAATAACCGGCACTATAAGGTTACCGTTAGGCAGGGCCGCAGCCATACCCAGGTTTATATTTTTCTTTTTAATGATATACTCACCATCTACCGATATGTTCATGCCCGGGTAGTCTTTAAGCGCTTTGGCTACCGCCTCCATAAAAATAGGGGTAAAGGTAAGCTTCTCACCTTCGCGTTTTTCAAAGGCCGTTTTAACCTTATCCCTCCATTTTACAATGTTGGTAACATCTACCTCTATGAACGACTGTACGTGAGCTGATGTTTGCACACTCTGTACCATGTAGCCCGAAATAAGCTTACGCATACGGTCCATCTCTACCACTTCATCCTGGCCATTAACCGATACCGGGGCAGCTTTTTGAGCAGTTGTGGGTTGAGCGTTTTGAGTTGCGGGTTGTGTGTTTTGAGTTGCGGGTTGTGTGTTTTGAGTTGCCGGAATAGTTTGTAATTTGGCATTTGGATTTTGTGATTTTTCTTTCACATAATCCAATATATCATTTTTAGTTACCCTGCCATCTTTACCGGTACCGTTTAAGGCTTCCAGTTCGGCCAGCGTAATACCTTCTTCTTTAGCAATATTTTTTACAAGTGGCGAATAGAATTTTTCTGAAGCCGAAAAATCTACCGGGGCGGCTACCAGTTCGCGGGCAGCGTCAACCGTTTTTTCTAATGTAGTTATATCATTATTTGCTGCTGTAGTAGCTTCGCTTGGAGCATCTACTACCACACCACCTTCGGTTTCTATATATGCAATGGTTTGCCCAACCTGAACCACATCGTTTTCTTTAAAAAGGATCTCAGATAGTATACCTGATACTTCCGATGGCACCTCAGAGTCTACCTTATCAGTAGCAATTTCCAGTACAGCCTCGTCAGCCGCAATATGTTCGCCCACTTTTTTAAGCCAGTTGGTAATGGTTGCTTCGGCAACACTTTCGCCCATTTTGGGTAATTTCAGTTCAAATTTTGCCATATCAATAACTTAAAGGTAAAATTAGCTTTTACACTTGCGAAAATAATAAAAAAATAGCTTTAAAAAAGTTATTTGTGTAAAAATTCGTAAGCAGTAGGTACACTGTAATTTTGCAGCTCTACAACCTCGCCCCTGTCATTACTGCTGTTACTGCCTAATATGTAAGAAGTACCGGAAGGTTTGATCTTATAAGTAAACTCTTGATTTTTGTGTTTTTCCATAATAGAAATTATTTTTCCAAAAGAAAAAACATCGTTGTCAAGTATTATTTCGGTATGGCAGCTTACGCTATGCGTTTTTTCACTCAGCATTGCCTCGTTATAGTCGTTAAAACGCTCTACCTTTACTTTTAGTTTATCTTCTATGGCCGTTTTAAGGGCATCATCAGTAGAAAACAAGATATAATGCAGCGGTTGTTTTTTTACAGGGCCTTTTTTGCCTTTTTTGGCCATCATAAAAAACAGTGTGCCTACTTTCATAAAGATATCAAACATAGATGACTTCCTAAAATGTTTTTTATAAAAAAGCTGCATGGCCTCCTGAAAGCGTTTCATGTACATACCGTCTTTTACGGTACTTTCGCCTTTATAGTGTATTACGGTGGTACCCGGAAAATAGTAGTTAGACCAGCCTCTTTCCAGTATTGTATAAGAAAGGTCTACATCTTCGGTATACATAAAATAATCTTCATCAAAGCCTCCTACGCTAAGGTACTGGTCTCTTTTAATGATCATAAAAGCGCCCACAATAATATCTACCTTACCGGCTTGGTTTTCGCCAAGGTGCATGGCATAATATTTATTAAATAGTGATATTTTAGGAAAAAATTTATAAAGGCTTATAATTTTTGTGGTGGCTACCCAAGGTGTCGGAATGCCCATTTTGCTCTCGGGTAAAAATTTACCTACACCATCTACCAGCTTAACGCCAATAATACCCATGTCTTTTTGTTTACGGGCGTGTTCTAAAACATCTTTAAAAGTATTTTCGCCTACAACAGTATCAGGATTTAAGATGCAAATAAACTCTCCTTTTGCAGTGGCAACACCAATGTTATTACCTCTAGGAAAGCCGGTATTTTCTTTATTTTTTATCAGGCGTACCTCAGGAAAACGTTCTTCCATCATAGCACAACTGTCATCTGCGGAGTTATTATCTACCACTATAATCTCGCCCTCAATATCCTGAAGGGCGTTCTTTACACTAAGCACGCATTGTTCTAAAAAGTAGCGTACATTATAATTAAGTATGATAACCGATAACTGCATGGGCGCGAAGGTACGTTTTTGAATAAATAAAGGAAATTATCCCTTTGTCAATTTTTTATTTGTAACTAAAAATTGGGCTGGCTTATTCGTCGCGAGCAGTTAACCGAATCAGTATTTTGATCAAAGTAGTTTTTTATAACCATTAAGCAATTTTTTTAATTTGGTATTCGCATTACTGTAACAACGTAAGCTATAGCCAAATATTTTAACATCCTCAAAAAATCCTATTCCATATTTAACACAACATTAACTGGTGTTAATCACAGCCGCCAAAGATAATAATATATTGTATAAATCAAAGAAAAGCACACATATGATGCCTGTTAATTTTGTGACATTACTGCGTAATAACCACTCTGCGTAAGGTAAAATGTGTTAAAACATATTATAAATGTAAAAAAAAGCACCCTTGTATGTAACAAGAGCGCTTTTTTAACTAACCAAACTCAATCATTATGAAATCTCTACCGTTCTTTTTGCTTTAGGCAGTGCCTCTTCTTTTTTAGGCAGCTCAATAACTAATATACCATCCTGGTATGCAGCGTTTATATCCTGCTCATTTATAGTTTCAGGTAATTTAAATGACCTTTTGAAAGAAGATTGGTAAAACTCCTTTTTAGTGTATTTACCCTCATTAGCTTCTTCGGTTTTCTCTGCCTTAATTTCAGATGAAATAGTAAGCAGGTCGTTGTCCAGCTCAATTTTAAAATCTTCCTTGCTAAAACCGGGAGCAACAAGCTGCACTGTAAAAGCTTTTTCGGTCTCTTTGATATTTACGGCCGGAGTGTACTTTTGTACATATTGCGTGCCGCCTAATAAATCCCTGAATATTTGATCTGTGTTGCTGTAATTGCGTTTTACTAAGTTCATAAGTATGTTTTTAGTTTAAAAATATTTTTGATTTTGATAAAGGATAGTCAATTTATATTCCAAACTAAAACCATATGACAAAATGTCTCTTTAACTGACTTTTTGTCAAAATATCAAAGTCCGAAAGTGAAAAATCACTGTTAAATT
>Ga0265780_10002717_pt1 | contig 23744 bp, 16 predicted proteins | sample P1T30metagenome_FD_192432 | JGI IMG/M metagenome (GOLD analysis project Ga0265780, IMG submission 192432) | Plant litter microbial communities from East Loma Ridge, Irvine, California - P1 T30 | ecosystem: Environmental > Terrestrial > Plant litter > Unclassified | place: USA: California... | reverse complement strand
AACCTAAACCCGTGCCTTTTGTGTTACGGGTTTCTTCGCTTCCTACACGGTAAAACCTGTCAAAAATACGGCTTTTTTCTTCATCTGCTATACCAATGCCATGATCGGCCACTTCGAGGTGTACTTTGCCGGCCTTAGTATACAGCTTAACTTCAACAGTTTCGCAGGGGCCGGAGTACTTTATGGCGTTTTCGAGCAGGTTGGTTACTACAGCAGTCAGGGCAAATTTATCGCCCGTTACTTCTATTTTCGATTCAATTTCGGCATTAATAAGTTGCTGTGTGAGGTCGCATTTATTGATCTGCAGACGGTTCACAATATTATCTACCAGCATAGACAGGTCGAACTGCTGTTTAGGGAAGCTGTAAGACTGGTTCTCTATTTTGGCAGCCAGCAGCATGTTCTCCACCATATCGTTCAGGCGGTCAACATCTAACAAGCACTTACTCACAAAATCGGTTACTTGTTCTTTAGTAAGGCTACGTTTCTGTATGGTTTCGAGGTATAACTTAATGGCGGCCAGCGGCGATTTTAATTCATGAGTAACCGAAAGTAAAAAATTCTTCTTTTGCTCCACCAACTTACGTTCCTTGTTCAGCGATTTATGAAACAGCATTGCGCCGCCCAAAATAATGGCAAGAAACATAAAGCCCTCGCCCAGTATCATACCGGTACGTAGCGGTTGCAGCGAAATTAGCATATACCCCCACCAAACCAGCTCCATTAAGGCGTAAGTGATGAGTCCGTAAAATATAACAAATGGTCTTTTCATCTTATTTATGTTTTAAGTTGCAGGTTGTAAGTTGCAGGTATAAAAAAGCACAGATACTCTACTTACAACACAAAACTTATAACTAATCCCCAAACACGACATCCAGGCTCTCAAATATAGCTTGTTTAGCGGTATTTAGTATCTCGGTGGTGTGGGCGGCCGATATAAAGCCAACTTCGTAGCCCGATGGGCCCATGTACACCCCACGGTTTAACAATTCAAGGTGTAGCTTTTTGAAGTGATCCATGCTCTTAGGGTCAATATCTTCGGCCTTGCGGATAACCGCATGGGTATCAAACGCCAGCCAAAAAATAGAACCTACCCGCGAAATTACCAGCGGATAGTTGCGCTGGCTGGCATATTCTACTATATCGTTCACAAAAACTTTGGTACGTTGGTTTTGGTCTTCGTAAAAGCCCGGCTTTAACAGTTCGGTTAACTGGGCAATACCCGCAGCCATGGCCACCGGGTTGCCCGATAACGTACCGGCCTGGTAAACCGGACCTTCGGGCGATACACTGCTCATAATTTGAGTTGATGCACCGTAAGCACCTACCGGTAAACCACCCCCTATAATTTTACCATAGGTGATGATATCGGGACTAATTTGGTATAAACCCGCAGCACCGGTAAAGCCTACACGGAAACCAGAGATCACCTCGTCGAAAATTAATAGGGTGCCGTTAGCCGTACAAATTTGGCGCAGGTATTGCAAAAACTCCGTATGTTGCAGCAATAAGCCGTTATTGGCTGGGATGGGTTCAATAATTACCGCGGCAATCTGGTCTTTAAAATCTTCAAAAGCTTTGGCCAAAGCTTCTTTATCATTCAGGGCAACCACAATGGTTTCATCGGCAAAAGCTTTAGGTACACCGGCCGACGAGGTTTCGCCGAAGGTAACCAAGCCAGAGCCAGCCTTAACCAGTAAGGCATCTACGTGACCGTGATAGCAGCCTTCAAACTTTAAGATCTTATCTCGTTTGGTATAGCCACGGGCTAAACGAATGGCCGACATTACAGCTTCGGTACCCGAACTCACAAAACGTAATTTTTCGATGAACTTGTTGTTGCTCAATATGAGTTCGGCCAGATCATTTTCCAACGCTGTTGGTGCACCGAACGACATGCCGTTTTGCATTACTTCAATTACCTTTTCGCGGATGGCAGGGTGATTATGGCCTAAAATAAGCGGTCCCCAGCTGCAGCAAAAATCAATAAACTGGTTATCATCAGCGTCCCACAGGTAAGCACCGTCGCCTTTTTTAATGAACAGCGGCGTACCATAAACCGATTTAAAAGCCCTAACCGGCGAGTTTACCCCACCCGGAAAATAGGTTTTAGCCTTGTTATACAGTTCAGTGGATTTTGCACGGCTGATATCGGGCTTGCTTTCTTTTATTGCTTCTGACATTGTTTTCTTTTTAAACCGTCATTGCGAGGTACGAAGCAATCGCTGCACGATAGGTAGCGGACTACTTATCTCCGCAGGGATTGCTTCGTTCCTCGCAATGACGTAATTGTTATTCCCTACAGCCACTTATTTAACAATACCTCTTTGGCATGATAGGTCAAAATAGCCGTTGCCCCTGCCCTGCGGATACTGGTGAGCACCTCGGTAATGGCGCGCTGCTCATTTAGCCAACCGTTTTGTACGGCGGCCTTGATCATGGCATACTCGCCGCTTACGTTGTAGGCTGCTATGGGCAGTTCGGTATTGTCTTTTAAGAGTTTAATTACGTCGAGGTAAGGTAAGGCTGGTTTCACCATCAGGAAATCGGCACCTTCTATCTCGTCCAGGTTGGCTTCAATCAACGCTTCGCGTTGGTTAGCCGGGTTCATTTGGTACGTTTTCTTATCTCCGAATTTAGGAGCCGAATTAAGGGCATCCCTGAACGGACCATAAAAAGCGCTTGCATATTTAGCCGAGTACGACATGATAGATACACCGCTGTAACCATGCTCATCCAACGTTTTGCGGATATAACCTACCCGGCCGTCCATCATATCCGACGGGGCAATAATATCGGCACCGGCGCGGGCATGAGCCAAAGCCATTTTACCTAATACCTCTAAAGTTTCGTCGTTTAATATTTCACCGTTATCTACCACGCCGTCATGTCCGTCGCTACTGTACGGGTCCATGGCTACATCGGTAATCACACAAGCTTCGGGGAACTCTTTTTTTACTTCGCGAATGGCACGTAGGTATAAGCTCTCCTCGCGGTAACTTTCGGTAGCCATCGTATCTTTTAATGATTCGTCGATGTTAGGGAACAAGTCGAACGACTTTAATCCTAAGTTCATGCAACTTTCTACCTCGCGCAGCAAATTATCTACCGAGTAACGGAAGATACCGGGCATAGAAGAAACCTCTGTCTTTTGATTTTCGCCCTCGATAATAAATAAAGGAAATATCAAATTTGCCGCACTCACATGTGTTTCCTGCACCATCTGCCGAATCACTTCACTCTTTCTATTTCTCCTTGGTCGTTGTAGCATAATATTTAGTCAATAGTCGATGGTCTATAAACATATTTTATAGGTATTAAGGAGTTTTTAACTTTCGACTAAAGACTAAAAACTCCCGGACTGATCTACAGCCCAAACACCGCCTCGGCCAGTCCAACTTCGTCGGGCGAGAAAGGCAGTGTTGAGGGAATATTTAACGCGCTTAATGCGCTGCCGGTTGATTTGCCGATAGCTATTACGCGCTGGTTATTATCTAATAAATTATCTTTAAAATATGCTTCGGCGTTAGACGGGCTGGTAAACACCAAAATATCGGCAATAGTGCCTGATGCGCTCTCCTCGCGCATGGTGGCATAAACCGGCAAATCAATGATCTTAGTTTCTGCTGATAGTGCCTTGTGGATACTGCGCATAGGGCTTTCGGCACCGGGGAACAGCACCGTTAAGCCATTGGCTATTTTGGCAAATTCCTGCGCTACTTCGGCGGTATCAACACTTTCGCCCACATAATCGGCAAAATGGCTGTTACGGCGCAGCATATCTTCGCTGCCACTGCCCATTACGCCAAACTTAACCGGCTTTGCAAACTGAGGTTTTAACTGAAAAAAGTACTCTACCGCATTTTTACTGGTAAAAAACACCCAATCTACATTCTGCAGAATATGAGGGTTTAGTATCGTCATGATAGGTACTGTACGTATTAACGAACGCGCCTCTACCTCCATACCATGCTTTTGCAGCACCCGCCTAAAATAGCTTGATGCCGGTAACTCACGCGATATAAATACTTTATCGGCCAGTTTGCGGCTCTTGTCAAACTTAGCCAGTATCTTATCTATCAAACCGTCTGTAGTGGGCGAAGTAATAAACATACGATCTGGCAAATCGTCTTCGGTATCGGCTTTGGAGGTAAACACCTGGTATACACCCTCGTGTTTACGGCAGTAACAGCCTAACGGCATATGGCAACCACCGCCAAACTGCTTTAATAAGGTACGCTCAATGGCCAATGTTTCGGCTACCTCTGGGTGATGCAGCTGCTGTAAAACAGTAAAAAGTTCGGTATCTACTTCACGTATTTGTATGGCCAAAGCACCCTGTGCAGGTGCGGGTACAAATTCGGTAGGAGTTAATTCTTCTACATGAAAATCGCTCAGGTCAATACCTAAACGCACCACACCGGCCTTAGCCAGCATAATGGCATCATAGTTTTCGCTGCGTAATTTCCCTATACGGGTAGGTACGTTGCCGCGCAAGTCATCCATTTCCAAATCGGGGCGCAGGGCACGCAATTGCGCCTTGCGGCGGTTAGACGATGTACCTACAGTACCTCCAAACTTAACCGACAATTTTTGATGAACATCCACGCAATCCTTCAGGATAAGCAATAACTCGGATGGATCTTCACGCTCCGAAACCGCAGCTATGATCAACCCGGGCGGATGCTCGGTAGGCAGGTCTTTGTGGGAGTGTACGGCCACATCAATAGTGCCGGCCATCAATTCTTCTTCAAGCTCCTTAGTAAAAAAGCCTTTACCTTCCAGTTTATCCAAACTGAGGTTCAGGATACGGTCGCCCTGTGTTTTAATGATTTTTAATGTGGCGGTAACGCCAATTTTAGCCAAACTATCTTTAACAAAATTGGCTTGCCATAAAGCCAATTCACTGCCGCGGGTTCCTATAATTACTGTTCTGTCCAAGGGTACTTAATATTTGCAGCACAAATTTAACTTTTAGCGGGTTTTATAAGGAATTTATATGAGAATGTGAGGATTAATTGACGGTTGAAGGTAATTTCGTCTCAACCGTTGTTATTTTGAGCGACTTAAGAAATATCGTTTTGGCGATTGCACTTGATGTTCGTGCTATGATTTTGGTCAATGCGTTTTAAACCTCAATTTGTGCTAATGAACTTACTTCGTCTGCTCAATTGCCGCAGAGGCTGTTAGTTATTCACAGGTGTTTGTTTTTTAAGGTGTGAATGATTGCTAACGCAATTGTCATAGCTACAAAGTAACCAAAAGGCCTATCCAGCGCAATCCCTGCCACCACACAGGCCATACGCCCGGCCGGGTGCGCTGGAGGCCCCACCCTTCTTTTTCAACAGTAGCGTTGCTGCGCAACGCTACTGACAGATTTTGCGGCTCTTAGTTCCCTCCAAAGGGGAGGGTTAGGAAGGGAGTTTCGTCATCCTCCCAGCTTTGGCCAAAAGCGGGGTAGCACTCGGTGGCCTGTACGCAAAAGCAATGGCCTTTTAGATTTGCATGTAGCGGTGGCACAAGTGCGGGCGAAGCCAAAGGGCAAATCTAAACAGCCTTGAATTTTTGCCTTCTTTTGTTTCAAGACAAAAGAAGTAGCCGCTCGCGGCAATGAGCGAGACGACGTAGGTTCATCAGCACAAAATGAAGTTCAAAACGCACCAACTCACATACTACTTAAACCGAGCACTCAAACAAGATTTCTCAATATAGTTCGAAGTGATAAAACAGAACAGTTTTAAAACAAAAAAAAGACACCCTAAAGTGTCTTTCCATATCTTAATATAAAACCGATTAATTATTATTAATCATGATTTCTTTAGCCATTACCATAGGTACGCTAATATACTTTTTCTCCATGTAATTGATCACTTTTTCGAGTACCATGCGCGATTGCTCGTCTAACGATTGCACCTCATCGGCAAATACGGTATGGAGGGCGGCGTGTTTAATTTCTTTAATTTTTTCGGGCACCTGGCGCATAGCTACCTCAACCCGGCGTTGTTTTAACAAGGGCAAAAATTCATCGATGTTTTGCTCGATAATTTTTTCGGCATGTACCAGTTCCTGGTAACGTTCCTGCAGGTTCTTTTTGGCTACTTCGTTTAGTGAATTTACTTCGATGTAGTTTACCGAGAATTGTTCCAGCACTTCGGCGGCGGTATCATTAGGTACGGCCAAATCTACAATGGTTTTGCGGCTGGTATCGCCGTTCAACAACGTTGCATAAATTTCGGCTGTGATAATAGGCAGCGTGGCCGATGTACAGGTAATAATCACATCAAAACCTTTGTTGTAAGTTTTTAGCGCTTCTAAATCGTAAGCTTTGCCATTTAAATCGGCCGCAAGTTTTTCGGCATTAGCCAGGGTGCGGTTAAACACGGCAAAATTTGAGAACTTATGCTTTTGCAGGTATTTAGAAATATTGCGGTTGGTTTCGCCCGCACCAATAATGAGTACGCGAGAATTAGAGCATTGCTTAAGATCTTTAAGCTTGCGGTAAGCTAAAGACACCACCGATATTGGGTGACGTGAAATATTGGTATGGGTATAAACTTCTTTAGCGGTTTTAACTACACTGTTCATCACCATGCGCAGGTAATCGCCGGTTAGTCCGGCAACTCGGCAGCATTCGTATGCTTTACGCAGCTGGGCTAAAATTTCTTTTTCGCCAACCACTAAGCTTTCTAAAGAACATGAGGTTCTTAACAAATGGTTTAACGCCTCCTGGTCTTCATAAATAGAAGCACCCTCAATAAAGGTGTTCAGGTGCATAGGGCACAGATCTATATGAAGGGCCTGGATAAACTTTTGTGTAAAATCTTTATCCACAGGCTCCGAAGAAGCCATTACGAATTCCACGCGGTTACAAGTAGCCAGGTAGAATATCTCAGGGATTTGAAACTGTGCTTTTACCTGCTGCAGTTTGTCAGTCAAATTTTCCTGACATATCACCAACTTCCCGAGATCCTTCAGTTCAATCTGCTTGTGCGTAAAAGCTATAACTTTTAAATACTTCAAAGCCCTTTATAATTTTAGCAATTCTTATCCCACAAAAGTACTTAGTAAATACAGGTTGCTATGTCAAGGCTTTGTCAAACGCGGCAATTTAGAATGAGTATAAATAATCGAATAAACACCTTTCACCTATCTTTAAATAGCCTTTATGAAAAGCCATTTTTCTTACTTAGGCAAATGGTTTATATTTAAACACTTATTGGGTTAATTCATACCGCGTTTTACTCTGCAAAAATGAATTAATTAATAAAACATTTTATATCCAATTACTCATCGCATGTTGAAAAAGTTCAGCCTTGTTATTTTAATTATAGGATATATAGCCGCGGGCATTAACCATTTTATTCACCCTGATGGCTACATTAAGATCATACCTCATTACCTGCCCTACCCTGAAGCATTAAATTATGTAGCCGGTGCCTGCGAATTTATTTTAGGTGCCATGCTTATATTTACAGTTACACGCAATGTGGGTGCGCTATTGCTTATAATTATGCTGGCGGCTTTTTTACCGGTACACATTACCATGTTACAGCAAGCACCGTTACAGGTAGGCGCTTTATGGGTAACGCCACTCACAGCTTGGATAAGGCTGCTTTTGCAACCGGTGTTAATGTTGTGGTTAGCCTGGCATATGCAAACAAAACATCATACCGCTGTTTAATCAATAACCATGATCGCTACAGAAAACTATACCCTGCCCGGTTCTGAAGGCCGCATAATGCTGGCCGACCTTACTTATGACGATACCCAAACCAGCGCACCACTGATTATTTTTGTGCACGGCTTTAAAGGATTTAAAGACTGGGGGTCGCACCATTTGGTGGCCCGGTACTTTGCCACTCATGGCTACCGCTTTTTAAAATTCAATTTTTCGCACAATGGCACCACGCCCGAACAGCCCGATGACCTGACAGATCTAATCGCTTTTAGCGAGAACACGTTTTCGACAGAGTTAGACGATTTGCAGTATGTGATAGACTGGGCATGCAGCGGTTCGGTTATTCCGGCGGCGCAGTCGGTTATCTTAATTGGCCATAGCATGGGCGGCGGCATCAGTATTATTAAAGCTGCCGAAGATAAGCGGGTGAGTAAGTTCATCACCATGGCATCGGTAGCATCTTTTCGTAACTTATGGCCTAAAGTAATTGAGGCCCAGTGGAAGCTGGCTGGTGTGCTGTATTTCCCTAACAAGCGCACAGGACAGGAAATGCCGGTAAAGGCCACCCTGCTAACCGATTTAGAGCGTAACCCCGGTCGGCTAAATGTATTGGCACAGGCAGCACTTGTACTGCAACCCTGGCTGCTTATTCATGGTACGGCCGATAGCGTGGTAAACATAAGCCAGGCACATGAGTTAAAGACCATGCAGCCCAACGCTCAATTGCTTATATTACCTAACACCGATCATGTGTTTGGTTCGGGGCACCCATGGCTGGAACAAAATTTACCGCCAGCACTGCAAGAGCTCTGTAACGGCGCTCTTAAATTTTTGAACGAGTAATGATGGTTAGCTGCTTGAAAAACATTGGTGGTATTAAATATTAAGATGTGTTTCGCCCGTTTAATGCAGCAAGTAACTTTTTGTATTTCTGAAGTGAATACATGAAGTTTTATATAGAAATAACGAAGTTTTGTAAACTTTTAACGAGCTACGAGCGTAAGCGTTTTACAAACGTATATTGGGCCATAACTCAACAATAAACATGCAATTAAAAGGCGCTAAAAAAATAGGTAGAAAGTTTCAAAACCCTATTCCTACCGATGAAGCCGGCTTTGATAAAATGCCGGCTATTATAATGGAATACATCAAGAATAAGGCAGAAAGCACTCCATTAAAGCCGCTGGGCCCATTTAGCACAGACACCGCCATTTACCAAACACCACCAGCCAGCGGACTACGCATTACCTGGATGGGCCACTCGAGCCTGCTGATAGAAATTGACGGCAAGCGATTTTTAACCGACCCGGTATGGAGTCAGCGCGCCTCGTTTGTACAATGGGCAGGTCCAAAACGTTTTTTTAAAGCGCCATTAGCCTTGAATGATTTGCCTAAATTGGACGGCATCATCATCTCGCACGACCATTATGACCACTTTGATGAAGCCACCATTCGTGCCCTGGCACCTAAAAATATTCCGTTTTATACCTCATTAGGCGTCGGTCAATACCTTAAAAAATGGGGCGTAGCAGCAAATCTCATCACCGAAATGGATTGGGGCGACACCGCACAAGTGGGCACCGATTTGACGATTACTACTACGCCTACACGCCATTTTTCGGGCCGGGGGATTGTAAATCGTAACGAAACCTTATGGAGCGCATTCGTCATCAAAGGGCATACCCACAACATCTTCTTCGGGGCCGATTCGGGCTGGTTTAACGGCTTTGCCGATATAGGTGAAGCTTACGGCCCGTTCGATCTAACCATGTTGGAAATTGGCGCCTACGGCAAAAACTGGCCAGATATACATATGGGGCCCCTAAGCGCCGCCAATGCACACATTGCACTAAAAGGCAAGCAGATGATGCCCATACACTGGGGGCTTTTCAACCTGGCATTGCATGCCTGGTACGAGCCTATTGAGATCTTATTGGAGTTAGCAACCAAGGAAAACATTACCCTGTTTGCACCAGAACCCGGTAAACCTACGGAGGTTACCGGCGCTGATTACAAATCAGGCTGGTGGGAGAAGTATAAAAGTTAAGAACCATAAAACGCATTGCGTGGTACGAAGCAAATTCTGTATAATAATTTTCCGCAGAGATTGCTTCATACCTCGCAATGACGAGTTCAAATAAAATAGAAAAACTCTTAAATCACTTCCTTAATGTGCTTATAATTTGATTTAATAGTATCCCAAACTTCGGTCATATTACCACTAAGCATGAGTTTTGACATAGATACAGCCATGCCTTTCATTTGTCCAAATTCTACCTTAGGCGGCATTGCCAGCGCATTAGGATCGGTCATGACGTTGAGCAGCACAGGACCGTTAAACATCAAAGCCTCGCGCAGGGCTTGTTCTACCATATCAGGGTCATTTATGGTGACACCTTTGATACCCATGGCCTGAGCTACCAGGGCAAAATCGGGGTTGTGCATATCGGTTTGCCAATCGGGCAGGCCGGCTACTTCCATTTCCAGTTTTACCATACCTAAGGAGCGGTTGTTAAACACCACAATTTTGATGGGCAGCTTGTATTGAGCAATGGTAGCCAGATCGCCCAGTAACATAGATAAGCCACCATCGCCAGCCAGGGCTATTACCTGCCTGTCGGGGCAAGCCAGCGCTGCACCAATGGCCTGCGGCATAGCGTTAGCCATAGAACCATGATTAAAAGAGCCTATCATGCTGCGTTTGCCTGTTCCATGAATATAACGTGCCCCCCATACGCAGCACATGCCGGTATCTACCGTAAATATGGCGTTATGGTTAGCCAACCGGTCTAAGGTATCGGCAACAAACTCGGGGTGAATATTATTTTTTGTGCCCCGGTCGTTCACATAAGTTTGCATGTTTTCTTTTACATGCGCATACAGTTTCAACTGCGCCTGTAAAAAGCTGTCATCAGTTTTTTGAGGAATAAGTGGCAATAAGGCTTGCAGGGTATCTTCTATCTTTCCGCATAAACCCATATCAACTTTAGCACGGCGGCCTATGCGTTCGGGCTTAACATCAACCTGAACAATTTTGCAATCTTTTGGCATAAACTGCTCGTAAGGAAAATCGGTACCTAACAAGATCAGCAAGTCAGACTCATGCATACTGTGATAGGCCGATGGTAAACCCAGCAAACCGGTCATGCCTACCTCGTTGGGGTTATCATGCTGTACAAACATTTTACCGCGGAAAGAGTACCCTACGGTGGCATGTATGCGTTGCGATAGTGCGACAACTTCATCATGTGCATTAGAACAGCCTATACCGCAAAAAATAGTAACCTTCTCGCTCTCGTTTATTAAGGCGGCCAGGTTGTGCAGGTCGCGGTCAGACGGGCGAATAACCGGCTCGGTGCGGTAGTTTACCAGCGATGATGGCGTTTCTACGGCATCCATTTGAGTTACATCGCCCGGCAAGCCCACCACCGATACACCTTTTTTACTCAAGGCATATTGTATACCGGCTTGCAGCATACGCGGCAGTTGTGCGGGTGTGGTAGCTACATGGTTGTAATGGCTGCAATCATCAAACAGCTTAATGGTGTTAGTTTCCTGAAAATACTCCGTACCATACTGGTGCGACGGGCAGGTGGAAGCAATGGCAATAACCGGCGCACCCGAGCGGTGCGCATCGTATAAGCCGTTCACCAAATGCACATGCCCGGGGCCGCTGCTGCCTGCACAGCAAGCAAGTCCCAACAACTCGGCCTCGGCAGCGGCGGCATAAGCACCCGCTTCTTCGTGGCGCATGTGTACCCACTGTATTTGGTTGTCGCTTCGCCGTACGGCATCGTTAATTTCGTTCAAGCTATCGCCGGTTACAGCGTATATCCTTTTCACACCGGCGGCTGCCAGCATTTCCACCACTTGCTCTGCTACGTTTTGTGCCATATTGTTCTTTATTTATTTTGATAACCTTATAGATGAATGCCTGTTTTTAATTATTGCAGAAAGCGGTATCTTTATTACAAATGAGTGAGGAAATAACAAACGTTAAATTAAGATTTTTCTGTTCCGAAAACTGGGATGCAATGGACCAAGCGGATGGCGCCCGGCATTGTGAGAAGTGCCAGAAGAAAGTTTATGATTTTACGAACAGTAATGCAGATGATTTCAGAAGAGTGTTAGCAGAGAATAGCTACAAAGTTTGTGGACGCTTTAATTTGGAGCAGATGGCGCCCATACCCATAATACTCCCGCTTTGGAAAAGATGGATATCGGCTGCAGCTATGATATTGGTTGGAGTAAATCTTTTCAGTTGTAAAGCTAATAATACGCAAACTCTCGTTGGAGATACGGTAATGTTATCACCCGCCGAAATCTCTTCTCAAACACCGGTGCCTGACTCTGGTAAGTATATGGCAGATACCTATAAGGCCTCGACTAATGAAATTGTCACTCCCGTTGAAGGATTACCTGAATTTCCGGGAGGGTATCAGCGATTTCTATCTTTCGTTAACAAAAACCTTGACCGAAGTAAATCAGCAGAAACCGGACGTGCTAATATTACTTTTGTTGTCGAAAAAGATGGAACCTTAAACGATATACAAGCCATAGGCCGTATTTTTAACCAACCCGCTGTAGACGAAGCTATCAGGGTTGTTAAATTGTCACCTAAGTGGATTCCTGGCAAGCAGAATGGCAAGCCTGTTAAGGTACAATATACTGTACCTATTGTCTTTAATTAACTAGATCGGCAGCTGGCTCCACCCAATTACCATCGCCCTGAATAATGCCTATCAGCTCGTTAAGTGCGTTAACGGCATTTACATTCTTTTTCACCACTTCTTTACCGCGGTACAAAGTAATTTTTCCGGGGCCCGAGCCTACGTAACCATAATCGGCATCGGCCATTTCGCCGGGGCCATTTACTATACAGCCCATAATGCCAATTTTCAGTCCTTTTAAATGGCTGGTACGGCTACGGATCATTTGCGTGGTTTCTTGCAAATCGAACAGCGTACGGCCACAGCTTGGGCAGCTAATATATTCGGTTTTAGAGATACGCGAACGGGTAGCCTGTAAAATACCAAAGGCAGTAGAAGTAATTACCGCGGGCGGCATATGAGGGGCATCTATCCATACGCCATCGCCAAAACCTTCAACCAGTAACGCACCCATATCTGTAGCGGCGTAAAGCTGTAATTGGGTTGCCGGAGGCGTATGTTCAATTGCGGGTATTAAAATTTCAGAATTATCAGCGGTAACTATTGATGGTGAGCTGCTATTTGGCAACTGGAAGCTGTCAACCGGCAACTCACTGCCGAAACCGTAGCTGCGTTTGATGATAACCGGCGTTGTAATACCTGTGTTGCTTAGTTCAAAAAAGAAAGTACGCTGCTCGGCCATACCGTGTGGTGCGCTTGTTTCTAAAACAAACACCAAACCTTTATCCTCGTGAGCTAGTTTGATGAATTTTGCAGCGTCAAAATCGGCTAATGTTACATTAACCAAATTTAATGGTGAGGTATGATCTTCGGCAGCAAGGTACTCGGCCAGAGAAAATACCGGGTGACAGTTTTTTTGATTAGCCAAACTTAACCAGGTGCTGTAATTATACAACTGTTTTAAATTACCCGGAAAGGTAAATGATGGCAGGTTGCCACCCAAGTATACAAAATCTACCGATTGATCGGCCATGTTATATTTATCCAGCATGGTCGAATACAGGTAGCCGGCATCGTTCAATATGGATGGATCTTTCAGGTTACGGTTACTCAAATCAAGCACCACCCTTGGCACCATGTGTCCGCCTATAAAAGCGTTAGCTTCGTCAGTATTGCGTTTTTGATACTCGTAGGGAGTGTGTGTTGTGTGTTGCGTGTTGTCTGTTGTCTGTTGTTTGAGGCCCGAGAATTGAACACCAGACAACTGATGACTGCCAACTAATGACTGGCGACTGCGCTCTGCATATCTGTTCACCAACGCAATAGCTACAGGCGCTTCGGCTTCGGGTTCTTCGGTTAAAGAAACACGGACGGTATCGCCCAGGCCATCTTCCAGCAACGTACCAATACCCACGGCCGATTTAATACGGCCATCCTCGCCATCGCCGGCTTCGGTTACGCCCAGGTGCAACGGATAGTTCATGCCTTCGGCTACCATGGTTTGTACCAATAAGCGGTAAGCCTGCACCATTACCTGCGGATTACTGCTTTTCATGCTGATCACTAAATTATAGTAATTCAGTGCCTCGCACATGCGCATAAACTCCATGGCCGATTCTACCATACCCTGCGGGGTATCGCCATAACGGCTCATAATGCGGTCGCTCAACGAACCATGGTTGGTACCTATACGCATAGCTGTGCCGTACTCTTTACAAATATTTACCAACGGGGTAAATTTAGAAAATATGCGGTCCAGCTCGCCCTGGTACTCCAGGTCGGTATATTCTAACTGGTCAAATTTCTTTTTATCGGCGTAGTTGCCTGGGTTAACACGCACTTTTTCAACAATACGGGCGGCCACTTCGGCTGCGTTTGGGGTAAAGTGAATATCGGCCACTAAAGGCACATTATACCCACGGGCACGTAATTGCTTCTTTATTTCGGCTAAATTATGGGCTTCTTTAATGCTGGGTGCAGTAATGCGTACATACTCACAACCGGCATCAACCATGCGGATGGTTTGCTCTACGGTACCAAGGGTGTCCATGGTATCGGTAGTGGTCATGCTTTGAATACGGATAGGGTTATGGCCGCCCATGGGCACATCGCCTATGGCTACCTCGCGGGTTATAAAACGCGAATATTCGGTTAACGAATTACAATAACTTCCCGGCAGCGCTTTAACAGCTTCAGCATTCATCATAAAAACAGCATGACTTAATTTACAAAGCAAAGTTAAGGATTATTACCTTAAGCTTGTTTCAAGGGAATGTTAATTTATAAGCGGGTAAACCAGTTGAGCGCCTTATCTCTGTCGCGCTTTACGGTAAGATATGTCCGGACGGTTTACAGTAAAAATTATGTTTTACGTGGGGATAAGTAAGCGCCAAGCAAAGGATGCGCACTAAATATTTGTCCTCAATTGAATGAATTATATAGTGTCGTCTACTACATCCTCTTCGGCAGCAACACCTATCATTTCTTTATTAACTACGTACGTTTTAGCTATGGCATCATGAAAGGCTTGCCTGTATTGGCTAAAAAACACGCCAATAAAACCAATAAACATGAAACCGAATGACAGGAACTTTCCAGCACTCCTAATCAGCGCTTTCAAAATGGTCAGCTTTTTCCCATCGGCATCTACAATAATTAATTTACACATAAACTGCCCAAGGGTAGCGCTAAGTGGCGAGGCTTCGAACAAGAAGTTATAAGTGAAAAATGCCACACTAAAAATGGCTTGCATTATTTCCCGGTGCTGCTCATTCTCTAAATCAAAATTAGCCATTTGAAATGGCAGGTACTGATTAAAGGTATAGCAGCCGGTAATTACAAAAATGCTGATCACAAAATGATCTATCATAAAGGCCAGCATGCGTCGGCCAACTCCAGCTAAATTAACCAGCGTTGGGAAATAATAACCCTCGTACTGAAAATACTCTGCAAAGTCAATAACATCGCTGGCCTTTTCCCATTTACCAAAGTTGGTACGTACTAAATCATCAGGTTCCAGGCGGCCATCGGTTAACTCCTCAAAAGTGAACGGCCCTTTTTCCTCTTCGCCATCTTTTACAAAAAACTCATCCATGTATATAGTGCTTTTTTACAGCCGCGGCAAAAGTAACTGTTTTAACAGGGTTTGCGCAGTTTGTTTACGAACTCATGGCGTATACCACAATATTTACGCCGAACTTGGTATTGTCTTCGGCTAAAAAGCGCTTGTTTCTAAAATCGTAGTCCCACTCGCAGCCATAATCTTTGTTACTGTATAATACGGCTATACGTCCGTTAATGGTAATAGCTTTCAGGTAATCGTGCACCAGGTCGTCGCCCCAGCCATTGAGTTCGAAGGAAGTATTGGGCGGCCCTTTTTCAAACGTAAAAAAGGAACGGTAAATTTCGTGATTGTTGGGAATCTTTTTTAAGGCCTGCGGCCCAAACAACATAGCCATTTGAGCCTCGAAACTTTTGGCAAACAGGCCGTCAATGTCATGATTGCAATCGTCTACAAACACAAAGCCACCGTTTTGCACATATTTTTTAAAATTTGCCCGTTCCTGCGTATCAAACTGCACTAACTTGTGCCCACTCATGTAACTAAACGGCGAATTAAATACATCCGGACTGCTTAAAGCCACCACTTTCTCTTTAGTATCAATAGGAATAGTGGTATATTCCAGCAAAGAGTTCAAAATATTGGTTGGCATGCGCTGATCGGTGTCCCAATCGCCCGAGTGGTAGCTAAAACGCGTGAAAGTAAACTTAGAATTTAAAGACATTCTTATTAAAAACTTAAAAGTAGTACAAAATTTAATGGGTATGACAGATTTGACTGGTTGCTTTTGTAATTTTTTAAATACTTAATTCAATTTCTTGCAAAATGTTACCGCATTTAAATCAAATCGCAATATCTTGTGATGCGAAAACAGACACCCCCCAACCCCCTAAAGGGGGAGCTTAAGAGCAACAACGTTTAGTAACTCCCCCTTTAGGGGGTTGGGGGGCTAAAGAGCTAATTATTTTGGAACTAACAGAAACTCATGTAAAATCGCTGCTGGCTAAGTTGCCGCAGTTAAAAACCGAAATACAAAAGGTTATTGTAGGGCAGGAACATATTTTAGATGAACTGCTGGTAGCCTTTTTGGCCGGCGGCCATTGCTTGCTGGAGGGTGTGCCCGGTTTGGCCAAAACCCTGTTGGTTAAAACTATGTCGCAGGCGTTACACCTTTCGTTCCGCCGTATACAGTTTACACCCGATTTAATGCCTACCGATATTGTGGGCACCGAAATTTTGGAAGAAGACCATGTAACGGGTAAGCGCTTTTTTAAATTCAATAAGGGCCCCCTGTTTGCCAACATAATTTTGGCCGATGAAATTAACCGTACGCCCCCAAAAACACAATCGGCCTTATTAGAAGCCATGCAGGAGTTTGAGGTTACCTATGGCGGACAAACTTATCCGTTAGATAAACCCTTCTTCATCCTGGCTACACAAAACCCTATTGAGCAAGCCGGTACGTACCCCCTGCCCGAGGCACAATTAGATCGCTTTTTACTATTAGTACAAATAGGCTACCCAACCGCTGAGGAAGAGTTTGCGATATTAAACCGCACCACTGGTACCGGCAAAGCCACCATTAACCCGGTCATAAGCGCCGAGGAGATACAGCAAGCCCAGGCCCTGGTGCGCCAGGTTACCATTAGCGAAGATCTTGTGCGTTATGTAAGCGAGCTTATACGCGCCACAAGGCCCGATACCACTACCCTGGGCTACGTTAAAGAATGGGTACGTTGGGGCGCTGGTCCGCGGGCGGGGCAGGCTTTAATATTAACAGCCAAAGCACGTGCGCTTCTCAAAGGCCGTTATGCGGTGTTGATGGAAGACATTCACGCCATGGCTACACCGGTATTACGCCACCGCGTGCTCATGAACTTTAAAGCCGAAGCCGAAGGCATTACCGCCGATAAAGCCACGGCAGAATTAATTAAATTGATACCGAGGAAATAGAAACAAGATTTAAGAGCCAAGAATCAAGATTTAAAAAACACAGGTAAGCAGGTGCGGGGAGCGAGGTAAAATGCCAAGCCCCCGTACCCCCACACCTCAAAACCCCGCACCCCAAACAATGCTCGACCCTAAAGTACTCATGACCATCAAAAACCTGCCCTTACTGGCTAAAACGGTAATTGATGGGTTTATGAATGGCTTTAACAAAAGCACCGTGAAGGGGCCCGGGCTGGAGTTTAGCCAGTACCGCAGCTATCAACCGGGCGATGACCTGCGCTGGCTGGACTGGCGTATGTATGCCCGAAGCGATAGGTACTACATCCGCGAATCGGAGATTGAAACCAGCATATCGGTGCGTTTTTTGGTGGATGCCAGTGCCTCCATGAATCATGATGATGGCACACTCACTAAAATTGAGTACGCACGCTTTTTGGCGGCATCGCTGGCGTACTTAGCCAATTTACAAGGCGATGCGGTAGGTTTGTATGTATTTAATGATGATGGTTTATACTCGCTGGCTTCGCGGCCCGATCCGCAACATTTAAAGCGGTTCTATCACCAGTTGGAGAATATTAAGCCGGCAGGTACTTTTACGGAGCCGGTGCATTACAAACAATTATTTGCAGGGAGCGGCCGCAAGGAACTGCTCGTCTTCATTACCGATATGTACCAGCCCGAGGGCGAGATCATGAAACTATTGGATTCGCTGGCGGCCTTACGGCACGAGGTAATCGTTTTCCAACTAATGGGGCAAAACGAGCTGGATTTTGATTTTAAAGGCTACGCGGCTTTAGAAGACCTGGAAACCGGCGAGGTAGTTCAGGTTGGTCCGCAAGCCAAACAACAATATAAAGAAGCCTTGGAAAAGCATCAGCAAGACATCAAAATGCAGCTATTAGGAAAACACATCATTCACCGCATGCTCAATACCAGCCAGCCGTTGGATGTAGCGTTGAGAGACTTTTTAATACAAAGGAACAAAGGATAGCACATGGACTTACGGACAAAATAATTTAAGCACACATTGTTTCAGTTTTTAAATCCCATATGGTTTTTTGGTGCCGCAGCGTTGCTCATACCGGTGCTCATCCACTTGTGGAATATCCGCTCGGGTAAGGTATTAAGGGTGGGCAGCATATCGCTTATTCAGGCCGCCTCGCGCAAGAGCAGCCGGAGCTTTAAGCTGTTAGATATACCTTTGTTCGTCCTGCGTTGTTTACTGCTATTATTGCTGGCTTTGTTACTGGCGCTGCCGGTATGGCAAAAGAAAGTACAGGCCGCTAAAGTAAAAGGCTGGGTGCTTTTTCCTAAAGAAAACTTCACCGCTACTTATCACAAGTATAAGCCTACTATTGATTCATTGACCAAAGCGGGTTACGAGTTTCATTATTTCAATTCGGGATTTGCCAAATCCAACCTGACGCAGATATTCCTGAATCGTAAAGATTCGATCATAACCCCGCTCCCCGCCCCAAAAACCTCGCAACCTAATTACTGGAGCTTAGTAAACGAGTTAAATAACAAGGTATCATCAGACCTGCCAGTGTATATTTTTACGCCTAACCAAGCCAGTTACTTTACAGGCAATAAACCACAGGTAGCTATGAAGCTTAACTGGCAAACCTATACACCAGCCGATTCTACGATCAATTTTATACATGATGCCTGGTTCACCCCTTCGGGCGATGTACGCGTAATACAAGGCCACAGCAAACCCACTGGCATCGATTATACCTACAATAATGTGCAGGCTAACGACAAGGCCAATACTAATTACACGCTTGCTACGGTTGATGGCAAGGCAACCATTAGTTTAGTCCAAAGCAAGCAGCAAGCCATAGCTGTTGATACTGGCATCCAACGCATTATAATTTATGCTGATAACAATACTGTCGATGCCAATTATTTGAAAGCTGCCCTACTGGCGGTAACCCAGTTTACGCAACGCCCCTACGTATTAAAAACGGTTAACAACCCTGGCCAAATACCCGCCAATATGCAATGGCTATTCTGGTTATCCGAGAAGCCCATTAACCAGCAGGTGTTGAAAAGCACAAAGTATACTTTCACATACGAAAAAGGCAAACCAGCTATGGTTAATACCTGGATGAATAACGGCGGACAGTTTACCACCGCGCTACCCGATAAAGAGAAAATCGAGCTTTACAAACTAGTTTCTGCAGATAAAAACTATACACCGGTTTGGCAAGATGGATTTGGCCGCCCGGTATTAAGCGTAGAGCAAAGAGGGCAAGCCCATATTTACCATTACTACAGCCGTTTTAACCCGGCATGGAACAATTTGGTTTGGAGTGATGCTTTCCCGGCATGGCTGCTAAAGCTTACCGCCGGACCTGCAAAAACCGACATAGCGCAGTATGACCGCCGTATATTAAGCACGCAGCAATATATGCCGCAAATCTTATCCGAAACGCATACCGTTACCGACGCAAAACCATTGGAAAATAAAAGCCTGGCCCGCTACTTCTGGCTGGCAATCATTATCGTGTTTGCGGCCGAACGCTGGCTGGCTCATCGTACACCTAAAACTGTAAGCGCATAATGGCACAGGCAGGAGCACAAAAATTAAAACAATTACAACAACGGTGGATTACCTTACGGCTAATTACCGATGCCCTGAAGGCAGCAGCCATTGCCATACTTGTTGGCTGCCTGTTGCATTACCTACTGGGGCTTACGATGTGGTGGGCACTGGTTATTTTCATAATTAGCTGCGTTATTATTGTTGCTATTAATCGGTCATGGCAACTCAGCCTGCAAAAAGTTTGCAGCAGTCTCAACCTGCATTACCCGCAGTTGGAAGAAAGTAGCGAACTGGTGCTTAAATCAGTACCCAACCTTAACTTATTAGAGCAGTTACAACTACATAAAGTAGAGCAGGCGCTGTATACGGTACCCGCACAACCTCCGGGCTTTAATGCCCGCCTGCAAAAAACCAGTTTGTTCCTGTTGTTGGCACTGGTCGCCAGCTTCGCTATTGCTAAAACACACCAACAGTGGGGACATTCCTGGTATAAAGAAGTGGTGAGAGTAACTGGCGACAATGTATATATACCTCCAGCAGATAAGGTATTACCTGAATTACAGGACATAACCGTTAAAATCACACCTCCTGCTTATACAGGCAAAGGTCAGCGTAGTCAGGACAAGTTTACCATTTTGGCCGAAGAAGGCGCTTTGGTTACCTGGAAAATCAGCACCAATGTTGCTGTAAAAAAAGCTTGGCTTATTTTTAACGGCAGCGAACGCGTAGCACTAACCGGCAACAGATCCACCGAATGGCAAACCAACAGATTGATCTCTAAACCCGGCTTTTACCAGGTGAGCATTGATGGCAAACTGTCTGACCTTTACCAAATACAGGTCATTAAAGATGCATCGCCAATTATCCGCATAAAATCGCCCAAGCAGTATACACATATAGATGCCGGAGAAGCTCCACGAGTTACTATTAATACTACTGTTACCGATGATTACGGCGTTAGCAACGCGCATATTTTTGCCACAGTGGCTAAGGGCAGCGGTGAGTCGGTTAAATTTAAAGATACTTCTTTCGCTTTTAATACACCTGTTAACGGCGGAAAAGCCTACAATTTACAACGCACTATTGACCTGCCCAAATTAGGCATGGAACCGGGCGATGAGCTATACTTATACATCCAGGCGCAAGACAATCATCAGCAAAAAACACGTACCGATGTGCTGATCGTGTCCATCCAGGACACCGCTCAGTTGTTAAGTATGGACGGCATTGTGTCGGCAGCCAACATTAAACCCGAATTTTTCCGTAGCGAGCGTCAGATCATTCTCGATACCGAAAAACTGCTGAAAGATAAAGACAGTATCAGCGCAACTGCATTTAAGAACCGCTGTAACGATTTAGGGGCCGACCAAAAGATGCTGCGCCTGCGTTACGGTAAGTTTTTAGGCGAAGAAGATGAAAGCGGACAAGAAGCCCAGGGCAACGAAGAGGTGGGCAAGGCCGAAAACTTTGGTAACGCCAAGGTGGTGATGGATGCATTTACCGATAAGCACGACAACTCCGAAGATGCTACTTTTTTAGAACCAGCCGCCAAAGCACAACTAAAAGCTACCCTGAACGAGATGTGGAAAGCCGAACTGCGCCTGCGCCTGTACAAACCGCAGGAAGCATTACCGTTTGAATACAAGGCCCTGCGTTTGTTGAAAGACCTGCAGCAAAAGTCGCGTTCCTTTGTGGCTAAAACCAGTTATAATCCGCCGCCTATTAAACCCGAGAAACGTTTAAGCGGTGATTTAACCAAGATTACACAACCGGTTAACCAGCAAAGCGCAAAGGTTGCTGCCGATAATTTTATAACGCTGAAAAAAGCCGTTACGGTTTTAGAGCAATCCAAGCACCAGGTTTTAACAGTTGCCGATAAGCAAACCTTGCAAATTGCCGCACAGCAACTGGCAGCCCGCGCAACCGCACAACCAGGTACGTACTTAAAAGCAGTTAGCGCCATGCGGCGAATATTGGCAGCGCCTAATACTATAGGCAGTAATGACCGGGCACTGGTAGAAAAAGCCATACAGGCAAGTTTGCCGGGCAGTAAACCTACACCTTACCCTACCGCTACAGTGCCCGATATGGGCCTGGGGCAACGCTATTATAAAAACTTAAACCGGTAAATGAACAAATGAACTGGACACTATCGGTTATCATTATTGCTGTAATACTGCTGCTCCTTTTTGGCTGGCAAGAATTTAAACGGTCAGACCGCCGCCGATTAGGCTGGCGTTTGCTGGCCATTGTGCTGGCGGTTGCAGCACTGGCTTGCCTTGCTCTACCCCTTACCTACAACGGACAAATACCCGTAGCCGAACGCAGCACCGGCATATTGCTCACCAACGGTTTTAACAAAGACAGCATCCCGGCTAACGCACCGATTTTTACCACAGATAAATCGATATTAACAGATTACCCTAAAGCCACATTGATAGGCAGTGTGCAGGAATTAACCAACCGTAAACCTGCCCTAAAACAGATAAAACTTTTAGGTTACGGCTTAACCGACGATGAACTGCAGCAATTAAGCAGCTTACCTATCAGCTATAGCCCTCCACCTGCACCCACAGGCTTGCAAGCTATTAGCTGGCCGGGTAAATTAAAGACCGGTGAGGCACTTAGTGTAGAGGGCCAGTTTAAAAACGCCCAAAACAAAGCGGTAAAACTCGTCTTTAAAGGATTAAATACCGGCTTAGATTCTGTTAACGTTGCGGCGGGTAAAACCACTGCATTCCAGTTAAACACGCTACCCAAACCCACCGGAAGGGTAGTTTACCAACTCCTTTCCTTATCGGGTAAAGACACCTTAGCCACAGAAAGTATCCCGGTAGAAATTGAACCTGCACAACCTGTTAAAATATTATTACTGAGCGCATCGCCTAATTTTGAAAGCCGCTTTCTAAAAAATTGGCTGGGCGAAAATGGATATGCTGTAGCCGCCCGTGCAACCATCAGCCAGAATAAAGCCGACGAAGAGTATTTCAATATGGCTAAAATTGGTCTGCAGCATATCACGGTACCAATGCTCGACAAGTTTGACCTGGTAGTGGGCGATCTTTCTGCATTAAAATCGCTAACCGCTGCTGAGGGTGCTGCACTCAGGCAACAGGTAACACAAAAAGGTTTGGGTGTCATTATCCGCGCCGATAGCTCAGACAAGGCTGCATCCTGGCTACAGCGCGATTTCCCGGTGAACACCGCTGCGGTAAAAGAACAGCTTTCAGCACCGCTCATCCTGCAAAACAGAAAAGCCAAAACCGCAACACTCAACATCGATCCCTCCTACATTGGCTACCGCAACAATACACAAATCCTGGTAACCGATGCTCAAAACCATGAACTGGCAGCTACAACTTTGGCGGGCGCAGGCAAAATGGTTTTCACCACGCTTAACCATACTTATACCTGGCTGTTGGGTGGCAATAAGCAGGACTACGCATCGCTATGGTCGTTGTTAATTAACCAATCGGCTCGCAAGCTTTTGCCTGTACAAGCCTGGAAAACAACCTCGACCTTTCCAACGGTTAATGAGCCGGTGCACCTGGTTTTGCAAAGCTCGGTCGCCCCCGCAAATATTACTATTAACGGGGAAAAAGTATCAGTTATCCAAAGCCCTGATGCACCATATGAGTGGCAAAGCACATACTGGCCCAATAAAACCGGCTGGCAGCAGGTTAACATGCCTAATAATAGCCCTGCGTGGTGGTACGTACATGCAAAACAAGAATGGATAAGCCTGAAAAGTTTAGAAAAAACGACAAACACGCTAAAATTCATCCATAATCAATCGCAAAAAATTGCTGTAACAAAACAAATACAGCAAACGGTAAAAATTGAAGTGCCAAAAATCTTGTTTTATATAATTTTATTGGCATCTTGTACATTCTTATG
>Ga0265780_10002715_pt1 | contig 23748 bp, 22 predicted proteins | sample P1T30metagenome_FD_192432 | JGI IMG/M metagenome (GOLD analysis project Ga0265780, IMG submission 192432) | Plant litter microbial communities from East Loma Ridge, Irvine, California - P1 T30 | ecosystem: Environmental > Terrestrial > Plant litter > Unclassified | place: USA: California... | reverse complement strand
ATCGCGCACGGCCGCCAGCTCGCCGCCCGCAAACAATTACGTCGGCTCGAACGTGATCACCTGGCAGCAGGCGGCGTGCGTGCCCGGCAACGAAAGCTGTGCCGCATCGACAGCCTGGCAAACCAAGAGCTGGGTGGTCACGAATACCTCGCTGGCCAACCGCTTCGTCACCTACCGCCTCTACTGGACCGAGAGTGAAATGCGTTTCACCGTGGTCGACAATGGCGTCGAACGGAATGTCTACGACAATGTGCTGCCCGTCAACTCGACCGCGCTGCAGGCGCCCTTCTACCTGCTGCTGAACCTGGCCGTGGGCGGCAATTTTACCGACGCCGCCAGTCCGGGCCAGGTCACGGCGCCGCTGCCGGCAACGATGTATGTCGACTATGTGCGCGTCTACCAGCTCGACGGCAAGGGCGCGGTAAAACTGGGCAACCAGACCGTGCCGGAAACGGGCAAGTTCGGCGTGTTCACCGACAACACCGCCGTCAACAACAAACTGGTGGCCGGTACCAGTTCCGATATCTTCCTGTGGAACGGCGCCTCCAGCGGGGCCGGCAACACGGCGCCGTATGAAGGCAGCAATGTGATCGCGTGGAATTACACGGCGCCCGGCCAGTGGTTCGGCGGCGGCGTGCAGGCGCGTCAGGCGCGCGACCTGTCGAACTTCCGTAACGGCACGATGAAATTCCGCATCAAGATTCCGGCCAATGTAGCCTTCAACATCGGCGTGGGCGACACGTACACCAACCAGAACTGGGTGAACTTTCCGCCGAATACGACCACTTACGGGCTGGTGCGCAACGGTGACTGGGCCCAGGCCACGGTGCCGGTGTCGGCCCTGCTCGGCCCGCTGGTGGCGGCGCAGTCGCTGCTCGATGTCTTCATGATTTCAAGCGACGCAAACCGCTTCCCGGCCTCCGGGTTCCAGTTCGCCATCGACGATATCGTCTGGGACGCAGGTACCGGCGGCACTGGTGGCGGCACGACGCCGACACCGGGCAGCGGCCCGACCTCGGTCACCCAGACATCGGCCACCACCCTGCAATTCACCACCACGACGGGCAGCTGGGCCGATGTGCACTACACGGTGAACAATGGCGCCCAGCAAAATGTTCGCATGCGCCTGGACGGGACGACCAACACCTTCAGCGCCGGCGGCCTGGCGATCGGCAATGTGGTGCGCTACAGCTTCACCTACTGGGACACGGCGCGCAATTTCGCTGTCGATACCGCCCAGCAAAGCTACACGATGCAATAAAGCCGTCCTGCGCTCCCGGTGCATACGCCGGGAGCGTTCCCCGCTTCCCTTCCCCCGCTTCCCTCCCCATTCCCGCCGAAATACCGTTCATCCGCACTTTTGCGCGGCCTGTCGCGCAGGGTGCGCACGACGCGCGTCCATGTCCTATCGTCGAGCCTTCCTTCCTCGACTTCCGGACCGTCATGAAAACCACCTGCTTCCTTGTTGCCCTCACTCTTTGCGCCGCCAGTGCCGGCGCCGCCGACCGCATCACCGAGCAGCGCCCGGTGACCGCCTTCAGCGCGCTCGAGCTCGATGGCCCCTACCGCGTGGTGGTTCACGCCCAGGGGACGCCCGGCGTGCGCGTGGAAGGGGAAGCGGCGGAACTGGCGCGCATCGAAACCGTCATGCGCGGCAATACGCTGGTGGTACGCACCATGCCGCGCAAGGGGGCGGTCTTCACCTTTGGCTGGCAGCGTCCGGCTGCGCTGATCACGGTCACCGCAAGTGCCTTGCAGACGCTGAAGGCAAGCGGCAGCGGCGACGTCGAGGTGGACCAGCTTGCCGGCGACAATGTCGAGCTGGTGCACACCGGCCCGGGGAATATGCATGCCAGTGGCGCCGTCACCAATCTCGGCGTACGCAGCAGCGGTTCCGGCGACGTCGACCTGGCGCGCTTGCGCAGCGCCAGCGTCGACCTGTCGATGAGCGGACCGGGCAACCTGAAACTGGGTGCGGTCGGCCTGGCGCTGACGGCCGACGTGTCCGGTTCCGGCGACCTGGCCGCGCAGGAGATGAACGTGGCGCGCGCATCGTTGCGCCAGAGCGGACCGGGCAATGTGCACCTTGCAGGGGCTGCCCGCGATTTCCAGGTTCAGCTCAGCGGTTCGGGTGACCTGAAGGCGTGCAGCCTGGCCGTCGACTCGGTCAACGTCGTGCAGCGCGGACCGGGCAACGCCTGCATCGGCGGCCAGATCAGGGAATTTGTCGGGGAGATGCGCGGTTCGGGCGACCTCACCATCAACACGCTGCAAGCCCGCCACGCGCGCCTGCTGATGAGCGGACCCGGCAACGCAAAGATCGGCGGCACGGTGGGACAGTTCGATGCGGTCGTGCGCGGCTCGGGCAGCCTGGAGGGACGGGGCCTGCTGGCCAACCGCGCCGATGTCAACGCCAGCGGTCCGGGCGACGCGGAACTGATGCTCGGCGACGACCGGAACAGCATCCTCACCACCTATGACCGGCACGGCCTGCACCAGCGCTGAAACCGGGAGAAATCTTCCGCCATACCAATTGCTGCGCCACATTGCTATGTCGCAGCAAAGCGAAACCGGCGCCAACAATACCAATTAAATACCTGTTGACTTCATTTCACGCCGATCCTATAGTGCCCTGACATTTTTCCGGGCAAGTTTATGATTGACTACCTGATCGGCGTCGATGGCGGCGGCAGCGGCACCCGGGTGCGTCTGGCCCGCACCCACCATACGCCAGCCATGGACTACACCGAAATTGCCGAAGGCTTTGCCGGACCCTCGGCGCTGTCGCAAGGCATCGAACCGGCCTGGCGTGCCATCGGCGCCGCCGTCGCGCAGGCGTTCGCCGCCGCCGGCATCACCCCTGCGCCGCTGGCGAACATGGCCATCGGCCTGGGCCTGTCCGGCGTGCACAACGCCAGCTGGGCACAGGCCTTCCTTGCCGCCAACCCCGGTTACGCTGCGCACGTCCTCAACAACGACGGTTTCTCGACCGTGATCGGCGCCCACGGCGGCAAGCCCGGCGCCATCATCGCGCTCGGCACCGGCAGCGTGGGCCAAGCCCTGTTGCCGAACGGGGAACACCGCGAAGTCGGCGGCTGGGGCTTTCCCTCCGGCGACGAAGGCGGTGGCGCCTGGATCGGCCTGCGCGCCGTCAACTACATCCAGCAGGTGCTCGACGGCCGCCTCGAAGGCGGCGCGCTGGCCAACGCCGTCATTGCGCTGTGCGGCGGCAGCCGTCCCGCCATCCAGGACTGGCTCGCCGGCGCCACCGCCACCCGCTTCGCCACATTGGCGCCGCTCGTGGTCCAGCATGCCGAAGACGACGAGGCCGCGGCGGAAATCATGCAGGAAGCCGGCTACGAAGTCGACCTGATGGCGGCCGCGCTGGACCCGGACTATGCCTTGCCGCTGGCCCTGTGCGGCGGCCTCGGCGAAGCGATCGTGCCGTGGCTGGAGCCGGAGACGGTGGACATGATCGTGGCGCCCCAGGGCGATTCGGCGGCCGGCGCACTGCGCATGATCGCCATGCAGCTGCAAGGTGCGGACCGATGAAGGGCAATATCCTGACGCCGTCCGGCTGGATCGCGGGCACGATTGCGTTCAACCGCCAGATCGGCGCCATCACCGGGGACCCGGTCGATCCGGCCGCGAATACCGACGATTACATCCTGCCCGGTTTCATCGACCTGCACGTGCACGGTGGCGCCGGGCGCGACATGATGGAAGGCGGCGACGCGCCGCACGCCATCGCCCGCATCCACGCGCGCCACGGCACCACTAGCCTGCTCGCCACCACGATGACGGCGCCACCGGAAGACATCGTCAGCGCCCTGCGCGCGGTCGGCGCCGCGATGGCCGCGCCGCGGAAAGGATCGGCCCGCATCCTCGGCGTGCACCTGGAAGGCCCGTACATCAACCCCGGCAAGCTGGGTGCCCAGCCCCCGTATGCACGCGAAGCGACGCTGGCCGAAGTGCAGCAGCTCGAGGCTCACGCGCCGATGCGCCTGATCACCGTGGCGCCGGAAATGCCGGGCCATCTGGACCTGGTGCGCGCGCTCAGCGACGCCGGCATCCGCGTGCAGATCGGCCACACCTCCGGCAGCTACGAAGACGGCGTGGCCGCGCTGGCCCACGGCGCGGCCGGTTTCACGCACCTGTTCAACGCCATGCCGGGCCTGCACCACCGCGAGCCGGGCATGGTGGGCGCGGCCCTGGCGCATGCGCAATACGCCGAGATCATTCCCGACCTGCTGCACGTGCACCCGGGCGCCATCCAGGTGGCCCTGCGCGCCATTCCCCACCTGTACTGCGTGACCGATTCCACCGCCGCCTCGGGCATGCCGGACGGCGAGTACATGCTGGGCCGGCAAGTGGTCCACAAGTGCATGGGCGGCGTGCGCCTGGCCGACGGCACGCTGGCCGGCAGCACGCTGACCATGGACCAGGCGCTGCGCAACCTGGTGTCCATCGGCCTCGACCTGGCCGACGCGTCGCGCCGTGTGTCCACCAATGCCGCCGACTACCTCGGCGAAACCCGGCGCGGACGCCTCGCCGCCGGCTGCTACGCCGACATCGTCGTGCTTGACCGTGACCTGAACCTCAAAGCCGTCTTTATCGAAGGAGAAGCGTGTGACCTCACCCGTGCCTGATTCACTGATGCTGCAAGAAGCCCGGTCCGCCGGCGACTGCGTGGCGGCCCAGCTGGCCGCCGATGTGGCGCGCTACCAGGAACTGGGGCGCAAGCTGCGCTCGACCAATTTCAGCAGCGCGGTCACGGTGGCGCGCGGCAGCTCGGACCATGCCTGCGGCTACCTCGCCTACCTGATCATGGCGCGCCTCGGGCGCCTGGTGACGTCCCTGCCGATGTCGCTGGTGACGCTGTCGAAGGCGCCGCTGCTGACGCGCGGCACGCTGGCGCTGTCGATTTCGCAGTCGGGCCAAAGCCCGGACGTGGTCGAGCCGATCCGCTACTTCCGCGACGGCGGCGCCACCACGGTGGCGCTGGTGAACGATATCGATTCTCCCCTTGCCCAGGCCGCCGAATGGGCGCTGCCGCTGCATGCCGGCAAAGAGCAAAGCGTCGCCGCCACCAAGAGTTTCATCACGAGCCTGGTGGCCGGCGCGCGCCTCGTGTCCGAGTGGCAGGGCGATCCCGAACTGAAGGACGGCCTGGCCGCCCTGCCCGATGCGCTGCGCGCTGCCGCGCAGCTGGACTGGTCGGCGGCGCTCGATGTGCTGGCGCCGGCGCGCAACATCATGGTGGTCGGGCGCGGCATCGGCTTTCCGATCGCGCTCGAAGCGGCGCTGAAATTCAAGGAAACCTCGGCGCTGCAGGCCGAAGCCTTCAGCGGCGCCGAAATCAAGCACGGCCCGATGGCGCTGATCGAAGACGGTTATCCCCTGCTGATTTTTGCCACGCGGGGCCCGACCCAGGCCGGTTTGCTCGCGCTGGCCAGCGAGATGCGCGGACGCGGCGCGCGCGTGCTGCTGGCCGCGCCGGAGAATGTCGCCGGGCGCGACCTGACGCTGCCGGTTGCCGCCACGCCCGACCTCGACCCGATCGTCGCCATCCAGGCTTTTTATGTCATGGCCGCGCACCTGTCCCGCGCGCGCGGCATGGACCCCGACCGCCCGCGCCACCTGAGCAAAGTCACCAAGACGAATTAAGCAAGAATTAAACAAGAATTAAGCACAAATCAACCGATGAACGACTTGACCCCGCATCAACTTGCCGGCCAGCTGATGATGGTGCGCCTGTTCGGCACCACGCTCGACCAGGACACCGAAGCTTTCCTCTTTGAGAACCGCATCCGCGCCGCCTGCCTGTTCCGCCAGAACATGACCGGCGCCGTTCAGCTGCGCGGTTTTACCGACGCGCTGCGCGGCGTGATGGGCGCGCAAGCCCTGATCGCGCTGGACCAGGAAGGCGGCGCCGTCGTGCGCGCCACCTGGGTGCCGGCGCCGCCGTCGGCGATGGCGCTGGGCGCGGCCGGCGATGCCCTCCTGGCGCGCGATGTGGGCGCGGCCGTGGCGCGCGCCGTGCGCTTCCTCGGCTTCAACTGGAATTTCGCGCCGGTGCTGGACCTGAACAACAACCCGCACAATCCGGTCATTGCCGAGCGCTCGTTCGGCGCCGACCCCGAGCGCGCCGCCACGCTGGCGCTGGCCTGGATGGAAGGCAGCGAAAGCGAAGGCGTGGCCTGCTGCGTCAAGCACTTCCCGGGCCATGGCGACACCCATGTGGATTCGCACCGCGACCTGCCGACTGTCGACAAGCCCTTGCAGCAGCTCGAACGCTTCGAATTCGCGCCGTTCCGCCGTGCCGCGCCCACGGCCGCCGCGATGATGACCGCGCACATCGTCTACCCGGCGCTGGACCCGGATTTCCCGGCCACGATGTCGCGCGCCATCCTGACCGGCCTGCTGCGCGAGCAGTGGGGCTACGAAGGCGTGGTCATCACCGACGACATGGACATGCACGCGATTGCGCTGCGCTACGGCGCCGGCGCGGCCGGCGTGCAGGCGCTGCTGGCCGGCGCCGACATGGTCATGGCCACCGGCAGCCGCGCTTCGCAGCAGGCCACGCTGGACGCGATCGCCGCGGCGATTGCCGACGGCAGCCTGCCGCGGGCTGCCGTCGAACAGAAACTGGCGCGCCTCGATGCGCTGGCGCGCACATACCCCGGCGCCGGCGCGGACTTCGCCAGCGAGGCTGATGACCGCGTTCTGATGGCGCGCGCGTGGCAGCAGGCGCTTACCACGCGGGGCAGCCCGGTCCGCCCTGCCCCCGGCACGCCGGTGCGCCTCGTGATGCGCCAGGACGTCGTCAGCGACGGCGTCTCGGAAGCCGGCGTGGGCGCCGCCGCGCTGGCGGCGTCGCTGGGCAAATTTTATCCGGTCGACCTGGTCACGTTCACCGACGCGAACAGCTTCGACTGGGCCGGCCTGCCGCAGGACGGCATGTTCACCATGCTGGCGTCGACGGCGCGCCTGCGCTACGGCGATCAGCCACGCGCCACCTGGCGCCCCGACCTGCACCTGGCCCTGTGGAACCCGTACCAGGCGCTCGATATCGCGGCGCCGGCCGTCATGACATACGGCTTCGCGGCGCCGGCACTGGCCGCCGTGAACGCCTGGCTCGCCGGCGCCAGTGAGGCAACCGGCCACTGCCCGGTGCCCGGTTTCGACTGAACCCGGGACTTGTAACACTCGGGTACACAATTGCCACCTCGATAAGTCCCGGTTTATGGGACAATATGCGATTCCGCGCGTACGGCTCCGGTTTATTGCCACTGCCGCGCCCGCTCAAGCATTTTTGAATATTATTTGAACGAAGGATCGTCCATGTCCCAATTCCGTTTCGCCCGCCTGTTCATGATGCTGGCTGCCGTCGGCCTGAACGTCGCGTCGACGTCCGCCCACGCACAAAAAAATCCGATGCCATCGGCTGCGACGTCGGGTCCTTCGGCGCCAACGCCGGCCGCCGGCGCCGCCGCCACGCCGCCAGCCGATGCGGTCCGCCCGGAACTGTTCAAGCTGCTCGATCCTGCCGCCATCAAGCCGTTGATGGACGCGAAAAACTATACCGAAGTACAGAACCGCATCACGCAGGCAGACGCTGTCACGGCCCGCACGCCGTACGAAGACTATGTCCTGAACCGCATGAAGCTGTCGCTCGCATCGGCCACCGGCAATGACCAGATGGCCATGGGCGCGCTCGAAGCGATCATCGCTTCGAACCGCCTGCAAGGCGCGCAGCAGGCTGAATTCATCCAGGCCCTGGGCAATTACTACTACAACGCCAAGAACTATCCAAAAGCCATCGAGTGGTTCAAGCGCTACGAGAAGGAAAGCCCGACGCCGGAAAAAGTGCGCCCGTCGCTGGTGCGTTCCTACTACCTGAGCAACGACTTCGCCGCCGCGAAAGCAGAACTGCTGCCGATCATCGCCGCCTCCGACAGCGCCGGCACGCCGCCGTCGCAGGAAGACCTGCGCCTGCTGGCCAGCGCCGCGATCAAGATGAAGGACGACCCGACCTACCTGATCGCGCTGGAAAAGCTGGCCGCTTACTATCCAACCGATGAAATCCGCGCCGACCTGCTCAACCGCGGCGTGGCACGCAAGCCTGGTTTCGATGCGCAGACCAATATGATCAACGTGTATCGCCTGGAATCGTCGATGGTGAAAACCATGGGCGCCGACGAATACGTCGATCTGGCCGAGCTGTCGCTGGCGGCCGGCTTCCCGACCGAAGCGAAGAAAGCCATGGACGCCGGCTTCGCCGCCAACGTGCTGGGCACGGGCGCCAATGCCGCCAAGCACAAGGCGCTGCGCGACAAGGCCACCAAGGGCGCGGCCGACGACGCGAAGAACATCGCTGCCGGTGAAGCCTCCGCTGCGAAAGCCAAGGGCGGCGCCGGCCTGGTCAACCTGGGCTGGGCGTACGCCACGATGGACCAGTACGACAAGGGCATCGGGCTGATCCAGCAAGGTATCGCCAAGGGCGGCCTGAAAGCGCCTGAAGAAGCCAAGCTGCGCCTCGGCATGGCGCAGGCGCGCGGCGGCAAGAAAGCCGACGCCATCGCCACCTTCCAGACCGTCAATGGCGGCGGCGGCGCCGGCGACCTGGCCAAGTACTGGATCATGATGCTCAATGCGCCGGCATCGACGGCCACCGCCAGCAAATAACTGGCGCACAAACAGCAAGCCGGTACCGGCAATCAAAAACGGGCAGCGACTTCGGTCGCTGCCTTTTTTATGGCCGCATGAGTTAGGTAACCCACACCGCATTCCCCACTAGCGCCAGATAATTGGCCCTCGATGAGAGGTTTGCCAATGACGACAATACGCAAGGGCCAGGCGCCGGCCAAGCTGGGGCGCAACGAATTCCACCTGAAGTTCATCCAGTCGTTTTACGATCCATCCTTCGATGCCGTTTCCGGCGAGCTCGCGAAGATCGAAGAAATCGCCTGGGACAATTACGCCAGCAGCCACAAGGCGCCGCGTACGGTGAAAGCCGGGCCGGGGTTTGCCGATCCGGATTACGACCTTTCCATCGAATGGAAGGAAGCGCACGACCGTGTACTGGCCGCGGAACAGCGCCAGAAGGACCCGGCCACGCGCAGCCGCGTTTTGCTGATCAACGGCTCGCCGCGCAACGACGGCAGCTGCCCCAGCGAGAATTCAAAAAGCTGGCGCATGATGGAGATGGCACGCCAGATACTCGAAGGCGAAGGCATCGAGGTCGACCTGCTCGACCTGTCGCTGGTCACCTCCGATTTCGACCGCCACATCCATCCGTGCAAAGCCTGCGTCTCGACGTCGATGGCGCTGTGCCACTGGCCGTGCAGCTGCTACCCCAACCATTCACTGCGCCAGACCGGCGACTGGATGAACGAGATCTACGAAAAATGGGTGGCCGCGCACGGCGTCATCATCATCACGCCGGTGCACTGGTACCAGGCGCCTTCGGTGCTGAAAGCGATGATCGACCGCCTGGTCTGCGCCGACGGCGGCAACCCCGATCCCAGTTCCACGCATGGCAAGAAACCGGAAGAAGCCAAGGCGCTGGAGCTGGACGGGTGGGATTATCCGAAGCACCTGGCCAACCGCGCGTTCGGACTGGTGGTGCATGGCGACGTGGCCGGCGTGGATGGCGTGCGGCGCGGACTTTCGGACTGGCTCACCTGGATGGGCCTGGTCAGCGCGGGGACGTTCGGGGAGTTGAACCGGTATGTCGGGTATTACGAATCGTATGCCGAGAGCCATGACGCGCTGGATCGGGATGTCGATTTTCAGGGGGAGGTGAAGAATGTCGCGCGTGCGGTGGCGCATACGGTGGAAGCGATCCGGGCCGGAAAAATCCAGGCGCCGGATCCGCGGATCACAGGACCGAGGCCCAAGTAAGCAAGTTCACCGCGGCCTGCCGGCGATGTGATCAGATCGCCGTCAACCCGCCATCGACCGCCAGCTGGTGGCCCGTCACGAACGACGCCTGCTCGGAACTGAGCCACAGCGCGGCATTCGCCACTTCGGTGGTCTCGGCGAACCGGCCGAAAGGATGCACGTTTTTCAGCTTGTCTTCACGCTCGGGATCGTTCTCCAGCGCGCGTACCAGCAGGTTGGTTTTCACCACACCCGGACAGACGCTGTTGACGCGGATGTTCGAGCGCGCATATTCCGCCGCGGCGGTCTTGGTCAGCCCCACCACCGCGTGCTTGCTGGCCGCATACACCGCCTGGTTCGGCGCGCCGATCAACCCGGCCACCGAGGCGGTGTTGACGATCGTGCCGCCGCCCTGCTTGAGCATCTGGCGAATCTCGTACTTCATGCACAGCCACGTGCCTTTGACATTGATGTTCATGATGCGGTCGAACGCGGCATCGTCACCATCAGCCAGCTGCAAGTGCTCTTCTTCGATGCCCGCGTTGTTGAAAGCGCAGTCGACGCGTCCGTAGTAAGACACGGCCTTGTCGATCAGCGCCTCGACCTCGTTGGCGCGGGTCACGTTGACCTGGACGAACAAGGCCTTGCCGCCGTTTTCGACGATCATCGCCGCGGTCGCGTGACCGCCGTCGACCGAACTGTCGGCCACCACCACGCATGCGCCGGCGCGCCCAAACGCGAGCGCGGCAGCGCGGCCGATGCCGCTGGCGGCGCCGGTGACAAGGGCCACCTTGCCGCTGAATGGCAATGGAAGGGGTTCGACGAGTTTGGCACTGCGATTCATGTTCTGTCCTTAGTTTTTCACAAGGAAAAAAAGCTTCCGTAGGGCAACATATTATCGCAGGAAACCATCTATAACAATTCTCAAATGCAACTAGTTGTAAATCTGTCGCCAAGGACACCACAGTTCCTTATCCCGCAGATAACAGCTATTGCCAGATCGACAGGCAAAAAAACAGGCGCCCGTGGGGGCGCCTGTGTTGCCAGCCATATTGTCTTGTTACGCAAGAAAGATCGCTACATGAGCCCCATGGCCCTCGGCAGCCATAATGACAGTCCCGGCCAGTAAGTAACAATTACCAGGAACACCAACATCGTGCATAACCACGGTATCACCGCGACCGTCAGTTCCGAGATCGTCATCTTCGAAATGCCGCTCGCCACATACAGGTTCAGGCCGACCGGCGGGTGGCACAGGCCGATTTCCATGTTCGCGTCGATCATGATGCCGAAGTGAACCGCATCGATGCCGAGACGAATCGCGGCCGGGTGCAGGATCGGCGCCATCACCAGGATGATCGACGACGGCTCCATCACGTTACCGGCCAGCAGCAGCAGGATGTTCGTGAAGAACAGGAAACCGGCCTGCCCGAGGTCCTTGGCCAGGATCCAGTCGGCCATTTGCTGCGGGATGTTTTCGTGCGCCATCAGGAACGAGAACAGCACGGCGTTCGTGATGATGTACAGCAGCATGGCGCTCAGACTGGCCGAGCGGCGCAGCACTTCCGGCACCTTCTTCATCGGCAAATCCTTATAGACAAAGACTGCGATCAGGAACGCATACACGGCGCTCATTGCCGCCGCTTCCGTCGGCGTGAAGATGCCCTTGGTGATGCCGCCGATGATGATTACCACGAGCATCAGGCCCCAGACGCTCTTGCGGAATGCTTTCCAGCGCTGGCCCCAGGTCGACTTGCGCATGCGCGGGTAGCCGTTCTTCCGGGCGATGACCCAGGTGGTCCCGCACAGCATGACGGTCAGCAGGATGCCCGGGAACAGGCCCGCCAGGAACAGCGCGCCGATCGACGTGTTGGTCGAGATCGCGTAGATCACCTTCGGAATCGACGGCAGCATCAGGATGCCGAGCGAGCCGGCCGTGATGATGACGCCGGCGCCGAACGCCTTCGGATAGCCCTGCTTGATCATGGCGGGCAAGATGATCGACCCGATCGCCACCACCGTCGCCACGCTCGAGCCGCAGACCAGCGCGAACAGTGCGCAGGCAATGATGCCGGCCAGCGCCAGGCCGCCGTGCCAGTGGCCGATCAAGCTGGTGGCAAAGCCGATCATGCGCTTGGCCACGCCACCGTGGGTCAGGAAATTACCTGCCAGGATGAACAGCGGGATCGCCATGATCTCGAATTTTTCGATGCCGCTGAACAGTTTCAGCGCCACCGCTTCGATCGGAACGTGGGTCAGCAGGTACAGGAACATCAGCACCGTCAGGCCGAGGGCGATCGACACGGGAATGCCGGTCAGCATCAGCAGTACCAGCAGCGCGAACACGATGCCGACCTTGCCGCCAACGAAGCACAGCGCCAGCAGGATCAGGGCGATGCCTCCGAGCCAGGTTGCAGCCTTCTTTTTCGACCAGGTGCCGTCTTCCTCGAACCCGACTTCGATAGTCTTGACGGCGCTCATCGTGCAGCTCCCGCGGTGGCCGGCAATGGCGTCACCGGCGCGAGCGCGGCGAACATCTCGTCGTCATCGTCGTCGAGGCCGTCGACGTGTGCTTCATTGTGATGCGGCATTTCGCCGGTGCGGAAGAACGACAGCGTCACTTGCATGAAGCGGAAGCACATCAGGTAGGAGCCCATCGGCACGACCGAATAGACGACCCAGGTCGGCCATTCGAGGTCGGGGGTGGTCGGGCCTTCGGGCGCGTCGCCCGGGTTCATGCCGAGGAACGTGTAGACGGCGTGGTGCATGCCGTTGCCCCAGATGAAGCTCAGGCCCAGCGTGCCGATGATGCCGGTGAACAGCATGCCGCAGAACAGCGCGACGTAGGTGGTGGCGCGGCGCCAGGAGAGCGGCAAGCGCCGCACGAGGACATCGACGCCGGCATGGACGCCCATGCGCACGCCATAGGCCGCGCCGAATTTGGCCATCCAGACGAACATGATGATGGCCAGCTCCTGCGCCCATTCGAAATGCAGCGACAACAAGTAATCCTGGACGCCGGGAATCGGCAGGCCGGTGCCGTAGCGGTGGACGACGGAGAAGAAGATGATCAGCGTGGCGCCGCCCATCAGGAAGGCGATGATCCACTCTTCCAGGTGATCGAGAAATCTCAGCAGCATGGCGATTCTCCATGCGCGGATGGGAAGGCCGGGCAGGCGCACGCCGGTCCGCCTGCGCGCCCGCGAGCGCGGGAGTGAGCTTGGTATTGCATGATGTATGTCCCCAGGAAGATTGAACTTCTGCTTGTAAATACTGCTCAGTCTGGGATACATCATTACACATCGCCATTGGGGAAAACCACAACAGTTTCATTAAAACAACAAGGGGCGGCGGGCGCCGCTACCCCTTGCTCATCGCGTGGCGATCGACCCTTATTTCGCGCCGGCTTTCTTCACATCCCCCGCCATCACCACGCTCAGTTTCGCCGGATCGATCGCCTTGCGGAACGCCGCATTGAGCTGGTCGAGCGTCACGGCCATCAGTTTTTTCTCGAACGCGGCGCTCCAAGCATATGTGCGGCCCTGGTACAGGTAGACGGTCCAGCCGGCCGCCAGTGCGCCGTCGTCGGCGCGGTTCTGCACGCGCTGCTGCATCAGGCCGGATTTGGCGGCGGCCAGTTCGGCGGCGGTAAAGCCTTCCTTGCGTGCACGGGCCAGCTCTTCCGCGATGGCCGCGTCGACGCGTTTCAGGTTTTGCGGCGCGGCGATGGCGCTGACCACGAAGCTGCCGGCGCGGTCCATGTCGCCCGGCAGGATATTCGTACCGCCGCCATACGACAGGCCATCCTTCTGGCGGATCCGCGCCATCAGGCGCGACTGCAAACCGCCGTCGCCGAAGATGTAGTTCGCCAGCATCAACGCCGGGTAATCGGGATCGTCCAGGTTCAGGTCGAGGTTCATGCGCGCCGTGTAGACGCCGTTTTCCTTGTCCGGCGTATCGATCATCTGCTTGCTTGGCGCCACATCGGCGTAGCGCGACAGCACCGGCGCCACGTTTTCCTGCGCCTTCCAGTGGCCGAACAGCTGGTCGACCAGCGGCGCGATGGCCTTGGCGTCGAAGTCGCCGACGATCGCCATCTGCGCCGGCGAGGTGCCGTAGTAGGCCTTGTGGAAGGCCTGCAAATCGGACAGTTTCGCGGCCTGGATATCGGCAATGTCCTGCTCGAGCGTGGTTTCTTCACGCACATCGCCGCGCGGATAGAGATTGAAATGCACGCCCAGCGCGCGCTGCGCCACAGCGCCCGGCTCGTTGCGGCTGGCGTCGAGGCTGACCAGCGTTTGCTGGCGCAGCTGGTCGAATTCCGACTGCGGGAACACCGGCTCCCGCAGCACGTGGGCGACGAGTTTCAGCGCTTCGGCCAGATTGGCGCGCGTGGTCTGGAAATGAGTCAGGCCGCCATTGATTTTGAGGCGCTCGAATTCGTCGGCCAGTTGCGCGCGGGTGTAGCGGCTGGTGCCGCGCGTCAGCATCGCAGCGGTCAGGCTGGGAATGGCGCCCTTGCCGAACAAATTCTTTTCGTCGCCGATGTGCTGGCGCAGGTCGACGCTGACCATCTCGCCGCGGTTCTTCTTCGGCAGCAGCGCCAGCTGGACGCCGCCGGCGGTGGTGAGCGTCGTGCGTTTCAGGATGTTTTCCTGGCTCGGCTCGAAATCTTCCGACGACAGGCTGGCCGGCGCCGGCTTGTAGGTCTTCAGCAGGCTCTCGACCGTGGGCGCCGCCGGTACCAGGGCGCGCTCGGGCGCCGCATCGGGAATGAAGGTGCCGGTGACGCGGTTGTCGCGCCTGAAATAGCGCCCCGCGGCAGCCGCCACTTCGGCACTGGTGATCGTGCGCACGCGTTCGCGCCCGACGAAGAACAAACGCCAGTCACCGAGGGCAATGGCTTCCGACAGCGAGACGCCAACGCGCTGGGGATCGTTCAGGCTGCGCTCGTAATCGTTGAGGTAGCTGCGCCGCACGCGCTCCATTTCCTCGTCGGTCGGCGGCTGGGTGGCGAAACTTTCCACGGCGTTGGTCAGCGCCGCGCGCACCGGCTCGATGGGCGCATCCTTCCTGACCACCGCGCCTATGTACTCCAGCCCCGGCGCGTAGCCGGTCTGGCCGAACGCGAACACCTGGCTGGCCATGCCGGTTTCGACCAGCGACTTGTGCAGGCGGCCGGTCGGTCCGGATGCCAGGATGTCGGAAGCAAAGTTGAGCAGGTCGGTATCGTCATGCAGGCCGGAGGGAATCTTGTAGCCGAGCATGACCATCTGCGTGTCGCCGGCGCGGCGCACGGCGTAGGTGCGCTCGCCGTCCTGGGTCGGCTCGACGGTCCAGAACGTCGGCAGGGTACGCGCCGGTTTCGGGATGGCGCCGAACTGGCGGCTGATCGTGGCGAGCGTCGTGTTGACGTCGAACTTGCCGGCCACCAGCAGCACGGCATTGTCCGGCTGGTAGTAGGTGCGGTAAAACGCCTGCAGGTTCGGGATGCCGACGTTTTCGATATCGCTGCGGTTGCCGATGGTCGAGCGGCCGTAGCTGTGCCAGTCGAACGCAACGCTCTGCATGCGCTTCATCATCACGCCGCTCGGGGAGTTCTCGCCGCTTTCGAATTCGTTGCGCACGACCGTCATCTCGGAATCGAGGTCCTTGCGCGCGATGAAGGAATGCGTCATGCGGTCGGCTTCCATCTGCAGCGCCCACTGCAGGTTATCGCCCGTGGCCTGGAAGACTTCGTAGTAATTGGTCCGGTCGAGCGAGGTCGTGCCGTTGAACTGCATGCCGCGCGCGGAGAACTGCTGGGTGATGTCACGGTTCTTGCTGGCGCCCTTGAACATCATGTGTTCCAGCAGGTGGGCCATGCCGGTTTCGCCGTAGTTCTCGTGGCGCGAACCGACCAGGTACGTCACGTTGACGGTGATCGTGGGACGCGAGGCATCCGGGAACAGCAGGACCTTGAGGCCATTGGGCAAACGGTATTCGGTGATGCCTTCGGCGGAGGGGCCGACGGTGACGCCTTTGGGCAGCGTGACGGTGGCAGCGGAAGCGTTGAGAAAGAAACCGAGGGCGCCGACGGCGACCGGCGCAAGAACGCGCAGCAAGCGATTGAATGACATGGAATCCCGTGAAGTCTGGCGCCGCGACCGTGGGTAGCGCGGCAATCCGCTGATAGTAGCAGAGGAGGACTTCGGGGAGACTTAAGGGAGCCTCTCAGGCACTGGCCCCACCGTCGACTACCTGCAAATCATTATCCTTGGCGAAGTTCACCACGAAATGATAGGCCAGGGGTTCGAGCTCCTTGAGCGCGCCCGATACCAGCACCGCTTTCACGCCGTTGCGCATCGCGGGCCGAACGTAAGGGGAGTAACCCAGGTGCGCATTGCGCCCGCCGCTGCCGGCCGGACGGAAGCCCGACATCACGCCGCACAGGCGGTCGGCCCAGTCGCTCGGGCGGAACTGCTTGCCGTCACTGGTGAGGCCCAGGATGAAGAACTCGTCAGCCTGTTCTTTCCTGTTTTGCGGTAACTCGGCCATAGCGCTGGGGGTAGATGAAGAAATAATTCGTGAACTGTCCGGGATCAATCTACCCAGTATTATATCTTATAGAAGACTTGCGGACGAGCCTTGCGCGCCCGTCCCTCTTCTACCCCGCCCCGCCCAGCACGACCGCGCCCGACAGCAGCAACAGGAGCATCATCCATAATAACAGCGCGCGCCAGACCAGGCCCACGGTGCTTTGCAGTGCGCGCACGCTGGGCTCTTCGCCAGGCAGGATGTCGGTATCGGCATCGGAAAAATCGACCGTCGCGGCATCGATCGGCAGCGCGCGCGGGGCATTTTCCAGCGGCGTGCCAAGGCGCACGCCCATGGCGCCGCCGCCCGCCGCCAGGATGATGCCGCGCGCCTCGTCGGCCCAGCGGTCGGCAAAATTGCGCCAGGCGTAAATCGCATCTTCGAAGTTGCCGACCACGGCAAACGCGATCGCGGTCAGGCGCACGGGGATCCAGTCGATCCAGTAGAAGGCGCGCGCGGCAAACTGGCCGAACGCTTCATTGCGCATGTGGTCCGGCTCGTTCCACGCGCGCGCCAGGTATTCGGACACGCGGTACATGACCGCGCAGGCAGGACCCACCGGCAGCAGGAACCAGAAGAACACGCCGAACACGTTCCGGTGCGTGGTGATCAGGGATTTTTCAACCGCCAGGCGGGCAATCTCGGTACTGTCGAGGCCGACCGTGTCCTGGCGCGTCCATTCGGCCAGCAGGCTGCGCGCCTGGGCTTCGTCGCCGGCATTCAGGGCATACTGGATCGACGTGAAATAATGGCTGTAATGGCGGAAGCCGAGCGTCAGGTAGACGATCAGCACGTTCCAGGCGAACTTGGCGAACACCATGTCGTAATACGCCAGCACCCAGTAGACCAGCGCCGTGGGCAGCATCAAGGTGGCCATCATCAGGAACCAGCCGAGGCGGCCATTGCCGGACTCGCCGGCATTGAACCAGCTTTCCATCCGTACGGCGAGGCGCTTGATCTCCGAGTAGATCTGGTTATCGGCCCGCAGCGGCTTCATCTGTTCGATCAGCAGCGCGCACAGAATGGAGAGAAAAGTCATCGGCGTCCTTTTATGTTGTGCAACTGCCCGCCACGATAGCGCAGTCTCCTGCAGGAATCAAATTTCTAACCTGCAATTGGCGTCAGTCGGCGCGTAACAGATGAAACAAATTGCGCAGCATGCCGGCGGTGGCGCCCCAGATGAAGAAGCGCTCGTACGGCATCGCATAAAAACTGCGTCGCCCCGCCCCTTCGGGCAAGTCGACCGACAGGCGCTGGTGGTTCAGGCCATCCATCAAGAATGAGAGCGGGACTTCGAAGATCTCCGCCACTTCGCCGGGGTCGGCAGCCAGCTCGAACGGGGGCGTCAGCAAGCCCACGACCGGCGTGACGCGGTAACCGGTGCCGGTGACGTAATCGGGCAGTACGCCGATGATGTCGGTATGGCGGCGCTGCAGGCCGATTTCTTCTTCGCTTTCGCGCAGCGCGGTCTCGATGGGCGAGGAATCGTAGCGTTCGGCGCGCCCGCCCGGAAAACTGATCTGGCCCGGGTGGTGGTTCAGGTGCGCGGTGCGCTGCGTCAGCAGGATCGTCAGGCCCGCTTCGCGCTGGACCAGCGGCACCAGCACCGCGGCATGCTTGAGGACGGGCGGAGGCGCCACGGCTTCGTCCGCCTGTTCCGGTTCCCAGCGTGTCGGATGGGCCAGGCGCGCGCGCAGCCAGGGCACGTTCAGGCGCTCGGGCGCCAGCGCCTGCTCCCCGGCAATTGCATCGACAGGCAATAGTTCAGGATCGAAAGGAATCTTGGCCAAACGATCATCCTCCTTCAAAAAATAGAAAAGGGCACCCGCAAACGGGTGCCCTTCTTCATACGTGCAACAACGGCTTCCGCGATTATTTTGCGGCAGCAGACGTCGCGCGACGGTTTGGCAGTTTCTCTTTGATACGTGCCGATTTACCCGAACGCTCACGCAGGTAGTACAGCTTGGCGCGGCGGACATCACCACGACGCTTGACTTCGATCGATGCGATCAGCGGGGAGTACAGCTGGAACGTACGCTCGACGCCTTCGCCGGACGAGATCTTGCGAACGATGAAGTTCGAATTCAGGCCACGGTTGCGACGGGAAATGACCACGCCTTCGTACGCCTGGGCGCGCTTGCGCGTACCTTCGACGACGTTGACGTTGACGATAACGGTATCGCCAGGTGCGAAGTCAGGAATCGAGCGGCCGAGGCGCGCAATTTCTTCCTGCTCAAGTTGTTGAATCAAGTTCATTTTAGGACTCCAATAACCATCGTGCTGGCACTACCTACGCCCAGTAGAGGATGGGGTTTGAGTATCGGCAACATGCCGGCACTCGGCACTACACAGGTTTTACCAAACCTGCCAAAAACTGCTCATCGGCCTTCGTCAGCTGACCGGCGCTGCGCGCCTTGTCCAGCAAGTCGGGCCGTTTCACCGCGGTCGCCTCCAGCATGCGCTGGCGACGCCACTTGACAATCTCGGCGTGGTTGCCGCCCATCAAAACTGGCGGCACCGGCACGTCTTCATACACTTCAGGCCGCGTGTAATGCGGCGAATCGAGCAGGCCGTTGACAAAGCTGTCTTCGACCGCCGACGCATCGTCGCCCAGCACACCCGGCAACTGCCGCACCACCGCATCCATCAGCGCCATCGCCGGCAATTCACCACCCGACAGCACGAAGTCGCCGAGGCTGATTTCCTCGTCGACACAGCGGTCGAGCAGGCGCTGGTCGACCGCTTCGTAGCGGCCGCACAGCACGATCAAGCCCGGCTCGTTCTTCAGGGCCATCACGCGTTCATGCGTCAGGGGTTTGCCCTGGGGCGACATGAACACGACGCGTGGCGCCGGCAAACCGAGGTCGACCTGGCGCTGCCTGGCGGCAGCAATCGTCGCCTCGAGCGGCCTGGCCATCATCACCATGCCGGGACCACCACCATACGGGCGGTCATCGACGGTGCGATGGCGGTCCGTGGTCAGGTCGCGTGGATTCCACACGGTGAGGTTCCAGCGCTGCTGCTCGAACGCGCGGCGGGTGACGCCGGACTGCGTCAGGGCGGCAAACATTTCGGGAAACAAGCTGACGACATCAAACTGCATTGCAACCCTTCAACAACGCTGGCTGCCTAATAATCCAGGCCCCAGTCGACCACGATCTTCTTGCCGGCGAGATCGACAGTCTTCACGAACTGGTCCACGTAGGGAATCAGGCGCTCCGGCTGTTTCTCGTCGCCGCCTTCGACGGGCAAAGGCGTAATGCGCAGGATCGACTGTGCGCCGTTGTGCATCATGTCGGTGACTGGCCCAAGGGCTTCGCCCTCGAGGTTCACGACATCCAGTCCGATCAGGTCGGACCAGTAATATTCATCCGCAGGCAAGCTTGGGAACTGGCTGCGAGGAATCGACACGGCAGCACCCTTGAGTGCTTCCGCCGGATCCCGGCCCACCAGTCCGGCCAACTGGGCCACGACGTCGCCGCCGTGCATTTTGGCGGTCCGTACCTTGACGGGGCCAAGGCTGGGTTTGTCCAGCCACCAGGTTTTTACGTTCAGCAGCGCATCGGCATCGGTCGAGAACGGCGTCACGCGGATGGAACCGGTGACGCCGAACGGACCGGAAACGTACCCGACTTGCGTCAGGTCGTCGGGCGCTTGCATTGCTGCTGAATCGCTCAAATCTGTTTACTTATTCAGGCTGCAACTGCTGGCTGCGAAGCGACCAGGCGAGCAACGGTTGGCGACAATTGTGCGCCGACGCCTTGCCAGTACGCCAGACGGTCAGCGGTAATGCGCAGACCAACTTCACCACCGGATGCCATTGGGTTGTAGAAACCGATGCGCTCGATGAAACGGCCGTCGCGGCGATTGCGCGAATCGGTTGCAACGATGTTGAAGAATGGGCGCTTCTTGGCGCCTCCACGAGCTAAACGAATAACGACCATAATAATTCCAAAAAGTTGTGCTGGGCGGAAAAAGCCGACAATTATAGCGCGCAATGCCGCACAGCAGCAAGCGGTAATGAAGACAGGGCGCGTACGTCGGGTGAATTGGCGATTATCGTCTATTTCGCCCATTCCCGCTACCTCCCCTGTTATTCAGATGGTCATGCCGCGCGCCGAGATATCGGGGATACTGTTGGCTTGCCCCCACAATAAAGCTGCGCATGCCGACTCCGCACAAGAATAAAACGTTCGCCACTTTTCTTGCCTTCGCCTTTGGCGCGATTGGCGCCCACCGCTTTTATCTGCGCGGCGCGCATGACCGGCTTGGCTTGCTGCACGTCTGCAGCATTCCGCTTGCCGGGATGGTGTACGGCGCGGCACATGCGCCGAATGTGTTCTGGGTGCTGCTGCCGCTATTCATTTCGGCCGTCGTTGGCTATGTCGAAGCGCTGGTCATCGGCGTCACGCCGGACGAAAAATGGGATGCGCGCCACAACCCGCAATCGGGTCGCAGCAGCCGCAGCAACTGGATGGTGGCGTTGCTGCTGGTGCTGACCATGCTGCTCGGCGCCACCGTCCTGATCGGAACGATTGCGCGCCTGAACGACCTCCTCTACACCGGTGGCGCTTACGGCTGATCCATGGGCGGCGTGGCATACAGCCGCATCATTCCGTGGCCTTCCGCTTCGTCCAGGTCGCGCTCATACACCAGCCCCAGCTTTTCCAGCACCCGGCGCGAGGCGCCGTTGGCCGGATCGACCAGCCCGACGATGCGTGCGAGGCCGTGCTGTGCCCTGCCCTGCGCGATAAGCGCCTGCGCGCTTTCGGTGGCGTAACCCTTGCCCCAGCATTCAGGCAGAAAGCGGTAGCCGATGTCGGTTTCGCGCAGGTCGGCGAGATACTTCAGGCCGCTGAACCCGACCAGGTTGCCGGAACTTTTTTCGATGCAGGCCATGCGGCCGTAGCCGTGCACGGCATAGTCCGTGAGCGGCGCCGCCTGCAGGATCCGGCGCACTTCATCGACCGATGTTTTCGGCGCCTCCCCCACGTAGCGCAGCACTTCAGGCAAGCGCAGCAGCGGCCAGTACGCCGCGGCGTCGTCGAGGGTCAAGGGGCGCAGCAGCAGGCGGGGTGTCTCGATGGTGGCGGGCATGCTAGAAGCGCAGTTGCGTCGTATGCGGTCTGACATGGTCGCGCGTTTCGTCGACCGCCTCATCGCGGATCGTCAACGCCCACAAGCAGACGCCGGCCACGACAGACAGGAGCAAGGACCACATGACCAGGACAATGGCGGGGATGTCGGCTTGCGTAAAAGCCAGCCAGACGGTCATGGCGACAGGCGCGCAACCCACCATGTCGATGGCGCCGTGCCGCTGCCTGAGCAGCGCTTGACAGGCCGTGCAGCGGTACGTGTTGTCGACAAACGCGGGGATCGACAGGCCACGCCAGGCAGGGATCACGGCGCGTTGACAGGCGGGACAGACGTGCATGGCGGCTTTCGGTGGAAAGACAGGGGGCGGATCGCTCTTTGCCGAGTCTAACAAATCAAGTTAGCAGGAGCAACTTAATGGGCGGCATCAATTGCTGACACAGCGTCGCGACGCAGGTGCGCGTCCAGGAAAGCCCCAACGCGGCGCTCGTATTCCGGCCCGGCATAGTGGGATGTGGGTCGATGGCGGGTGCCGCATTGCTGGACGGTGTCGTGACGCGCAGCTGGCGCACCGCCATATGCTGGCGACGGAACCGCGGGCGCTGCAGGTGAAGGTGACGCTCGCCGCCATCCCGGTCGGCATTCAGGTGCTCACGAAGGCAGGTTTGTGCGCCATCTCGCTCGCCCTGTTAGCGTTCGCCTGGGCGCTGGCGACAGGCGCGCCACGGCGCCGTGGCCAGGCCGCGCTTGCCGTCATCGCGGGCGCGCTCCCGGCCGGGTTCATGCTGGTCAATGCCACCCGGGTGGGGCCATCCAACCTGGTGGCGCAGTTTGCGCCGCAGTCCGTTTGGCATATGGGCATGGCCTGGGCTTTGTACGACAAAAAGCCAGCCCGCAGGTTGCTCCTGCAAAATGCAATGGTGCCTTGGCGCGGAGCGGGTTGCACATACGGCTGCGCCGCGCCCCGGCAGGCAGGCGTGGCTCCAGCAGCGCGTGGAAAAGGAACGGCTGTTGGTGACGATCACGTCGGCGCAGCAGCAAGCATTCTGGCGCCCGGTTGGCCAGGCCTTGCGCGAATTCAGCGGCAGCCTGCCGCAAGGCACCGCCCTCGCCATTTCCGGCGCCGCTTACCTGCTGCCCTGGCTGGTGGTGCTGGTGCTGCTGGCGTTTGTCGTCTGGGTCGGCCGCAAGCTGTGGCGCCGGCGCAAGCAGGCATTCGCCGGATGCATCGTCTTTGCCCGCGCGCTGGCTGCGCGCGGACGCCTCTATCCGCCAGGCACGCGATCGCTCACAACCCCGTGGACGCCCAGTCGTAACGCGGTACCGTGGTGGGCGCTTTACCGGTCACGATCAGCACTTCTCCGTGCGCTTTAAGGGGAATCAGGGCCGGGTCACCCGTGTACAGCCGCAGGACGCCGTCGTCGATTGTGTAGAACCGCACCGGGCCGGCAATGGTGGCGGCATTGCCACGCGACAGATTCTGGCCCCACAAGGCGAAGAACTGGCCGAGCACAAAGGGCGTTTGCGTCGCGGTTTCGATATGCACGACGCCGGTGGTCGCATCGTGGGTGTGCATTTCGTAGGTGCAGCCGTTCAGACCGATCTGTGCCGGGATGCCGAGGCGGATGCCATCGCGGTAGAACGAAATCATGGCGTGGATATGGTAATGCACGCTCGACGCGCAGCCTACGCCGGCAATGGCCGCGCCGGTCCCGCTCCCTCCGGAGGGGAAGTAGGGATAGCTGCTCGCGGTGCCGGCCACCAGCGGCGTCAGCGCGGCGGCCAGTGTGATGGCGTCGGGCACGGGCGCCGGGTCGGGGGTGGGAACGGGGGTGGGGACGGGTGTCGGATCAGGATCAGGCACCGGCGTGGGTACCGGCGTGGGTACGGGCGTCGGTACGGGCGTGGGTGTGGGCACGGGCACGGGCGTGGGGGCAGGATCGGGCACTGGCACGACAGGCGTGGGCGAAACCGGTGCAGCCACTGGCGGGGCGTCAGAATCGCTCCCGCCGCCGCAGGCCGTCAACAAAGCCGCAGGCAGCGACATGACCATCAACGCGACCAATGGGCGCAGGGAGAGGGACAGCATGGGGATACTCCTGAAGGTGAACGAGTATCCATTTTGAGGACCGGGCCTCCCTCATCCTTGGCAGGCATCAATCGAATCGGCGAACCAAAAAAAAGCAGCCCTCA
>Ga0265780_10002714_pt1 | contig 23769 bp, 15 predicted proteins | sample P1T30metagenome_FD_192432 | JGI IMG/M metagenome (GOLD analysis project Ga0265780, IMG submission 192432) | Plant litter microbial communities from East Loma Ridge, Irvine, California - P1 T30 | ecosystem: Environmental > Terrestrial > Plant litter > Unclassified | place: USA: California... | reverse complement strand
CGGCAGGCCGCGATGGCGTCCTAACCGGACTGACCGTCCTCCTCCCGCCGTCCGAGACGAAGCGGGAGGGCGGGGACACGACCCGCACGCTCGACCTGCGTGCGCTGTCGTTCCCGGAACTGGCCGACGAGCGGGCCGCGGTGATCACCGCGGCCCGCTCCGTCAGTTCCGAGGAGTCCACCGCCCGGACGGCGCTGAAGCTCGGCCCGAGGTCGATCGGGGAGCGGCACCGGAACCTGGTGCTCGACACGTCGGGGACGATGCCGGCCATCGACCGCTACACCGGGGTGCTCTACGACCCGCTCGGTGCGCTCGAGGCGGACGTCGCCACGCGGTCGTGGTGGTTCGACCACGTCCTGGTGCAGTCGGCCATGTTCGGTCCGATCGGTGCCGGCGACGAGGTCCCGGCGTACCGGCTGTCGCACGACTCCCGTCTCGGGTCGCTCCGGCTCCCATCGCACTGGCCGGGGCCGTCGTCCCGCGTCCTGGCGCCGATCGCAGCGGAGGGGCTCGTCCTCGACCTGCGCTCGGAGGGGTACCGGCAGCTCGGCCCCGTGCCGGGTGCCGTCGCCCCGCGCGTGGTCAGCGTGGACGGGTCGGGCCGTCGGAAGGCGCTCAACCACTGGAACAAGACGGCGAAGGGGCGGCTGGTCGCCCTGCTCGGGCGCACTGGCGCGTCGGTCGCGTCCGTCGCCGAGCTGCTCGACTGGGCTGCTCAGCACGGCGTGGTCTTCGAGCAGACCGACGGCGGACTCGACCTCGTCGCGGAGAGCGTCGAGCCGCTCGCGGTCTGACCCCCGGCACCGTCCGTCCTCAACAGGGCGGGGCGGTCCGTCGTACGTCCACAGGTGGTCGCTGCGGGCCGTCCTGGAGGCGCGTGGTGCGTTTCGATGTCGGTCATGATCCCCGTTTCGTCACGAACAGGACCCGGCGCCGCGGTGCGGTGGCCACGAGAGATCGCCGCCGCCGTCACGTTGCGTTCCGCGTGCGCCGCGCTCGTCGCACCGGCCCGGACGCCGATGCCCCACCTCTCCGGCGTCGCCGTCATCACGGCGTGCGCGGCGCTCGCTCCCCGCATCGCGCTGCTCGCCTTCCTGGCGGCGCGGGGGACGCCCGACCCGCGGACGGTGCGGGCGTTCGACCCGTTCCGGGATCCGGTGCCGGACGCGATGCTCGGCGCGGGTCCCGAGCCCGAACGCGAGCGCGTGCGGACCGCGGGGGACCGGTGTGTGCAGTCCTGGCGGGCGTGGCGCAACGACGAGGGCACGGCGGACGCCGCGAGCGGAGCGGCGGGAGCCCTGTCGGTCGCCGCGTGGTGTTCCTGGGCGCTGGGCTCCCCGGTCCGTGCGCAGACCCGCGCACGGTACGCCCTGGACATCCGCCCCGACGACCCGCTCGCGGCGCTCGTCCTGCGGTCCGTACGCGCCGGCAGCGGACCGGCCTGGGAGCGCGAGTGACGCCGGGGCGGACAGGATCGTCTACGGTGGTCTCGACCACGCTTGGAGGGACCCGGTGCGCGACGACGACATCGACGACACGGTGATCCGTCGACCGCGTGCGTCCACGTCTCCGGCAGCGGGGCGGGACGGGCAGGCAGGCCTGACGTCGTCGTCCGACGAGGACGCCGTCGCGGACACGGTGATCCGTCCCCTCCCGCCGCGACCGGGTGGCGACACCTTGGGCACCGCCGGATCGGATCCGGCAGCGGACACGGTGATCCGTCCGCTGCCGCCGATGCCCGGAGGGCGCTCCTGGGACGGCGGGGCGGAGGAGGCGGTCGCCGACACCGTCATCCGTCCGGTGCCGCAGGCCCTCCCCGTCGCGCCGACACCGGCGGACGGCGTTCTCCCCCCGGACGCTGGCGGGCCCCCGGCCGAGGAGACGATCGTCCGTCCCGGTCGGGACACGCCCGGGCGCAGCCCCGCTCACGGGCAGCAGACGGACGACGACACGATCCGCGGTGCCGACCGACCGACGGCGTCGCCCCGGTGGGCGGGCGGGGGCGTCCCGCGCGATCCGGTCCCGACCGCGGGGCCGGCGGCACGGGTCCCGTCGATCCGGGTCGGCGGCCGGACCATCCGTCTCGACCACCCCGTGATCGTCGGCCGTCGGCCGTCGCTCCCGCGGGTGGTCCGCGGGCCCGCACCCGAGCTCGTGACGGTGCCGTCGAGCGGCGGGCAGGTCTCGTCGTCGCACGTCCTCGTGCACGCCGAGGGCGAGGCCGCGGTGGTCGATGACCTCCGGTCGACGAACGGGACCGTGATCCGGCCGGCCGGTGCGGCACCGTTCCGGCTGCCCTCGGGTGCGTCGAACGTCGTCCTGACGGGTACGGTTGTCGAGATCGGGGACGGCAACCGCATCGAGATCCTGTCGCCGCACCTCCGGGTCGGTCCACCCGCAGACGACCTCGATCCGTCGCCGGCCCGGCCGGCCGTTCCACCCGTACCCGGCACGCCCCGACCCCCCAGAGAGCGATCCTGAAACGTGACCGAACTCGGCCGCGCAGCGACTGCGCACGCCATCCCCGTCCCCGGTGCCGACGGCACCCCCCTCACGCTGTCGTGGGGAGCGGCGACCGACGTCGGACGGCGTCGGGACCACAACGAGGACAGCTACGTCGTCGGAGCGCCGTTCTTCGTCGTCGCCGACGGCATGGGCGGACACCTCGCCGGTGACCGGGCCAGCGACGCGGTCGTGCGCCGGCTCGAGCGGTCGACGGAGGGGCCCTTCACGACCCGTCAGCAGATCCAGCGCGCGCTCCTCCTCGCGACCGCCGACATCGAACGCGCGGCCGGCGGCAACGCGATCGGCGCCGGCACGACGGTGACCGGTGTGGCGCTCGTCGCGTCGCACGGCCAGCCCGCCGCCCTCGTCTTCAACGTCGGGGACTCGCGGACCTACCGGATCGACGGCGGGACGCTCCGGCGCGTGACCGTCGACCACTCGGTGGTGCAGGAGATGGTGGACGCCGGCCTGCTCCGAGCCGAGGACGCCGAGCGCCACCCGGACAGCAACGTCATCACCCGCGCCGTGGGGTTCGGCGAGCCGCCCGAGCCGGACTGGTGGACCCTCCCGCTGCGCGTCGGCGACCGCTACATCGTCTGCTCGGACGGCCTCACGAAGGAGCTCGGCGACGCGGGCATCGCGCGCATCGCCGCGAAGGTGCCGTCCGCGCAGGACCTCGCCGCGCGGCTCGTCGGGGACGCGGTCGTCGCCGGCGGCCGCGACAACGTGACGGTCGTCGTGCTGCAGGTCGACGGAGCGCCAGCAGACGGCGACGTCGAGGACACGCTGCCGCGCCACTGACGGTGCCCCCCGAACTGGGGTGCGGGCGGTCCTGGGTGGCATGGGAGTGCGGAATGCCGGTAGCCCGCGGTTTCGTAGACTGACTGGGCCGCGACGAGAGAGCTGGCCGCTCGGCCGGGAAGGGAGGGGACCATGGCACGACGCCTGCCGTCGTCCCCGCCCGTGATCGCGGGTTTCAGCCCGGTGCACGTCCTCGGGTCCGGCGGGTTCGCCGACGTCTTCCTGTACGAGCAGGACATGCCGCGCCGTCAGGTCGCGGTGAAGGTGCTGCTCGACGAGGTCGTCGACGACCGTGTCCGGCAGATGTTCCAGGCCGAGGCCAACCTGATGGCCAGGCTGAGCACGCACCCCTCCATCCTCACCGTCCTGCAGGCGAGCGTCGCCTCCGACGGCCGCCCCTACCTCGTGATGGAGCTGTGCTCCTCCTCGCTCAGCGAGCGCTACCGACGGGAACCGATCCCGGTGTCCGAGGTCCTGTCGATCGGGATCCGCATCGGGTCCGCCCTCGAGACGGCGCACCGCGAGGGTGTCCTGCACCGCGACATCAAGCCGTCGAACATCCTCCTGACCGCGTACGGGAACCCGGTGTTGTCCGACTTCGGCATCGCCGCGACGATCGGCAGCGCCGACCCGGACGAACCCGTGGGGATGTCGATCCCGTGGTCGGCCCCGGAGGTCCTCGGCGACGAGTCGCGCGGCACGATCCAGTCCGAGGTGTACTCGCTCGCCGCCACGGTCTACTCGCTCCTCGCCGGTCGCAGCCCGTTCGAGGTCCGCGGCGGCAAGAACGGGGCGGCGGACCTGATGAGCAGGATCGACAAGGGCGGTCCGAAGCCGACCGGTCGGACCGACGTCCCGCCGTCCCTCGAACGCCTGCTCGCCGTCGCGATGTCCCGCAAGCCCGCCGGCCGTCCCGCGACCGTGATGGAGCTCGTGCGCGGCCTCCAGCAGGTCGAGGCAGAGCTCGGGATCCCGCAGACGCCCGCCGACGTCGCCGTCGAGGCCTGGGCGGTCGCCACGCCGGCGCCGGACGGCGAACGGACGATGATCCGCGAGCTCCAGCCGCCGACCCGCGTCGGCGGACGCCGCCGTACCCGCAGGGCCGTCCAGGGCGGCACGTCCGCACTCGGCTCGCAGAGCGTCGGAACCGTGCACCGGACCGGCTCCGTCACCCGGGCGCGTCGCAGGACGCGGTCGACCCTGCTGTGGGCGTCGTCGCTCGCGGTCGTCGTCGTGGCCGCCCTCGCGGTCGCCACGGTGCTCGTGGTCACCCGGCTCGGGTCCGGCGCCATCCCGGTGGTCTCCGACGTCCGGGCCACGGCGACCACGTCGTCGGTGACCTTCACCTGGACCGACCCGGGCCTCGGCAGCGGCGACACCTACGTCGTGTCCTCGAACGGGGCGTCCAGCCAGCAGACCGGGACGACGTTCGTGGTGTCGGGCTCGAAGGGCGACGAGGAGTGCATCGCGGTCGCCGTCAACCGTGACGGCAAGACCGGTGCCGCGAGCGCGCAGAAGTGCGCGACGATCGGGGCGGCCCGGTGATCCGCGCGTTCCTCGCGAAGCACCGCTCGGCAGCCGTGACGGTCGGCGCCTCGGTGCTCGTCGGTGCGGTCGTCGCCACCGCCGCCGTCGCCTCCACCGGGTACCACGCGCAGCGCATCGACCTCGGTGACGGCACCGTGTGGGTGCCGTCCGCCGAGTACGGCGCGGTCGGTCGCGCCAACACCGGTGTCCTCCAGCTCAACACCGCCGTCGAGACCTCCAGCGACGCACTGTCCGTCCTGCAGCGCGGCGCCATGGTCTACAGCGTCGACGAGACGAAGGGCACCGTCGCGGCGGTGGACGTCGCGGACGCGACCGTCGGCGACGCGGTGACCCTGCCCGCCGGCACGCCCCGGGTGCTCTTCGCCGGATCGACCGCGGTCATCGGCAACGGCGACACCGGGGAGCTCTGGGCGACACCGGCGAAGGACCTCGCGGAGTTCGACGCGTCGCAGAAGGCGGACCTGACCCTCGGCGCCGACGCGGTGTTCGACGCGTCCGACGAACACGTCGCCGTCTACTCGCCGAGGACCGGGACCGCGTCGCTCGTCGACGTCGGTGCGACGCTCTCGGTCGAACGGCGCTGGACCGTGCGGATGGACCGTTCCGACGACTTCCAGGTCGCGTCGTTCGGCGACCACGTCGCCGTGCTCGACCGGACGAACGGCGAACTCTCCGTCGACGGCGAGACCGTCGACCTGGGGGACCGGGTCGGTTCCGCACCCGCGCTGCAGCGCTCGTCGGACGGCTCCGACCAGGTGGTCGTGGCCGGGACGGCCGGGCTCGTCCGGGTCGGCGCGACCGGATCGGTCTCCGCGACCGCGCTCGAGGTCGGCGGCCGCGCCTCCCGTCCGACGGTCGTCGGCTCCTGCACCTACGTGGCGTGGGCCGGTGGCCAGGCCATCGACACGTGCCAGGGGAATGCGCTGCAGCGGCTCGCGAGCACCGGGGGTGCCGGCGAGCTGCAGATCGTCCACAACGGGCGCACCGTCGTCGCGAACGACCCGCGGTCGGGCCGCTCCTGGGCGATCGACCGCAGCGGTCAGCTCATCGACAACTGGGCCGACCTCATCGAGAAGGACGACGACCAGCAGCAGGAGCAGGTATCCGACGACGACCCGGAGATCGACAAGGACCAGAAGCCGCCGGTGGCGGTGGACGACGGACTGGGCGCGCGTCCGGGACGCACCACGAGCCTCCCGGTCCTGCTCAACGACTACGACCCGAACGGCGACCCGATCGTCGTGAGCGAGGTCGGACCGATCGACGACGCCGCAGGCGACGTCGCCATCGTGGGCGACGGCCAGCGTCTGCAGATCACGCTGTCGGCGCGGGCCCGGGGGACGCTGTCGTTCCCGTACACGATCACCGACGGCAACGGCGGCTCGGACACCGCGACCGTGACCGTGACGGTCCGGCCGGACTCCGAGAACGACGCCCCGCGCCAGGCCCGGGACACATCGGCCGACGTCGTGCAGAACGGGCACGTCGTCACGAACGTGCTCGGCGACTGGGTGGACCCGGACGGCGACCCCGTCTACCTGGAGTCCGCCAGCGGCTCGGACGGCGACCTCGTGTCCACCACACCGGACGGCCTGCTCGACTTCCGCAACGCCAGCGGACGGACCGGCGACCGCGCCGTGCAGCTGGTCGTGAGCGACGGCCGCGACGACGGCCGCGGGTCCGTGACGGTGCGCGTCGCGAAGCAGGGCAGCGTGCCCCTGTACGCCGACCCCTTCCCCGTGCAGGGCTACGCCGGCAAGGCGTTCACGGTCGACCCGCTCGACCACGTCCGCGGCGGGAACGGAGCGGTCACCCTGACGAGCGTGTCCTCGTCGTCCGGCCTCACGGTGACGCCGAGCTACGACGCCGGCACCTTCCGTGTGCAGGGAGCCGCCGCCGGCGACCACCAGCTCGAGTACACCGTGACCGACGGTGTGAAGACGTCGAGCGGCATCGTGCGGGTGACGGTCCTCGCGCCGCCGGACGCGTCGACCGCGCCGATCACGACGCCGAAGACCGTCTTCGTCAACACGCTGTCCACGAAGGACACGGACGTCACCGCGACGGACATCGACCCGGCGGGCGGCGTGCTCCTCGTCACCGCGCTCGACGGACCGCCGCGCGGCGCGGGCGTGCAGGCGAGCGTCCTCGACCAGCACACGGTCCGTGTGACCCTGACCGCTCCGCTCGCCGGACCCGTGTCGTTCGGGTACACCGTGACGAACGGCCTCGCCTCGGCGACCGGCACCGTCACGGTCGTCGAGATCCCGCGACCCGACCGCATCCAGCCGCCCGTGGCCCAACCGGACTCGGCGACGGTCCGCGTCGGCGACGTGGCGACCATCGACGTCCTCGACAACGACACGCAGCCTGAGGGCGAGCCGCTCACGCTCCTGCCGGACCTCGTCCAGAACGTGCCGGGCGACGGCGGACTCCTCTTCGTGTCGGGGGACCACCTCCGCTACCTCGCGCCGGAGACGCCGGGCAGCTACACAGCGGTCTACCGGGTGGCCGGCCCGGACGGACAGCACGCCGACGCCGCGGTGTCCATCTCGGTGCGCGAGCAGGACGCCGCGACGAACAACCCGCCCGTGCCGCAGACCGTGACGGCGCGGGTGGTGGCCGGACAGTCCGTCCAGGTGTCGATCCCGCTGAACGGCACCGACCCGGACGGCGACTCCGTCCAGCTGGTCGGCGTCGGCTCGAACCCGGACAAGGGCTCGGTGAGCGACATCGACACCGACTCGCTGACGTACGAGGCCGGCGACTACTCCGCGGGCACGGACGAGTTCACCTACACGGTCGTCGACGCGCTCGGGGCCCGAGCGACCGGCACCGTCCGCATCGGCATCGCCCCGCGCGCCGAACAGGCGTCGAACCCGGTCGCCGAGGCCGACCACGTCACGATCCGGCCCGGCGGCACCGTCACCGTGCGGGTGCTGCAGAACGACTCCGACCCGCAGGGCGGACGCCTCACCGTCACCAGGGCCGAGCCCACCGCCGACGGCGTCACCGCGAAGATCCTCGGCGGGCAGCAGGTCCGGGTGACGCCGCCGAAGGCGGAGCGGTCGGGCGACTACGCCGTCCTCTACACGGTGGCCAACGAGGACGGCGGCGCCAGCACGGCCTTCCTCACGGTGACGGTGGACGAGGACGCCGAGCCCCTGCGGCCCGAGGTCGACGACACCACGCTCGACCTGCAGGACATCCTGCACCGGCAGAGCGTCACGGTCGACGTGCTCGAGAACGTGTTCTTCCCCGAGGGCACGGCCGCCGGCCTCCGGGTGGGGGTCGTGGCCGGCTACGGCGACACCGCCCGCGCCACGCCGGACCAGCGGATCGTCGTCCGGCTGACCGACGCCTCGCAGGTGATCCCGTTCTCGGTCGCCCGCGCGGACCACCCCGACATCGTGTCCTACGGCTTCGTGCACGTGCCCGGCTTCGACGACGCCCTGCCCCAGGTGAACCGCACCGCCGGCGCGGTGACGGTGAAGAGCGAGGCGACGGTCCGCATCCCGCTGTCGAAGTACGTCGTGACCGCCAACGGCGAGACGGCGAGGATCACCGACGACGGCACCGTCAAGGCGACGCACGCCGACGGGCGGGACCTGGTCGTCGACTCCTCGACGCTTCAGTTCACCTCGTCGAAGCTGTACTACGGCAACGCGTCGATCTCGTTCGAGGTCACCGACGGCTCGAACGCGAACGGCGGCAAGGGGCGGGTCGCGACGCTCGTCCTGCCGATCAAGGTGACGCCGCGGTCGAACCAGCCGCCCGCGTTCAGCGGCTCCGCCGTCGACATGCAGCCGGGGGAGACGCGCAAGGTCGACCTCACGAAGCTCACCGACTACCCGTACCCGGAGGACCTGCCGGAGCTGCGCTACTCCGTCGTCGGCAAGCCCGCAGCGGGAGCCACGGCGACGATCTCCGGACAGCAGCTCACCATCACCGTCGCCGACACCGCGAAGAAGAACACCACCGCCTCGATCGGCATCGGGGTCGCCGACTCGGCGAACGCGGGACGCGCCGGCACGATCGGCGTGAACGTGGTCGGGTCGACCCGTCCGCTCGTGCAGCCCGGCGCGGACCGGGCGGTCACGAAGCGCGGTGCGACGACCACCCTCGACGTGCTCGCGAACGACCAGCCGACCAACCCGTTCCCGGCGCAGCGACTCCGCGTGGTGGACATCCGGGGCCTCGGCGGCGGCCTGCCGAGCGGCGTCAGCGTGACGCCGAGCGCGGACCGGTCCCGGCTGCAGGTGCGGGTCGCGCCGAACGCCGAACCGGTCGACGCGCACCTGCAGTACCAGGTGGCCGACGCCACCGACGACCGGGACCGCTTCGTCTGGGGCGACGTCACCATCTCGGTCCAGGACGTCCCGGACGCGCCGGGCGCGCCCTCCCGCACCGGGTCGTACGAGGGCGGCCGGGCGACCCTGACCTGGTCGACCCCGCAGGCGAACAACGCGCCGATCACCGGGTACCGGCTCCAGGGCACGAACGGTGTCGCGAAGGACTGCGGCACGGCGACGGTCTGCACGATCACCGGCCTCGACCCGACCGCCTCGTACCAGTTCTCGGTCGTCGCGACGAACGCGATCGGGGACTCGGAGGCGTCGCCGAAGTCGTCGGCGATCAGCGCCGACTTCGTGCCGGCGGCACCGACCGGTCTCTCGGTCACGGCCAGCACCACCACGCCCAACCAGCTCGATGTCTCGTGGCAGGCTGTTCCTCGGCCCAATGGGGGAAGCGCCGTCGAGAACTACGTCGTAGCCATCGACGGTCCGAATCTGTCGACCTCCCGCAATGTCGGTACGGCGTCGAGCACATCGTTCTCCGGAGCGACGAGCGCCGAGTCCTACACGGTCACCGTTTCTGCCCGGAACGCTGCGGATCGGAACGGCACCGTTGTCCAGTGGAACTCATCCAGAGGGCAAGGCACGGCGGTCGGCGAGCCGACCCCGCCGGGCAGCGTCAACCCGAACGCCCAACCGGGTGCGACCCGCACGACGGTGACCGTTACGTACACGCCATCGGACGGCCAGGGCGCTCCGATCCGGGGCTACGAGCTCTACCGAGCCACCCCAGGCTCGGGATTCAGCTGCTCGGCGACATCCGACCCGATCGACACCGCCAGCTCCAGCGGTGGACGTATGAGCGACTCTTCCGCGGAGACAGGACGCGAGTACTCCTACGTTGTGGTTGCCCGAAACGCGCTCGGCTTCTGCTCGTACGGGGTGAGCGCGGGAACTGCGACGTCCTACGAGAAGCCGTCGCAGGCGTTGCAGCCCAGGGCCGAGATCGAGAGCCAGGGCGACGGGACGTTCAACGTCCGGATCAGTGGCTACGGTCTTGTCGACGGTCGGGCGGACCACTACCGCGTTCGCTACTCACAGACTGACAGCTGGCGGGAAGCTCCCACGTCCGAGACAAGCGGCCTCGGCTACGGCACGGCCGTCGCGGTGCAAGTGCAGGGCTGCAACGGCTCGACGGACGATTACTGCGGCCCGGCTTCGCCACCGGCACCCGCGGTGACTCCGGTCACAACCCAGATCACCATCGTGAACCCGACCGAGGGGCGCCCGCTCCAGGTGCAGGGCCCGTCGAACGCCGCGCTCCTCCCGACGTTCAGAGTGACCTTCAATGGCCAGGCCAATGACGGGGAGGGAAACCCTTACACGATCAACTCGGTCGTCCCCGAGGGCCTTCCTCTCGTGCCCACCCTGATCGTCATCGACGTCACCGTCGACGGTCACACCTGGACCTACAGGGACACTGCGGCGGACGCAGAGCCTGCCGCGCCGGATGCCGGGTGACACCCGAGCCCTACGCTGCCCACACCGCCATCCCCGACCACGAGGAAGACACCCGCATGAGCATGACCCCGGAGCAGGCCACCTGGTTCGCCGACGTCGCCGGCCGCATCGTGACCAACGTCGAGCAGGTGCTCCTCGGGAAGACGTTCGTGATCCGCCTGGCGGTCACGGCGATGCTCAGCGAGGGGCACCTGCTGCTCGAGGACGTCCCCGGCACCGGCAAGACCAGCCTCGCCCGCGCCATGGCCCAGAGCGTGCAGGGCTCGACGAACCGCATCCAGTTCACCCCCGACCTGCTGCCCGGCGACATCACCGGCATCAGCGTCTACGACCAGAAGACCCAGGAGTTCGACTTCCACCGCGGCCCCGTGTTCTCCAACATCGTGCTCGCGGACGAGATCAACCGTGCGAGCCCGAAGACGCAGTCCGCACTGCTCGAGGCGATGGAGGAGTCGGCGGTCACGGTCGACGGCGTGAACCACCGTCTGGCCGCCCCGTTCATGGTCATCGCGACGCAGAACCCGGTCGAGCAGGCCGGCACCTACCGCCTGCCGGAGGCGCAGCTCGACCGCTTCCTGATGAAGGCGTCGATCGGCTACCCGGACCACGCCGCGACGGTGAAGATCCTCGAGACGTCCTCCGCGCCGTCGAGCTCGGTCCCGCTCGCGAGCGTGGTGCCCGCCACGACGATCACCGAGATGGCGGCTCTCGCCCGGACGGTGCACGTCGACGCCGTCATCGCCGACTACGTCGCCCGACTCGTGGACGGCACCCGTTCCGCGAGCGAGGTCCGCCTCGGCGTCAGCGTCCGCGGCGCGATGGGGCTCATGCGCGCCTCCCGCGTCTTCGCGGCGCTCAGCGGCCGGCACTACGTCACCCCGGACGACGTCAAGTCCCTCGCGGTGCCGGTCCTCGCGCACCGCCTCGTCCTCGACGCGGAGGCCGAGTTCGACGGCGTCTCGGCGACGAGCGTCATCGCCCAGCTGCTCGTCGAGACCCCGCCGCCGGCGGACCGGGCCGCGTCGTGACGGACCGCCGGCCCGTCTCGACGCGCTCGCGCCGCCCGTCCTCGACGCGGTCGCGCCGCGGGACGCCGGGCTTCGAGCGCACCGGGACGGTCGCCGGCCTGACGAACGTCCGCACCCGCCTGGTCGGGGACCGGGACGGCGTCGCCGCCGACGCCGTCGTCGGCGTCGCGCGCGCCTGGTCGACGGCCTGGAGGCTCGTCAAGCGCGGGTGGGCCGAGGTCTCCTCCGTGGTCACCGGCCTGGGCTGGACGGTCGCCGCGCTCACGCTCGTCGCCTTCGTGGTCGGGTACCGCTTCGGGCTCCGGGAGGTCGTGGTCGTCGGGTTCGCGGGCGCCCTGCTCGTCGTGGTCGCCGCCGTCGCCCTGATCGGGCACTCCCGGCTCCTCATCCGGATGGGGCTGCCGCAGCACCGCGTCGCCGTCGGCGACCCGGCCGGCGTCGTCGTCACTGCCGAGAACCCGGCGCGCTTGCCGTCGGTGCCGGTCACGGTGGAGGTGCCGGTCGGTTCGGGCCTCGTGGACGTGGCCATCCCGTCGGTGGGGCCGAAGGGCACCTACGAGCAGGAGGTCCCGGTGCCGACCGTCCGGCGCGGGGTGCTCGACGTCGGCCCGGTGACCGGTGTCCGTGCCGACCCGGTGGGGCTGGTGCGGCGCGAGATCGTCTGGACCGCCCGTGAGCAGGTCATCGTGCACCCGCGGACCATCGCGATCCCGTCGACGAGCACGGGTCTCGTCCGCGACCTCGAGGGGCAGGCGACGACCGACCTGTCACCGGCCGACATCGCCTTCCACGCCATCCGCGAGTACATGCCCGGCGACGACCCGCGCACGATCCACTGGAAGTCGACGGCGAAGTCGGGCGCGCTCATGGTCCGGCAGTTCGAGGACACGCGCCGCTCGCACCTCGTCGTGGCCCTGGCGGTGTCGCGGACGGAGTTCGCCGACGACGACGAGTTCGAGCTGGCGGTGAGTGCGGCGGCGTCCCTCGGCAGCCGTGCGATCCGGGACGGCCGCGAGGTGACCGTCGTGGTCTCGGAGCGCACGCCGGAGTTCGCGAAGCGCCCGGTGTACGCGGTGCACCCGCTGCCGACGGTGACGCCGACGCGACTCCTCGACGAGTTCGCGTCGGTCGGACTCGCCGAGGCCTGCCTGCCCATCGCCGAGGTCGCGCGGATCGTCGGCAGCGACACGGCGGGCATCTCCGTCGCCTTCCTCGTCGTCGGATCGTCGGTCGAGCTGCCCGCGCTCCGGTTGGCGGCGACCCGGTTCCCGGTCGGCGTCGAGGTGGTCGCGGTCATCTGCGAGCCCGAGGCGCAGCCCCGGTTCCTCCGCGTCGCCGGACTCACGGTCATGACGATCGGGTACCTCGACGACCTCCGGCACGCCCTGCACCGATCGGCCGCCGCGTGAGCGTCCAGGCGGCGCCGGAGACCCGCGCCCGCAAGACGGTCCGTCGCGACGCACGGCGGGACGCCCGCCGTCTCGCTCCGACGCGACTCGTCGGCGGCACCCTCGCGGTGTGGCTGCTGCTCGCGGTGGCGAGCACCGCGTGGTGGCCCGTCCACCGCGACGCGGCGATGATCGTGGCGGCGGTCACCGCGGTCGTCGCGGGAACACTCGTGGCGCTGCTCGGCACGGTCCTCCGGCTCCCCGCCGCGGTGGTCGCGGTCGCCACGGTGGCGGCCTTCACCCTCACCGGCGTGCCCGCCGCCGTCCCGGTGGAGGCGAACGGCGTGCTGCCCACCGGACCCGGGCTCGTCGACCTGTTCGCCGGCGTCGCGCTGGGCTGGAAGCGACTGGTGACCATCAGCCTGCCGGTCGGGTCCTACGAGGCCCTCCTGGTGCCGTACTTCGTGACGCTCCTCGTCGCGACGGTGACGGCCGTGAGCGTCGCGACCCGCGCCTCCCGACAGGAGCTGGCGAGCATCCCGGCGCTGGTGCTGTTCGCCGCGGGGGTGGTCGTGGGTCCGAGCCGGCTGGACGTGTCCATCGCGACGGCGGTGGTCGTGACCGGGATCGCGCTCGTGTGGGCGTTGACGGTGCGTCACGCGCGACGTGCCGTCGCCGTGGCGACGACCATCGGCGCGCCGGTCGCGGTGCGCCGGTCCGTTCTGCGGCCCGCGCTCGTCGGCACCGGCACGATCGTGGTGGCGGCCGTCGTCGCGACCGGGCTCGGACTGGTCGCGCCGCCCGCGGCCGACCGGACCGTGGCGCGCACGAGCGTGGTCAAGCCGTTCGACCCGCGTGACCACGTCAGCCCGCTCAGCGGCTTCCGCTCGTACGAGCAGCAGGCCCAGGCCGACGCCGCGCAGCTCCGCGTCACCGGGCTGCCGGAGGACGGGTTCGTGCGGGTCGCGACGCTCGACACGTACGACGGGGTCGTGTACCGGGTCGGCGGAGCGGACGGCTCGACCGCGTCCGGGACGTTCGAGCGGGTCCCGACCTCGGTGGACGTCCGCGGCGTCCGCGGTACTCCGGTGCAGGTCGGGATCACCGTGGAGGGGTACCGCGGCGTCTGGTTGCCGACCGTGGGCGACCTGGAGCGCGTCGAGTTCACCGGGTCCGACGCCGCCGAGGAACGCGGCGCCTTCTTCTACAACGGGTCGACCGGAACCGCGGCCGTGGTCGGCGGCGTCGGGGCCGGCACCCGCTACGAGCTCACCGCCGTGCTGCCGGACCAGCCCTCCGACGAGCAGCTCGCCGCGGCCCGTCCGGGGACCGCGTCGGTGCCGACCGTCCGCTCGGTGCCGGACGCCGTCCGCGAGACCGTCGAGAGCGTCACCGACGACGCCGACACGGACGGCGCGAAGCTCGTCGCGATGGTGCAGTCGCTGAAGCGCACCGGGTACGTCAGCCACGGCGTGGGTGACGACCGGGTGAGCCGCTCCGGGCACGGCGCGGACCGGATCCAGGAGCTCCTGACGTCGCCGCTGATGATCGGCGACCAGGAGCAGTACGCCGTCGCCGCCGCGCTGAAGGCGGACCAGCTCGGCTTCCCGGCGCGTGTCGTGATGGGCTTCACGCCCGGCGGGGACGTCGGCGGGCGCACCGGGGCGGACACCTCGGCTGGCGGGACGACCACCTTCCGCGGGTCGGACGTCACCGCGCGGGTCGAGGTGGACACGGCGCAGTGGGGCTGGGTGATGATCGACCCGAACCCGGTGCTGCGGGAGATCCCGGACGAGCAGCGGCAGACGCCGAAGCCGGTGACCCGACCGGAGACGGTGGTGCCGCCGCCCCCGGCGGAGCAGCAGGACCAGGACCAGCAGGTCCCGCCGCAGAGCGATCGGAACACGCCGCCCGTGCAGCCGCTGTGGTTGCAGATCCTGCTCGCGGCGCTGCCGTGGCTGCTCGCGACACTCGGGTTCGTGGCGCTCGTGCTCGCGCCGTTCGCCGTCGTGCTCCTGCTGAAACGTCTCCGTCGCCGCCGCCGTCGGCGCGCGCCGACCCCGCGCGGGCGGATCGTGGGCGCGTGGGACGAGTACCGTGACGCCCTCGTCGACCGCGGGCACGAGGTGGACCGGGCGGCGACACGACGTGAAGCCGTCGCCGGTGCGCCCGGTGCGGGCGGTCCCGGTCTGGCCGCCCTCGCCGACCGGTCGGTCTTCGGGCCGGACGAACCGGAGGTCGCGACGGCGGACCGGATGTGGTCGGCGGCGGACGAGGCGATCCGGTCGCTCCGGGCCGGACGGACCCGACGGGAACGTCTCCGGGCCGCGGTGTCCCTGCGTTCGCTGCGGATCGCCGACGCGGCGCGCTCGGTCCGCGCCTCCGCCGGGAGCGGTGGGGGACGCAGTGGCGGCGGGCAGGGGCCTGGGAGCCGGCGCAGCTACGATGGCCTGCAGGCCGCCGAGCGTCGTGGACGGCCGAGTGAGGACAGGACCCCGTGATCAGATGCGAACACTGCGGATCGACGCTGCCGGACGGAGCGATCTTCTGCGGTGAGTGCGGACGTGCGGTGACCGCCGCGGCGAACCGGCGTCCGGTCGCACCCACCCCCGTCGAGCAGGCGCCGCCGCCACCGCTCCAGCAGCCGGACGTGCACGGTTCCCGGCCGGACCCGGCCGCCGAGCCGTGGCTGCCCGAGTCCACCCTCGACCCGGCGACCCGGGCCTGGTTGACCGGCGGCGACCGGCGGACCGACGAGCCGTCCGCAGCCGTGCCGGTGCAGCGCCCCGACGACCTCGCGCCGCGTGCCGCGCCGTCGCACGTGCACGGGGCCGGTTCGGGTCTCGACGGCTGGCCGGCACCGCAGCCCCCGCGGGAGGTCGACGCTCCCGTCGAACCACCGCTTGATCCCGACGCCTACCCCGACGCAACGTCGAGCGACGAGGTGGACCCGGAGGTCACCCGCGTGACCGAGCGTGCGGGCTCGGGGACGTCCGACGACCCGACGGTCGTCGATGCGGTGGCGACCTCCCCGGTGGAGGCCGCCCCCGTCGACGCGGCTCCCGAGCAGCCGCGATGGGCCCCGCCCGTCCAGCAGACCCCGACCCGGGCGCCGAGTGCGCCGTCGTGGTGGGTCGGTCGGGCCAACGCAGCGAGCGGCTCCGACGCCGCCTCCGCCCCGACCGACGGCGCGACGGACGGGGCGACGGACGAGTCCGAGCAGGACGAGAGCCCCGTCGTGCCGCCGCGGCCGGGCGACACCGCCGTCGTCGAGCCGCTGGTGGACCGCCGGCCCCCTCGCCCGACGCCGCTCGTGGCGCCCGGTACCGAGGCGACGACGTGCCACGTGTGCGGTCACCGTCTCGAACCCGACGACATCTTCTGCGCCGAGTGCGGGGCCGTCCGTCCCGCGGTCACCGCAGCCTTCACCGGGCCGGTGGTCCCGCTGCCGATGGCTCGGCCGGACTGGGCCGCCGACGACTCGGCCGGCCCGGAGGAGCCCGACTCCGACGTCGCCGGCGGCGACCCGGCCGACCCCGTCGTTCCGCCCACCGACGGTGCCGGAGACGCACCGGCTGTCGGGTCGGACGACGTCGCGCAGCAGCCCGGCGCGGACGACGGCCGCGCCGGGACCCCGTCCGACGGCACCGACTCCGCCACCGCCGAGGCGCGGTCCGGGGACGCCGGTGGGTCCGGGGGCACCATCGCCGAGGACACGCCGCGCACGCCGATCCGCACGCGGGGCGCCCACGCGGCCGTCCAGCACGACACACCCCCAGCAGGCACGTCGGTCCCGTCGATCCCGCCGATCCCCGGATCGGCCACCGTGCCCTCGTCCGCGCCCCGCGTGGACGACACCAGCGCGATGCCGGTCGCACCGCTGCCACCGGTTCCCGGCGGGACCGGTCCGGTGCTGCCCCCGACGGCGGTCACCGTTCCTCCGACGAGCGCGGAGCCGGAGGTCGAGGACGACGTCGACGAGACCCGGATCGTCGCGAAGACCCCGACCCGGGCACCGTTCCTGCTCCACTTCAGCACCGGTGAGCGGCTCGGTGTGCACGGGACGGGGCTGCTGGGGCGACTCCCGAGGCCGCAGCCGGGGGAGCGCTTCGACGACCTGCTGACCGTGCACGACCCGGGCAAGTCGGTGTCGAAGACGCACCTCGAGTTCGGCCGCGACGGGGACGACCTGTGGGTGTCCGACCGGTTCTCCGGCAACGGCACGGTGATCCGGCACATCGACGGGTCGATCCGGCGGTGCGAGCCCGGCCGTCGGTACCGTGTCGAGCGAGGCGCGCGGGTGGACATCGGGGAGCAGTTCTTCCTCGTGCAGTGACGGCACGCAGCACCCCGTCCGGCTGCACCGGGCAGTGCCGACGAGCGGGGCAGGGCGCCCGCGTCCTCCGTCCTCCCCAGGGCGATGCCGGACGGCGTCCCTCCACTGATCGTCCGGACGACGGTCGCGGTCGGCTCCCGTCGGCTGGGATCGTGGCATGAGCCTGTTCGCCGCCCGGTGCGCCCTGGTCGGCGCTGCGGTCGTGCTCGTGCTCGTCGGCGGCCTGTCCGGCCTTTCCGGGTCGGGTCGTGCAGCGCTCCTCGGAGCGGGCGCGAGCTGCGCCGCGCTCGACGTCGCCCTCGTCCGGTCCGGTCGACGACCCGTCCCGGCGTCCGCGGTGCTGCCACCTGCTCGGACGAGCCCTCCAGCGTCGGACCGGGGGATCGCAGCGGCGTCGGCCGCCGAAGCGCCGGACGTCCCTCCGCCGGACGGAGCATGCGAGACAACGCAGCACGGTTGGCAGGACCGCGCACCGGTGATCGACCTCGGACGGGCGCCTGACGGTTCCGCGGTGCGACTCGACGCCGCCGCGGCGGTGCACGTCGTCGTGCTCGGCAGCGGTGCCCTCGCCGCGGCGGTGCACCGCGCGGTCGCGACGCAGCTCGACGCCCTGCGCGGCACCGTCGTCGTCCGGGCGGCAGCTGCTCCGGAGGTCGGTGCGCCGGTCGCCGTGTCGACGCACCCGGTGTCGACGGACCCCGTGCCGACGGACCGGGTGCCGACGGACTCCGTGCCGACGGACCCCGTGCCGACGGACCCCGTGCCGACGGACCGGGCGCCCTCGGACCGGGGAGCGTCGGTGGTCAGCGGTGACCGGATGCCGGCCGGTGTCGCGGTGACGACGGCACTCGACGCGGACGGCGCGGTACGGGCGTCCGTCGTGCTGGTCCCGGTGGACGATCAGGTCCCGCGGCGGTGGGACGCGCTGGTCGTGGTGACCCGGTACGGCTGCACCGTCCGGCGATCCGACGAGTCGCGGGGGATCCCGGTCGATCCGGTGCTCCCGCTCCTCGGCGCACGCTGAGGACGCCCCGACCGACCGCCCGGACGCGCGGACCCCGACCTCGGGCTGCCGAAGGTCAGCGCAGACCCGACCCCGCCCGGAGCGCACCGACGGCGACGCCGCCGCCGAGCACCCGCTCCCCGGTGGCCGACATCACGTCCGCGACACCGGCGGCGTCGACGAGGCCGTTGCGCTCCAGCAGCGTCAGCGCAGCGAGGGTGCCCGCCCGCTGCGAGCCGTCGAGCGTCTTCACGGCCACCGCGGCCCCGTCCGGCACCGCCATCACCATGACGCCCTCGGCTCCGAGCTTGGCGAGCACCCGGAGGCGTTCGATCGTGACGGTGTTGGCGCGGCCGATGCCGTCGATCGCCCACGGGTGGTCGAGGACCGCGTCCGTCAGCGCTGCGGTGTCCGCGTCGGCGCGGGCGACCACCCCCGCGAGTCCCCGGGCGAGCCCGGTCAGCGTGAGCGGGAACACGGGAGCGCCGCAGCCGTCGGTGCCGACGACGTCGACCACCTCGTGCGTGAACTCCTCGACGGTGTCGCGGACCCGCTGCTGCACCGGGTGGGTGATGTGCAGGTACGTCTCCTCGTCCCAACCGTTCACGCGGCAGGCGGCGAGCATGCCGGCGTGCTTGCCCGAGCAGTTCATCGCGAGCCGTCGCGGCTCGGTCATCGTGCGCGCGGTGGCGCGGTCGAACGGCAGGTCGGGCGGGCAGCCGAGGTCGGACTCGACGTGGTCGTACGACTCGAGCATGTGCAGTGCGAGCGCCTGGTGCGCGGCCGTCCCGGCGTGGCTCGCCGTGGTCAGCACGAGTTCCTCGTCGGAGAAGACCGCGCCGGCACGCCGCACCGCGAGCGCCTGGAACGGCTTCATGGTGGACCGCGGGTAGATGCTGGCGGTGACGTCCCCGACGGCGTCGAGCACGCTCCCGTCGGCGGACACGAGCACGCCGGCGCCGACGTGTCGGCTCTCGTCGAAGCCGTTCCGGTCGAGGACCGCGAGCTCGACGGAACCGTCGGCGGTGAGAGGATGGCGAGCAGGGCGGACGTCGGGGCTTCCCGTCATGCGGCAATCGTAGCGAGCGAGCGGTCACCGTCCGGGCCACGCCGTCCGGGCCACGCCGGACCCGACGCGCACGACACCGACCACGACAGAAGGGCGCCACCGTGACCGACCACTCCTACGAGGTATCCGTCCGGTGGACGGGGGACCGCGGTTCCGGTACGAGCGGGTACCGCGACTACGGCCGTGACCACGACGTCACCGCGCCGGGCAAGCACACCATCGCCGGGTCCGCCGACCCCACGTTCCGCGGCGACCGCGACCGGTGGAACCCGGAGGAGATGGTCGTCGCTGCGCTCGCGCAGTGCCACATGATGAGCTACCTGTACGTCGCGGTCACGCAGGGCTTCACGGTCGTCGGCTACGAGGACCGTGCGGTCGCGGCACTCACCTCCCGCCCGGACGGGACGGGCGAGCTCACCGGGACGACACTGCACCCGGTGGTGACGATCCTCGAGGCGGACCGGGTCGCCGACGCCGAGGCCGCGCACGCGAAGGCGAACGAGCTGTGCTTCATCGCCCGCTCGGTGGCGTTCCCTGTCCACCACGTCCCGGTCACCAGGGTCCGTGCGGCAGACTAGGTCCTCGTGAAGCGTCTGCGTCTCCTCCCGATCGCCCTCGTCCCCACCGTGGTGCTGGGGCTCGCCGCCTGCTCCGGCGGCGGATCGGGCGACCCCTCCGCCAGCCCGAGCGCCTCGTCGAGCGCCGCCGCCGCGCCGATCACCTCGTGCCCGAAGCCCGGAGCCGCGTCGAAGGCCGTCCGGGTGTCCGGGGACTTCGCGGGCAAGACGGCACCGGAGGCGACGTTCGACGACGGCCTCTCGGCGTCGAAGCCGCAGGCGAGCACCGTGATCGACGGCACCGGCGCCTCGCTGGGGGACGGCGACTACGCGCAGGTGGCCTACGCGGTCTTCCAGGCGTCCGACGCGAAGAAGCTCGGTGCGGTCGGCTTCGACCAGGGCAACCCGCAGGTGCTCTCGGTCGGCGGCTCCGGGTTCGGCGCGCTGCTCGCCTGCGCGGACGTGGGTGACCGCGTGGTCGCCGTTGGCCAGTCGGCGGCGCTCGGCTTCAACACCGGCGGCGAGATCGTCGTCGTCGCGGACGTCGTCGCGCAGACGCCGACGAAGGCGACCGGCGCCCCGCAGGAGCAGGACCCGAAGCTGCCGACCGTCGAGGACGGGGCGGACGGCGAACCCGAGATCACGATCCCGGACGGCGTCGCGGCGCCGAGCACGACGACGCCGGAGGTCCTCAAGCAGGGCACCGGTCCGGCCATCGCCGAGGGCGACACCGCGCTCGTGCAGTACAAGGGCGTCGTCTACGACACCGGCAAGGAGTTCGACTCCTCGTGGTCGAAGGGCGCGCCGACGACGTTCACCATCTCCGAGGGCGCGCTCATCAAGGGCTTCGTCACCGGTCTGGTCGGGCAGAAGGTCGGCTCGCAGGTCCTCATCGTCGTCACGCCGGAGGACGGGTACGGCGCGAACCCGAGCGAGGGCTCGGGGATCCCGAAGAACGCCACCCTCGTCTTCGTCGTCGACGTCCTCGCCAAGGGCTGACCGGTGCCGGTGACCGAGCCGGGCGACGGCGGCGCCGCAGTGACCGGCCGTGCGGGCGACCGCGCCGCCGCGACCCCCGACAAGCGCCGCATCGTCGTCCTCGGGAGCACCGGCTCGATCGGCACCCAGGCGCTCGACGTCGTCGCGCGCAACCCGGACCGGTTCGAGGTCGTCGGCCTGACGGCCGGCAGCAACCGCGACCTCGTCGCCGAGCAGGCCGCCCGGTTCGGCGTCGCCGAGACGGCGTTCGGGGCCGCGGACGCCGAGCGCCTCGTCCGGTCGGTCGAGGCGGACGTGGTGCTGAACGGCATCACGGGGTCGGTCGGCCTCGGTCCCACGCTGGCCGCCCTCGAGACGGGCGCGACGCTGGCCCTGGCGAACAAGGAGAGCCTCATCGTCGGCGGTCCGCTCGTGCAGGCCGCTGCGGCGCCCGGGCAGATCGTGCCGGTCGACAGCGAGCACTCGGCGATCGCGCAGGCGCTCCGTTCCGGCACCGCGGGCGAGGTCCGCCGCCTCGTGCTCACCGCGAGCGGCGGTCCGTTCCGCGGACGCTCCCGCGACGACCTGCGCGACGTCACGCCGGCCGAGGCGCTCGCGCACCCGACCTGGGACATGGGGCTCGTCGTGACGACGAACTCCGCGACGCTCGTGAACAAGGGGCTCGAGGTCATCGAGGCCCACCTGCTCTTCGACGTGCCGTACGACCGGATCGACGTCACGGTGCACGCGCAGTCGATCGTGCACTCGATGGTCGAGTTCGTCGACGGGTCGACGATCGCCCAGGCCTCGCCGCCGGACATGCGGCTCCCGATCGCGCTCGGGCTGGCCTGGCCGGACCGGGTGCCCGGTGTCGGCGTACCGCTCGACTGGACGACGGCGAGCACGTGGACCTTCGAACCGCTCGACGACGAGGCGTTCGGCGCGGTCGCGCTCGCGAAGCGGGTCGGCGCCGCCGGCGGCACGTTCCCGGCCGTGTTCAACGCCGCGAACGAGCAGGCCGTCGCCGCGTTCCACGCCGGTGCCATCGGGTTCCTCGACATCGTCGACACCGTCGAGCGCGTGGTGGGGGAGCACACGGCGGGCGAGGAGTCCCTCGAGGGTGTGCTGGTCGCGGAGCGCTGGGCGCGCGCCGCGGCGGACCGCGCGCTCGCGCGCTGACCGGCACCGCGCCTCCAGGGCGGGCACCGGACGGGAGGCGCTGCAGACCTCCCAGGGTGTGCTCGGCTCCGTCATGGCGAACGTCCCGTACCCTCTCCTGGTGACCGTCGCATCCGTCCTGCTCTTCGTCCTCGGCGTGGTCCTCTTCATCGTCGGGCTGCTGATCTCGATCGGACTCCACGAGCTCGGCCACCTCGCCTTCGCGAAGCTGTTCGGCGTCAAGGTCACGCAGTACTCGCTCGGGTTCGGCAAGGCGATCTGGTCGTTCCGCCGCGGCGAGACGGAGTACGGCATCCGGCCGATCCTGCTCGGCGGCTACATCTCGATGGTCGGCATGCTCAAGCCGCGGGCGACGGGACGGCCGAACGCGATCTCGAACACGGGCATGTACGGCGCGTTCGTGCAGGACGCCCGGCAGGCCAGCGCCGAGCAGATCGCGGACGCGGGCGGTGACGACTCGCGCGCGTTCTACCGGCTGACGCCGTGGAAGCGCATCATCGTGATGGTCGCTGGTCCGGCGATGAACCTCGTGATCGGCGTCTTCCTGTTCGGGGTGCTGCTGTGCGGGTTCGGGGCCCCGACGACCACGTTCACGTCGAGCGTCGACTGCGTCCTGCCGACGAGCCAGGCGACGACCTGCGCCCCGGGCGACGCCGAGTCGCCCGCGAAGCGGGCCGGCATCCGGTCCGGCGACGTCGTGCTCTCGGTGGACGGGCGACAGGACCCGACGATCGCGCAGGTCTCCGAGGCGTTCCAGCGTTCGGCGGGCGAGCCGGTGACGGTCGTGGTCGAGCGGGACGGCGCGCGGGAGACCCTCGAGGTCACGCCGGCGCTCGCGACCCGCGACGTCTACACGCCGGACGGCACGGTGGCGAAGACCGAGGACGGTGAGACGAAGACCCAGCAGGTGGGGGTCGTCGGGGTGAGCATCGGACAGTCGCTCGTCCGGCAGTCGCCCGCCGCGGTCCTCCCGGCGACGGGCGCGCAGATCTCCGCCTCGGCGCACCTCATCATCGACCTGCCGCAGCGCCTCGTCGCGGTGTGGAACGCAGCGTTCGGCGCCGAGGAGCGGTCCCAGGACAGCCCGGTGTCCGTCGTCGGCGTCGGCCGCGCGATCGGCGAGGTGTCGTCGATGAGCGGCGTGCCCGTGGTCGACAAGGCGTACACGATCCTCGGTCTGCTCGCCTCGCTGAACATCGGCCTGTTCGTCCTCAACATGGTGCCGCTGCTGCCGCTCGACGGCGGTCACATCGCCGGTGCCCTGTGGGAGGCGGTGAAGCGCCGGGCGTTCCGCATCGTCGGCAAGGCCGACCCGGGGCCGATCGACCTGGCGAAGACGATGCCGCTGACGATGGTGGTCGTGGTGCTCCTCGCCGGTATGAGCGCGCTGCTCATCTACGCGGACCTCGTCCGACCGGTCGACCTGTTCGGCTAGCTGTACCCGGTCATGAGGTTGGTTCCGTAGTTCGGGTTGCGTATGGGAGGACCTCCGGGGCTGAGTGGAGATATCTGACGTCTTCACGCAGCACACGGAGGTCCAGTGACCCACGCTAACGCTCGT
>Ga0265780_10002712_pt1 | contig 23778 bp, 20 predicted proteins | sample P1T30metagenome_FD_192432 | JGI IMG/M metagenome (GOLD analysis project Ga0265780, IMG submission 192432) | Plant litter microbial communities from East Loma Ridge, Irvine, California - P1 T30 | ecosystem: Environmental > Terrestrial > Plant litter > Unclassified | place: USA: California... | reverse complement strand
GGCCTGACTCGTACTATCGAGAGATCAACGGCATCATTGCAACCCTGCGCCGTACGGCCAGTCTCGCAGTGATTAGCGATCACCTGAACAAGTCCGGCTTCCTGACCCCGCGCGGCCTGCCGTTCGACCGTCAGCGCCTTGCAAACTACCTCAGAAACACATCGATCTAACAACTAACGAAAGGAAATACACAATGAGTAAAGCAAAAGCAGCAACCCTAAGCACCGAAGTAGTGACCGCGCCAGCAGCCGCACCAGCAGAGCAGGCACCACAAGTGACATCCGCAAGCCTCGGCCCTCTGCCGCAAACCGTACGCCTATTTGGCCCCGTACATACGATGCTGGCAGAGATGATGGCGCACAGTCGCTTCGGCTACACGCTGGACATGGATGCGCCGCTAGACCTGTTCGGGGCAGCAGGGACAATCAGCATGTTCCTTCGTCTGGGATCGCCAGCAGAGGGCATCATGAAAGCGGCGCATGCGACGGTTGAAGCAGCCGTGGTGGCGGAACGCGCAGAGTACACCCGCAACGTGTTGGAAGCAGCCCGCCAGCTAGTTATCGATGACGCCCGCAAGGCGAAGGAAACCGAACTGGCACGCGCTCGCGCAGCAGCCGAAGCCGAGCTTGCGGCCCTACAGGCAGCGAAGCAGGCCGAAATCGCAGCCCTCGAAGCCACTCTGTAAGCCCCACTGCCGCCAACAGGCGCGCATCTCAAGGCCAGAGCAACAGCGGCCAGCAGCACAATCCAACCTAGCACCAAAGCAGGCAGTACCGGCGCAGACGCATTCTGCAAGTTACAGGAATTATGAAAGTGCCGCGTACATGCTTGCCGCTCTATGATAACACGCATAGTCAAGCCTGATGCGTGTCTACTGCTGCCAGTGCTCGAAAACGCTCTGCCCCATAGGGAGGAGCAAGGCCGGACAGGGTTGCCAGCAGGATTTGAATCAAATAAGTATCCAAGCAGTACAACCCAAGCATACCAACCTAGTAGTAACAGTCTAGTTACCGGGAGTAGCCATGAACAACCACTAACAACCCACCAACCCGAAGGAACACCATGCCCAAGAAGATCGAGACAACAGTGACAGCAGGCCGCAACGGTGGCATCCACGATGTCCGCCAGTACAAACAAGCCTGCAAGTGGATCGAAGAACACACCTTCACCAACGCTCAACTTTTCCACATGGTCTTCAAGGGATCAGACAACCGAAGGGATTACGAAACCGCACTTGATCGACTGTGCGAGAAGCTACGCGATAGCGGTATGCCGGTGGAGTGGCGAGCAGCGTACGAACAAGACCCGGCCAAGGGTTTCCATCGCCACGTATTTCTGATGATCGAGGCGAAGGATCACAAGCCCCTAGCAATCCTGCACTACCGCGAAGGCGGCTGGCTAGTCGAGATGCTGAAGGCTTATGGCCTTGAGTTCCACATTGCTCCACCAGCCGGGCTAATCCACCGTACAGGCACAGGGAAACAGAAGTCCTACGCCTACGTGCCGAAGAAGCCGGGAGCGATGCTAGACGACTGCAAGAACTGGCTGTCCTACATCTTCAAGGTTCGCAGCAAGGAAGGCGTAGAAGGCCCGGTGTACAGCAGCAGCCGCAAGCGAGCCAAGAAGGCAGAGCAGGCCGCGCCGGTAGTCCAGGCAGCGCCACAGGCCGCCCCGGTAGCACCAGCACCACACGAACAATCGACAACACCAACGAACGAGCGTACAGAGATGGGGGCTGTTGACGGCTTGTGCTCATCCATTTACCGTGGAATCACAACTTGGAGACGATATGTACAACATCGAGCAGGAAGAAAAGCACTTTGCGGAATCCAATCGGCACATTGCCAAGGCGGAAGAGTTAATTCAATTCATGCGAGAGCGTGTCGCATCGTTGCAGACAGAAGGTGTGCCAGCGACAGATGTTCAAGATTTATTGTCAACAATGTTGGAGTCTCTTGCCGTGATGAAACTGCATCGAGACTTTATCGCTGGCAGACTTGCGGACTTGAAGAATCCAACCTGATGCAACGTACCTGTTAACAAACGACCGATTACCAACACCCAAGTAACACCCCTGTTCTACCTGTTAGAAAACTAGGGGTTGAACTTTATAACAGATCAGTATATTCTAACACCCATTACTAACAGGGGAGGCAACAACATGGCAACATTCGCATACGGTCGCGTCAGCACCAAAGAACAAACCACCGACAACCAGCGCCACGAGATTGACGCAGCAGGGTACACCGTAGACTACTGGTACGCCGATGAAGGCGTGTCGGGCAAGGTATCGGCAATGCAGCGCCCGCAGTTCACGGCGATGCTCGCCAAGATGCGCGACGGTGAAACCCTCGTGGTAACGAAGCTGGACCGTCTGGGCCGCGATGCTCAGGACGTAGGCGCAACTATCAAGATGCTGGCCGCTCGCCGCATTCAAGTCATCGTGCTCCAGCTCGGCAAGCTCGACCTGACCAGCCCGGCAGGCAAGCTGATGCTGACGATGCTCGCCGCTGTCGCAGAGATGGAACGTGACCTGTTGGTAGAGCGCACTTATGCAGGGCTGGAACGTGCGAAGGCAGAAGGCAAGACACTGGGCCGCACCCCGAAGACCACGCCAGACCAGCAAGCTACCATGAAGGCAGAGTACGCCAACGGCAGCGGCGAGACGGTAAGCGCACTGGCCCGCAAGTACGGCGTGAGCCGCGCTACTGTCCTGTCCATCGTCAAGTAGAACGCCCTACAAGCCCCGAACAGGCGCGGCGGTGGCTTCCCTAGCCCCAGCGCCAGCAACAGCCCCAGCAGATATTTTGCCAGCGCCAGCGCCGATAAATATCCGGCCCGGCCCGCGTTAAGTCACCCGTTCGACCCAGATACTTTTCCGGTTCAGGTTCTGTCACTTCCCTTCACACCCGCTTTCCGAAATTATTTTTTGGAAATTTCACATCCCAGAAGTCCGCTGCGTACGCGCGCCAAGTGTGGTGTACAGCCAGTCATCCAGTTTCGCTAGGTCTGCCCCGTCAACGTCCTGTTCCTTGAACTTGGCTCGCTGGTCATCGTTCAACGGAACAATGATGATGTCGTCGCCTTTGGTCATGATCTGTAGGAACGGCTTGCCCTTCTGGTAACACATGTACAGCGGTGCAGCCCCGCCCTTGATGCGCACAGTGACTTCAAGGCGACTGAGCAGGGCGTTAGCCCGCTGGCGGTCATCACGGTCTGTTAGCGGCAGGTTCGCCAGCAGCCAAGCTTTATCGCTCTGGGATGCCGTCTGTTCGGCATGTTTCGCTTCCAGTTCTTCCCGTTCGGCCTTCAGGCGCTTGATGTTCCTGTCTGCTGTCGCAACCAACTCATACAAGAAGTCCATGCCTTCCTGTTCTGCCAGCTTCTTCATGTGACTAGCACGGATGGCCTGCTCCTTGTGGAGCGATGCGTCAACGAGCGCCATTGCATCTATGATCGCCGCCGCATCGGTCTGGATCAATCCCAGTGCCCCCACCTTGATAAGAAGCTCCTTGAACACTTCCTCGCTCTTGTCAGCTCTGACGGTAGCCGACTCCTTGCACAGTCCTCGACGCTTGGCAGAGCATGCCATGTACCGATAGCGGCCATGCGCTACGCCCTTCGAGATTCGATTCATGTGCGAGCCGCACACGGCGCAATAGCCTATCTGAGTCCATATCTGGAAGTCCGAAGCCTGCCGGGTGTAGTCGCCCTTCCTACGCTTCGCCATAGCGGCGTGTGCAAGCTCCCACGTTGCAGGCGTAACGATCTGCGGAAAGTAGCCCTCGATAACCCCGCCGCCGTCCTTCGGTTGCCACTCCCCGAGTACGGACCTGTTCTCTAGTACGTCCCTGACGCTTGTTGCTCCCCAGCTCTCGGCCCGATGGGCCTTCGCCTTGTCGGCATTCAGCCGCTTGGAAGTAACTTGGATGCCATGCCCTGCGATGGAGTCATCAAAGATGCGCCTGATGGTCGCCACATGCTCTGGGCGCTCGCGGAACACCTTCTTCTTCTTGCCCCTTGCGTCCAGTTCGTTCAACTCCACCACTTCCAGCCAGAAGGGTATTTGTCGCCCTACAGGCCGCTTCTCCGGTCCTCTGGCAAGCTCGAACGCCGTCTGCCAGTTGTCCTTGCTCCGCTTGGACTTCGTTTCCGATTCCTCGTTAGCCCGCTCCATCACGATGATCGACATAATCAGGTCTGCCCCTCTGGTCTTGCCAGCGTAGTACACCTTCTCGTTGTCCATGAGGGTAACGATGTTGACGCCAGCGTTCAGGATGCCTAAGAAGCGCTCTAATGCTCTCTCAACACTCTCCCGACCCAGCCTGTCCAGACTCTCCACGACCAGAAACGAACCCTGCGGAATCTTCCCGGCTTCTACCAGATCAAGGAACCGGCGAAGTTGCCCCTTCGGCCCTACGTGGTCGCCTGTGTAGCCTGACTTCCCTTCGTCAATGAAGGTATCGCCCGAGGGTGTAACACCGTGCTTAGCACACCACTTCTCGAATGCTTCCTGCTGGCGTAGGCGGCTCCGACCCTTCTTTTGAAGGGTGCGTGAGAACCTGATATAGCTGTATCCGATAGCGCCGGTGGCGCTGGTAACTGTAGAATCGTTCATAGTCTCAATCATACACGGATCAGTGCGCTTTCCGAAGCCGGACCGGCCCGTCAAGGTACGCATCCTGAAACGCGACGAGCGCAACCTGTTTTCGGTAGCCTGGAGCATCGATGTCGATACCGATGGGCCAGACGTCATCCGCAAGCAGCCGCCGGCGCCGGCCAAAGCGATCCCGATCAAGGTCAGCGGGCCGTCGCCGGACAAGGTCGACCTGCTGATCCTGGGCGACGGCTATACCGCCGCCGACATGCAGAAATTCGAACGTGATGCGCGCCGCCTGGCGCAGCACTTGTTCGAGGTATCGCCATTTCGCGAGCGCGCGCACGATTTCAACGTCTGGGCGATGGCGGTGCCGACACAAGAGTCCGGCGTATCGCGACCCTCGACCGGCGTGCACCATGCGTCGGCCCTGGGCACGCGTTACGACATCTTCGGCAGCGAGCGCTACGTGCTGACGCTGGACAATCGCGCGCTGCGCGACCTGGCCCAGTACGCGCCCTACGAATTCATCGAGATCCTGGTCAACAACGACACCTATGGCGGTGGCGGCATCTTTGGCCAGTTCAGCACGGCGGCGGCCAGCAATGCGTGGTCGAACTATCTGTTCGTGCACGAGTTCGGCCATCACTTCGCCGGCCTGGCCGACGAGTACTACACGTCGCCCGTGGCCTATCAGTCGAGCGATGCACGCAGCGAGCCATGGGAACCGAACGCCACCGCGCTGCGCGACCCGGCCCGGCTGAAATGGCGCCGCCATGTGCAGGAGGGGACACCTTTGCCGACACCGTGGCCCAAGGAAGCGTACGAAGCGTATTCGCGCGACTACCAGAAGCGGCGCGCTGCGCTGCGTGCCGCCAACCGCCCTGAAGCCGACATGAATGCGCTGTTCCAGGAGGATCTGGCGCACACTGAAGCCCTGTTTTCGAAGGCGCCCCGGCGCAGCGCCATCGGGGCGTTCGAGGGCGCCAACTATGAAGCCAAGGGCTATTACCGCCCGGCCATGCAATGCATCATGTTCGATCGCAGCGAACAATTTTGCCCGGTGTGCCAGGACGGCATCAGCGACATCATCGATCTTTACGCTGGCAAAGCCGCTGGTGCAGTCAGGAACTAATTGCAACAAAGTATTTCAATGTTCGCTGCCGAACAGAACGGATCGAAAGAAGTGTTTAATCTGAAACTGTTGCAGAATAAAAAGAGCCGCAAACCGCGCTGACCATCAATCATTAAGAGGATTCAATCATGAACAAATTGCTCGCTACCCTGATCGGCGCCATGCTCGCCACCGCCGCTGTTGCCCAGACTCCAGCGACCACCACGACCACCACCGGCACCCCTGCTGTTGTGAAAGCTGAAGCCAAAGCCGAGAAATCGGTTGCCAAGGCCGAGTCGAAAGAAATGAAGGAAGTTGCGGACGCGGACAACAAGGTTGCCAAGGCACAGGCCAAGAACAGCAAGACCAAGGCCAAGGCACAAGAGAAGCTGGACAAGAAAGCTGCTGACGCCAACGAAAAAGTCGCCAAGGCCGATCCTGAAGACAAAGCCAAGGCATCCGCCAAAGCTGAAGAAAAAATGGCCGACGCTAACCACGCCGCTGAAAAGAAAGCCATCAACGCTGACAAGAAGCTGATCAAGACGCAAGTCGACGCAGCTGCTGACAAAGCAAAAGCACGTTCGAAGACCGACGAAGTGAAAGCCGACGCCGCTGCTGACGTGCACAAGGCTGCTGCCAAGTAATTGGTTGCTGACCGGGACTCCCGCGAGTCCCGTGCAAATGAAAAATGCGCCATTCGTGGCGCATTTTTTTTGGGCTTCGATTCAAGTTGGCCCGGGTATTTAAGGTTGCATCACGAATGAATCAGCCCGCGGCCGATTTGGTGTCACCATCCAGTACGCGCGGCGCCAGATCCTTCGCGCGCAACTTGGCGCTCAATGGCTTCCCCTTCTTCGCACGCTTGCCATAGTGCGGCTCCAGCCCCGACGCAAACAGCTCCACGGTCCTTGGCTTGTCTCCGGCCCAGGTCCCGATCACGTTGACGCCTTTCTGGCTGATTGGCTGCGCCGCCAGCAGTTTCTCTTTCGGCTCCAGGTCCATCAGCGTCACACCGCGCCCGCCATTCGTCAGCGTTTTCATTTCGTCGATGCCGAATACCAGTACCCGGCCTTTTTCGGACAGGCAGGCCACCGCGCCCGCCGCCTCCATCACGACGCGTGGCGGCAGCGGGACCGCGCCTTCGTCCAGCGTGACGAACGATTTTCCACCCTTGAGGCGGCTGACCATGTCGCCGGCCTTTGCAATAAAGCCAAAGCCGCTCGACGACGCCAGCAGCAGGGGCGTTGCGCCCGAGCCGGCAAAATAATGCGCGATGCGCGCCGATTTGCCGTTGGCGCCGGCCAGGTCGACCAGCGTGGTGATCGGCACGCCGTCGCCGCGTGCTCCCGGCAGGGCGGCTACCGGCACCGAATACACTTTGCCGTTGTCGCCAAAGCCGAGCAGCGTATCGACGGTGCGGCATTCAAAGGCGGCGTACAGCGAATCGCTGGCCTTGAACGTAAATTGGGCGACATCGTGGCCGATGCCGGTACGCGCGCGCACCCAGCCTTTTTCGGACACGATGACGGTCACCGGTTCATCGACCACCTTCTGCTCGGCCACGGCTTTTTGCGCTTCTTCGATGACGGTGCGGCGCGCGTCGCCATATTGCTTCGCATCGGCTTCGATCTCGCGGATGATCAAACGCTTCATCGTCGCCGGGTTATCGAGGATATCCTGCAGCGTGCCTTTTTCCTTGCGCAGCTCGGCCAGCTCCTGCTGGATCTTGATCGCTTCCAGGCGTGCCAGCTGGCGCAGGCGAATCTCGAGAATATCTTCGGCCTGGATGGCCGACAGGTTGAATTCGGCAATCAGCGCGGCTTTCGGATCGTCCGCATTGCGGATGATGGCAATGACCTGGTCGATATTGAGCAGGACCGTTTCGCGGCCTTCCAGGATATGGATGCGCGCATCGACCTTACCCAGTTTGAATTCGGTCCGGCGCCGTACGGTGACGAAACGGAAATCGATCCATTCCTGCAAGATATCGGTCAGCCCTTTTTGACGCGGACGGCCATCGCCGCCGATCATGACCAGGTTGATCGAGCTTGAGGATTCCAGCGACGTATGCGCCAGCAGCATCAGCATGAATTCTGTCTGGTCCTGGTTTTTCGATTTCGGCTCGAACACCAGGCGCACCGGCGCATTCCGGCCCGATTCATCGCGAATCGTGTCGAGTGCGCCGAGAATCGTCTGCTTCATGCCCAGCTGCTCGGCCGACAAGGCCTTCTTGCCCAGCTTGATCTTCGGGTTGGTCAGCTCTTCAATTTCTTCCAGCACTTTTTGCGACGACGTACCCGGCGGCAGCTCGGTGACGACCGCCTGCCACTGGCCGCGCGCCAGCTCTTCGATCTTCCAGCGCGCACGGATCTTCATCGAACCGCGTCCGCTGGCATACATATCGGCCACCTGCGCCGCCGGCGTGATCAGCTGGCCCCCGCCCGGGAAATCCGGGCCCGGCATGATGGTCATCAGTTCGGCGTGCGACAGCTTCGGATTGCGGATCAGCGCCACTGCAGCCGCGGCCACTTCGGTCAGGTTGTGCGACGGGATTTCGGTGGCCAGGCCCACCGCGATACCGGACGCGCCATTGAGCAGCACCATCGGCAAGCGCGCCGGCAGCTGGCGCGGCTCTTCGGTGGAGCCATCGTAGTTGGGCTGGAAGTCGACCGTGCCGAGATCGATTTCATCGAGCAGCAGGCGCGAGACGGGCGTCAGGCGCGCTTCCGTGTAGCGCATCGCCGCGGCACCGTCCCCGTCGCGCGAGCCGAAATTGCCCTGGCCATCGATGAGCGGATAGCGCAGCGAAAAATCCTGCGCCATGCGCACCAGCGCGTCGTACACCGACTGGTCGCCGTGCGGGTGCAATTTACCCAGCACGTCGCCGACCACGGTCGCGGACTTGCGCGGCTTCGCGGTGCTGGATAAACCGAGTTCGTTCATCGAATACAGGATACGGCGCTGCACCGGCTTCTGGCCGTCGGACACATCGGGCAGGGCGCGGCCTTTCACCACCGAGACGGCGTAATCGAGATAGGCGCGCTCGGCAAAGGTGGACAGCGTCAGCGTTTCGGCGTCGTCTGGCGGGGCGGAGGATTGTTCAAACAGGTTGGCTTGGTTCGACATGTACTTCTCAAAATAAATGTTTATGGCGGAGGACCTGCCACATGTTGAAGATCATGAAGAGCGTCACCATGAGCAGTCCCCCCAGAAGCAGGGACATGGGTTGTGTCAGCAGGATGCCTGGTTGCGGCAGAAAATCGATCACGATGGTCCGCAATATGAAGCAGCCGCCGACGGCGAAATAAAACTGGGCGGTCAGGTAGCACATCAGCATCCCGACAAACAGCCACAGCCACGTCATCGCGGCATAGGCCGCGGCGTGCTGGCCGGCCCACTGGGCAAACCAGACCAATGCCACGCTGCCTGCCATCCATGTACAGCGTAGCGGCGTGACCCAGCGAAACGGGATGCCGGTCATCGGCAACAGTTGGCCCCCGCCGCGAATGAGCACCAGCATGGCGCAAAACCCGGCCAGCATGCGCGCCATGGCGTCATGGGCCAGGACGCCTTGCACCGTATTGCCAAAAGCGATGGCGCCGCCCGCGCCAAAGATGATCAACCATATTTGCAGCAGGCCCGCGTTGGCGAACAGCGCGGCCGCCGTGCAGGCAAGCAGCGCGGTGTCCACCAGGTAGCGCAGCCACGGCGCCGGATCGGGCACGAACAGGAGTGGCGACACCAGGGCAAACGGCAGCAGCCAGCCAAACTGCCATTGCGGGCGCAGCCGCACCTCGCCCAGCAGGTAGCGCATGCGCTGGCTGGCCAGCCAGCGCCGCAGGCGCGGCAGGTTAAAAGCATACAAGGCAGTGCCGATGACGGTCGCCGGCAATTCGGCCAGGGCGAGGTAGCTGACAACCTTGGCCGGCACGCCCAGGTTCGGCAAGGAGGAAATGCACATCATCGTCAAAACCAGGCCGGCGATGATGGGAAAAAGCGCGGTCTGCAGGTAATAGCGCTTGCGTTCGACATGGCCCTGCCAGTAGCGGACGAGATCCTGGTCCAGCCGGTAGTCGAGCAGCTCCGGATGATGGGTGGTGATTTCGGCGAGCAGCAGGCGCATCTTTTTCATGAAGCCGCCATCCGACGTTTTGAGCCAGGCATGGCGCGGCCGCTCCGCAGTCAGGGCGTCCAGTGCCGGATTGCCGCGATGCTGTTGCAGCACGTGCAGCCAGGCGCGTTGCGCGCGCAGGCGTGCGAACAGGGTGGACGATTCATCCGGCAACTCTCGAACGATCAGCGCATGGTCGTTTTCCCAGCCAAAGTGCTGGAACATGGCTTCCCGCCATTCATCGCTGCACGCGGCGCTCGCGCCATGGCGCACTGCGCACAGCTCGAATTGCTCGCGCACGTCCATGTTCAACAGTGCCTCGCTGGCCGCCATCTTGGCCAGGCGCATGCGTGGTTGTACGGTGCCGATCTTGACAAACGCTGCCCACAGGGCCTGGGCCGCGGCCGCTGGAGACGGCCGGGACGGGGAGCGGACCGCCGGTGGCGGGACCGCCTCCAGCCGGCCTGTCGGCACCGCCGTGTGCGGCAGTGGAGGCGCGACCGGCGCCGCATCGGCCTGCGCCGCCGTGCTCTCGACGGCGAGCTCGGCGCGATGTTCGGCGCGATGTTCGGCGTATGCCAGCGCATGCTGGAAAGCATCGTTAAGCAACTGAAACGCTGTCGGGTCGTCTTCCGGCCGGGTAACCTTCAGCTTGCGGGCGTAGGCACGTTTGACGTCGCGCACGTCGCCGGTGGCGTCGATGCCGAGCACTTCCCAGATGGTCACAGCAAGTTCCTGTCGTCGAGGCGCGCAAGGACGCTCTCGAGCGTGGCGCGAGCCTCGCGGCTGGCCTTTTGGTCCTGTTTATCCAGCGTGGCCTGGAACAGCAGCACGTGTTGCGCCAGGAAATCGCGAGCGTCACCCAGCAATTCTTCGTACAGTCGGTCGGCGCGCGCAATGAGCGTGCGGTTTTCCAGCTGGTCACGCGGGTGGATTTTCAGGTCGGCCAGTTCCAGCAAGCGCTGCTCGATCTGCTGGGGCGTCATCACCCCGGCGTTTTCCGTAATCACCAGCTTGTGCTTTTCCTCGGTCGGCCGGACCGTGATTTCCGCTTCGAGCACGCCGCTCACGTCATACGTAAAACGCACGTCGGCCGTGATCTCGCCGGCTTTCTTTGCCGGGATGGGGAACTTGATATTGCCGAGGAAGATATTGTCGATCACGCGGCGTGCTTCGCCCTGGTACACGGCGACAAGCAATTCGCGCTGGAAGTCGGCCAGCGTGGCGATATGCTGCACGCGCGAGATCGGCACTGTCGAGTTGCGCTCGATGATGGGCAGGTAATGGCCGCTTTCATAATTGTTCTGGCCGATCTGGCGCGAGATCGCAATGCCGAGCGAATAGGGCGCGACATCGGTCATGACAATTTCGTCCAGCGCCGCGTCGCGCATCTTCAGTCCGGCCTGCACTGCCGCACCCAGCGCCACCGCGTGGTCCGGGTCGAGGTCGATGGCGGGAAAGCGACCGAACATGCGCGAGACCAGCTTGCGCACCACCGGCATGCGCGTGGCACCGCCAGCCAGCACCACCATATCGAGCTCGGACGCCTTGATGGTGGCGTCGCGCAGCGCACGCTCGACCGGCTGGCGCAAGCGCACCAGCAAAGGTTCACACAGCTGCGTCAGGCCATCTTCGTCGAGATCCCATGTGAACGTGGCGCCGTCGAACAAGAATTGCATGCGCGCGGTGGGGGCGCTGGAGAGCGCGCGCTTGGCCCGTTCGGCTTCGTCGCGCAGGCGCTGGCGCTGCTTGCCGTCGAGCGCGCGCCCGTTCATGGCCTTGACGATGCCGCTCTTGCCCATGAAGGCATCGACCATGGCGGTCACAAAATCCTCGCCGCCTAGAAAATTGTCGCCGGTCGAGGCATGCACCTGCATGACGCCGTCGAACAGTTCGAGGATGGAAACGTCGAACGTACCGCCGCCCAGGTCGAACACGAGGAATTTGGTTTCCAGCGTGCGGTCCTGGATGCCGTAGGCCATGGCCGCGGCGGTGGGCTCGTTGAGCAGGCGTTCGACCTTCAGCCCCGCGAGTTGCCCGGCGGCGCGGGTGGCCTTGCGCTGGGCATCGCTGAAGTAGGCCGGCACGGTGATGATGGCTTCAGTGACCGTTTCACCGAGGAAGGTTTCAGCGTCCTGCTTGAGTGCCCGCAATACCAGGGAAGACAGCTCCTCGGGGCGGAAGGCGCGTCCGCCCAGCCTGGTTTCGCGCTCGCTGCCCATGTAGCGCTTGAACACGGCGGCAGTGCGGTCCGGATGTGTTTGCAGGCGCTCGCGCGCTGCTTCACCGACCAGTACGGTGCCATCGTCATCGATGCCGACGCAGGAGGGCGTCAGGAACTGTCCCAAGGCGTTCGGGATGAGCTGCGCCTTGCCATCGCGCCAGATGGCGGCGAGGCTGTTGGTGGTGCCAAGGTCGATCCCGATGATCATTGTGCGCGTCCAGTCAGGGCAGGATTAAATATCAGCTTCGGTTTCGTTGCCGTGTTCTTCGATCCAGGCCCGGCGTGCCGCAGCTTCGCCTTTGCCCATCAGCATATTGAAACGTGCCGACGCATCGCCCTGGGTAAAGTCGCCCAGTTTTACCGGCAGCAAGCGGCGCGTGTCCGGGTTCATCGTGGTTTCCCACAATTGTTCCGCGTTCATCTCGCCCAGGCCCTTGAAGCGTGAAATGCTCCAGGCGCCATCCTTGACGCCGTCTTTTTTGAGCTTGTCTTCGATGGCGATCAGCTCGCCGTCGTCGAGCGCGTACAGTTTCTGGATCGGCTTCTTGCCGCGCGCCGGCGCATCGACGCGGTACAGCGGCGGACGCGCGATGCAGATGTGGCCGTGTTCGAACAGGGCGGGGAAGTGCTTGAAGAACAGCGTCAGCAGCAATACCTGGATGTGCGAGCCATCGACGTCGGCATCGGACAGGATGCAGATTTTGCCGTAGCGCAGGTTGCTCAGGTCGGGCGCATCGCCATACGTATGCGGGTCGACGCCGATGGCCACGGAAATGTCGTGGATCTCGTTATTCGCAAACAGGCGGTCGCGGTCGGTTTCCCAGGAGTTCAGCACCTTGCCGCGCAGGGGCAGGATGGCCTGGTATTCCTTGTCGCGGCCCATCTTGGCCGAGCCGCCGGCGGAATCGCCCTCGACCAGGAAGATTTCATTGCGCGTGATGTCGGAGGATTCGCAATCGGTCAGCTTGCCGGGCAGCACCGCCACGCCGGACGATTTTTTCTTCTCGACTTTTTGCAGCGAACGCAGGCGCGACTGCGCTTGCTTGATCACCAGTTCAGCCAGCTTGCGGCCATAGTCGACGTGCTGGTTCAGCCACAATTCGAGGGGCGGCTTGGCAAAGGTCGACACCAGTTTCACGGCATCGCGCGAATTCAGGCGTTCCTTGATCTGGCCCTGGAATTGCGGGTCCAGCACCTTGGCCGACAGCACAAAGGAAACGCGCGCAAACACGTCTTCGGGCAGCAATTTGACGCCTTTTGGCAGCAGCGAGTGCATCTCGACAAAGTTTTTCACCGCACCGTACAAACCATCCCGCAGGCCCGACTCGTGGGTGCCGCCGTTCGGTGTCGGGATCAGGTTGACATACGATTCGCGCGTGATGCCGCCATTTTCGGTCCATGCCACCACCCAGGCCGCGCCTTCGCCTTCGGCAAAACCATCGTCGCCATTCGAGTACTGGGCGCCTTCGAACAGCGGGATCAGGGTCTCGCCGTCGGAACTTTGCGCCAGCATTTCGTTCAGATAACCACGCAGGCCTTCATCGTATTTCCAGGTCTGCACGTCGCCGGTCTTGCCGTTGGTCAGCGTGACGGTGACGCCCGGCAGCAGCACGGCTTTCGAGCGCAGCAGGCGCTGCAGTTCGGTGGGCGAGATCACGGGCGAATCGAAATATTTCGGGTTCGGCCAGGCCGTCACGCGCGTGCCGGACTTTTTGCCGCCCCGTGGCGCGGCTTCCGACGCCAGCGGTTCGATGACGTCGCCGTCGGCAAACGCCATGTGGTGGTAACCGTTGCCGGCGTCGTCCTTGCGCCAGACGGAAATTTCCAGGCGCGAGGACAGGGCGTTCGTCACCGAAACGCCGACACCGTGCAGGCCGCCGGAGAACGCGTACGCGCCGCCCGAACCCTTGTCGAATTTGCCGCCTGCGTGCAGGCGCGTGAACACGATCTCCACGACCGGGACGTTTTCTTCCGGATGCAGGCCGACGGGAATGCCGCGGCCATCGTCCTCGACCGTGATCGAGCCGTCCGGGTTGATGGTCACGCCAATGTTGCTGCAATGGCCGCCCAGCGCCTCATCGGAGGCGTTGTCGATCACTTCCTGGATGATGTGCAGCGGATTTTCCGTGCGCGTGTACATGCCCGGACGTTGCTTGACGGGTTCGAGTCCCTTGAGGACGCGGATGGATGATTCGCTGTAATCGGATGCGGTTTTTTTGGTGGCCATGCCTGAACTCTATGAAATTGCTTGCTTGCGGCATTCTATCTTGTTGGCCATGGCAAATAGAAGGGCTGAGTTTTTCGACCTTGCATGCTGGATCGATCGTGACTAGATTACAAGCAAGGCATCCCGGGGGAGGCCTGCTCATACACCGGCGGTGCCATGGTAGTACAAAAAAGTTTCCATCAGAAAACTAAAGACGATGCCTATGCTGTGCGGCTGCTGGGCTTTGGCGCGGACGAGCGCACGCATCTTGACGCTTTGATCACGCGTGGGCCGGAAGGCGGGCCGCTGTATACATGTCTTGGCGAGGACAGCCTGCAGGAACCGGATTTCTACATTGCCGACGGTGACGATCCGGCCGGGCTGGCGGCGCTGACCCGCGCCAATCCGGGCCCCGTGCAGCCGGCCATGGTGGTGGCGCGCGAACCGGCGCCGCTGCCGTTTCCCCGGGTGCCACGGCCGTTTCACCGGGCCCAGCTGCATGAAGCGCTGGCCGACATGGTCTGGCGCCGCGCGCAGGCGCTGGCGCTGCTGCGCCATGGCGACGGCCGCGTCCCGGAGCGGCGCCGCCATCCACGCATCGCCGTGCCGCATGCCGATTCGGCCTGGCAGCACCGGCGCCAGGGCACGCGCTGCGGCGCCGTGCTGATCCTCGACAGCCGCGGCGCTTTCCGCGACCATGTCGCCGGCTTGCTGGGTGGGCGCCGGATGGCCATCGAGTGGACCGACAGCGCACCGGTGGCCTTGCGCCTGTGCGAAGAGACACCGGTGGCGCTGGTGATGATCAATACCGGGCTGGCCGGCGTGGATCCCTACGGCGTGTGCGCGGCCATCAAGGCGCAGGAGGGGTGCTGGCGCACGGCCGTGGTGTTTCTGTGCGGGCCGGCGTTTCGTTTCGACAGCGCGCGCGGGCGGGATTGCGGGCTGCGCGGGGTGTTGGAAAAGCCAGTGGGCGACCGCGACCTGGTGGCGGTACTGAACCGGTTGTTGAGTTTGCAGGGGTAGGCGATTCTGGGGGCGTCACGTGCGCGGGGCGCTTTTGCTCAGCATGGATACCGGCCTGCGCCGGTATGACGGTTTTCGGGCTGCATCACGCGGTGGACCTTCACTTGCTCAGCACCCGCATCGCCCGCTCGAGCCCCTCCATCGTCAGCGGAAACATCCGGTTGTTCACAATCTGCCGGATCAACGACACCGACTGCCGGTACTGCCATACTCCCTCCGGCTCGGGATTCAACCACGCGAACTTTGGAAATGCATGGCAAAACCGCGCCAGCCATTCCGCGCCGGCTTCTTCATTGTTGTACTCCACCGATCCGCCCGGCGCCAGCACCTCGTACGGGCTCATGGTCGCGTCGCCCACGAAAATCAGCCGTGTATCGGCCGGATACTTGCGCAGCACATCCCAGGTCGGGAACCGTTCCGCGTGACGGCGCCGGTTGTTCTTCCAGAGATAGTCGTACACGCAGTTATGAAAGTAAAAGAACTCCATGTTCTTGAACTCGGTTTTCGCGGCTGAAAACAATTCCTCGGTGCGCTCGATATGGTCGTCCATCGTGCCGCCCACATCCATCAGCATCAGCACCTTGATGCGGTTCTTGCGTTCCGGCTGCATGCGGATATCGAGGAAGCCGGCATTGCTGGCAGTGGCCTGGATGGTCGCGTCGAGCGCCAGTTCATCGTCGGCGCCCTGGCGCGCGAATTTGCGCAGGCGGCGCAGGGCGACCTTGATATTGCGCGTGCCCAGTTCCTTGTCGCCATCGTAATCGCGGTAGCTGCGCTGTTCCCATACCTTGACGGCGGTGCGGTTCCGGCCCGGACCGCCAATGCGGATGCCTTCCGGATTGGTGCCGCCATGGCCGAATGGCGATGTCCCGCCGGTGCCGATCCATTTGCTGCCGCCTTCGTGCTTTTCCTTCTGTTCTTTCAGCAGTTCATTGAGGCGGTCCATCAGCTTGTCGTAGCCGAATTTCTCCAAAGCCGCCTTTTGTTCCGGCGTCAATTCACGCTCCATGCGTTTCACCAGCCAGTCCAGCGGAATCGACGGGTTCTTTTCGAACACCGCATCGATTCCCTTGAAGTACATGCCGAAAGCGCGGTCGAATTTATCGAAATGGGCTTCGTCCTTGACCAGGACCAGGCGCGCCAGATAATAAAAATCGTCCAGCGACGTGGTGATCACGCCCTGTTCCAGCGCTTCGAGCAGGCTGAGGAATTCCCGGATCGTGACCGGTACTTTCGCATCGCGCAGCGTATAAAAGAAATCGATCAACATGATTTACACGGCCGGATGGCGGCTCAGCTGGTAATGCAGCTGGGCCTTGATCTCAGGCCATTCGCCGCGCAGGATGCTGTACATGACCGTATCGCGGAAGGTGCCATCGCGGCGTATCGCATTGTGGCGAATCACGCCATCCTTTTTGGCGCCCAGGCGCTCGATCGCTCTTTGCGACGCGAAATTGAAATTGTCGGTGCGCAGGCCCACGACGGCGCAGCCCAGCGTATCGAAGGCATGCGACAGCAACAGCAATTTGCAGCTGGTATTCACATGGCTGCGCTGGCGGCTTTTGCCGTACCAGGTCCAGCCGATCTCGACGCGGTCGATCGCCGGCAGGATGTCGTGGTAGCTGGTGCTGCCGAGGACGGTGCCACTGGCCGCGTCCAGGACAGCGAACGCGACACGGTCGGGGAGCGCCAGTGCCCGCTGAATATATCCCTCGACGTCGTCGGGCTCCGGCACCGACGTGATGCGCAACTGCCACAAGGCGCCGTCACTGGCGGCCGCACGCAGGCCATCGGCGTGCGCCAGCGCCAGGGGTTCGAGGCGCACGCCGTTCAATTCCAGTGTGACAGGCGCAACGTGGATCATCGGTTGCTCCGCGCCATCTGCACCAGGCGCTCGAACAGGTGCACGTCCTGCTCGTTTTTCAGCAGCGCGCCGTGCAGCGGCGGCACGACCGTGCGTGCTTCCTTGCTGCGCAGTGCTTCCGCCGGGATATCTTCGGCCAGCAATAATTTGAGCCAGTCCAGCAGCTCGGACGTCGACGGCTTTTTCTTCAGGCCGGGCACATCGCGTACTTCGTAGAAACTTTGCAGCGCCTGGGCCAGCAGTTCCTGCTTCAGCGTGGGGTAGTGGACCTTGACGATCTGCTCCATCGTGTCCTTGTCCGGGAACTTGATGTAGTGGAAGAAGCAGCGGCGCAGGAAGGCGTCCGGCAGCTCTTTCTCGTTGTTCGAGGTGATGATGACCAGCGGGCGATGTTTCGCCACCACCATTTCACGCGTCTCGTAGACGTGGAACTCCATCCGGTCGAGTTCGCGCAGCAGGTCATTCGGGAACTCGATGTCCGCCTTGTCGATTTCGTCGATCAGCAGCACCACCGGTTCCGGCGCGGTGAATGCCTGCCACAGCACGCCCTTGACGATGTAATTGTGGATGTCGCGCACGCGCTCGTCGCCGAGTTGCGAGTCGCGCAGGCGCGAGACGGCGTCGTATTCGTACAGGCCCTGCTGCGCCTTGGTGGTGGATTTGATGTGCCACTGCATCAGCGGGCGGTCGAGTGCGGCGGCAACCTCTTCGGCCAGCATGGTCTTGCCGGTGCCGGGCTCGCCCTTGATCAGCAGCGGGCGCTGCAGCGTGAGGGCGGCGTTGACGGCCAGTTTCAGGTCGGCTGTGGCGACATAGCTGTCGCTGCCTTCGAAGCGGGAAGTTGCTTGCATGCGGGCGAACTCGAATGGTGGGAACGGGTGTCGAGTATAAGCCAAAGCCGCTGTGCGCCACGCGCCGCGCTAGTTTGTAGACTGCAATAGTGTCTTCGGATAGAATCGGCAATGCTGGTAGGATTGCTAACTTTTTGTGCAGTTGCGGTAGTTAAAACTAACCATAGAATCGCTCCATGAAAAAAATATACGCACTACTCGCGCTGTCCGCTGTCGCGCAGGCGGGCCTCGCGGCCGAAATCATTGGCAATCCCAAGGCTGCACCTGCCAAAATTGAAATGTGCATCGGTTGTCACGGCATTCCCGGCTATAAAGCCACCTTCCCCGAGGTGTACCAGGTGCCGCTGATCGGCGGCCAGTCGGCCAAATACATCGAATCCGCGCTGAACGCCTATAAAAAGGGCGACCGCAAGCATCCGTCGATGAACGGCATTGCCGCCAGCCTGTCCGACCAGGACATCGCCGACGTGGCGGCGTTCTATTCCCAGCAAACCCGCAAATAAGGACGCGCCATGAATAAACTGATCATTGCGCTGGTTCTCGGTGCGGTCTCTGTCAGTGCCACGGCACGGGGTGATATCGCCAATGGCGAGGCGCTGGCCAAGAAATACGCCTGCGCATCCTGCCATGGCGCCGATTTCAACAAGGCCATCGACCCGACCTATCCGAAACTGGCGGGCCAGCATGCCGACTACCTGCAGCATGCGCTGCAGGCCTATAAACGGGGCGGTGCGAAACCGTATGGCCGGAACAACGCGATCATGGTGGGGATGGTGGCGCCGCTGTCGGACCGGGATATGGTCGATCTGGCGGCGTATCTGCACAGCTTGCCGTCGACGCTGGTATTGCGGCGGTAAGCATCTGGCCGGTGTTTTTCTTGCGGATATTCCAAAGACCGTCATCCCGGCTTGCGCCGGGATGACGGTTCAGAGTGTGGCGTCAGGAATTGGCGACGGCGGGTAGCCTAGCGCCCCCGCACGCATTCGACGTACGCCTCGGTATCCGGCACCGTGCCGTTGCGCTGCGATTTCCAGATCATCTCGCCCAGGCACTCCATGATTTCATGATGCGCATCGTGCTGGCCAAGCTTGCGTACCAGCGCATCATGTGCCGCCTTGATGCCGCGCGGCTGGTCGATCGATACCTGCTCGGCAATCGACAGGTGCATCGACAAATGCAGGAACGGATTGGCCTGCCCGCCTTCGACCGAGTAATCGCGTGCAATCGCCGCATCGGCATCCATCAGCGCATCGGCGTATTCGGGGTGATGGGCGATCCAGTCGGCGGCGATGGCGTCCATCGGCGTGAGGATTTCGCCGGCGCGCTGCTTGCGGTAAGCCTCGCAAAAGAACCGGCGGACATCGTGGGAAGAGGGGGTGAACATGGTGGATGCTTGAAAAGATCGGCTGGAAGCGCCATCGAACCTGGGCTCGACGGCGCGGTGCTGTTTTACTGCAGGCTGATAACTGCAGGCTTATTCCTTGGCCTGCACCAGGATCTCCTGCACGACCAGCGCCAGCGGTTCCTCGGCAGCGGGAACCGCCGTCGGCGCCGCCGGGCGCGGCGCATGCGGCTGGCGCAGATAGCGTGCCGTGTGGCGCCGTTCGTGGCCCTGGCCGCCATTCACCGGCCACGTCAAAAAACGCGATAATTCCTGCAGCGCGCGCTGGTAGACGTCGCGCTTGAACTCGATGACGACGTCGAGCGGCACCCAGTAGTCGTGCCAGCGCCACGCGTCGAACTCGGGATGGTCGGTCAGGCGCAGGTTGACTTCGCTGTCACGGGCGTTCATGCGCAGCAGGAACCAGATTTGCTTTTGCCCACGGTAATGCCCGCGGATTTCACGCTTGATGAAATGGTCCGGCACCTCATAGCGCAGCCAGTCGCGCGTGCGGCCGACGATTTTGACGTGCTCGGCACGCAGGCCGATTTCTTCCTCGAGTTCCCGGTACATGGCCTGCTCGGGTGTCTCGCCATATTTGATGCCCCCTTGCGGGAATTGCCACGAGTGCTCGCGCACCCGCTTGCCCCACCACACCTCGTTATGGGCGTTGAGCAGGATGATGCCGACGTTGGGCCGAAACCCTTCACGGTCGAGCATAAAACACCTCGAAACTTTCTGCGGCTGGGTCGTCTGTTACATTTTTACCTATAAATCCGGCGAAGGCATGCGCCCTCGCACCAAGCTCAACGCCGCAAAAACAGCGTAAACCGCATCGTTCGGACCCATTTGTACAAAGATTGGACGCATCAGCCAGCTAATCCTTTAAAATTAGGTCGATTATAACTCTCTCTTTTTGAAAAGAATTCACCGATATGCGCGCCTCACGTTTTTTTATATCTACTCAGAAAGAAGCGCCGTCCGACGCTGAAATCGTCAGCCACCAGCTGATGATGCGCGCGGGCATGATCAAACGGCTCGGCTCGGGGATCTACACCTACATGCCGACCGGACTGCGGGTGATCCGCAAGGTCGAAGCGATCGTTCGTGAGGAGATGAACAAGGCCGGCGCAATCGAACTGCTGATGCCGCTCGTGCAGCCAGCCGAGCTGTGGCAGGAAACCGGCCGCTGGGACAAGATGGGCCCGGAGCTGATGCGCGTGAAAGACCGCCATGGCCGCGATTACGCGATCCAGCCGACGTCGGAAGAAGTCATCACCGACGTGATGCGCAGCGAGATCAAGTCGTACCGCCAGCTGCCGCTGAATTTTTATCACATCCAGACCAAGTTCCGCGACGAGCGCCGCCCGCGCTTCGGCCTGATGCGCGGCCGCGAATTCACGATGAAGGATGCGTACTCGTTCGACCGCGACGTGGCCGGCATGCAGGCGTCCTATAAAATCATGTTCGACGCCTACACCGCCATCTTCACCCGCTTCGGCCTGCAGTTCCGCGCCGTGGCGGCGGACAACGGCGCCATCGGCGGGACCGGCTCGCACGAATTCCACGTCATCGCCAGCACCGGCGAAGACGCACTGGTCTACTGCCCGACGTCCGACTATGCAGCCAATATGGAAGCGGCCGAAGCGATGCCGCTGGCCGGCTCCCGTCCGGCCCCTGCCGATGCGCTGGTCAAAACCAGCACGCCCGGCACCGTCAAGTGCGAGCAGGTTGCCACGCTGCTGAACCTGCCGTTGGACCGCACCGTGAAGACCATCGCGCTGACGGTCGAGAAGGACATCGACGGCAAGCCCGCCCTCGAAAACTGGATGCTGCTGCTGCGTGGCGACCATGAACTCAACGAGATCAAGGTCGCGAAAGTGCCCGGCCTGGCGAATCACCGCTTTGCCACCGAAGCCGAAATCCTGGCCTGCTACGGCAGCGTGCCGGGCTACCTGGGCCCCATCGGCACGAAGCTCCCGGTGACCATCGTGGCCGACCGCACGGTCGCCAACATGGCCGATTTCGTCTGCGGCGCCAACGAAGAGGGTTTCCACTACACGGGCGCCAACTTCGGCCGCGACCTGCCCGAGCCGCTCGTCGCCGACCTGCGCAATGTCGTCGAAGGCGATGCTTCGCCCGACGGCAAGGGCGTGCTGGCGATCGAACGCGGCATCGAGGTGGGCCACGTGTTCCAGCTGGGTACCGCGTATTCGGAATCGATGAAAGCCACCTTCCTCGACGAAAACGGCAAGCCGGCGCCGCTGCAGATGGGCTGTTACGGCATTGGCATCACGCGCATCCTGGGCGCCGCCATCGAGCAGAATTTCGACGACAAGGGCATTGTCTGGCCAACGTCGATCGCACCGTTCGAACTGGTGCTGTGCCCGATGGGCTACGACCGCAGCGAGATGGTCAAAGCCGAGACCGACCGCCTGTACGCAGCACTGCAGGCAGCCGGCGTCGATGTGATTGTCGACGACCGCGGCCTGCGTCCGGGCGCCATGTTCGCCGACTGGGAACTGATCGGCGTGCCGCACCGCGTGGTGGTGGGCGAGCGCGGCCTCAAGGAAGGCAACCTGGAATACCAGGGCCGGCGCGACACCGAGGCGTCGCAGGTACCGGTCGCCGAGATGGTCGACTTCATCAAAGGCAAACTGGCCAAGTGATGCGGTTCCAGCTTCCCCGCTGGCTTGCCGGCGCTGCCGTGATGGCGGCGCTGTGCTGTGCCGCCCCGGCGCAGGCCGGCAACCAGAAAGAAGAGCAGATGGCCGATTCGGTGCGCCTGGCGCTGGCGAACGCCATCGCCGATGCCCGGCCACCGAAACCCGCGTTTCGCGACGAGGCCGGCCAGCTGCGCTACCAGCTGTGGTTCAACACCATGTCGGACCGGCTCAAAAAACGCCTGCCCGACGTGCAGTCGCGTACCGAATTCCTCGAAGTGGCGTGGTATGAAGCCACCCGCGCCGGGCTCGATCCGGGACTGGTGCTGGGGCTGATCCAGGTCGAATCGGCCTACCGCAAGTATGCGGTGTCGCTGGTGGGCGCGCGCGGCTACATGCAGGTGATGCCGTTCTGGACGGGCGTCATCGGCGACAACGACAGGCGCAAGCTGTTCCACATGCAAACCAACCTGCGCTACGGCTGCGCGATTTTGCGGATGTATATCGACCAGGAAAAGGGCAACCTGTACCTGGCGCTGGGCCGGTACAACGGCAGCCGGGGCCGGCCCGAGTATCCGAATGCAGTGCTGGCGGCGTGGAAGAACTGGCAGATGCCATCGGGGTGAGGGCGCTCGCTTCCTTGCTTCGCAGTCGTTGGCCTCTTCATCCAGCGCGCTAAAAACCGTCATCTCCGCGCAGGCAGGGACCCATCACACCTGTGCAGCACCGTGATGCTCACGTCGCCACTATCGCCAAGATGGTATGGGTTCCCGCCTTCGCGGGAATGACGGGTGGAAGGAGACGTCTCGGGTTCCCCAAATCCCCCACAATCCCTTCTGTGCAGTGTATTCTTTTCGCTTTCATGCATTAAGGTCATGACATGCGCTTGCCTCCTTTCGCCTTTGCCGCGCTGATCCTCAGCGGCTGCGCCGGCGTCCCCGTCACCCCGCCTGCCGCCACCGCCTCCACCGCCTCCACCGACCGCGCCAAAAACGTCATCTTCCTGGTCGGCGCCGGCATGGGCATCAATACCTTGACCGCGGCGCGCATCTACAGCGTGGGCGAGGCGGGCGATCTCGCCATCGATACGCTTCCCGAATCCGCTTTCGTCAAAACCTGGTCCGGCGACGCCCAGGCCACCGACGGCGCCGCGGCCATGACGGCCTACATGACCGGCGTGAAGGTGAGTAACGGGGCCGGATGCACCCCTGGCCGCAGCGCACCCACGCTGGCCGAACTGGCGCGCGCCCAGGGCCTTGCCGTCGGCCTCGTCACCACGAGCCGCGTGACCGACCCGCGCCCGGCGGCCGTCTACGCCCACGCTTGCGACCGGCGCACCGACCGCCTGGCGCACGCCGGCATGGAGGTGGTCCTGGGCGGCGGCGCGCGGGAGCTTCCATCGGCCCACGCGTTGGCCGATCCGGCGCAACTGGCGACGCAGGCCGGCGGGCCGGTCCTCGGCCTGTTCGCGCCCGGCGTCATGGATTTCGACGCCGAGCGCAATCCGGCGCGCCAGCCCGCGCTGGCGGACATGACGAACCGCGCGATTGCACTGCTGGCAAAGCGCCCGAACGGCTTTTTCCTGGTGATCGAGGCGGGCGGCATCGAGCGCGCCCTCCAGTCGAGCCGCGCCAAGCGCGCGCTGCAGGAAACCGTCGCCTTCGACAACGCCCTGAACAACGCCATCACCGAGATGCAGCGGCTCGACCCGGGCCTGAAAAACACGCTGATCGTGGCCACGGCA
>Ga0265780_10002711_pt1 | contig 23785 bp, 20 predicted proteins | sample P1T30metagenome_FD_192432 | JGI IMG/M metagenome (GOLD analysis project Ga0265780, IMG submission 192432) | Plant litter microbial communities from East Loma Ridge, Irvine, California - P1 T30 | ecosystem: Environmental > Terrestrial > Plant litter > Unclassified | place: USA: California... | reverse complement strand
GGCCTTGGGACCGTCAATGCCCTTCAACCATGGTCCGAATTCTGGCAATATTCTCTTGCAAAGCGTTCGCGCTAGCGCGTGTCCGGCGCCGTTGCCGATGACGCTGCCAATAAAGGAACCCGGGATGACGCCTTGTTCGAATTGGGAGTTCGTGCTGTTGTTTCCGTAAATGTCTTTCGCGACCTCTTGTCCCATGACGGCCGCAGACATGCTGCCTGCACTGGTCATCAACGATCTACATATACCACCAGTCATTCCATTGTCTTTGACATTGAAGACAGCTGGAACGAGCATCCCGCTGATGAAGGTAGCCATCACAGCACCGTCTTCTTTTGGTGTGCGGGCAAGTGAAGACGGCTCAGGAGGAAGAGGGCCGGTTGAAGCGGTTGGTTCCCGTTTCTCGACATCCGATTTGTTGAGCGCGAGCAGGGCAGCTTTAGAAACTAGCCGAGTAGAGGGGAAAAAGCCAAGTGAGCCATCGAGGAGGGTATTGAAGTTGATGGTGGATGATGAAGTAGACATGGTAGAAGTAGCTGCAGTGGGGAGAATGAGACTCAGCCAAGCCATGATGGCAAAGCCGGTGAGTAGAGTCTTGAGAGACATGGTGTGAAGATGATGTGTTAGACTGCCGAAGGTATGAATGTGTCTTCAACTGTTATCAGAAGTGGAATAACAAGAGAAAGTGATTATCGTGGCTTCTTTATATACTCGTTTTCCGTGCATGGCCAGCGCCCATGATTAAATTCATGATAAAACTCGGTAGGAACGGATCCCCGTGAATCATGGAAGAAAATTCATTGCCTGCGACTCCTTACCGTGGGACAGAGGCATAGCAGCCAATAAGACTGAAGAAATACGCTGATACATGCGGACCGTTCAGCAACAAAGTATGGTCCGGCAACCTGCAAATTTTGGACGAGTTAGCGTTACGGTGGTAGGTATAGTGGAGGGCATGTCCAAGGTTTGCTTTACACAGAGATCGGTGTTTGTGCTCAGCGATATACGCCCACAATTCTGAGCGGATCTTGGTCCGGACTAGAGTTTTTTGTTTCTGCAAAGTGCTGTCTTCCCATGAACGGTCACAATGATTGCCACATTATGAAGGTGAGAATCGTGGTACGTCGGCAAAAATAGAAGCTGGAATGGTGTCGAAGGGTGGTCCGAAGTTCGACGATGATCAACCACGGAAGGATCACGGAGTTAAAAGGCTTGGCACGACTTGCGTTTCTCGAGCTTTCCGTCACACGTCATATATAGTCACGTCGCCCGAGATGTCAAGTCACCACCACCACTGTCGTCGACACACTCTCGCACCATGGCGTTCCTCCTTCGGCGACCATTTGCCGTGACGGCGATGTCCACACAGGCTGCAACGAAATCGTCGTCGAGCATTACCGTGCGCGCCTTCCACAACACGCCACTGAAGCAGCATCCGCACTTCTTCTCGGCAAAGGCGCCCACGGTCGCATCGTCGCAGCATGTCTCCAGGTTCCGCCAGGCTTTTCGCCGCTCTTACCAGCAGGCGGCGTACAACCCCGCTGCGCAGGGCGATCTGCGCCAGCGACTGATGTACGGAGCTGGCATCTTCGGCGCAACTCTCCTCGGCATCAACTTCATCTTCAATCGCGAGACCCGTGAAGACGGAGGAATGCCCCCGTATGAGCGTGATTTTCTCAATCAAACCTTTATGCACACCGGACTTGGCGTAGGAATTATCGGCATCGCGGCGCGTACTCTACACGTGAACGGATGGAGTTTCCGCTTAATGAGCGCGAACCCGTGGCTCGTCCTGGGTGTTGGTCTTGTAGGCAGCATCGGGACCATGTACGGAACCATGGCGACAAACCCAAGGAAGTGAGTCTACCATGCTTCGTCTCTAATCGACAAGTCACATTAACAGCAAATAGTTACGTCCAAAAGTATGCCCTATGGTCCGCCTTCAACATCACCCAGGCCCTCCTCCTGTCGCCCCTCTTCTTCATGAACCCCGCCATCCTCGCACGCGCCGGTCTTTACACTGCTGGTCTGATGGGCTCCATCGCCTTCGTCGGCGCCACTGCCAAAACTGACAAGTATCTCTATCTTGGTGGCCCTCTGCTGGCTGGTGTTGCCGTTGTCGCTCTCTCCGGTTTCGCCCCACTCGTCCTTCCCGCCACAGCTGCACGAACCTTGATGTTCACCGAGAACATTTGGCTATATGGAGGACTGGTAGTATTCACAGGATTTACATTATACGATGTACAAAAGGTGCTCCACCACGCGCGCATGGCTGAGCAGGGTTTCATCCAAAAAGACCCGGTCAACGAGGCCATATCGCTGGAGCTGGACTTCATCAACATCTTCATTCGCTTAGTGCAGATCTTGGGTATGAGCCAGAACCGGAGGAAGTAGACTCGGAATCTGTCCAGCACATTATGTACGATACTCTCCATTCATGTCTCAATTTATAGCAAAAACAATTGAAAAGTATTGAAAATCATATGTGCAATGACACAATCGAGCATGGGCTATTGTGATAGGCTGCCGTAGCTAGGCCGCGGCTGATAAGTCTATCTCTGCGTAGTATTACGAAATAGGTTCTGCTCCGGTTTCACCAGTCCTCGCTCGCTTCCTTGCGTACTCATCCTCAGTAGTTTCTTTCCGACCTCTCTTCGCTTCCAACTTTGCTTCTCTGTCGAGCTTCTCTGTCGAGCTTCTTAAACTGACTACAAGCCCAGCTCCTCGGGTTCTCTACTGGTCAATGCAACTACATTGTCGCGTCTAACACTTGATTGGGCAAACGAGGGTTATCAGGTCAATATTTATGCGATCGGAGATCTCGCCAACAGACTTGCAATCGACGCCTTCGAAGCGGCTCTCAAAGATCTCTGCCCCAACATCAATCCGCATGACTGTCAGGCAAGGCATCGCTTCCGCATCGAGCATTCTCAGATTATCCACCCGGACGACCAACGCCGGATGACAGACCTAGGCATCATCCCGTCGATACAGCCCACGCACGCAACTTCGGACATGAGCTATGCAAAAAGTAGGCTCGGCGTGAATCGCACAACGACTGAAGCCTATCGTATGCGCTCACTGCTTCTACTTCGCCCAGTACTCGGCAGCGATTTCCCCGTAGAGCCAGCCAGCATTTTCGAGGGCATGTACGCGGCTGTCGCGCGACGCAGTCCCCGAACAGGTCTTGACCCCAGTGGTGGCAAGAGACGATCACCATGCATGACGCACTACGGAGCTTCACTATTAACCCCGCTTACGGTGCTTTTCTGGAAAACAAAGCATGGATGTCGAAAGCTTGCGGAATCTAACAGTAAGAGAAACGTGGGTTGGGGGTAAGTGTGTTTACAAACGCCCTTATGTGGGATGATGTCTCCACGTTGTTCGGCATATTTATGTAGCCGAACCTCCACGCGAGCATAGTGAGGCTTTCTAGAATCCGGATTTAGAGGATCACTATTGCCTGAACAACAGAACTTGAGCTTCGACTGCATGGGTTGAGCTGCGACCTTCCACTTCCTAGCTAGGTGCAGATCGTGTTCTCCACGTTACTACGACGCTTAGCCTCTGAGTTGTACAGCAAACATGTACCTTTTCCACGCACTCTTGCCTCACTCAGTTTAGCCTCACTGTTTGTATGAAATCTCTTACCTGCACAACATCCACACCCCACGAAACCATCATGGTGCTCACTGTGAAGCAGCCAATGACTCGTCTCCAATTAGACTAAGCTTTGTGTTTAGCTGCCGCGCTATGCATGCTTTTCCAAAGGCGTTGGATATGTATATGTCTCTGCGAACATGCACATGCACAGCGAACGAATCCTTGGGTCTTACTATAAACACACGCATACAGCATGTCGACCTACACTCCAAAAGAAAGCGTCAGCATGGGTTCATCAAAATCAAAGTACGCAGCAGAGCCGACACATACGATTACACCACCCCGAACACCAACCACGACAACTTCGTCCGCACATAGACTATTCGCCGAGATTCAAGGGATTTACACAGACTTGTTGAAGCTTCCAAATCTAGCTCCGGGAGGGCCGGTTGACGAACTCCTAACACGGCTTGTCGGGCTGTGCATCACACCACAAAGCGCAGACTTCGTCAGCAGTCTCTTCTCAATACGTGGCGCAAATGAGCTATATGAGGAGCTCAGACCACTATGCGCAGCTGCCGAAGGCGAATTGGAGAAGTTCTGGGCCGGGCGCATAATCCAAGACGCAGAAGCGCAACCAACACGTACGTGTTACAGCTGATTCAAGATGAAACATCTCAAACTTACTTCCAAACAGTCGATCCGAAAAGCTTGCTTGCATCGTTTCCATACCATCAAAACTACATCGACCTTTCTAACCTTGAAATGGCCACTTTGTCCGCCTATCTCTCTAACAACCTCTCTCCAAAGAATATCGCGTTTATCGGTTCAGGGCCTTTACCTTTGACGTCGCTATGTATACTCGATCGCTACCCCTCGTCAACGGTCCACAACATCGATCGCGACGCAACTGCTCTTGCAGTAAGTCAAACGCTGTGTCAGAAACTCGGCTACGACCGCATGACTTTCTCGCGCGAAGACATCACTGCGCAAGAGAGCTCGACGAGATGGGTCGACTTCGACGTTGTGTTTCTCGCCGCGCTTGTTGGTTGCGACACGGCCAGCAAAATTAGCATCTTGAAGAGTCTGGCGCAGAAATTGAAGGTCGGCACGTTGGTGGTGGCGAGGAGTGCTAAGGGCTTAAGGGAGGTGCTGTATCCTGTGAGTCCGACTTTTTACAATAATGAGGCGTGGGATATGCTAACAGACGTGACAGGTCCTGGAACTTTCGAATGAGCTGGAGCGAGAGGCGGGGCTGGAGATATTAGTGGAGGTGCATCCGTGGACAAAAGTGGTGAATTCGGTTGTTGTTATGAGGGTCAAGGAGCGATAAATTCGACGAACGCTGAGAACAGCTTGGGAAAGAAATTCAGGCTTGGCCGCAAAAGTGATAAGGTCACGGGGATTCAGTGGGTGGGAGTGGTACAGATTTTCGAACAGGACATTGCACTTTTAGCTATATGTTTGCACTGGAAAGACAATTTTTTCACTGGAAAGCCAGCCACCATCGGGGAAGCCACAATTCGACTAATGCCTTACCGCATACCCTTTTTTTTTGCACCATGTCATAAGCTTCCAAAAAGTGCCTAATATCTTCGACATGACAGTGCTTAAAATTAATCGGTCAAGACGCTGCTATTTTGCGTCTATGAAATTGATAGATATAGCATCAATGAAAGCTTAAGCCTGCCTGATATTTGTTGGTTTGCTACATCAGTCATCAGCAAACACCTGGTCATGGGTTTTTGAGCAGCCACAGTGCCCACGCCCGATTGGTATCGACCTGATCCAAGAATACTCATGATATAAACATGATGTTCGTAAAGGCGGTAGTCAATTGCTACTTCAGTGCTAGGACAATGCAGCTCCCGGGATTTGGTCAGATCATGAACCCGAATTTAGTATGATACACACATTCTATCCTGACAACGCGTCTAGCTGATTCGCTAGCCGAGTCACTGGAAGCGAGTGGGGCTTTTCTGGAGAGTTTACATTGTTTAGTCACTCTTAGGTATCAGTTGCAAGGCTGAGTGAAAGAAATTCTGCCTATTCAGTACGAAGGAGACGACGCTCGTCTAGTCGGCGCGGCGCCATTGATTTATTACATCGTTCACCCCCATCAACAGGCCTTCCGCTCCACAACCTCTACTCACTCGCACCACAACCTCAACTTTCCTACGCTCTAATAAAAGCGGCCAACGCCCGATTCCATCCCTGGACGACAACCTTAAGTTTACTACACCCTCTGAAAGGCGTCTAGCCCAAGTCCGTCCCACCATATTCACCGCTTCAACAACCACCATGGCTACCAATGCTCCACTTCCCGATTTTGAACAGCTCAAGGACGATCTGGATCATAGATCCCGTATCCACCCCGATGCTCGTACAGCTGAGGTGGAAGCCACGGACTGCAGCATTTGCGCCGAGCCCATTTTCGGGGTTAACGACCACAGTGATCGTGACGGCGCCCCGCGACGTGTACGTTGTGGGCACCTATTTCACTACACCTGCATCCTTCAATGGGTCGACGGCATCAACCCGAACCGCAACCGCTGTCCTAACTGCCGCGATCCACTGTGTAAGCTAAATCTTCTGGATCCAGACAAGGAGGCTCAATGGCAGGCTGAAGAGTACGCTCGGACGTACGTTGCCGCCAGTTTCTCCGTCGGAATTTACAGCAACTTGATGGAACTCGTTGACATCCACTTCAGCAGACAGCGATACGTATGGGGGCAGCGGCATAGGGAAGACTGGGTTCGCATCATATCTGAAGTGCGCTCTGATTGGATTCGGGGTGGGTGCGAAGGCATGCGCTGCTGTAAGGAGCACGAGCGCATGGAGTGGGACTGGTTCGAGTTCGAGGTCGCGAAGCGTGTGTGGGACTCATTGCTGCGGGCAGGCCTAACCCACACGCCAAAGGCTAGGCTCTTCTCGGCTTTATTCAATGCTATGGATGATAATCTCCAAGTTCGCTGGTTTGGTGCCCATCGGGCAGGCAACAACCAGCCTATGCAAGATGCGGAAGAGGACGCAGAATCAGGGGACGAAGTGGTGGGCGTGCCACGCAATGGCGGAAATGCTATGGCTGGAGCACAGGAACCTGCCAATAATGCAAATCCAATTGTTGTGGTTGGAGCACAAGAGTCTGCCAACAATGCAGGCGAAGGTGCTGTGCCTGGAGCACGGGAGCCTGCCAATGCAGTTCAAAATGCCGAGACCAGAGTCCAGGTACCTGCGATGAACGCAGACGATCGTGTTGTGATCCCAGCCTCAGATTCAGGTAGCACCGTGTCTAGTCAATCATCTCGATCAGAGCGTCAGCAACAAGGCTCTGGATCACCACGACCAATCCCCGTCTTTCGCAGCAAACCCCGTGTTCAGCAAGAAGCGCCACTCCTGGCGCCGGTCTCTGATGTGAACATGCGTAGGCACAACGCCAATCCCGCTGTCGAAGTAGATGACAACCAGGATTACGACTCGGATGAGGATTCGGACATACATACTCCCCTTGACACCCCTTCTGTTTCCTGGCGCGGACCACTACAGTCCGCTCGTTCCATAGCTCGCACAGCTTTCGGTTCTGCGGCGAGTCATCACAGTGCATCGACACGTCGTTCGCGTCGACCAACAATCCGAACCCCAGCTGTCCGTCGGCAAGACCGCTTCGACGATGCGCGTCACGACCGCGAGCTCCGCCACTTGCAGCAGTCAGAAGTGCTGAGAGCACGTCGCCGGTTGGAGGAGCAGGACCACATTGTGCTTGACGTGGTGCAGAATGTTGGCCAAGTGCTTCGCCTTGGCAATATGGACTGGCTCGTTATGGCACGCAGCAATGGACAAGAGTTGTGTAAAGTCTCGGGCGCAATTGGGTATCAGTTCGTTGGAGAGACGGCGATATTCTATCGTAACAAGATCTAGAGACGACGAGATGGGGGAGAGGGAGGAGGAGGACAGTTTGCCAGAGGACAAGGGCCTGGAAACATGATGTACGATCTAGTATTGACGCTAGAATCGTGCATGTCTTGGTGGTGTCTACAGTAGTTGGTGTGCAAGACTCACGCGTAAAATTGAAAATGAAATGGCTTCGCTCTGCACTCAACTATGCTCAAGAAGTGGTCGCATTGTGATAGCTCAAGCTTCGCAAAATTCTGCAATTTGTGATTAGATAATACTCATATATTTTGGAACAAACCTGATTATCAGTTTGGGCATTCTGATCTATGCTTGCGAAAACTCCTCTTCCTTCCTAGAGGAGCAGAGCAGTACCTCCACCTTTGACTGATTGTTCTGCAAGGCAAGAATTCCCCATACTTTCAGCGGGCCCCAGGAACTATAGCCAGGACTAGGGACCGTGGATCACTCCTGACAATTTTTAAATTACTGTGCCATCGACGATCGCCCCGGTCTTAGATCCGATGTCTATGAGCTACGCTCCGTGCTCTCCTTTTGATCTTCACTCAGCTCTTCAGCCGATACAAAATGCGCTGTTGAGGTTCATCGTCCCAAGCAGACCTGTTGTGACAAGTATGTTCGAAAATACGATGTGCTGTCAAGAACACAGTGCTTGTCGTTTTAAGACGAAATGACCTTCGTTGATAATGACACCGTTGATGACGCAATTCTAAATGGCCCGGTTTTTGACAATGATATGTGCAGTAGCAGTGTACTGATTGTGGACGTGGTTGTATATTACTGCCTTGTCCATTTTGGGGCGGTGGCAGGTCCCACAGCGACTGTATCGTTGTTTACGACAGGATAGGTAGTTGTTTCGATATGCCGCTGGACATTGCTCTGGGTCGCCCCGTTGTCGAGCAGAGCTATCCTGCAGCCCTCTGTTGAAGCCGCAAAGAGATGGGTGGTATGAGTCGGAGGTAATGGTTGATACGAAGTAATGTTTGACGAAGGCTTACGACAATGTAAATTGCCGTCTAAACGGCATTCGTGGTATGTAGGCATGGAGCTGTCTGTCTTCATGTGTACTTGACGCCGGTACCATTGTCCAGTGGATGAAGAGGTGCATTCCTGGCCGTCAAATACCACTGATGTAGTCCAGCAGTCTCATCAACGCCCCATTCTCGACTCGACACCCCTCCCCCTCCCTCTGAGCCCGTCTCAAGCCTTGAGCTAGCCACATCCTGATGGTCTCGGGGTCCAGGTTTCGAAAGTTTTGCTGCGAGATCAGGATAAAGGCCTGCGCACACAGCGTCGTGCTCTCTGATGGATCAGGTGGTGGCTTTGTCTTGCAAGTCGAGCACTCTGGGTCGACAGGCTCGTCCAGGAGAGGTACCGTCGCTGTGTCTGAACAGCAGGGTGGTGGGCCGCTGAATGAGTCCAGTTCTTCTTTTGCGGGCACTGGCATCGGTATTTGCAGGCTGTTCATGTCTATGATGAATGCAGACGAGATATCGTCCAGGAAGGATAGGTCGGTATTCGTTGTGTATGGGAATTGCTGGCCGTTGTCGACTACTGCAGAGGCTAACGCCGATGGCTTAGTAGCATCGCCCGCGTCCTCGCTTGACATCTTGATGGATGTAAGGTCATTTGGTAGCTCGATATGGTTCTCGCGACATATAGCGTTCGTCACATCTTGTTGTGCTTTTAGCAAGACTATCTCGGCCCTTGCCTCAGCCAATAATTGCTCAGTCTCAGCAAGCTTCCCTTCAAGGGTCGCGACATGGTCTCTTTGACGAGCACGGTGGCGCCTCTGGTTTTCGCGTACTCTGTTAAGAGTGTGTTCCGCCGATACGCGAGACCTGCGACGTGACTTTGCATCGTCAGAACCATGATCAGATGACGTAGATGCGGGCGAAGCGATGGTCGACATTTTGAAAGACAATCTAGATAATAGTCTATAGTTATTCAAGTTAGGTCGATGTTCAGAGCCGTGGATTGAGGAAGTGAGCTAAGAAGCTTTTTGCTGAGGAGGAAGTCGTGGTGGCACTTGGAGCATCGAACGTTACAGGCTTGGCGATATGTCACCGATGGGACGATACTGTGATTGGCCGTGCACTCGATGAGACAGTTTCTGCTTCACGCTCTATCATCGGAAGAAACAGGAGGCACTCATCAGTATTGTATTTTCTAAATGTAGATGCTATCAGAATCCAAGAGCATTCGCATGGATACGCTTAGTTGCGATGCAGCACGACGATTAAATGCATGTGCAAGTGGCAAAAAATGAACATGTAGAATACCATTTTGAAGTACCGTAACGCTATGCAGACAAAATCGAAGTCATTTCACTCATATACCCGTCCTTGCCTATCGACCCATACGGATGACACCTGCGTGTACGAGCTTCTGCACCTTGATACGGATGTCTGGATTCTTGAGATGCTCCTGGAGCGCCGCTGGATCCTCCTTGGCCTGTTGGAGGATACTGTTCATGATCGGGTCTTGTAGGATGCTGACAATCTAGAAACTGTGTAAGCGGTCGTAGTCTATAGTAGTGTGGGTGTGTGCTTACCTCAGGGTCCCGCTGGATGCGCTCCATGGTCTGCTGCTCCGTCTCGCCCTCGCGCGCAGAATACTGTGCTTGCAGAGCCTTGGTCTCTTGTTGCTGGATCTCCCTTGCGTTCTTGCCGTCCTTGTCATGCGCAGCAGCTTCTGCGCATACATCGGCACACTTGCTGTACTCACGCATGGTGAAATATGCCTGGGCTTTTCGCAGATACGCTCGGATGAAGTCAGGGTCGCGCTTGATGGCCTCGTCGCAGTCTTGAACGGCGGAAGGAAACTCAAGAAGCTTGATGAAACAGGCGGCGCGGTTTGAGTACCCTCGAGGATCGTCGGGTGCACGCTTGATCATCTCAGAGTATGCTTCAACTGCAGCAGGCCAGTCTGACTCCTTGAACTTCGCGTTGCCCAGTTCACGAGCCTTCTCTGCTTCCTCTGGGCTGATATACGACTCTCGCTCCTTTGTGATCTTTGCTTTCTCTGCTGCTCGTAGCTTGGCGAGGACTTCGGGTGTGCGGTGTTCGGTCTGTGCCTTCTGGTAGAAGAGAATGGCGTTGGGGAGGTCGCCAAGTTTCTCGTAGGCGGTACCAATGCGTGCAAATGCTCTGTTCTGTATTAGTGAGGGCTCTCGATCCATCATAAAGCCAACTTACTTGGCGACGATCTTGAAATCTGCGTAGACTTCGCGGCCATAATCAACAGCTTCCTGGCAAGCTTTAATGCAGCCTTCGTAGTCGCCCTTTTCGAACCTTGCGGCTCCTTCGTTGGTCTTGTATGCAATGTCCTTGTGTGTCTCCCATGCTGAAGTGTAATTCTCGATGGCCTCGTCAAATTGTCGCTTCTTGTAGAACTCGGTACCCTTCTTCTTCAGCTCGTCGGCCTTGATCTTTGCCTCCTTGGCCGCCTTGTCGTCCTCGGTCTCCTCCACTTCTGGCTCCGGTTCCGGCTCGGGAGCTTTCTTGGGCTGTTCCGGCGCTGGCCGTGCATCCGGCATCTCGACATCCTCCTCAGCGTCCCGCGATGCAGCACCGCCCTGTTCTCCGGCTCCTCCAGGCCCGCCAAACTGCATGTCAATACCCAACATCACGCTCATGACCTGCAAGAAGCGCGGGTCTTGCATGTACGAGCCGACAGCATTCGGGTTGGACTTGAGCTGCTGGAGCTTGTTCATGAAGTCCGGGTCTGCGAGGTACGACGCCGTCTTGGGGTTGTTGGCGAGCTTCTGAATCATGTTTGGGTCGTTGAACATGCCACCGAGTCCCGCAGAAGGATCTCCACCCAGTCCATCAGCTCGCGCCTCGGCCTCCACAGCGCGCTTTACAGCATCGAGGCCAGACTTGGCCTGCGCATTGTTCGGGTCGAGTTTGAGGGCTTCCTCGAAGGCGTCTGTCGCACCGACTGTTCCGTGTCAGTTGCATCTCTCTTATTCTTCAGACAATTGACCTACCTAGATCGCCCTCGCCGTGCAGCGCGGTTCCCTTGCGGCCCCATCCTTTGGCCCAATCAGGCTTCAACTCTGTTGTTTTGGACGCGTCCGCGAGAGCCTTCTCCCAGTCCTTTAACGAGGCGTATGCGCCAGAGCGGTTCGAGTAGAGGACGTGATTCGAAGGGTCAAGCTCGATAGCTTGTGAGAACTTCTCGCTGTAGTGCTGTTAGCAAATCCACGGCCGAAGGCTCATGCGGGGAACGGACATGGACTCGGTGAACTTCTTCTCGGCAAAAAGTTTGTTGCCCTCTGCTTTTAGTGCGTCCGCCATGACTGTGATTATGTGCTGATTACAAGAAAATATGTATCAGTTTTCGCAGCTTTGTTTGTGAGTAGATGGCAGTTGTGATTGCAGAAATACTTTGGCTATTACGGAGCTAGAAGCTTCGACTGAGGCTCTCACGCGGGGGTCCGTGCGTCCATGCCCGCTACTGGAAGGGCGTCATACCACCTCCGCCTTGGGTAGTTTTGGACCCCAGAGCCTTTTTGCAAACACGCAAAGGGCTTGATTTAGCTCCGTGTCGCGAAGAAGTTTGCTCCACTGGTCGTCAAAACTGCATAGTTAAGCCAGCTCCCTCAAGTCAACAACAGTTTGAAGGCCCAAAATTGTTCCAAAACTTCCGACCCCGAGACTGCCTACAGTATGACGCCGATTGTCCGACAGTCAGTATGGGATGCGCAACTAGCTCTCAGCGAGCATTGTGACAAGATCATGGTCCAGAACCTCGAGGTTACTGTCAATGCCGGAAAAGATGTTTGGGGTCGTAACAAACCGCAACGAGCTCTGATCAGTGTTACTGTAACTTTGGGCCAGAAGTTCGCCTCGGCTTCGACAACAGACACAGTTGACGAAAGCACAATTCATTATGGTGTTCTAAGCAAGGCTGTCCAAGCGCGTTTGCAGACGGCGAGCTCAAGGTGGGAACCAACAGCCATGTTATCAACGATTGTTGCGGACGCCGTGAGGGAGATGGCGGGTACGACGCCGATACACGCTATTGAAACCAGTGTCTACTACATCAAAGGTGGCATGTTCGGAGATGGGGTTGGTCATCACACTTCGACGCTGGAGGGCGCAAATGTGCGGTCAAGCGTGCTGCATCTACGGAACGTCCGGGTTCCTTGTCTGATTGGCGTCAACTCGAATGAAAGGCTGCAGAAACAGCCAGTCGTGGTGAACCTGTGGGTCGAATGCTTGCCACATTTGAGTCCTCGAGTCGACGACTACCCTGGGTTGGAGACATTTTTGTTCTCGGTATGCTCGCGGCAGACGGATATCATGGACATGGACACTGACAAGACGCAGCAAATTTCAGCTACCGAGTTCCAAACCCTAGAGAGCATGCTCGAATGGACGATGCAGCAGCTCAGGCAGCAGTTCTTCACACTAGCTGAGGACCAGGATCTAGTGCTGAGGCTTAGAATGGAGAAGCCACTTGCTGTTCCGTTTGCGGACGCTCCCGCCGTCGAGATAACGCGTCCAATACGCTTGGCTTGATACGAAGGAGTGTGCGTGGCGTCGGGATAGGCGCATGTCGCATGTCGCACGTCGCATGTCAGTCGAGACAGGCGAGTCTTGCTGGACAGGAACGTAAAGTCAAAGGCGGCTACCCCACGTGGGACTAGCGAGGATCGGGAGTGAAGAGGTTGCCGACTGGTGCAAATGTCCACCGCCCTTCTCCGAGAAGCGGCGCAATCAGGGTCCATCTGGCCAAGCGATTATCTTTGAATGCACATGCACCGCAGATGCGCATCCCCCATTTGCCACACTCTGGGTTTTCGCCCATGGTCTTCCGTCTGGGGCAATTGTTGAGCGAAATGCTGCCACCGTAGTCGAGCATGCAGCCAGACAGGCCGTCAGATCCCTGCTAGTGCGGGCCAGACGAGGGGCTGAAAACATAGAAGGCCATAGCTCCCAATGAAATTTTACCCCAACAATTGTGCATCGTGAACCTGTCGAGGACCCGCCGGTTGTACTCCTAGTCAATTGCAGCTTCACAGGCTCGGGTAGCCACGGGGCGACTGCGAGGAGTACCAGAGCTCGCTACACTGTGGCCCCATGGGCATAGGAGACCAGACAGGATGGTGGGATAAGTACTGTTATGGGCAAGCATGCAGCAATCGACGATTGGATAGGGTTATGCGGTGAGGGCACAGCATGAAACATGGACGTGGTCTGCAAGAATAGAGTTCTGGCTGTTTTCCTTTTGTTCGAGTACGGCAACGGGAACAATCACGTACCTAGGTAGACACTCGCGGCAACAGCGGGCTGATTCGAGCATCACAATGTGTTGAGAACCTCCAGGCCGGGGCAGAAACTGATCACCGAGCGTTGCCACGGCCGTCTGCTAGCAGATAGGCACGCATATAAAATACGCCATGTCCAAGGCCATTTGCACAAACTGCAGTCACCCCAGTTCGTCCTGCTGGTTCGAGGCACGTTCTTGCCCCACGTCTACACCGCGCCAACACAGACCCTGAGACTCCTGTTGCTTTAAGACCAGACCGCTATCCTCGCTGATCTGCTCTACTCTCCTCCTCCTCACCTCTTCACTCTACCCCACACAAACACATCATGGCCTCCCGCGCAATCCCGTCGCACCTCAAGCCTTCCTCTGCCGCTGGCAAGGATGAGGGCGGCTTCAACTCGCAGCGCCACCACGGCAAGTCGCAGTCCCACGTGGTAAGTAGGCCCCTTGTTCATGCCGTGTTGCAATTGTGGCAGCAGCCTTGTCTTTGCACGCTGGTCTCTGCTACGAGTTTGTTGCACCATTCTTTTTGCGGGTGCTCCTATGAAGCTCTGTTCGAACCGCCGTTGGGAGCTGGCTGGCCTCCTTTGTTCAACCCGCAGCCCCACTCCCATGGCTAGCACCTTCTGCATCACCGGTTCAGGCATTTTCAAAATAAATGAACGACCTGCTAACACATTCGACCGTGTAGGCCTTTGAGAACACATCCACAAACGTTGCGGCTTCGCAGATGCGAAATGCCCTCAACAAGCTCGCCGACACTGTCGAGGACCCCGCCGAGAAGAAGGTGAGCAACATGCCCGAAGCACACCCCGCTGTCCCTCATGGCATCTCGGCGAGACTCGCATGAGCTTCTCGCCGCCCTTGACGGAATTGGCAAAGTGCACGTACGTCACGCGAACGTACGCTGACCCCGCATAGTACTTCGAGACGGAAATGGACAACTTCTTTGCCCTGTTCCGACGATACCTCAACGACAAGGCCAAGGGCACCGCCATTGACTGGAACCGCATCGCGCCCCCAAAGGCCGAGCAAGTCGTCAACTACGATGACTTGGCCAACTCCGAGGCCGTCGAATACCTGAACAAGTTGGCGGTCGTCAAGCTCAATGGTGGTCTCGGTACCTCCATGGGTTGCGTTGGCCCCAAGTCGGTCATCGAAGTCCGCGATGGCATGTCTTTCCTCGACTTGTCAGTACGCCAGATTGAGTACCTCAACCGCACATACGATGTCAACGTGCCGTTCGTCCTGATGAACTCGTTCAACACCGACACCGACACGGCGAGCATCATCAAGAAGTACGAGGGACATAACATCGACATCCTCACCTTCAACCAGTCGCGCTACCCCCGTATCCTCAAGGATTCGCTGCTGCCCGCGCCCAAGAACAACGCCTCAGACATCGCCAACTGGTACCCCCCGGGCCACGGTGACGTTTTCGAGTCGCTGTACAACACTGGCATGCTCGACAAGCTCCTGGAGCGTGGCATTGAGATCATTTTCTTGTCCAACGCTGACAACTTGGGTGCTGTCGTCGATCTCCGTATCCTCCAGCACATGGTCGACTCCAAGGCCGAGTACATTATGGAGCTGACGGACAAGACCAAGGCTGACGTCAAGGGTGGTACCATCATCGACTACGAGGGTTCCGTCCGTCTGCTCGAAATTGCACAGGTCCCCAAGGAGCACGTCAACGAGTTCAAGTCGATTAAGAAGTTCAAGTACTTCAACACCAACAACATCTGGATGGACGTGGCTGCTATCAAGCGCGTCGTCGAGGCAAACGAGCTTGCCATGGAGATTATCCCCAACGGCAAGTCCATCCCTGCTGACAAGAAGGGCGAGGCCGATATCTCTGTCCTGCAGCTCGAGACGGCTGTTGGTGCCGCTATCAAGCACTTCAAGAACGCACACGGTGTCAATGTTCCCAGGCGGCGATTCTTGCCCGTCAAGACATGCTCAGATCTCATGCTTGTCAAGTCTGACCTCTACACGCTCCAGCACGGCCAGCTGGTGATTGACCCCAACCGCTTCGGTCCTGCCCCCTTGATCAAGCTTGGCAGCGATTTCAAGAAGGTCTCGAGCTTCCAGTCTCGCATTCCTTCCATCCCCAAGATCGTCGAACTTGACCATCTCACCATCACCGGTCCCGTCAACCTTGGCCGCGGTGTTACGCTCAAGGGTACTGTTATTATAGTTGCGACCGAGGGCTCAACGATTGACATCCCCCCGGGTTCCGTTCTCGAGAACGTAGTCGTCCAGGGTTCGCTGAGGTTGCTCGAGCACTAAGCGTGTCGATGGCTTTTTTTGCGATTTCGAGTAGATTTACGAGGACAAACATCTTCCTTGGGGGGTCGATCATGAGGGATGACATGGATGCATTTAACAGTAGCTGATGAACATAATTCTCGAGGTAGGGAGCACTCGCACTAACTTCTTCGGCCAAGTTGTCGAGACGCCAACGTCTCTGAAAAGCGCACTCAACCCAGTATTCACAATGTATGCATGGTTAGCATACGAAAGGGTCGTCACAATGTTGTTCCTCACAGCTCGCAACCATAATAGAAAAAATCAATCTACATACCCAGCATCAATTTTGTCCCAACATGTTACCTAGTCAAATTGTGTCTTGTTCCGATTGCTGCCTGATAAATTTCCGGGTGCTCAGCCTTGCGGCCCACTCGGCACATGCCCAACCAGCAACGGTGATGTCAGAGGTCAGGCAGGAGAACCACGACAAGCCACTGAGCCGCGAAGCAGAGGCATCCGCTGTCAACAGTTCCTGCGCATGCTAAGGGCGCAGTCGTCCAGTCAGCTGCGTGGCGCATGCCTGGTGTACATTTGCCTTGAGACAGGCCGTCCTGCTTTGAATGCAAAGAAAGCAAATGCATAAGCAGCGGCTCCTCCCTGCCCATCGCGTTCCGCATCTCGCGTTGCACGACTTCAAGGATCATCCATCGCGGGGCATCTCGGTCTCGGTGCCACGCCCCAGCTTCACGAGCGCCCAACCTCCCTTGGTCTGCACGAGCGTCGAGCGCACGCTTATGACCGGCCTGGAGCGCTTCGCCTGTAGTCGCCAATCGATGTTATGGCTTCAGAAGCGCACCAGAATCAAGAGCAGCATGCTGCCCATATAGACGCAACACAACGTGAAGCTTACGAGTACTGGGGCTATCTATTCAAACCAGACAAATGCGGCACGCCTCTCCTAGACCGCCTGCTCAAGGGCATTGCAGACCTGATTGTAAGTTGTGGAGCGTTCAAGGCGCGCATAGCCGTAGCAGGCCCCATTGCTGACCATGTCACTGTAGAGCCGCAACTTCGAGCCCAGCGAATCGCCAGACCTCACCCCGTCGCAAATCGCAGCTTGGTATCGCGACATTGGCGGCAACTACGATGTCCTCTTCAAAGACACGCCGCCGTCTTCGATTGCTTTCATCTACCGCTCCCTCGGCGCCTTCCATAGCCTCCAACCCGCACCCACCGACGACGGCTATTCTGCCCCAAGCATACCTGCGCTCAAGAAGCAGGGATTCGTGACATGGCAGACGATACAGCTGCTGTTGGGCCCGGAAGAGCATGTGCCCTTCTTGCAGCGGGCCGTGGAAAAGTACGACGTGGTGGATCCAGCCTCGGGCGGCCTCTTCCCCAAAGTGCTGCCCAAAGAGTGCTTCCCAGACAAGCCAGACGACGCAATGGAGACTTGGTACGAAGGCGTTGCTACCAGACTCAAAAGAGAAGCAGAAGAAGAGGCGGCCAGGGCACGCATAGCTGCTGAAGCAGGCCCGCGAATCTCAATCGACGGCGATGGGTCTTCTGCTGACGAGCGCAATGGCGCCTTCAAGTACTTTGAAGACCCCATGTACCGCAAAGCTCGACCTCGGCCGGGCTTCATGCGCCATGTCTCCAAACAAGATGCAATCTACCCCATCGGCGCCGAGGCAGTCACGTCAAGAGTGAGGCACATGCTGAACCCTTTCAAAAACAGGAAGAAGAGCATACCGGGGCGGTACGACAGCGATAGCCATTCTGACGAAGATGCAACCCCAACTGCAACCAACCCCCCGTCATCGCGATACAGCGTGCACAAGCGTCCTCGGCGACCCCGACGAGACGACTCCCTGCCAGACACAGACTCAGAGTCAGACGAGGAGCACCTACCTTCGCCTCGCCAGACACCAGAACTGCCACCGCGCAGGCCTCAGGACCCCACGCCGCCTCGCGATTACTTCCCCACCTACTACGAAGGCGATCGTCGCAGTTCACACGCGCAGTATCCGGCAAGTCGGTCGTCGTCTAAAGCAACATCCCCGCAACCAGTATATGGCCCAACCAAGTCACCTCTGTTTGCCACTCAAGTGGCGCAAATGGAGGCGCGTAATCACTATGACAGAAGACCCACGATGCCTGCACGGGTGACAAACTACAGACCCGTTCCACAGAATCTCAGGTGGGCCGGTCCTGTCAGTCCGCCACGAGAGGCTGATCCGCCATACTCTCGCGATCATCATCATCGCGACCGCGACCGAGATCGAAACCGCGACAGAGAGACGATATCCTACGACATGGGGACGGGCAGCAGCCATCGCTCCCGGCACCGGCGTCGATCGACCGAAGACGCGGCATACCCCCGGGAAAGACCAGGAGACCGCGATACAGCTCGAACGCGGAGTCACGATCGCGTGAAAGATGATTGGGACGACCGAGATGCAAGCAGAGACCGAGGCAAGACGGCAGATTGGGATGACCGGGGGCACTATGATCGGTCGCGAGATCACAGTAGGGAAAGAGATCGGGATCGCAGAATGCACAGGTATGTTCAAGGTGGAGGTACTCAAGACGGTGTCTCTGGCAGGAGATATCCAGTTTGAAGCGGTCCTTACTGAGTGATTAGCAGGGAGGGTGTAGGAGGAAGACTTGTTCGAATGTTGAAGGAGTTCTAGTTTTGACGGGCCCGCGGAGGAGAGGTTTGATACCCCAGGCTTCCAGTGTGGACTTGTGGGTCGCGGGAGAATCTGGGGATAAGTCTGGATCTTTTGTGGCGCGAGATATGGTGTAGCTCGATGCACTCGGGCGCGACTTGGTCTGAAATATTATAGATAGCCGTGCAAGTTGCCTGTGACCCATTATGTAATTCTTGCTTGGGTAGGATGTATGCATTTTTTATAGTCTCAAAGACCAGTGTCGATCGATGGCCGCAGAGCTGATAGGTACTTGCATGGGGCGGGAAAGGACAATTGTCAGCCCATGAGCAGCTGGCAATGCGTCCAAGTTGATTATTGTGGCCGAGCACACGTCTTAAATTGCGTGTCTTTTAATGGTGCGGCGATATGCGCGGTGGTGCCGACGATGCTGACACGTGCAAGATGTGGACCTATGGACGCCATGCGTGGAGCTACGGCTAGTAGCTCTTGACCGTGTCTCGTCGAGGTTCGCTTGTTTTGACAGAGAACCCCTGAGGATCCCATACTGTAATTCAGACGAGAGGTGGCAGTGCAGGCTGATCTGGCTGATCAGACCGGGGGGGAGAGAGCAACACGTCATAATGTCAAGGGTGATCCGGCACGGTGGAAACATGGCTCTTCGGCGCATCGTGGCCGATCAACAGCTTCTACGACCTCAACACTGTCAGCAGAGCCGTTCACTCACCCATCCACTTGTACATTCATTCATTCGCCCATTCGTTGATTCTCTTGGTGGGCCAATTCTAGCTTTCACGAGCTCAACCGCACGCAGCAGCAGCTCCGGTGACGCCCAATTGGTGAATCGAGCGAGTGGGGAGGTCAGTGCCAGCCATCTGCGGGAGATGGTAGCATGCGGCTAGACTAACGGAAGCAGGTTTGTGGCTGCACACGATAGCGACCTGGAGCTCGGCGGTGGTTATCTGTTGAGCATTCTCACTGCGACGTGATTTTCCATTTCTAGTCTCTAACCGGGCTGCAAACCGCCCAATTGCACGCCCATCATCCTGCCGCGAAACCACAGCAGGTCGGCCTCCGCTGATTATCGCCAACATGGCTACCGAGGCGCGTGCGAACGAGCTGAAGTCAGAGGGTGCCTTTGAGGCTGCCCGCGACGCCAATTCGAGCGTTACGGCGCAGCAGGCCGAAAAGGCGGCTGTCGAAGAAGCTCGCAAACGCGGCAGCGCAGCTTTCCAGTTCGACCCCGACGCCAGTCCCGAGGAGAAACGCGCCCAGGCACGAGCACGAGTACCGCCCGGCTTCCACCACGAGCGGAACAAGAATGCCACGGCCCTGGTCTCAGACGCAGACGATTCGGGCGCTCCCCTCCCGTACGATCTCCCTACCCCCACCAAGGCCAGCGCCATCGGCCCACCAACTGCAAATGGCGACAAAGCGAATGGCCATGCGCCAGAGCTCGATGAAGACGCGCGATGGGAGCGTGTAGGATGGGCCCCGCGCTTCGGCATGCCCGGCTCCGAAGACAAGGACCAAGACGACGGCACAATGCTCGACCACCAGACATGGCTCGAGGGCCGCATAGAAGACAAATTCTACGGCGATTGGTATCACAACACGGGCGTCATCATCTTCGCATGTCTGAGCACCTGGGTCATCGGCATCCTGGGTGGTGGACTGGGATGGGTCATGATCATCATGGCCGTGTGTGGCACATACTACCGAACTTCGATCCGTCGCGTGCGTCGCAATGCGCGAGACGACCTCAACCGCGAGATGGCCAAGAACAAGCTGGAGACGGACACGGAAAGCCTGGAGTGGATCAACAGCTTCCTAGTCAAGTTCTGGCCCATTTATGCTCCCGTGCTGTGCGACACCATTGTGGGCTCCGTCGATCAGGTGCTGTCCACTTCGACCCCGGCCTTTCTCGACAGCTTGAAGATGAAGACGTTTGTGCTTGGAACAAAGCCACCGCGCCTCGAGCATGTGAAGACTTACCCAAAGACGCAGGACGACATTGTACTCATGGACTGGAAGTTCAGCTTCACGCCAAACGACACGGCTGATCTCACCTCGAGGCAGATCAAGAACAAGATCAACCCCAAGATTGTGCTGGAGATTCGCATCGGCAAGGGTCTGGTCAGCAAGGGCTTAGATGTCATTGTTGAGGACATGGCTTTCTCTGGTATGATGCGCCTCAAGTTCAAGCTTCAGCTGCCATTCCCGCACATCGAAAAGGTTGAGATGTGTTTCCTGGAGCGCCCCACCATCGACTATGTTTGCAAACCTTTGGGCGGCGAGACGTTTGGATTCGACATCAACTTCATCCCCGGTCTTGAGTCGTTCATTCAGGAGCAGATCCACGCCAACCTCGGCCCCATGATGTACGACCCCAACGTCTTCCCCATCGAGATTGCGAAGATGCTTGCAGGCAATCCCGTCGATCAGGCCATTGGTGTACTTCAAGTCCACTTCCATGGTGCGCAGGGTCTCAAGAACCCCGACAAGTTTTCTGGCACCCCCGATCCGTATGCGACGGTGTCGATTAACAATCGCAATGTCCTGGCCAAGACGAAGACGGTGCATGAGAATGCTAACCCCCGCTGGAACGAGACTGTTAACATCATTGTCACTTCCTTGAAAGACTCCTTGACAATCAACCTGTTTGACTACAACGATATCCGAAAGGACAAGGAGCTTGGTACTGCAACATTTGCGCTCGAGCAACTCGAGGAGGACACTGATCATGAGAACATGCACCTTGAAATCATGTCTGGCGGGCGTCCGCGCGGCGTACTGCAAGCTGACGTGCGCTTCTTCCCCGTTCTTGAGGGCACGACTCTGGACGATGGCACCAAAGAGCCTCCACCAGAGTCACGAACCGGAATCATCAAGTTTACCGTTGAGCAAGCCAAGGACATGGACGGCAGCAAGAGCATAGTCGGTCAGCTCAGTCCCTACGCTGTATTGCTTCTCAACGGACGTGAAGTGCACAAGTCGCGTGTCATGAAGCGAACGAACCAGCCCATCTGGCCAGATGCGACCAAGGAGATGCTCATCACCGATCGCAAGAAGGCGAAGCTTGGTTTGGTGATCAAGGACGACCGTGACCTTGCTGCGGATCCTATACTGGGAACTTACCAGATTGCTGTCGACGACATGCTAGAGCTCATGGCAAAGGGTCACGAGTGGTACAATCTCGCCGGAGCGCACACTGGTCGAGTGAAGATGAAGCTCGACTGGAAGCCAGTCGCCCTGAAGGGCTCTCTAGCGTCCGGTGGATACCTCACTCCCATCGGAGTGATGAGACTCCACTTCCAGAGTGCCCGCGACCTGCGCAACCTAGAGAAGCTAGGGAAGTCTGACCCATATGTTCGTGTTCTGCTCTCTGGCGTCGAGAAGGGTCGAACAGTCACTTTCAAGAACAACCTCAACCCTGACTGGGACGAGGTTGTATACGTGCCAGTCCACACTATCCGCGAGAAGTTGACCTTGGAAGTCATGGACGAGGAGAACCTGGGTAAGGATCGCTCCCTTGGCCACATCGAGCTTCTGGCCGGTGACTTTGTTAAGCAAGACGAAAACGGTGAATACATTGCATACGAGCAGAAGCAACCGATTGTCGGACCTCTCCGAATGGCCGGACATGCTGCCGAGAAGGGCAAGCTGAACTACACTTGCTCATTCTACCCTACATACCCAACCTGGGATCCTGAAGAGGACGAAGAGGAGAAGGAGAAGACCACCACGCCAGAGGGCGCCTCTCGTCCTTTGTCAGTCACTTCCAATGGAAGCAGCGCAGCGAAGGGCCATTCTCGAACTATTTCTACTGCGTCAGGAGCGGCTGTCACTCGATCAGAGACGGCAGGAACCATTTCCTCCATGAAGACCGCAAGCTCGCATAGAACTAGTGAAGGTGACCTCGCCAAGGCGCTTGAGCGCAATGAAGAACACCAAGATGAGACAACGCCGGAAAAGAAGGCCGTTGAGAAGCTAAAGCTCACTGTTGACGACCTTCAGCAGTATGGTAAGCTGCGCCTATCAGGTGGAGATGCGGAGCGATATCGCTGGTTGAGTTGGTCCTCCCCGACCTGCAGCTTTATATCCGTATTTTTACCTTCGTTTTACATGTGCTAATCTTTGATAGAATCTGGTCTACTCGTTTTCAAGCTCATAGATGGCGAGTTCTCGACCACTGGCGCGTATGTTGATGTCCTTATGGATGACATGGCATATGCTAGCTACTCGACTGCGAAGATCAAGAACAGGAACATGACATTCAACGAAGGTACGGTTGTTGATGTGCTACTTGAGTGCATAGCTGACTTCATGCAGTGGGCGATGTTATGATCCGCGAGCTTGATTTCTCAAAAATCACTCTGCGACTTATTGAGCACATCAACAAAGATGGCGATGGCGACGAAGATCATGTTATTGCTAAGCTTACAGGCAACACTGTCGACACGCTTCGAAGGTGCTTGTACACCCCGACTCAATTGATTCTGAAGGACAAACATGGTCACGACAACAAGATCACCGTCAGCCTCAAGTATCTTCCCGTCAAGATGCGGCTGGATCCCAGCGAATCCTTCAACAACCAGGGCACACTCCGCGTTGACATTCTCGATGCTGCAGACCTCCCAGCAGCTGACCGCAACGGCTTCTCGGACCCGTATTGCAAATTCATGCTTAACGATAAGGAGGTATACAAGACGAAGACGCAGAAGAAGACGCTTCACCCGGCTTGGAATGAGTACTTTGAAGTTCCAGTGCGTAGCCGAACAGCTGCCGACTTTGTTGTCAACGTATACGACTGGGACTTTGGTGACAAGGCCGACTTCTTGGGCAAATCCTCGATCAACCTGGAAATATTGGAACCTTTCACGCCTCAAGAGGTTACATTGGGCCTAGATGGAAAGTCGGGTGTCATTCGTCTCCGCATGCTTTTCAAGCCCAACTATGTTGTACGATCAAGGCAAGGCTCGAGCACATTCTCCGGCACATTCGCTCTGCCTGGAAAAGTCGTTGGTGCACCTGTCAAGGGTGTCGGCAAAGGTGCTGCTTTTGTGGGTGGC
>Ga0265780_10002710_pt1 | contig 23795 bp, 26 predicted proteins | sample P1T30metagenome_FD_192432 | JGI IMG/M metagenome (GOLD analysis project Ga0265780, IMG submission 192432) | Plant litter microbial communities from East Loma Ridge, Irvine, California - P1 T30 | ecosystem: Environmental > Terrestrial > Plant litter > Unclassified | place: USA: California... | reverse complement strand
GCTTTGCGAGGTACAGAGACCGGGACTGCGTGGTGAGGAGGCGGGCCGGGGTAGATGCGGGCATGTCGTGTTTACCGTCTGGAGTTGTCCAGGGCAACGAGGAAGGAGCCGCCGGCCTATGACGATGCACACCACCTCAACCCTCGGCCTATGACGATCCACACCACCTCAACCCTCGGCCTATGACGATCCACACCACCTCAACCCTCGACCTATGACGATGCACACCACCTCAACCCTCGACCCACATGTGCAGTCTCAACCCCAAATTGCCCGACCCTGAGCATCAGCAGTTGTGATTTCGTGAAGCTGATTTCATTCCTTCCCCGCCTTCGAGTCTCTTTTACGGATTTCAGCGCCAGTGCTCGCATCTTCTTGGTAGCTTCTAGATGACATACATAGATAAGAATGCCCACATGTATAAAAAATGAAATGCTATCATACGCTCGCCCGACTCTTCTCTACAACTTGCCAAAATTCCTCGTCATCATAACTACGACACCCGCGACAATCTTGATTGCCATCTTCATCACAAATACCACGCTCTTGAACGCAAATGTCAACACATTCACAATCGTCCGCGTTACCAGCGGTAATTTATCCTTGTCTTCCTGCTTCCTCCGCGCCTTTTGCTCCGCCTTGGTCTCCTTCGCCTTGGTCGTCTTGTCCTGCCCATACCACTCGCCCAGCTCAATGTCCTTGTCGAACTCCGTGCTCGACGCCAACTTTTTCAAACCGGCGGGGGCTTTGGTTTTGCCGCCGAACCCCTGGAAGCCCTCGAGGAAGGATTCCTTGAAGGCCTTGCTGGTGTCTTCTTTTTGGTGGGTGAGCAGGAAGCTGGGAGGTGGTGGCTCGAAGCTTTCTTGGCTGCCTTTGCGGTTCTTGCGGCCACGAGTCGCTTCTGCAATGGCGACGGCGAGGATAGTCGAGCTGATGACGTCGACGAGGAAGGGGTTACCGAAACGTGATAGAGCGCCGAGGTTGAGAGTCAAAGCATCGTTGGTGAAGTCTAGACGGCCAAGGACCGCGTCGTCGGCAGTCGCATCCGTGGTGGTGGGGAGTTGCCCGATTGACATCACAGACGGAGTCAGAGAGACTGGCCTGTTCATGCCGTCAAATCGTGGCGGTGGTGGGAGAGGCGAGAATGCATTCGTTCGCGGGGTTGTAGGTGAGAGTACGAAGGGATTGAGGATCGCTATTGAGGCAGGCTTGCGTGCTGACTGCGGCGCCATGGGCGCATTGTGGCCATAGATTGCTGTTACCGGGCGTGTAGAAGGAGTGTTGATGACAGAGCAATCTCCCTCTACTTTGATCGGGAAATTGCCCAGTGTAGGATGATGTAGCTGATAAGAGCCTTCAGAGGGGATGTGTTGTGCCCACGGGTTGGCTTGCTGCTGAGGGTCGTCCCTTGTCCATGTCAGCGCACAGCATTCGCGCTGAGCGGCACCAGCCAAGACATCTTCAGCTAGGCGTTGTGCTGCAGGCGATTGTGCACCAGGATCGGCCAGAGCGATACGCGAAGCTGCAGGGGAATTTGCTGCGGCGTCCAGCGCTTGGAGTGCCGCAAGCTTTGGGTAGATGCTGGTAATGAGAGTGGTCGCCTCTTGTTGTTGGGGATTAAACGCCCCAGTATCCAGCGAAGGGGGTGCCATTAGATCCATATGTGATATAGGAAGTACTCGTGGCTGGGTCGGATGATGTCTTTGGATCAACACCTCGTTCATGATGCTTGGAATATCATTGCCTTCCGCGAGATTAGCCTGCGCCAGGCTGTAGAATGGCAGAGAAGGAGTTGTGCCGAATGTGATGGTGGGATTTGCGGCCGTCGCTCGGTGCATCCGCAAAGTGTACAATTGTACGGCAGGCTCTTCTTGCCCATTAGTGGCTAGCCAGAGGTTGTTTAGCAGATGTGATGGTGTGAAGAAGGGCTTTGGTGCTGGAGGAGGAGCGGTCGAACTACTTGCTCGGACGTTGCTGTGAGGCACGTAGGAATCGGTCGAATATGCTGATCTGCTGATCTGTGTCCGTGCAACGTGAGTTGGTGAGGACATGGGAGGCTTGTAGGTTTGGTTTCCGAGAGGCAAAGTCGGATCGTAGACTGGAAACATCGATCGCATCGATACTTCCTGCTGTGGTGACATGCTTCGCACCCTTGTTGCCGTACTGTTCGCTCGAACAAGTGTTTCGCAGGTCGAGAATGCAGGTGATGCTGCTCGATTGACCTCAGGGCTTCCATAGCGTTGATCACTCCTCACCGACACACATGGCGAAGGTGCTCGTGGATCCCGTGGCCTGTAGTCGTCCTCCTGCATCGTGAGATTCGATGACGGGATTTGTTGTTGTGGTGAGCCGAATGTTGACATGTTTCCTTGCGGAGGTGTTCTCATTGCATGTGAATTGGCGACATGCGCTCTAGGAGGAGTAGCCACTGTTGGCAATGGCGCTATTGTGCTTATGGGGGAAACTGGCACGGAGTTGACCTGGATGACAAGCTCGTGGAAGTCTGTCGCGCTATCCATCCTTACAGTGGTCGGCTCTGGTGTTGGCTGTTTGACAGCAGGAGAGGGTCTTCTACCCGGACTCGTCTGCCTTGGAGCCCGAGGCGGAGGAGGGAACAGTTGAAAGCCTGATCCAGTCATGTTGAATTTCGATTATGTACTTTTGGCGAATGGGGGCCGGAGGGCTGAAGCGCAAAATATGGCTATACGACGATTACCAGTAGAAGTATGCTCAGACTATCAAAACAGTAGCACAAGAAGCACGACCACGGTACGCAATGCCTAAGGACTCGGATGACCTGGGGATAAGGATTATAAAATGAGCGCGCTTCGACTTCTACCGTGGTGCTAGAGAAGCCTTGGCTCTACGCTCTCGACAATAGCGGTTCAGATGTGCTTCCCTTGCAGCGTCACCGCTTTCGGACATGGTGGTGGTCAGAAAGATCCAATCAAGAAGTATGTAATCCTCGGCGCTTCGGTCAAGTGATGAGCGGCGGTTATAAATATGATGGTTGGCTACTCTGCAGTAAGCGCCAACGCTGAAGTCCCGCTGCACACTCTACCGGGGTCTCAAACATGGTCGCATGCCGTGCTGATTGGCCGGCTGTAGTGTGCATGGCTGCGCGCACAGAGCACCACATGTATGTGACGACTCAACAGCGGGCCGACGCGATCATCTCAGAAGTCTATTTCGAGAGCGAAATGTTTGCCAGCGTGCGTCCTGATCGCTGGACGTGGAGAAGCATGTATGCAGGGTCTGCTCCGATGTTTTCAGCGCCCAGACATGCGCGTTTGAAAAGAGTGACGGGCACTTGGATTTGCCGCGCACTTCATTTCGGAGGCCATATTCCAGGCCGGACAGAAGCAGGAGGATGCTTGGGAGAAAAGAAGGCGTCGGAGTGCGCGCTCAATCGACGGCACAAGGGTTGACAAGCCACGAGAGGTGCGGCGGTTAGGAGACACCTCGGAGGCTGGAAAATCGTTGTAGCCGCTGCTCTATTCTTCTTACGGGCTAGTTGGTGGAGTGGCGAGGCTTGCATCTCCACGTGTAGAAGATGCAGTAGGTTCACGAAAACATTTTGGGTCTTTCTCGTAGCGTCTGTTCGGTGCGGAAGCTGATCCGTGTCTTTCGACGGTATGATCTGAAGGTTGCTGTCTGTTCGGAATAGATGCAATGCCTAAGCTGACAAAGGGGCGATGGATTACAGGTCATACTACTCGAAGAAGCCTTTTCTCTCATCAGTTTTATAGTCGAAAATAGACAGGACGGCATGCTGTTTAGATGAAGTAATCAAGCAATGAAAATCGATTGTCTGCCGTGAGCATGCAGTCGAGGGGCAGAGCAAAGCCCCCAGGCCTGCCCCTGGGGTGTAGCGCGCTAGCATGCTTATCGATAACCTTAATTCTCCAGGTCGAAATTTTGGCCATGTTCGTCATCGCTCCTTGCGTAGCACAACAGCACAACCAACATCACCATGCCGACGGAATTAGAAGAGGTAAAGTCTTTAATACATGTACATCTTGCTGTATAACTAATCACGCCTCCAGCTCGTGGAGTTCCTCCACCATGGAAATACCCAGATTCGGCAAACTGGTAAGAACAGCCCCTCCCCCACCATGCGACAATACCAACTATGTAAACAGCGGCGGAACACCTGGTCGGCTACTCGGACTCAAACCTCGCTCTCTTCAAGCGCAACCAGCTAGAGCCTGTCAGAGATCTCAAGCTTCTTGTGAAAGACTATGCGCCAATCGCAAAGAATGCGCTCACGATCCTAATCAATATTTCTTCTGATGCCGAGGTCCTCAAGTCACTTGCGGAAGACGACAAATTACTCGAGACTCTCTTATCACGGATAACAGTATGTCAGTTCACCAAATGCGTGATGTTCAAGAAGGAGATGTTGACAGTGAGGTAGCACCCAAAGGAGAAAGGCGCAAATGAAATCGCAATGCTTCTCGCCAACATGGCGAAGCACGACTCCTTACAACGGGTCCTCGAGCTAAAACGAGACGTTCCTAAGGAGCTCTCCTCATCCAAATGGGCCATGGATCAGCTCATGGACTGCTTCGTTAAAGGCGCTGCCGGCGCGTACAACAAGGACGCTGACTACGATTACCTGTCATACTTCTTCGCCGACCTGGCCAAGTTCCCCAAGGGTCGCGAATACTTGACCACACCTCAAGAACACGACAGCAACATCATACCCATAACTAAGATACAGGTCTTCACAGATCACGCCTCGCACATTCGCCGTCTCGGAGTAGCATCAGCGATCAAGAATGTCTCCTTCCTCGTTCCGGCGCATCCAGTCCTTCTATCGAATCTGAACCCAGACCCTACGCTGCCACCTCCCTCTATCGGCGCAAATCTCCTTCCATACATACTTCTCCCACTTATGGGGCCGGAAGAGTACGCGGATGAAGACACCGAGGGCATGTTGGACGAGCTACAGCTGCTGGAGCCAGACAAGGAGCGAGAGAGTGATCCAGAGATCATGAAAGCACACATCGAGACGCTCTTACTACTGAGCACAACAAAAGAGTCAAGAGAAGTGCTAAGACGGGTCAAAGTGTACCCGATCATCAGGGAGTGCCATTTGCACGTCGAAAACGACGACGTAAGAGAAGCCTGCGACCGTGTTGTACAAATTATACAACGAAAAGAAGAGGGAGAGGAGGAGGATATCCCTACCGGTATTGGTGGTGACAGTGGAAGAATGGTAGAGTTGAACGGCGATGAAGAAGACGAGGATGAGAAGATAGTTGATATTGTCTAAGACGGAACCTGGAGAAAACACAATCAACGCCAGCCATGCATACATGCAATGTTGAAGGTCCATCTATCTGCCCCGCAGCCATTTCCCATCATATCTTCAAGGGCGTTATCACGTCCTCCCTGCTCTTCGAGCTCTTGTCACTCTGCTCTTCGCTCAGAGGACTTTCGTTTCCCTCTTCCGCAGCCAACTCTCCCAGCACCTTCTTTTCTGCACCCATCTCTTCATCTCTAACCTTTCCTTTGTGGAAATGCGTCTGCTCACTCGTCTTGCCATCTGCACTATTAGGGTCCTTCTTTTTCATACTCCACCCACCTCTCCATCCGACCCAATGTTCTTCCCACGGTCCTCTAGCCACAATAACCACTATCGCCGCTCCAATAAACCCCACACTCGCACTGCCCGATCCGATCCATCCCGCCGCTGCATAAATGTGATTCCCTGCCGCCGTACCAATAAGTTGTCCACAAAATGTCGCCACCATGAAGGCAGTATTAACACCATTCCGCCTCTTCGGTTCCACACTATATATGCTACTCCGATTCGCAATCTGCGCTGTCTGGTTCCCAAAGTCCAGCAAAAGTGCTTGCATCACCGGCCCTGCGACGCTAAAAGGCCCAATGTACGTACCCAAGCATACGCCAATAAGACTACAACTCAGTCCGAAGAGCACAGAGAAATGCGGCACAAATTTGTCTGTAACGAGTCGAGCATACACAGGCGACCCCAACATACCCGCAATTCCAATCAAGCCAAACAACCCAATCGTCAGCGAACTGTAATGATACGGCTCCCCAGCAAGCAAGAAAGTCAGCGTCGTCCTGTTAGAGTACGAAGTCAATGTATGTCTCACATGCAGTTTGTATATGAAGTGACGTACCAGAAACTCGTAAACGGCGCTGAACAAAGCAGGCCTGCTAGACATGCCTGCACCAACACGGGATGCTTGAACAGCATCTTGACGATATCGAACAAGATACGGAAGTAGTTCATCCCCGGGTTCGTCGCGGGATAATCCGGCATGAAGCACCACAGCAGGACAAAGATGAGATACTGCAGTCCCAGCGCCATCCAGTACACAGCGCGCCAGGTGACAAAGTTAGTCATTGTCCCTGACAGCACGCGCGCGATGAGCACGCCGAGCATCAGGCCACTGACAACGATGCTGAGGGCTGCAGCGCGGCGGTGCGGAGGCGCGAGGTCGCCGACGAGAGGGAGCATGAGTTGCGGTGTTACGGTTGTTATGGCGGTTAGGAAGGAGAGAGCGGTGAAGACGTTTAGGTTGGTGGTTAGGCAGAGACCGAGCCTAGATGGATTAATCCTGCAAAGATGGAGGGGGAAGGGGGAGATGGTTACCATAACGTCGCAGTGCAGAAAACTAGTCCACACACGAATGGCCTGCGTGGTAAGAGGTCTCCCAAGGGACAGAGGAAGAGCAGGCCAGCTGCGTAGCCGGCTTGCATGACGGTTGGGATTTGCGCGACTTGTTCATACCGCACGCCGAAGTCTGCGGCTAGGATGTTGAGGATTGGATGGTTGTAGTAGAGATTAGCGACCGTGACTATAGTATCTTTCATCAGCACGACATCGGACCTGGTGTAGAACAAAGTTTCAATGTGTATACTTACACCCAGCAGCAAATGCAAACAACACATTAATGCTCATGCTAAACTGCGGTGGTTTCTTTGGATCCCAGCGACAATTCGGCGGTGTCCATGCCAGCACATTGTAGATTTTGCGCCATATTGATATGTCTGTTCGACTCTTGCTAATTGCTTCATCGTGTGCTGAACTCGGATTCGTCGTCCGGTCCCCGACATTTGGTTCCGCCGGCGGGATCGCTGACATCGTCCTGGATTGTCCCTGTATCTCGCGTCTATTAATCTAGCAAGCTACTAAACAATAGAAGACGTATGAAGTTACACCGACATGTATAAAAGATGTTGCACGACACACACACAAAAGCACCATGCATCCCACCGTCATTGATTGCACTTTTCCGAGTCGCGCTTCGGCAAAAGGACCTGAGGAGCCGATCAACGGTCGCGCTACTATTTCCGATTAACGCCGCCAATCACGATAGTTGGGGTGGAGCACGGGAGATGGATGAGGAAGGTGCAGGAGTAGTCATGCTGATTGAGGAATGATTGCAGATGATTTTTGACAGTGTATTATCCTCCGTGTTGCTACTCTACGAAGTATTGGGACGCTGCCCTGGATGCATGTACGCGTAATAGTAGCTGACTGTTTCTCACCCGTCGAGTATGCTGGAGCTGTTCCAATCCTACGACCTCGGTCTATTTGCGCCAATAGACACCATGACCTGAGAATGGAAAGTATCCTAAGAAAAAGTGACGCTGAATCAATTTGTCCTATCGTAAACGTCCAGATGTCTATGCCGCCGCAGGTTTGGGCTTAGCGGCGTTCATAAAGGCGTTGATGCTCTCCTCAGACGGCATCTGGGGTAGAGGCGTCAGCCAGCTATTAGCCTTGTCGAAGCTGCTGACGGCTTTGACGAGGCGAATGAAAAGAGCAGAGTTGGTCTTGTCAACACGACCCTTGAACTTGGCGATCAGATTCTGGATATTCATGCCAGTGGGCGGAAGGGATTCGTAGAGCTCCTTTGCAGTAGGCATGCCAGGCTTGGGCGAGGACGCGCTGGGGCTACCAGCGCGACTGCCGCTCATCGGGGGAGATGCTGCTGGGCTTCCTGCGCGGCTTGCACCTGGGCTGCCACTTGGTGTAGCACCAATGACAAGTTTCTACTTCTTTGACTTTTTCTTGAGCTTGCCGGCATCGGTCATCTCGCTGTCGCTACCAGATGCAGCACCTCTGTGACTTGCGAGCGCTGACTTTCGTGATCCATCGGGCAGTCTTTCGCGATTCTTCTTGTGCTTCTTCCGAGTCGACTCATTGCCGCTTGCTTCAGACAGATTGGGCGAGCCGGGCCGCTTTTTGCTCTTAACATCAGCCGACTTGTGGTTGCCAGACGGCGTATTGTTGCCCTTGCTCGATGCACCTGAGGGGAGATTGCTCCCATCAGGTGCCTTTCCATCCGCCTCGAGTGCCTTCTTCTCCTGTTCTTCCTTGGCCCGCAATCGCTCGGTCTCAGAATCGGTATCTGACTCACTGGAAGTCACATAGGGATTTTCTTCATCGCTCTCGAGAATATCGTAGCGCTTCTCTCTTTTGGCTATCCGCTTCCTGTTCTCCTTCTGGGCCAGCTTGTTTTCCTCTAAAAACTTCTTTTCCAGCTCCTCTTCTAGTGCAAGCTGTGCTTCGTCCGGTCTGTCCCACAAAGAAGCAGCGAGGCGGTCCCTCTTCAACTTTTCTTCGGCTTCTTTGACCTCCTCGGCTTCTCCCTCGAACAAGCCGTTAAGGCCCTCTTCGTCATCGGCAAAGTCTTCGTCAAGGTTGAAATCAATGTCATCGGCGTCCGCCTCGCGCTTGATGGCTGGGCCACCTCCATCAAAATCAATCGGGCGACGGATTCTGCCTTCGTCGTCGGCGCCACCACCTAATCTGGTCGCCATGCCCCTGCCCATCTTTGACATGGCCTCATCTCTCTGCTTCCTTGCGGCGTGAGCCTCAAGTCTTCCAAGAAAGCCGCCCACGTTCTCGATCTTGAATGCAATCTTGTCCACATCGTCTCCGGTAGGCTTGAGCTTACTTTTGACGTTGAAACGGTACCAGCGCTCCATAGGAGCCAGGTAGACGGCATTGTGCCCACTGGTGGGGTCCATGGAGAGCATCACGTGAGCCTCTGACAGCTCCGACTCGTATGTGCCGACCCACGTCTGTTTGTTCTCGAAGTCTTCCAAATGCCAGGGCAGCGTCTCTTCGTATCGCAGTAGCTGGCGCTTCTTGGCCTCCGGGGTGTCATCGGCGCGGTATTTTTGCTCGATGTTCTTCTTGAAAGCTTGCGTCTTGGTCTTGCCCGTTGGCGCAATCTTTGCCTGGTTCTCTTCGCGGACCTTGCGGCGGTCTTCCTTCTGCAGCTCGATGCGCTCGCGCTCTTTGATTTCCTCCATGTCCTCCTTTGTCTCTTCTTCCTCGAAGTGCGAGCCTGCACCACTAGGCGGGGCGCGCGGATCTCGGCGGTGAAGGCGAATCGGGGGCGTGAACTGCTGCTCGTCCTGCACGTCGACTGGGCCCTTGTGTTGCAGGCGCATAACGTGGTGCCGCAGCTCCTTCAGATCGCGACGCGTGACTACCAGGGGAAAGACGCCGGCACCCTGTCTGATGTACTCTTGCCGGAGCGCGTCTGCCTCTTGCCTGCTGTCCGGGGGGACTGTAGATTCGACCGGGGCCTTCATCTCGTTCATCTTGGTCAGTGACACCATGGGGCGCGTGATGCTCTTGAGCGGCTTTCGCGGCGCTCGCAGCGCTCCACCCGCTTTCTTCGGGGGCGGTCGAGGGCGCTGAGCAGAGTGCTGTCCATTTGCGACTGGGGGCGCGGCGGGCGCAGAGGCCCCCGGCGGGTGTCCGTTCATAGCGAGCGTGGGTTCGTGGGGGTGGTAATATTAGAAGGATAGTGTGGGTGTCGTGAGCACGAAAGAGGAAGATGAAGAGGAGGAGACGGAGCCCACGATGGGCTTTGTTCGACAATGAGAGCGCGCAGTCGGTTCCACAGTTGCGAGCGTCACAGCTCCACACTAGCGCCTTAGCATGCCAAGCAACTTCCCGAATCTATATCCCAAAAGGTGACCCCATCACTTGACAACGGAACGACGCGCACAACTTCGAGCACGGAATCCAGTCGCGCGGAGTCCAATCGCACCTGTTTCCGCCCACCCAAGTCTGCGCTCCGGCTGGTGTGTCCAAAGGAACCTTGGATCGACCGACTGGCAACTGCACCACTTCCAGCAGGCAACAACACTTTTCCGAGATAACCTTGGAAAGCAACAGATTGGTTTGCTGCCGGCAACACTTGCTGAGGATTTGCGCCAGGCAAACCGTTGCTTTGCTTATTGATTCGTTGTTACTGCGACTACTGCAGCAAACGACCAAGGCAACCACAAATATCAATCATCTGCATCATGGAGCAGAAACATGAGCCATCGACCGGTGGTCTTGAGAATCAACTGCGTGGCATGATCCTTGGTAACGTCAAGATTGGTGATGGTCAAGCTAACAACAACACCCAATCAACCCGCGGACGTGGACGGGGACGTGGTTATGGCTATGGACGTGGCGGTCACCAGGACCGCCCTGTTCAAGGCCAAGGCCAACGTCAACAAGTCCCCCCGCCCTCGCCTAGATTCCATGGGCGTGGCGGACCAGCAGAGTTTCGAGGTCGAGGCTATCGCCAAAATGGGTATCAAAATGCACCTCCTAACAGACAAAACCCAGGTGTACTCCAAGGAGGGCCTACACCCAACGGAGGCGGACAAGCTCCTAATGTTCGAGGTCGAGGCCGCGGCGGTACTGGACAACTTTATCAGCCTAGACCACAGGACGCATACCAGTCTCGACCCCATGTCAATCAACCTAGGGAGAACCCAATGGTGCAGATAGAGTACTTGGACAGGCTGGCTGCCGAAGAGATCCCACGTGTCGAAATGAGCTTGGCCGAATTTGAAGAGAAGGAATCGTTCAGATCGCGACTCGAAAGTGTTTTCCAGCAAGCATTCAAAGAGGGTTACCCTTCCACCGGAGACATCGACACCATTTCGCTGGTTGGCTTTGGCAGTCTAGCTTCCGGCTTTGGATTGCCTGGCTCCGACATGGATCTTGCTGTTGTACTAGGATGGAAAGAGCAGTCTCACGCAGATCAGATTGGAATTGATCGCGACATCCCGCGCTTACTCGAGCAGGCAGTTCTAGACGTAAAGATGGGCGGCCGTCTGCTTACCCGTACACGAGTACCCATCTTGAAGGTATGCCAGTCTCCAACGGAAGAGCTGTATACTGCTCTGTGCGAGGAGCGCAAAAAGTGGGATGAAATGCCTGGAGCAGAACAGTACCCTACAGATGCTCCATTGGAGCCCTCACCGCAATCCAAGACACCTCTGGATATTGGAGAGCAGCCATACGACGCCCCTCCCCAAGCCGGCAGTCCTGGAATTGAAGGCGACTTTCCCGAGCTTGGCGCTGGTCCCAAAAAGAAGAAGAGAGCAGCATCTAAGCCGCGTGCTACCGCGCAAACCACCAAGACTGATGCTCCCCCAACCCCGACAGAAACTACACCCATCGAGCCTACCAAAGACAGTCCTTCTAACCAGAAACAGCAGCAACAAAAGCCTCGTACCGAGAAAGCGTGGACGCGTGAAAAGGTCCTTGGCCCTCTCGACTTTCCAAAAGAAGGCGTAGGCATCCAGTGTGATATCAACTTCGAGAATCCACTTGGCATACACAACACCCATATGCTGCGCTGCTACTCGTTGACTGATCCGCGCGTCCGCCTAATAGTCCTTTTCGTCAAATCATGGGCTAAACGCCGTAAGATCAACAGCTCCTACTCTGGCACTCTGTCATCCTATGGGTGGGTTTTGATGGTCCTACACTACCTGGTCAACGTTGCTCATCCTCCTGTCTGTCCAAATCTGCAGCACGCGATACCGCAGCCCAAAGACACTAGCGAGATCGAGAGCTTCTTGAAAGGTTCTACAATCGCCGGGTACACAGTTCGATTTTGGCGCAACGAGCAGGAAATCACGCAAGCTGCACAGTCAGGCCGGCTCTCACAGAACAGGCAGTCGGTTGGTGATCTACTTCGTGGCTTCTTTCAATACTACGCCTCCCTCCCGCAGTACAACCTTCATGGTCCACGTGCACCGCAATTCTACTGGACAAATGAGGTGCTGTCGCTACGCACACTTGGCGGCATCCGGACAAAGCAGGACAAGGGCTGGGTTAGTGCAAAGACTACCATCACAGCGGAGAAGAAGGTCACGAATCGGTACCTGTTCGCTATCGAAGATCCCTTCGAGCTCGACCACAATGTCGCAAGGACCGTCACACATCGCGGCATTGTAGCCATCCGAGACGAATTCCGTCGGGCTTGGAGAATATTGTCAGCTGTCGGTAGGGGCATGCAACCCTTGGAGGGCGGCATCTTTGACGAGGTCATTGAGGCTGCGCCACCGCCAAAAGAGGAGGTTAAAAAGGAGGGCATGGAGGATCTTGGTGTTCAGGATGAGGAGAATGGCGCTGATGAGTTTGCCCAAAAGGCGGAAGAGCCCATTGTGAGCATTTAGCTCTAGGCATGGTTACCCTATCTGTACACTTCTCGGTTTCGCTTCTGCGTTTGTATTGCATGATATGGGCATGGGTTACGACGGCTTGGTTATGATTGCGAGCAAGAGGTATCTGGACGTTATCACGATGATGATGATCAGCATGAATGTTACGAGGATGGACAGAGTATACTTGATAGCTGCTTCACAGCTAGTGGAACTGGTCAACAGACGAGATGATATGGCATAGCTTGCCAAAGCTGTGTTCTGGTTGTCTACGGTAGAACGTCTTGCAGTAACACGCTTCGTACTCTAACCCCGGCTTAGTGTGTAACAAGAACTCTTACTTCCACGCCCTCTACCTGCAACTCTGTGTTTTCGCAAGTCTCTGGTCAATTGGGATGTTTCTTTCAAGATATTTGCATTGAGTACAATTCGCTGCGTAACTACCGCGTTCCTTTGCTTTATTTGCTACATGTACTATCACACAATGGGTGAATGTCTCAGTCGCCCGACGACAAACTTGGTGGCGCTCTATTGGTCTCTATTTGTTTGGCACTTTTGATGGCGTTAAAGATTAACGCATGACCTGTACATGCATATTGAGATCAAGTCGAGCGAAAATGGCATTCGACTGTGCAGCTTGGGCACGCTGACGGAAGAGAACAAGGAGAAACGTGTGAAATGTAGTGCGTAAATTGACACCTGAAAACTTGAAAGAGACTTCCGTGTAGCTCCTTCGAGTCACCGATCTATAGACTGCTGTCGTTGAAAGGCTATCAAGCTATGTCCACAGTCTAGGCAAGGCTGGCGAGTAGAGCGTACTAACGATCAGGTGCTGCGATCATTCGACCGCGTCATCCCCGAACGTCGTCCACGACTCCGCCGCAAACGTGCGCAAGCCGCACAGAATGCGACAAAGGGGTGCATCGGCATGTGCAGCGGGACGTGGGCCGACGGTGACATGACCATCACGGCCATGATGGAAAATCCATCTCAAGACTCGTCAAACGATGCGGCAAGATGGGTGCCGCAGCGCCGGTATCTCCCCACGAACGGCAGGCGGTGAGAGCGCCCTTGCAGGTGAAGTACAGAGATGTGAATGATTGGTTGAAATGTAAGCTGCATCGGGGAAGGCGCGGGGCTTGGCAGGGCCTAGGAGCCCGGAACGTCCTGTCCCTGAGCACAGCAAAGTGGTGCGGTCGTGGATCTGCACCCAACAGCTCCATTGTAATTTGCCTCCTTTGCGCCTTCTTGTACCCTCTGAGCTGCGCACTTTGACACCTACAACCACCTTCAACTACACAAGTCGTTCCTCCATCCACCCTACTACATTGGTACACTTTCATTCTGCTGTTGTTTTTCTCATCGCGACACCCAAAATGTAAGACCCCGATCATCCCCGATAGTCAAGTGTTTCGTACTGACAGCCCGCTCAGGAACGCAACTTCGGTCCTGACGCCCATGGCGCAGGACACTTACTGGGGCTCCTTTGAGGAGATCTCCAAGTACAATGTCCAGCTCAACTTCCTCGAGCAGATGTGGCTCGCATGGTACGCGTGGATCGGCAACGATGTCCTGGCGACGGGCATCATGTCATTCGTTTGGCACGAATCCCTCTACTTCGGGCGATCACTCCCCTGGATCATCGTCGACCAGATCCCGTACTTCAGGAAGTATAAGATCCAAGAGGTTTGTACTCTCCTACTCCTTGTTGAATGCAGAGGCTGACACGAAACAGCACAAAATCCCTACCGCCTGGGAACAAACACAATGCGCCCTCCTCGTCCTCCTCTCCCACTTCACAGTCGAGCTCCCCCAGATCTGGCTTTTCCACCCCATGTGCCAGTTCTTCGGCCTTCAGACCTCCGTACCGTTCCCTAGCCTCTTCAAAATGGCCTACCAGATTGCCATCTTCTTCGTCATGGAGGACACTTGGCACTACTGGGCGCACCGCGCCATGCACGCCATTCCATTCCTCTACAAAAACATCCACAAGATTCACCACCAGTACTCGGCACCTTTCGGTCTTGCTGCTGAATATGCCTCCCCCATCGAGGTCATGGTTCTCGGTTTCGGAAGTGTTGGTTGCCCCATTCTCTGGTGTGCCATCACCAAGGACCTCCACATCATGACAATGTACATCTGGATTGCGCTCCGTCTCTTCCAAGCCATCGATGCCCACAGCGGTTACGAGTTCCCCTGGTCTCTGCACCACTTCCTTCCCTTCTGGGCCGGCGCCGAGCACCACGACGTCCACCACGAGAAATTCATTGGTAACTATGCCAGCAGCTTCAGGTGGTGGGACTTTGTCCTCGACACTGAGGCTGGTGCCGAGGCCTCCAAGAAGAGGAGGGAAAAGAAGCTCGCCAAGGCCAGGAAGGCCCAGTAAATGGCGGGCGAGGGAGTCCTGCACGAAGAAAGCCTCAAGCGCCCAGTCGCGGAAAGACGATGCTTATCAGATGGTTTGAGTCATCTAAGAGCGACCTGCCTAGAGCAATCGAGGTTTGAGTTGACCTGGAAGTGGCGTTTGATTAGACGGTTGCGGTAGACATGCCCTTTGAGGTATCCCCAAAGCCTATGAACCCTCGATAATGGGTGGAAGATGATTGTAAATACGACGGGGTTCACATAGACACTTATACTTAATACTCATCACGATCGTTAAAGTTGATATATGGTACTTTTCAGTGACTTGGTAGGTATTACTGCAATGAACCAGTGAATGCGATGTTCGCAATTTATGAGTGGTTCCTAGTCTAATAACAGACTGAAGATCGTATTGAGTCTGCTTGCTGGTCGGACTTGTAGGTGAGAGTCGCGCTATCCCTAAGTCTTGGCGCGGTGAAGGTCAATCGATTTTCCGGCGCGTCGGCATCTCGAGCTCTCCTGCAACTTTCTTTGACCACGCTTGAACAAGCCAAAACGGCACCCACGCAGCTTCAGTAACCCCATAAAGCACATCATGAGCTCCGGGCGAAACGTAGTCCACCAGGATTACATTGCGAGGATCCGATATTTGAACACGCTTCCTCCGCCGCCATGCCCGCCCAAGCTGCTCGACATTCCAAACACGGGTCTTTCAAGCGGACAATACACTTCGGCCGGCTATGCGTCGAGGCTGGCGCGCGAGCAGCCGCTGAACATCGAGGCGGACGCTGAGCTGGGAATGCCAATCGACTTGGTTGGTATCCCCAAGGTCTTTGATGGAGATGAATCAGGTATGCAGGGCTATTGTTCGCGCATCGATCGCAGCCACTGACGCGTTCTACAGCTATTCAGGCGATGCCTCACCCGCCGCCGCTGAGTGCCGCCGACAAAGCGCTCATGCGAGCACCGAATATGCTCGCCAAGGGCAGCAACGTCACAGCAACAGGGACCTCTTTCCTGCGAAGAACAGAGTACAGCACATCGCATACGACGGGTGGCATGAAGTTCGAGTCTAGTAGCTCGTCCAACACAATGCGCATTCGCAAGAAGCGGAGAGGCGGCGATACCTCAGTTGACGACCCCATCAACATCGCGCGACACGTTGTCAAGGGCTTCAACATCGCCTACCCAGCAGACGCCTACAATGGACAAGATAGCGCCGAGAACTTGCGCGGAGCGGATACCACACCAGAGGAGCGCGCGGCCTGGAAAGCTCCCAAGAACCCAAAGAATCCCAGCCTCAAGCTCCTGGACTCATACCCATTACTGCCAGACTGGGACGCCACGCCCGACACCGGCGCATACATGGTCTTCAAGTACATGGCACCGCCCATCAACAACCCGCTCGATCCATCATACGACCCACGTCTCGACGTCGCTCTGCTGCGTCCCGCTGGACAGACAATCAAGGACCAAGAAACCTACCTGGCCGAGCGCGAAGCCCACAAATCCGACCCAACCGCATCGATGCCTATCCCGCGCTACCAATTTGAATTCTTCTTACCCCCCTCGAAATCAAAGATCGCCGGCATAAAACGCAACTTTACCACCAACGACCCCACCAACGAAGCCTTTGTCGACTTTGACACCGCCGAACCCGACGAAGACGGCAATATCCGCAAGAGCTTCAAATTCGAGAACATACGCACATACGAGACGAGCCAGCAGGTCGGCGACACGGTTGATCACTACGGTGACGTGGTTGCGCTGGCCCTACATGACCCTGAGAAACATCGGGATACGCAGTTCCGCATGAGCAAGATGCAGAAGGCGGCGTACTTTTACCCCATCATTCAGAAGACGAGTATCAGGCCGCGACGGCCCGGACGCGTGGATATGGTGGAGGAGGGCCAGCGTGTGGATGTCATCGAGGCGGCAGGCAAGGAGCCGGATGGCGAGGCAGACAGGAGGGATGCGTTTAGGAAGCGCGCAGAGGGAGTCGAGGTGTAGTCTTACTTTTCTTGAGAAGGGGGGAAACCAGAGGATCCTTGTGGGTAAGGTATTCAAGGAAGCATTCAGCGAGGCGTTTTTCGGAAGCGGGAGATGTACAACACCAGATATGCAATATTCTTGGCCATCTTAAATGATCTGCTTTCACCATGATGATACGCTCAGAACAGGTGCATTCGGATAGCAGTGAAGATGACAAAGTCTCGTGTCGGGCGTATCGGCACTGACTTCATGCTGTGCAACATTCATCTCTGGCATATCACTTGTGTTTACTGCCTTTTCGCGTGCAGTATCTAAGAGTCGACGTTGTGTCAGTCGGCAATCGACATGTTAATATGGGGTACTATGAAGTTTCGATTCGTGCATCTAGACCAGGAATTTGATGAACAGGAGGCAGCTCGTTCTGAGATCGAGATCGATTCGCTTAGGGTATGCTTCATGTCATCCAAATCGGTTCCAAGTTGCATTCTCGCCAAGTCACAAGGCACGCACTCACAAGGGCAGTCTCAAGCGTTGTTCACGTGTAATGCGTTCGTATTGACAGTAATGCTACGTCGGACATGCAGAACATCGTGACATGTATCCAACACCGGATAATTACTGCCCGCCTCTAGCCAGCATGGTCCAACTTCTTTTCGCGTAGATTATAACGTTGTCTGTGAGTGTAAAAAATGATGATGCCTGTAAATGCTCCCCGTTAAGCCTCCCCAACGCCGTACTTTCAAAGCAAGTTTTCTTTCTCAAAGGACTGTGAGTGTTTGCGCCATGCCAATTGCTTGTGCCCCAATGCTTTCTTTCAAATCACGTAAAGGAGTGTATATATATGGACAGGTGTGAAGTGTAAAGGAATGCCGTGCGTCGTAAGTCGGAGAGTGTACGAGGTGCGAGATTCGATCTGGTACTACCACAGCCCGAAGTTGTGGGCGAAGTAGACGAGGGAGGCGACGGTCGTGCCGGAGGTGATGAGCATGACCTTGAGCGCGCTCTTCTCGGAGAGCGACAGGCCGCCGTTCTTGACACAGTTTGCACATTGGTATTCTGCAGCGTGTTAGTGGGATGTTGTCTGGTGAGATGTCATGTGGCTTACCATTCCAGGGCACGTAAGGCTGCGGTGTGTACATGCCAAAGGTGAACTGGTTGAAAACACCGAGATATCCGGGGCGCGGCGCGGCAGTGACACTCGACTCGGCATCGTAGATGAGAAGCGTGTACTTCTCAGTCAGGAAGGGTGCCTGGCCATCTGGCGTGTTCTTCGTGTCCCACACAATCTTAGTCTCTTGCGCTGACTGGTTGACGGCGATGGTGTACGTAGCCTGGTTTGCCGAGCAGGAGGCGAGGATATCGATGGCAGATGGGGTGACGGAGAGTGATGTGTAGTTCCAGGCGAAGGTAACGTATTGGCCAACTTTGTAGAACTGATCGCCGGCAAGAGCATTGGGGGTGATCATGGAGATACCTCCGGCTGGTAACCGGGGGTCGTAGGTCTTGTTGGGGTTGCCGGTGGTCTTGCCGCCTGAACCCGAGGCCTTTTCTGAGCCGCTTGCTTTCGCTGTGGTTGAAGCCTTGTCATCATTGTTGTTGTTACCACTTTGTGTTGGCGTGGGCTTGTCGGAGCTCTGTGGTGCTTGTGATGATGCATCCTTGTTGTCTGGAGTCCAAGTCAGTAGTGTCCCCCAGGAAGTCACCAGCTCCACACACCATTGTTGTTATTATTGTTGTTGTTATCCTGTCGTCCGAACAGGACATTCTTTGCGTCACTGATGGCGTGTATGTTGTCAAAAGCACCAGACAGAGCGTTGGTGACGGACGACATGGCCACAACGGCCGCAAACAGTTGCGATGGCCTCATGTTGATAACGAGTGTTTGTTGCGGTGGTGAATGGGTCTGGAAGAGGCGAGGCCCTGCAGGGTTGATTATGACGCGGGTAGAGGGCGGAAGGATCACGTCGTGGGGGCTGTAGTGCAACGAGAATTTGGTGTTGCGTCGGTATGTCAACAAGGGCGATTACGCGTACGGAAGCGAGAGGCGGAATAGGCGACCCGGGTGACTCGATAAAACTCTTCCGTCTCAAAACGAGCGACTAACGAAAGGATGAGTGAATTAGAAGATGGGGAAGAGGACTCGGTAGCGATTGAGGTTGGTGTTGAGGTGGATAGGAGCTCTCTGGATGGTAGGGGGCGCTGGTGCATGTGCTAGCTTCTTTCATTTTCGCCGTGCCACCGCGCTATTGACTATTAATAACCCATCAATCGTACACGAGCATCATCATGGATCACCTCGCTGGAACATTCGCAATTTCATGCAACACAACACTTTCGAGGGGCTTTTGGGATTCATTCACGATGCAGCTTTTTCTTCTCATCGCATCATGTCATGGGTTTCACTGTCTTGCCTACAGCGAGTTTGAAGTTTCTCCCATCATGACGAAGGCGCGTGGCCGCCCTTTCCTAATGCGACGTTCCATTATTCTGGGCAATACAAAACATCATGCATAGCCTCCGCCGTCCACTCCACCTTTCTCATGCAATCAGCCTTATTCTCCGACGTTACCATCGTCATCATCTTGCCCGCTCACGTGTCTCTTCCTCTGTCCAATATCCTCCATAGAACTATCTTGCTACAACACATTTCCGACTTCATGTTCTGACCACTAGAGTCTGTGCCGCCGAAGTTACTTCGGAATGCCCAGAGCTGCGACGCGCTCTGTAAGCTCTTGGCACTTTCTGCGAATCTCCTTTGACCGTCCGATAACACTCAATGTTGATCGAGCATCTGCTGGTTTCGTTCCTATTGGTCGCGCCAGGGTCTATCACCGCTGTACGATATGTAGGACCAGGGCTGAGCGACCTGTCCAGTTGGCAGCTGCAGTCATCTTCAGCTCGACCCCGCAATGACTGTCGAGATATAATGTTTCTCGTCGCAGCCCTTGTTTGTGCAAAGCCTTCTCTGGAACTTTTACTCTTCTGTACAGTTGCGTATCCACGGTTCTGATTTGCACATGGGATGCTCTACACATCAACATACCGGATCCAAAGACTGTGAAGGATGGACAAGCAGTCTTGAGAAATAAGTTCATGTATTTTGTGCTTGCACTCGCTGCGCCAGAGTACTTCGTCTCAATTGCCATTCGGGACTGGAAGAACGCCCATGATCTCACAATAACTATATCTACTATCACAGAAGACACGACGGACTTTGTACGTGTGTGTTTCTTAACGGGTATTGGATGGGTATAGACAATGCTAATCGCTTCGTAGCCCTGCAAATGGCCTCTGCTATACAGTTGCCTTGTTCTCATGGGTGGCATCAGACTCATGCCAGACAACAAACTCAAATACCTCACAGCCGACAATCTTGCCAAAAACTGCAGGGATGGCAACATCAGGCACACGGATTTGCAGATCGAGAAAATAGAGGACAGAAATAAAGCTAGCTGGTTCCTCAAGGCCATCGCCACCTTGCAAATCACTTGGTTCCTTACGCAACTTGTGGGACGAGTTGCGTCCCATCTCACGATCACCCCCATCGAGCTATTCACGCTTGGTTATGTTGTTTTTGCCCTTGGGATGTACTACTTTTGGTGGCATAAACCTTTTGATATCCACGTCCCCTTCACAATTCGGCCCGGAAGAATAATTAGACCCTCGTCTACGCAATCAGTCAGACGAAGTCATCGCTCCACGACATCCGCTAAGTCGCAGCGAACCCGAACCCAGTCGGAACAAAATAATATTGCCATGTGGCCAGACGACGAGCGCAACCTTCGACGGACCCGGCAACGAAGACCGAGCTCCATTCCAGGCCTTTCAGACAGAACCCGAAAAGCTATTTTGTGGTTCTCGCGCGACCAAACCTTCCGTCTCTTCCTAGTTGGTTTTACTCTACTGTTCAGTGCTTGCCATCTGGCTGGCTGGAGATATCCCTTCTCAACACTCATAGAGACATGGCTATGGCGTGTCTGTAGTCTTATGTGCCTAGCTTTGCCACTCTGTATCATTTTCGTTCAATTTTGTTACTGGCAGCTTCATACTGATACACGGGAGTCCATCTTCAAAGCCGTGGAAGCATTTACTGTCTTTTGTGTGCTCGTCTATTTGTCGGTTCGGATATGTCTGCTTGCGCAAGTTTTCGTGGCATTAAGGTCTGTACCGCCAGACGTATATGAAGTGGTATCCTGGTCACAGTACATGCCCCATATTTGATCTGGACGCAACGAGACCGAAATAGATACTTCAAAGAAACTTACCAAACACTCAGATTATCTTCATCGAGACGAAAGCTTACCATCGCAGATTGGAAATCACCCCAAGCAGAGTCAGCTGCCTGTTATTGTTAGAAAGGCTCGTGCCTTCTTATACTCCATACGCAAGCCCGTGTTTTTCTGCCAAGCCCAAAGCAGCCTAGTTTTAACGCACGTCGCCCATCCAACTCTCCTATTACTCACCGTCATCTTTTCAATAATGTCAACACTGAACTCGATCAGGAGAGCAGCGCCCCCGATCGGTCACATGCCGGACTTACGCGAACCTGTGTCTACCGGGCAAAATGTCAAAAGAACCCGCTGGGCTTGCCGGCAGATATCATCCACAGCCGAGAAATAAAGTGCTGCGCTGCACGCTTGCATCCATCTTCCCAATGGCGTCGATAAGCAAAATGCCGCGAAAAAACAGCCTTCACATGCAGATGAAAAGCTTGAAACGCCATCCTTAGGGATGTTGACTCGGCTGAGTTTGACCAAGTGAAATTTGACATTGCGTCTGAGCGCGCGGAATGTTACAGGCGCGAGCCATCCCCGGAGCCCGCCTGCACGCCAGATCCCGGATCCCGCTAGGTAGAAACGTGGTAAGATGGGCCGCTAGAACATGGATATTGGCCCGCGCGCTATGTTTTTGTCAATATCGCCGGATTAGCCATGTGCAGCGCAGGATTTAGCCTCCAAGGTTGTTTGCTATATACCGGCAATCTGATCAACCACGTCGCGAATCGACTGCGGGAAAAGCAAACGTGACGGCCTTGTTTGACAATGCCGCAATCTATTTGCATAGTGTGTTCTCTTGTCGTAGTGCGGATTTGAGTGCAGGAACTTGGACAAGGTGGTGGCTTTACTCCTGACTCAGTTTGACCGTTGGTCTAGTGTATGATCGCCTTTTTGACTTGCGGCTACAGGCACACGCCATCCCCGGGGTCAGACTCAGAAACCGCAGATCCGTCTGTATATGACACGCGATCGCCTGTCTGGATCTGCGCGTACGGTCCCTCTTCTTTTCAATCTACGAATCTCGTCGCTGTGTGTTGGTGGTCTCGATGACGGCGTTGGGGTTTGCTTATGAGAATATTGGTCCATTTCAGGTCCTCTCGTTACCAAGATGGCGGTGCATGACCAATTATCAGTGATTTTGGCATTTGTTCTTACGGGACTGTCGACCGTTGTTGTGGCTCTAAGGTACCAAGTAACCTCTTTGTTCTTTGACACTTGTAACTAATTGGAAATAGATTTTATAGTCGTCACTTCCTCGTTGGCAAGCTGACCGCTTCAGATTGGGTTATGTGTGTGTCACTTGTGTGTTACTTATTTTCTAATTACTCTGGGGATCCTTAACTTACCAAAAGTAGATAGCGACCTGGGGTTCAGTTGTGGTCAACTGGTATGTGATCCACTTCATCGACTACAGCGGTGTTCATGTAAGTACTCTCAACCTAGCATGCTTCTCCTACTGACTCCACAACAGGGCAGAGATTCCTTCGCCAAAGTAGCCACCGGCAATCTTCTCACGACATGGATTTACCGTCTATCCTACATTCTCGACCTCTGTCTGATCAAGACCTCAATTTTACTATTCTACAACCACATCGCCTCTGCTCGCAAGAGCTTCCACCTCCTCGTTCGCACTCTACTCGCCATCAACCTGCTCGGAGGCTCTTCCATGATCGTCGCCGCTGTATTCACCTGCTACCCAATTTCCGACAGCTGGTCCTTCGAAGTGTTTGAAAAAGGTCTGCACGGAATCCACGCGACGCAGTGCTACAACCCCGGCCCATTTTGGATCGCGAACGCCACATACAACCTCGTCACCGACGTCGTCATATGGTTAGTCCAAATCTCCAATGTCCCCTCACATCCCATATTCTAATCCTGCTCAGGACCCTCCCAATAATCTTCCTCCTGAACCTCACCACCATGTCCCCCCGCCGCCGCCTCGAACTCGCCGCCATCTTCTCTTTCGGCCTGCTCGCCATCGTCGGCTCCGCCGCCCGCCTGCGCGTCATCATCCTCTGGCTCTCCTCCTTCGTCCAACAAGCCGAGAACTTTGCCAACCTCCTCATTTGGTCGCAAGTCGAGCAGAACATCGGCATCATCGCGGGTTCCGTCCCATTCCTACGCCCCCTATTCCGCAAAGCTCTACATTCATACCGCAGCCGAAGTCGTGAGCAGGCAAGCCCCGCGCCGGGCATGGGAATGGGCATGCAGCTTATCGACCCGGAACAGAGGGGCGCGCTGCCAGATCAGGGATATTTTGTGGCGCCGAGGGAGCTGGTGATACCGGATCCGAGTCCCGAGGATGGCGAGTTCAAGGTTCCCGAGGAGGAGTTGGCGCCGATTCAGAGCTTTAAGAGTCAGTGTAGCTGGGGCAGTGCGGTTTGGGATGGGAGTCAGGTGAGGCAGGTGCTGCCGACTTGAAAGGGGTGGTTCGGATTGGATACATTATACATACATGTTACATGTTACATGTGAGGTAGGCGTATGGGCGATGCGCTACATGAGGGCTGAGCCGTACGACACGTCCTGCCGAGCGCGCCGCGTCCCGGATGTCAGCCATGCATGGAGAGATGATGAACGCCGACTACGAAGGACGGGAAGACGACCGGAAACGAGTCACGTTGTGTAAGATGAGAAGGAGAAATATGGCACGGCATGCGCGAAGCCTCCTGTGTATTGATTATGAATTACGACTCGGAACTC
>Ga0265780_10002708_pt1 | contig 23801 bp, 29 predicted proteins | sample P1T30metagenome_FD_192432 | JGI IMG/M metagenome (GOLD analysis project Ga0265780, IMG submission 192432) | Plant litter microbial communities from East Loma Ridge, Irvine, California - P1 T30 | ecosystem: Environmental > Terrestrial > Plant litter > Unclassified | place: USA: California... | reverse complement strand
ATGTGCATAGCAATGTGAACCCGATCGAGACATTTATCGCGGTACTGATGTCTGGATAGGCACTACGACACGCAGCATGCGTACAGCCCAAACTCCGTCGGCGACGAATTGCATTATCGCCTGATCCAGTGATCCTGAGCTTCTGAATTCACGATTGCTTATTACAAGCACGATGAAGCGACTTTTCTCTTTACACTAGAGAGTTCACGTCTTTTTCGAGAAAATTGCACTTCACACATACCTCCTTTGCGGTCGTCGCCTTCGACTTTAACTCACATGTTTCACTGGAGGAGCGCCGGACGTTCAGTGTATTTATTTCTCTCATCCTAAGTAGAGACACAGTCGCTGATTACGAGACATTTCTGTAGCTGGATTTTGGCATATAGTCCAGCATTTATCATGATGCACGCTGCCCTCCAACATATCAACAGCTTACCTCAACTCAAAGCAGCATCGAAGACCATTGCTTTCCCCTCACACATCAGCACACCATCGCCCATCGTAACACCATTGACACTCATCACAATCACGATGAATGGCATGCTCGGATTCGCACCCTTCTTTGCATGGGCGCTGTTCATTCTCGATATTTCATCCAATGTTATTTTTACACTGTTCATTCTCGTCATGTTATAGAAGTTTATTCCTAGGCTGTGGATGCCATTGTCGCCCACGGGAAGGCAGTTGAGCGGTACAAAGGATAGCGGCTCTTCCCACGTAGCCTCCACCCCGCCCAACGATGTTCTGGACTCAGCACCAACCGATGGTCCTTCGCGAAAGTGTTTTATCTGCGACGAAACTCTCTCATCTGATGGTTTTTATCTCAATTGCAATCATGCCGCCAAAATCTGCCGGGAGTGCTTCTCGAAATGGCTCACAGCCCAGATAGGAACTGTAGCATGGAACAGCATTCGCTGTTCATCGACAGGCTGCATGACCATCGTTCCTCACAACATTGTCAAAGACTATGCTCCACCAGATGTCTTCGCACAGTAGGCTCATCGCTCCTAATGCTCTATCTGTCGGCTCTAACCTTCACAGATACGATCATCTCGCACTCTTGAGTGTCTTATCAGCAGACGCTGACTTCCGTCGCTGCCTACGATCAGGCTGCGGCGCCGGTCAAATACACTTTGGTTCCAGCAAAATGTGCATCGTATGAACTCTTGACTTGCGAGATATCTCTAAAGAAAGAGAGGCAATTGTGTGAGCCAAAGAAGCAATGACTTGCTGCACCTGGTAGTGCCGAAGGATATGTCGTTCACTTCGACAGGATAGTGTTGGCTCGGTTTGGCTGCGGCGCACTTCCAGGTTTGCATCTGTCTACACTCAACAGCATACCTAGTCTCTAATATTGTCTATCCTCGACATGTACCGCGGGGAGTACCCTTCATGGAATGCGAAGACTTCAATTCCTCAATCTGCATGAAGCACAACATCTCATTTTATGATGGCGAAACATGCTGTCAGTATGACAAGCGCAAGAGAAACGAGTACTTCGTCAACGCCAGTGTTGGAAGGCTCACTAGTGAAAGGAAATAACGATAGCTATGAATGCATTCTGTACGATGTTGGTTGACTTATTCTGATTGCTACGTGAGGGTGCTTCGGAGGTGTACATGACCTGAGACGAGTAGAGCCGAAGTAGGATCGAGTCGGCTCGTTGGGCAGCGTCGAGCTGCCGACGTCCCTACTGATACTCATGATCCGACAGCCAGAGTTATTAAGACAACCACGCAAAAGTTTCCGGACTGTCGATGCAATGTCCAGAACATTGATGAATATGATCATGTGAGTCGTAAGTGTCGTAGATCTGTATATATGTGGTCTACGAGGCCGACACTGGGACGTATAGGCACGCGATAGGTTCGACGAGCTTTCCACCCGCAGTTTCCTGAGCGGCATGCCTAACTTCCGCCACTGTATGCGCTCCGGATGCACCTCGAGCCAGATTCACGACTCCGGTGTCGAGGGCAATATCTTCCGCTGTATCACGTGCAACTTCCTCGTGTGTACCACGCACGATGAGGCGATGTACGCGGGCGAGACATGTGAACAGTACGACGCGCGCAAAGGCTGTGAGCGCAAGGTGCAAGATGACGCGAGCAAGGTCAAGATCGATGAGATGACGAAGATCTGCCCTGGAGCAGGGTGTGGGGTGCGTATCGAGAAGAATAATGGCTGTGACCACATGACTTGTGAGCCCGCGTTGTATCACACTTGAGGTGAACAAAGACTCACAACTTGACAGGTCGAATTTGTCGCCATGAGCTTTGCTGGATATGCCTTGTGCCATATCGCGGAGCTGGTGCTGTCATCAGCACTGGCAACCACGTCCATCTCCGTGGATGCAGGCACTGGAGAGCGCCATGGAGTCCGGCACCTGCTGTGCAGCTTGAAGATCCTCCACAGAGAGTTGCAGGAGACTTACCAGGGTTCTTCTTTATCGATTTAGAGGAGGATGAAGATGAGATTTGAGCCTTACGTCGAGAGCGACGGTCGTCCTTGGTACTTGTGTTTTACATTGCTCCTAGCAGGTGGAAACGCGAGGCGGAAAAGTGAACGGGGCGGGAAAAGAGGAGCACTTCCTGCATATGCGCGATAAGTACTGCAAGGCTGGTTAATCTTCCCAGATTACTCATTTGACCATGATGGTTTCATTCTGTTATTGCTTCGGTTGCTAAACTATCTTTATCTCATTGCTGCTTTAGGTATGCAGACTTCCTTCAGAATGAATGACTGTGACAGTGTGTGGTATTAGGAATTGGACGTTACTCAAAGCTGTGATGCTTGTGAGGCACTTCATTTCGATTGTGCTGAGTGACTACTTTGCCCATCTGGCGCGCTTGTGCATAGAAAGCGAAAGTACCGTTGTCTCACACCTTCGAGCATCGATAATGATTGTCTTAACATCTCACTCACTTCGAAGGTATGGTCAGTGAGCGCGATAAGAGCAGAATGTGCTGTTCACCTTTCAACGACAACGAGCCAGACATGCGCGAATGCGAGGTCTGTGCCCTCAACCGTCTTATTGATAACTTCCCTCGCCTGCAAGGCTGTTTCGGCGAGTCACTCATCTGTCGAGAGTGCACGGCCGAACGGCTGAGTACGCGGATTGGCAATACTCTGGTGATGGACGACATGAATTGCCCATGCCCCTCTAAGGCGTGCAAAGCTACCATTACCTACAATGACGTCCGCCGCTACGCTACATATAGTGTCTTCCAGCAGTATGTCTCCCTGTGCCCTGTCACAAGTTAAAATTGAGTACTGACCAAACATAGATACGACCCCGAAACTTCCAGGAAGTCCTGCGCGAAGACCCTAAATTTCGTTACTGCCTGGACTTCCGGCCAACTCCGCGACTAAGAGCTCGAAAACATCTTCATTTGTGGCGATTTTGGTCACCACCTCAGTACAACTCATCAGGTGGCGTTTCATGACGTAACATCATGCCAGCAATTTGATGAGCGGCCAGACAGAATCTCCGTCGCAAGCGCTGTCAACTATGATGGAGGTTGAGAAGAACTCGAAGATCTGTCCCGGGCCAGGCTGCGGCTATCGGATCCAAAAAAGCGAGGGATTTGACTACATTCGATGTAAGGTTATTGATGAAAAGCCGCTGGGTTAGCCACTGACAAGTGAATAGGCACGCGGTGCCAGTTCGAATTCTGCTATCAATGCTAGGCTTCCTACGCCGGCCGCGACGGTATCCGGCACCGCGGTAACAATGCACATGCGAATAGCTGTCCACACCGTTCTGACAACATCATCGACGTATCTGGCGACGACTGATTACTCCCCACGGGAACCGAGGCAGAGCCCTGTCGTCCCGAGCCACTGGTCTACGCATGGAGAATGTTTCGGACTACCAAGAAAGTTCCGAGCCTTGCGGCAAAACGCAAAGAGATGCCACGCCCAAAGAAGCGCCCATTGAGCTTGGGGCATGACCCGATGTCACCACCCACCCCATCTAAGAGACCGAAAGTCTTGTCTAAGGAGGCATTAATGCATAAGAGCTTCGGTTCTAATGTTGTAACGCCTGCCCAGTCATTGCGATACTGTCGCGGTTCTGGAGGTTCTCCTTCTCCCTTGTACCACGTAGCACTGTTTTATGGCTCCACTGCTGTACTACGCAGTACCCGCCACCTCTGTTTTCCCACATATAATGTTGATAGCCATACACAATAGAACTTCAGTTCAATCCTTCAAATCTTCCTGCATATGCGCTGTTTTCACACCGCGACAGATACCATGATAATGCCGTTTCAGAAGAACATCACGGACGAGAGTGGAGCCTCGCGGCTCGCGATATATTCAGAGATGGCGACAATGCCGCAGCGCATGATCGAACCGGCATGCCGCGTCCTCAGCCAAGCGACTATCACTCACGCGTGGTACCACCAACTCGTAAAAAGTTCGAGCAGAGATTGTTGGCTTTGATCAAGCTATCCAGACGCTTACCAATACGCGCGCAGCACTCACCGACCAGCTACTCACCTTGCCACCGTCGAGCGGCGCTCCGGAGCATGCTCCAGGCGGCGAAGCTGGGTCCTTACGGGGTCGCAATGAACCATATAGACGTATGCATCCTACCCAGATCACGTCCCGGGTTGAGGAGATGGTTGACGTTGATCGGCTCGGTGCTTACGATGCCTCTGGTGAAAATGACGAAGACTTCTTCGAGGACATGTACGACTAGAATGATGGGTGCTGTGGGCCGGCATAGTGATTTGTAGCGGTGGCTGCCCGAAGTTATATGGAGTTAGTTTGGACTCAGAAAGTCGCGATGCGGTCTTTGAAGGGAATGATAGTTGCATATAGCAGATGTCATGACCATACGTGAAGTGAGCCAATATGCTTTCGAGATCACCACAAACAGGTTCTCCCACCATTGAGTCTCTTCACTCGGAACCAATGCCTTGCTGGCTGAGTGAACTCGAAGTTTCGTAGCCAACAGAATGAGACCAAGACGTTGAACTTCATCAAAAAGCGCTTCTTGCGATCTTGCGACACCTGACTTTACCAAGAGCTTTGTGTAAATGGAGGCGCCCTGACGATGCGCTCTCCAATGCGAAATGGATCCGGTACTTGTCCACTCGCCCAATTGGGCAATCTCGGATCATCCCTGATATGCGGATAGGTATCAAGGAAGTCATCAATCTGAGTTTGGACCTCATCCAGAGTTGGTCGATCATGCGCATGCCATTCCAACCACCTTGCAACAAGTCCAGCAAGCTCTGGACTATATCTTCGTCCTTGAGGATAGAGTGTATCCAACGGAAAAAGCGAGCCGTTTCCTGGCTGCATCCTGATGTTCATTGCCCTACGAGATGCCACGGAGCAACGTGGATGATCTGCAGTTTGGATGTCTTCTCGCTGAGGTCCTATCGTGCGATGAATGTTGCCAGACATGAGATTCCAGATGGTCGATCCAATGAGCCACACGTCCGTTACTTCGCCTATTGGTACTGGTGGATCACCAATGACTTCCTGGTGTTCCTGATTTCACTCAGCATTTCAGCCCTGTGTATTTTGATGAAGACCTACAGGAGGCCATAAATTATTGTTAAGATCCTGACGCGCCCATTCATGCGGATTTTCAGGTTCAACGTCTTGTTCCGGTACGACACTTGTATCAGGGTTCATGGCGAACAAGGAGAGTCCAAAGTCTGATAATACCACGCGCGATTGCTATGTGCACAATTAGATTGACCATGCCAGTCTCTTCGACCGATGTACTTGCCGTTGGCTTTTCGTCAGGTGCATACCCGATGAACACGTTGCGCAATCCAATGTCGAGATGGGAAATCGGTTTCCAACCTACCGGCGCATTTGCAGAGACGGGAGTATCGTGACCTGTTTGTAAGACTCTGACGGCTCTGACCAAGGACGTGAAAACCTCCCAGATGAACTTCTCTGGAACAGGATTAGGCCGCTGCTGGCCCAGTTCATCATCCAGATCCCATCCCAGTGCATTCTCCAAATCACCGCCTGGGTAATATTCCAAGTATAGGCGGTATCGGCGGCGTCGCATCATCAATCTATGTGCATAGTGACGTACAAGAACTCTACGCGAATCGGATAGAGCTTCCCTATGGTTATCGACTAGTTCGTGAACCCGGATTTCACGCGGCTTGCGGTCGCGCCGCAAGAAAGGGTCGCGCCACTCGTGGACTGAGGGCTTTGCATCCTTGATGACCATTGGCTGGAGGGAATGAGCAATAATACAGAAAAGCGCGAGTTGGTAGCACTTGCAAATAATATGTTACCGTGAGGATCGAGTTCGACCCACAAGCCGGCGGCTTCGAAACCACCAGCGCCCAGGAACTTGACACCAGCCCAGTTGCGACTGTCAAAAAGCGCTTCGTGCCAAGTATCTTCACCGCCCCAAGAAGCTAGAAAGTTATTCCGGGCGTTCCCAATACTGTGGTACAGGTCATTGTGTCGCGGCCACTGACTCGTATCTGGGTCTTGTATCCACGGCGGAGCAGGCCAGAAATCAAAGGGGTAATATGGAGCCCCTCCTTGTGGCCGCACAGCAGCTTGATGCGATCCAGCTTGATGTTTTCCATCGAATCGCTGTTGACCAGCACCTGGATGATGTCCACCAGCGTCAATTTGCTCATAAGCTTGAGCTTGCTCGCCGACTTGAGGGTGCTGCCCATGTTGAGCTTCCACATCGGCTTGAGGTGACGGTCCACCAGCTTGAGGTGGCGGTCCACCAGCTTCAGGTGGCGGTCCACCCGTTTGAGGCTGCGGTCCACCCGCTTGAGATTGCGGTCCATCGGCTTGAGATGCTCTAGGTACTTGCATCTGTCCACCAGCTTGAGGTTGCGGTCTGCCATCCATGCTTTGGCATTGTGGCTGAAGTAAGGCTTTGCTGACGTGAAGGGCAGAGTGTGTCGTCCCATGTTTGATCGATCGATCCCAGATGCGCGCCGAGGTAATCAATGTTGCAAGGAAAGCTCGTTCAGAAAACGCGCCCGTGTTGTCGCAGCTATCGAGTTTGTTGTGATGGTTGTCAAAGAGCTTGGAAGCATAGCCGCAAACGGACACAGCACGGGACAAATGACCACGCGACAATGCATTGTCGAATACAATGACACGCGGTCCAATGATGATGGCATTAAGACTAAATCGCTGTCAATAAAATCGCCTTCATACTCATGTCGGCTTATACGTCTTGCCAACTCTCAGATCCTGCATATAGCGCGGAACCGTTAGCACCAGCTCACCATCAGCTTTCGTGTCCCGCTCTTTCGCCGCATACTTCTCTACCAAATCCTTCAATTTGCGTATCGAAGGGCGATCTTGCTGTCTATACTTTAGGCACATCCGGATGATGTCTTTGAGGTCCTTGCTATACATGCTGGATGCTTCGAAGGGCGTCTTCCCAGACATAAATCGCCCTTTCTCAGCACTCAGCTCGTCATCGTCGTAGGGCTTGCCATTCACTAGCAATTCGCGTCGAGTCCCTGTGTTGTCGAAGAACGGTTGCTGTCTCCGACCTTGCTTTGATGGAAGGTTCATGACGAGGTTCCACATCAGTTGGCCGATGGCGAAGATGTCGGTTTTGCTCGTGAACTTTTCCATGGGCTCCTGTGCATGGCCAGCGTAATCGTAAAACAGCTCCTACACAGATCATCAGCTTTTGCACACGCGCCAGTGTGGCGTATCTCACTGGTGGATAGCGTGCCCCCCTTCGGGTCGCTCTTTCCGACAGCATGTAATGGCAAGGATTGTCTACATAGTCATCCTCGCCACTCTGTAGATCGAAGAAAGCCCAGTCGAAGTCGGCAAGAATCATTGTCGGCCACTGCCACTGTTAGCGCGATAGTAAACTCAAACCGTAGCGCTACATACCTCCTGTTCGCGGAATCTTCTTGCTTCAATATTGTCTGACTTGGCTTCCACGGTCCCTTCTCCGCAATCGACCGGCTTCACGAAGACATTCATGTTGTGAATGTCCTTATGCACAATCTCCTTCCATGGCATGCCGCCTTCCTGTCCATTCCCCTCATGCAGCACACTAACGGCATCGACAAGCTGACGAAAGACGTGCCAGAGAAATCCTTCGGGTATGACGTTGGGTAGCTCATCTTCGAGCTCCAGACCATCCTCGCCGTCATCAGAGACGACTGACATGGTGTCAAACTCTATGTCTGTCCTTGCCTCTAGAGCTTCTCTGTCTGCGATCTGCCTCGGACCCTCTTTCGCCTCTTTCGGCACAAGCCTCTTGATTGCAGCAGAAGGATCTTCCTTTGCTTGTCTTGCTCCCTCGCGTCTCTTTTCTCTTTCTCTCACATACTCTTTCCAAGCCTCAACATGGGTAGCCTGTACGAACTTGTCTGCTTTCTCCTCTGACACCATGGCGCTAGCGACATTGCCTCGCCTCACTTGCAGAGCCCTGCGTATTTTGGGATGTGCTTCAATCCATTTATACACGTCACGACGTCGACGCCACGAGCGTGAGTATACAGCCAAGACTTCCAAGAGGTCGCCGAATTCGCAAACCTCGTTATATACGCGGTAGCGTCGCTTTGACATATCGAGACGATGGCCGAAATAGCGGTGTATGCTGTGCTCATAACCCTTTTGTTCATCAAGTCGGACTTGAACCGCGACTTCGAGCGGCAGCCGATCGCGCCAAGCAAATGGCGATGTCCATTTCTTGCGGTCGATTGTGCCAACATCTCTCACTGCCATTGTCTTGAAGTGGTGATCAGCATACGCAGAATAGACACGAATATGGAAAACGCACGCGTTCGATGTTTTGGGTCACATCATCTGTTCTGACCCATAGCATGGAGACTCCGGTTGCCCCAGCCCCCAGCATACGTGCACCGCGCCATCGCTTTTTGTTGGCTTCCTCTGGACTATAGAGGAAACCCGCGGCAAGAAGATCGCGCTTCATCGTGGAGTCAGTGAGCATGTCTGATACAGGTGGCTCGACCGCCGGCAGAGTGGAACCAGCGGCCGGCGCAGCTGGCCAGAACGGAAAAGCTGTAGTGTTGACATTTTTAGCGGTAGCTGTAGCACCGCTTGCAGGACGTGAACTAGAACGTGACGGAGAATCTGCCGGTGGTTTTTTGTTGTTCTGTGGCGAATGTCTTGGTTCCGGCCGTTGCTGCTCTGGGCGGCTTGTGTCCTCCTCTTCTCCTCTTTCTCCATCTTCTTCTGGGTCGGGTGGAGGATCGCTCTTTACCTTCACCATGGCGGGTATCAAGTCGTCGTTCGAGACGGGATCGTTACGTGAATTCTCAGCGAACAATCGCTCGCACTCTGCCTTCTCGGCATTTGTAGCTATATATGCCCACATCCAATTCAACGTGCTCATTACCTGGCCTAGAGCAACGCGTTAGTCAGAACACGCAAAGTGTGGAGTCGTACACATGAGCTCACCTGGATTCCAGGAGCGTAACTCCTTGATGCGCGGCCGATATGCCGCATTGTAGTAGTACTTTGCGGCCTTATACCTCTGTCCAGCGGCTGCAGCTTTTGGCGGCATATTCGGTACTTGGATATCTTGACGGTGGCTGAGCACGCGCCAAAGATCGTTCGAAGTTTACTTTGCAGATTGCCTGAAGTTGTGAGTTGAGCTGTGGAGACATTTTCTTTGTTCTCGAGACGCGAAAGTGCCACCCGGTGAGGCTGCAGTCCGCTTTCGTCGTCCTTTCAGCCATTGTATCAACTATCACAAACCTTACAAACCTTCATTCAAGTCCGTCACTGCCACTAAGCATTGATGCGACCTACCATCAACCTCGCAATCAATAGATCGTTAGCTAAGCCGTCCGCATGCTCGCCTCGCGCGCGACGAACTTCCTCGGACGCCGCATGTCGCGCGGGTCGCGTGACTACATACTCTTTCTAGCAAGGCTGCATGTGCTTCGAAATGGCCTGGAACTTTCAGGCCATGACGTTTCAGGCCCGTGAGGCAGATGCAAGACGTTATTGGTCGCACGGCTTACCCAATGCCGTTGTCAAACTGCATCACGCGTCGACAATACCGTACAGAAGAAGCAAGGCAGTCAGAAAAGCAAATGTGATCGAAGTAACACGATGCTGTTGGTGATGAGATGGAGGTTGGTGAACGCGAGATGAACGCATCAAAGACCCTGAAGTTCGCCACACCTTGCTTCGCCAAAAAGAGACGCTTAAAATGCACGTGCCATCCGCTTCCGCATCTGCAGCCTGCCTCCACGTTTCATCCTCCGCAGACCTGGAAGCATTGCCAAGACCTGTAAGATGTCGTTCAGACTTCAGTAAGACTTGGCTGAGGCTTGTCGCGAACGTCCCTGCGGGTGTCCGTGGAGTTTGATAGTGGTTGTTCACACGGGATGTGGAGAAAGAATTTATGCAAGGTGGCGTGGTGGTAGTGCACTGCCATCACTCATGGGTGTGAGTGAGGGATGCAGATGGCGTCGACGATGAAGCAATGAAGAAATGGCGTAACGGTAGGATGAGGTTTGGGTCACATCTTCTTCCATTCGAATCTAACACACTTCGACTCTTTCCCACAGATTTATTTAGCATCTACCCGCATGTCTTCCCTCGAAGCAGCGGTGGTCAACGCCCCAACATCCTCAACTCAAGTAAATATCTATTTTGACAACTCCTCATGCTCCGCGCGCGCCTTTGCATGACTCAAGATCATGACAGGATGGAAAACTTCCGTGTCTCGAGGTGTATCGCTCAGACCTCGGTGATAGCAACAAGCGTCATCTTCGGGCTTTCAGTCTCTTCTGAGACCTCGTCACGCTTGATCTTGTGCTCAGCGGAAGAAGTACCAGCAGCAGCCGAGTCCTTGGGAACATTCACACCAGGGTTCACGATCATACCGACGCCGGAGTTGGGTGTACCAAGTTCAATCTTAGGCTGGTCCTTGAGGGCTTCGCGGGCGTAGTTGAGTGCAGCCTGGAAGCTCTGAAGGTCGCGCTTGATCCACTCCATGGCGCCTTCCACGGCTGCCATCTTGTCGTCGGCGGCGGGCGCAGGGGCTGGGGCCGGGGCGCGCGCAGCGAGAAAGTCGCCGATGGCGCGGCGGAGCATGTTCGGGGCACGTTTGGCTGATGGTTCTCCATCAGCGGGTTGTTCTTGTTCTTGGGGTTGTTCTTGTGCTTGCTGACCTCGTGCTGCGGCTTCACTGCCACCAGCTGCTGCAGCTGCATTGGAGCCCTGTGCCAGTGTTGCCATCAATTCTGAGGCTGACTTCGCTTCTCCGATCGCGATTTCACCATCACCGACTACCAAGGCTGGCGAGTAGGCGCCCAAGTTGATGTTAAGCGGGACAGCAGTGACAGTGGCGACAAGCGCGAAAATGATGTGTTGAGGAAGCATCTTGAATGGGGATTGGTGTTGTTGAGAGGATGGGCGTTGTTGTGGTATGGAATACGATTAGATTCGAAGAATAGATTGTGATCTCAAAGAAGATGAACAGAGTCACCGGGACTGGAAGTGGTAATACTAGGTACTGAAGTGAAGTGAGTGACCGGACTGGGGAACAAAAGAGCGGGCTGATGATCAGCTTATAAGCACTCTACCATGCATCGCAGACTTTGATATCGAGTACATACCATCGTGAGCTGCCAAGAGCAGCCCACTGTTTTGAGTGACTTCGAAACTTCTGTGAAGCCGTGCCAAGTACTTTCAAGCACAGCATGGCAGTCCTGGCAGGTCTTTGCTATGGATTCATGCCTGCCAAGATTGACCTGCCCATTTGAGGCGTGCACGAAACTTTCGTGACGCGGAGTCGAGAGGAAATAAGCATAGTGCACGTCTAGGCACTGACTGAATGCATGCGAGTTACTGCAGTCGGTAAAATATTGGCCGTGTCGAAGGCCCGTTCATCATCTATGCCCTGCATTCTTGCGCAGTGGCGCGCGACGAGGTCCAGAAGCTATTGGACCGCGAGACATTCGGGGAAGGATGCAGCATGTATGTAGATGAGTTGAACGGTAGCGAAACGTCCTCCTTGATGGAAGCTCCATTCCAAACATGCTGAGCGGCGGCTGTTTGGCTGATGACATGTTGTACTATGGTTCTATCGTGAGCTCCAGGAGTGGTTCCTCAGACTGCCCACATCAAGTTCCTGGTCATGGAGAACCTAGCCTTCCATTAGGGCGCGTCAATGAGTCTTCGTCCGCGAAGACTATCCATACCCCACGGCAAATGTCTGCCAAGCCAAGAGGTGGTCCAGCCAAAGCTCGGCTCGAATGCTTTCGGGTTGGATGACGGTCGATCGCGGAGCCTCAGGCACGGAGGTGCGGACGCGAGTACTTCATGCTCTTGGCGCGTCAAATCCGCACTGTATGCCTGAATCCTGGGAGAGGGTCTTCTGAGGTGACGGCCTTGGCGCAAGGAGCTTCGGTTGAAGAAGCCTGAACGTGACAGGCACGACGAAGACGGAGTGAGTTTACGTGATACCAAGAGATATATTGAGCCAGGATGACGGCTTGGGAGACTGTGAAAGGAGTTCGAGCAGGAGCTCGTTCTGAGGCGTTTAGGCGATGAGCCATACTAGTGTGCCGAATGCGGACAAGCACTCCGACAGAGGTGCGACAAAATCGTTCTTGGCCCTCGGAGACATCGCTGAGCCTTGCCTAGAAATTACTCCAGGCTGCATCGCGGTTCAAGCTTAAGGATAAAGGCTTGTCGTGAATGACGAGGCGATACGGGAGGCTGACACGGGCGTGGTTGAGGTACGTCTCACAGAGGAATGCGTGGATATGATCACACTGCATCGGCAAGGCATTGCAAACAGCAATAGATGTTCATGACTGCAGCGGCAATCGAAGTGTGCATGTGTTGGTTCAATTTGCTTGTTTGTGTTGGCGGGCGTTGAGATGCACAAGTTCAGCGTTGGTTTCGAGGGGAGACGTTGGCACCCCGCCTTCCCCATCCCATCTCAATTCGGGCGGTGCTGCGTCTCCTCACTTCCTGTCGCCTTCGCGACAACAGCGTCGCAACACTCTTAGCACCAGCCCAACATATGCTTGCACGCATTTCGACTTCAACTGTCACAAAAGATTCGATTTCTCGGCCATCGCGCACCACCCAGCGACCAGCGTAACGCACCCGCATCTATGGATGTCGAAGCTCATCGCCCAGCTGTACCAAGCATGTCAATCTCATCGAACCTGCGTCGAGGTGGAGCTACTTCATCGCCCAGCTGTCATCTCGCCATCGTGTCATCTCCGTAACAGTTCCCAAGATGTCTCGAAGCGTGGTAGGGGTAGAAAGCTGATGGAAGGTTTGACCTGACAAGACACGCACGCGACAGCCAAGGAACCTTCGATATCGCGCGGCGCACACCGGCTGATATGTTTCTTTTCGCCATACTCGTCAGATCTATATCTTACAGTCGAGCAACGAGCAATGTTCTTGCAATTGAGCATTTAAGTGATAAGTACATTGCAGCGCATCAAACGTCGAGACATCGAATATACCGCCTGTCGCAAGACACGACAGCACTAATAAGATTTATTGACAGAGTGACGAGGAGCTCTTCTTTCTTTTCAACACATCCATAGGATTGTCTGTGTCGCGAGACCTCAGACTTTCTGTTAGGTGTTGAAGAAGGCGTTGCTCACCAAACTTCTAAAGGTCAGTACACCTATTCTGGAATAATTGACATCTTCTTTTTGTAGGTAATGTGCATCGCAAGCTCGTCGTTCCTGACGACTGGGACACTATCATTTTGTCTGGAGTCACTTAAGTCACAATGCTGTAATTCTACCGCAATAGATGTTACTTCGGGCCGCGTACAAGCAACCGGTTACTTGTCTCTTGTCGTTCCACTGCCACTCGATACTTACTTACTTCAAGTTTGTAAGTCAGCAAGGAGTGAGCAATGCCGCATCGTTGCTACAAAGGCGGCTGACCGCAGTATGGCAGTAGAGAGGTATGGTCGGGTTCCTAAACGGCGCAGCACAACATACCGTCGCGAGGTTTACTGATGTCTTCTACTCGCCATAACTCCACAAGCCCAATGGACATCATTCAACCGGTGTATAATCAATGCCACACTACGAGCGAAGCCTCCCAAGGGCAGGTCCGATAGTCTCACGAACAATGGCCTTGTATAGCTTCATGGCGCTTTCCCACAGCGCACTCTTGTCTTTTTAGGACTCTTTTATATTACTTGTATCTGGTAGCTAGGAGCAATGTTCTCAACTAATTGCGGAAGATTGCTCATCTAGAGTGGGCGATGTGCCCCTCTTTGGCCCCACACCGTCGTGAGAATTTTATCTTTGCGCACAGCGACCATGTTAGTAGCAGTGATTATTGGACAGTCTTGGAACTCTGCTTGTACTCAATCATCAACTTACCTCTTCAATTTGGATGACCAATGTATTTAGTGTTACTTTTGGAAATGCCATCAAAGCAATCAAAGCAGGCTCGGTGGTGTAGTTGGTTATCACGTCAGTCTAACAGAAGGCAAAGCCCTTTCAGACACACTGAAGGTCCCGAGTTCAATCCTCGGCTGAGTCACTTCTTTTTGCCATCCAGTCGTTTTGTGGCATTCTTTTTGCATTCTTGGACGTCGTGGTGGTGCCTGCAGTTGAGAAGACGGAGAAGCGAGAATGCTATTTTTGCGTCACCATGGAACTTTGCGAACCCACAATGGATGGTGAAAACAACAAAGATATAATCCGACCAGTGTCACGGCTGTGCGCGGTTGCCGTCATCGAAGAAACCTTCATCCGAACAACCAAATTGAGTTATGTGGACGGGCGATGCTTTACTTGCGTACCACGATATTGTTGTGCCTGGACATCGTCAACTTACTTCATAAATTCTTACTCGGGATTGTGTGATGAGCTCATCGTCGGAATTCGGTCACGTAGATTGTACTTCACAGCATAAGATGGATCAACTCCATGGCTCCATCAATGTGCAAAGTAGTTCACGCTCTATGAGCCTGATGAGAGGTGTTCTCGACGTGAGCGATTCTCGCTCACTGAATGATTATGGCAAAGGCAGCAGAAGGTCCTGAATGCTGTCAAGCAGATACAATTGATGATAACCTGCTGACAAAAGTCTACTGTCCTAAACCAATTTCCCAAGCCGATCACGACGTTAAATGTTCAATTCCGGACGTGCATCTACATCTTCCTGTTCTTCCTCTTGGTGCTCCTCTTGCAAGCATTGGCTGCGCCGCCGTTGCCCTGCTGAGCATTTCCAGCACCAGCATTGTTCGCATTACCAGCACCAGCGTTGTTATTAGCATTGCCAGCACCAGCATTGTTGTTCGTGTTGCCACCAGCCTGCGCACCGCCTTGCGCGGCTCCGGCACCACCCGCACCGGCCGCGTCGCATTGAGCTGTATCACGTGTTAGCCGTACTCTCATCCTTGAGAGACAAGACCACTTACTCTTCTGCGCCGCGCAAGCACTCACGCTGAGAGTCGCGTCTCCGCCGTTCGCCAAGTTTGCACAAGCATTGAACTGCTGGTCGCAGCTCCTTGCAAGAGCAGCTCCAATGTTGACAAAGGTATCGGCCTTGACTTGGAATGGTCGATTGGCGTTACCAGAGTCGAGCACCGGAGTCGCAACAACGCCACCGAGCGCGCCAGTAAAGGTCTGGGAGTTGCCTCCGGCTTGACGACGCTCAGTGGCGAGGGTGGTGGGTGCGCTGAAAGCGGCGGCGACTAAGGACGCGATAATGAGTGTGCACTTCATTTTGGTGGTATTTTGGAAAGATGGATAATGGGTAATATAGCGAAAGGTAAAGATATGTAGATGAATTGAAAAGAAGGAGTGCCCAGACTCGAAAGAATGTAATGTAAGAATGCGAAAGACTGTAGACTGAAAGTGATCAAGCTTGAGATATGTGGAAAGTATGGTGTCGCCGGCGTCAGTCTATACTTATACTTCTCCAGCCTCAGTAAGTTCGACGTTGATTTCCGCTCATGTGGTGGAGAGGCGCACGCCACAGCTCCTTGCGAGACTCGTAATTCTCTTCAGATACCGCCAGGAACGCTCCTGCATGCCCTTCATGTCCTTCAGACATCCCTGCGAAGACTGTGAACACATGTTCGATAGGTTTGATGTTTCTTACGAAAGAATGTAAACGCAAAGCACCAATAAGAACTGGCGCAACGAGCGTGTCTAGGCTCTCCTCCACTCCGTGAAGTGTCGGAGCTGGCGATGGCGATCGTGCGCATGAAGTTTTGGAGATGCATGACGTTTCGTCCTTGAGTCGAGGGCGCGTAGACCGCTGGCATGGGGGCTACAATATGTTAAAAGAACACTCTCTTTGACCCACGATTCGCCGAAGAACAGCGAGAAGCTAATACACTAGATCATCGACTCTGCTCAAGTTCCATATCAATGTCGAATTGTGTACAGTAGTGTGAAGTTGTGAACGTGGCAATTCCTGAGCTTGGAGTTCGGCTAAACCCAGTGACGATCACGCACAACCTGAGGCAGACGTGCCAGACACCGCTTGCTCCAAGGTGTCTACGATTATCCACCAATTGGCTTGTGCATACGCAGTTGTCGGAGCCTGGACGGTGGCTGGAACTAAGACGCATGAAAGAACGCTCGTGACGTTCCTTTGCCTTGAGAGCAAGAGCAAGACGAAGTTCTCGGCGGCTCTGCGAATTCGATGAGCCGGACGCTGAAGGACCATGGACATGGTGCACAACAGAATTCGATGATGTAATGGGTCATCAATCGGCAGCATTTACCAATTGTTGGACGGCGATGATGAGGAGAAGGAGCTCGAGAGTTCACGTTGGTGAGTTGTTTTCGCGCAAGGTCCGTGCGTTGGCGTCTTTTCGCCTCGCGTCGACAGCGTGATCGTCTCAACAACACCTTTCGAACTCGTCTAACAGCCCTTCCAAAACTCAAATGACCAGAAATACCTCCATACAGTTCCGCGCAAGCTGTTGGCAGCAACTCATCTAGTACACTCGGCATCATGTTGCCGCGAAAGAGATGGCGCCCTGATATGTGTTCTTGCGTAGGCGCCCGATCGGTCCCGTGAGTGAAAGCTGGCCAATGCTGTAGAACAAAGGTAGGCCGCAAACAGAATGGTAAATCGCAGGCGTAAACCATTTGCTACGCTCATGCAACAAAGGCGTGACCTTTTGTTTCAAGAACATCAAAAACTTCACAACATTACATCAATCTGAGAATTGCTCAATTGCAGTATTTCAAGCATATAATACACACACTGAGAGCATAGATTGGCAGTCATGGCTCCACCGCGGAGATTACGCGCAGCGGCTTCGGCACCACCAGCAGAGCCATTGTACAAATTCCCATTGGGCTACTTCAAAGCTGCGTACCGACCCCGAATTAAGGCCTTGAGGTCAACCTGGAGCGATGGTATGTCCACGCGTGTCATTGAGAGAAAATCGATCGTGACTTTGCTAATCATGATCAGCCCAAATCACCAGTACCCTCGCGTACATGTGGCTACATGTCTCTGATGACGAGAAGCGGTCGTGCGTAGACCTGCGGCAGACCAATGTGCAGAATCTGCCAGTTCCTAATGATACAAACATACCGGACGACCCCAAGACGATAGCGAGTCCGGCACCTAGGCTACCCGCTCTACCTGAGGGTCCGCAAAATAATCTACCTGAGGGTCTGCTAGATGACTCGCCTGAGGCGCCGCGAGATAAATCGCTTGCTGCTCAACCAGACAAGTCGCCTGTTGCGCCGACCGTTGCTTCCGCAGGTTCCAAATCTGCTCCCACGCATCAGCCGGTATCTAGTAAGGACGTCGATCAACCACCATCCAAAAGGGCAAAAGTCAACACGACGGCATTTCCGTTCTGGCCAGATCCCAAGACGACCAAGGATAGCCTTGCCGTTGACAAGGAGAGTGACGAGGCCGCTAGCGAGACGGGGGAGAGCGACAAGGCTAGGAATCAAAGACGCAGGTGGCTTGCAGCAGGCGTGGCCTATCCAGAGAAGGAAGAGGAATTCGACCGATGGCATGGAATACATTTTCTAGGAGAAGGTTCGGCTGGTCGCGTCGGTATGTGGGTCAGAGTAGACCAGAATAAACTCATCGATGGTGTAAGACTACTGACCGACTTAAAGTACGTTTGTGCTAATTGGGATAAGCGTCTGGCCGTGCGGGATGTGACATGTGATCCATATGCATGGATCAATCCAGTTCAGTGGCGCGTGAGTCCACTGTAGAGACTTTGGTGCAGCAGGATGGGAAGCTAACAGTATCAGGATCGACTTCCACGCGAGATCGCTATTCAGAGGCGTTTGCACTCGAGGAACGGCCATAACCATAACATTTGCCGCTACTACGCACACACTCTCGATATAAAGCAAAGAAAGTATCGTGTCTTCAATGAAATTTGCGACCTCGATAACCTGGGTGAAGCGCTTGACTATTATTCTCGGATATGAAGAAGGCGAAGAAACATGTTCAGGTGGGAAGAGACGAATTCCGCCATCCTCAACGCATTGCAACGGCGTGCAAACGGAAGAGCCACGGACAAGCAGGTGGACACCAGCAAGGAAAAATGCTTGGGATCCATACGAGAAATACAAGAACAAGAAGGCGAAGGCGAAGAAGCCTGCTTTCGAAGAGTACGAGGACATGTCTGGCATCGACGAGTGGCATACGGACGATGTTTCCGAGGACCCGCCGGAGGACGTCATACCCGAGTCGTTCCTGTGGGCGGTGTTCAACCAACTTGCAGACGCCTTCAGCGTCTTAAGCACCGGCAAAGTGGCCACCACAGATACAGATAAGCCGAGTGGATTTGACGAGGCGGTCGACATCGACGGTGAAGCTTGGAAGGAGATTCGCCACCTTGATGTTCACATCATGAACATTTTCGCCAAGACACGAGACGGCGCTAAGGGCACTCGAAAGGAGTACGACAACGACAGGGCCAGCGACGAGTCATGTTTCGTCGAGTTCAAGCCCGAAGAGTTCCCACAGGTTGCCTTCGCGGACTTTGACAAGGCTTTCTTCGACCTCCAATCACCGGGCGACGACTTCCCCGATTATCCCGAGTTCTACCTCCTGGATGGGACGTTGTCGGACGCACCTGGTGGAGCTGGAAGATACCCTCCCGAATTGTACAGAGCTCATGAAGGACAGAGTAATGCTGGTGGCGAAAGGCTCACATCCAAGACCGACGTTTGGGGTGTAGGGTACATCATGTAGAATCTAGTCATGAACCTCCCAGGGAAATATGGACATTTTCAACAGCCATTCTTCGACGGTGACGGCACTCAAGGCCGGCAGTTTAACAATGGCAAGTCCTACACTTTGGACGACCTCCAGAATGGCCTCTTCAGTGGAGCGCAACCGTACGAAGCCTCAAGCCGTTATGGTACCGAACTCAAGGAGACGATCAGAAAATGCTTGGAGTATCAACAATCGGATCGGCCTACATTCGCAACCCTCAAGGAAACGACGAGCAAGTGGGCTGGGAAGAGTCAGAAGAGTAAACTTTTCCAGAGGGCTCTACTGCGGATGGTCCGCTCGTGGTGAAGATTCCAGGCTTGATCGATCAGTTCAAGATTGGCAACGAGTATAATAAACCACCAGCGGTAGAGAAGTATAAGCCGAGAAAGAAGCGAAAGACCTCAAACTAACAGAACATGGGAAGCCAAAACGGAGAGATGCAACGTCTGCAAGACTCAGCAGATGGAGCGGGAGCAAACGCAGCTGTAGTAGTGAGTAATGATGCCAGATCAGTGATTAGGGAGTAAGCTAGACAAACTGAGTGGTTGCCTCCGCGCGATAATGCATTTGCTCCGCCCGCGCCCAAAACATCTCGGTCGCCCCGTCGCCTATATCCACTCTCGCTCGCGAGTGGCCGTATCATTACCTCTCATCCACACTCTCACTCTCGGTCGGCATCCCGCAAGTTACCATGATCAGCTCTCATGCAGATATGCGAGCCGCAGTGGTGCCTGCTCGCTCGCGCTCAAGGACATATTTGAAGCGCAGCTGCAAGATTGACGATGTCCCGGAGTCGATCAACGACAATCTTGATACTCGCCCGATGCCAAAGCCTATGCCCAGAATACCTATCCCAATAACACGCGCGACCTACCAACATCCCTCGCAAAATTTCATCTTCTGGGATCAGTCTATCGACCTTCCGCAGTACGGAACTATTGCAGCCTCTCAGTACTTTGAGCACGAGTACGGCTTCTCGGTCAAAGTAGGGATTGATCCCGAGGATTACGCTTTCTATGAGAAGAAGGGTTGGGGTCGACGGTGGGAAAATATCGTGTGTAGAGTAGTGAAAAGAGCAACAGACCGGTGAGTGTCCGCACGTGGCATAGCACAATCTTTTACTGACCCTCCCATACAGCACCAGCCCTCGAGACACGTTCAACTTCCTCGGCTTGCCCGCAGAGCTACGAAACATGGTGTACGAGTACGTTGTTGGTAGGCATCGCTCCAGTCAGACGCCGATCTTCACGCATGTGCAGAAATATGTGCCCAAGACGCTCCGCGCCAGCCATCAATTGATTGGACTGCTCTCCACAACTCGAGGGCTCTGTGACGAAGCTCTACATGCCCTCTACGCCCAAAATACCTTCCACGTCACGATAGGACAACACGCCCTCCTCCGCCGATGGATATATCCCTGGGCACCAAAGAGTGTCACGAACCTCACAATCGAGTTGTCTCAATGGTACCATGGTTATCCAATAAATATATGGCCAGGAGGAAACGACGCTCACGCCCGGTTAGAAAGAGTTCGTTGGGGCGGTCTCCGTAGGCTCACCAAGCTGCGATCTTTACGTCTGTTCATCTCACTAGTTTTTCTTTCCTACCTCCGGTCTCTCGGCGCCTTTCAATGACCTGATTGCCACCTTTCCGCGAGGCACGCCCGAGTTCCGCAAGATGATGCGCAACTTTGTAACATCCATCCCGCCCACCGTCACCGACGTCCAGTTCGGACTCGCGGAAGCTGACCGGCGTTTCCAAGAGCTATTCTATACCAAGGAGAAGCTGGACGAGGGAAAAACGTTCTTCATGCCAGTGGATTATATGCAGCAGCTTTATGAGGAGTTCAAAGGTTTGCAGAGCGCGGACTGCGAACTTGAAGAGGAGGACACGTAGATTATGAAGCGCAGTGCTGGAAAGGAAGTGTTGTACTTGCCGCTCTGGGACACACAAAGTCCTGGACATAGATGGGTAGTATGTGTCTGAAAATCTTGAGTTCTTAAAGGTACTTGCAAATTTGCACTTTTCCCGCGTCTCCCAACTCGGCAGTCTTTTGGATATCTTTAGCTCTGGCCTCCTAGCAAATAAGTCTTTCCTCACAGTTATCACAACTACTCGTGCTGCTTGCTCTGCCAACTCTCTGTTCAACCTTCCTTCGCGTGAGCAATATACGGCCTTAAGCTAAGCCTGGCAAAGTGAAACGAGATAAAGGCAAAAGGCTGTCGTTAATCTAGAGATCTGAACTGCAGTCACAGACGCATGACCAGCGATTGAACTTCACAAAACGAGACGCCAAATACATGTTAGACAAGTTTTGAAGCAAACATGTGGGTGCGAGTTAAGATTGTGGTGAGAAAATGAGAAGTATCGGACTGACAGATGCCAGCCTTCGACCTCAAAGTAGCGATTAAGACTCTGGAATAGTGGCAGAATGATACAAGTGAGAAGCCATCATCTTTATGAGAAGCGTACAAAGGGACCAGCACATAGAGGAGAAGAATGTGGCCGTGGATTCTGATTCCGGAATTATCCAACATCATGCTGTCCCCTGACTATCGATCGACCATACCATTCACCGACCCATCTATTTCTTCCGGTTTCAGCGCATATGGGCAGCGCAGCGACTAGCGAAGCGGCAACGTCATGTAGCAATCAATATCCACGCCTCGCAGCGCCCTAAATTCCTCAAACGTCTTCTTCAAGAAAGCAGCCGGTACGAAGATCGGCGGAGAGCCGGTCAAGGAGCGACGACCCAGATAGATATCCAGTTCAGGGTCGCAGTACCTCGATAGGATTTGCTGGTCATCCATGCCCATGCTCACCGAAACCTTCTCCAATGTCAGCCTGGCACATCAGTTCACACGGTACACGGTGAACTGCACCTCACGTGACCCTACTAGTCACCTGATTACTCATCTGGTTGCGTATATAATCGCTCGCTGTAGCTCTCTCAATACAACAACCTTCTTCTTCCTTTCTGTCCCACATCTGACATATAACATACGGCCTGTCAATACCACCACACCTGAACCACTTGTCCTAACTTGACCACGACTACACAGCACGATGGCTGCACGCAAGAAACAGATCACTGTCTCCAAACAGACTACCACGACGTCAAGGATCGCGAAGCCGGACCCCACCAAGGAGGCTGGAGCTGCCACCAAGAGACCGCAGCCAGCTATCAAGGCCGTCAAAAGTCATAAGAATGGCTTGCTCAATCTGCAGCGGACGCCGCCAGATATGATCGCAGGTAAGCGGCTCAATCTTCAGAACTTGTTTGCAGCTTGAGTGCCGACTGACTCATCAACAGCTCCGAGCTCAACGCCGTTGCTTCACCTCTCCTACGCTTGCCCGCTGAGCTGAGAAACAAGATCTGGGAGCTTGCCATGTGCGGCTTGGTGGTCCAAATCCAATTGAAGTACGATAACACCATTTCTGGCCACGGCGCGCATCAGCGCAAAAGCACAGCGAACGACGATTACGACGTCCAGAGGCATCATCACGAGCTGCCGGAGTCCTCAAAAGTACCTACGGCTTTCCATCTACCAGAAGTGAGCCACCAGATCTACTCCGAAACTGCCTTGCTCGCATACAGCAAGAACACTTTCTTTCTCACCGGAAGCTTTTGGTATTACAAGACATGGGCCACTCGGCTCCGGCCTGCCCAGCGCAACGCCATCACCTCAGAGTAGAAATCGAACCTTCCTACTTGCCACACTTGATAGCTTATCCGCTAAGAAAGTCCCTCAAGCAAAGGCTACAAGGCGCGCTGCAAGCGCTTCGTCACGTGTATATCTCGCGAGTGGTGCTTGCGTATTTTCGCCGCGGTGGCATTTCAGGATCAATTGAAGATCCACATCGCGACGGAGCTCAAGGAACAGGAAGGTGCTGAGTTGGAAATTAATTTCGAACAACGGGACCCTTTTCCCGGAGGACAGCAACGAAAACTTCGATACGAACTAAGACACCGCTCATGCATCACATGAAAATTGAGGATGGTTATTGATTGTTCTTTGAGAGCCTAGGAGGGCATGAGTATGATTGAGTCTCAAACATGTGCAGCCATTCTCGTGTGCTCGGGGCATCTTATCCTAACGACTTGACGTTTTGTTTCTGCTTTGCCGGGCGATCGACTTTGGTCCTCTTCTTCAGATCAATGTTTCGATCATTAACGGCCTCTCGAGGCACATACGAGAAGTTCAGGAAAAATCATATCTTTCCAGTCTCCGCATGAAAGTCGTTTCCGATAAACGTTCAGTTCCAAATCATTCTTCTTAGTGGTGCTTCTGTCATATCGCGATAAGTAGTGAAGTTCCTCGATGCGCGGACTGTACTTCCATCCCGTTCTCAACGTCGAAATGGTTATGCGGTGTGGCACTTTGACCACTACATTGAGCAATGAGTGACTCGCGAATAGTGAGCGTCTGCGGGACTAATTGCGGAATACAACGACTACGGCCAACAGGTGACTCGTTGCCGGCACTTAACATGTCCAAGTTTCGTGATTGGCGAAACTTTCAAAGGAAAACCGGTTCTCTTCGCTGTGAGCGGGGCACAGCCCAGCACATAGATGCTTGAGAATGAAAGACCTACACTCCTGCGCTTGGCGTCAGGAATTT
>Ga0265780_10002706_pt1 | contig 23810 bp, 21 predicted proteins | sample P1T30metagenome_FD_192432 | JGI IMG/M metagenome (GOLD analysis project Ga0265780, IMG submission 192432) | Plant litter microbial communities from East Loma Ridge, Irvine, California - P1 T30 | ecosystem: Environmental > Terrestrial > Plant litter > Unclassified | place: USA: California... | reverse complement strand
GGCGCAATCTCTGAGAACGATGGAGCATCCATTGTAGAGAAGTATGGGATGAACGTGTCGGAAATGTATGCGGGACAGGTGCATGGACATGGTCTATCAGCGCCAATGCATGCGCGGCCGCAGGTTTATGCTGTGGAACTGGATGGGCGTGGCAGGCCGGCGGAAGTATCGGTGCACGGAGCGGAGATTGAGCATTTGATACGCGGGGAGCGGTAGTGTTGATCACACAAAATGCAGGTCTCAGCCCTGTGACAAGCGAAACTTTGATTGTTGGTTATCGCCTTCTTTTGGACAAATTTTGCCGTACAGACGCCGATGAAGGTAAAGGCACGTGGGCGCTAGTGAAGATCGCCCCGCGTTCAAGGTGCTCTTCATAGCACCCTCATCTTTCTCGCACGACCACCACTTACCTCGAAACTCACGGCTCAATCCAACTTCAGCATGTTCCCATCTCTCGAGCTTCCACATCTACGCCCAGATGGTCATCCCCATCAGTGCGTCCTCAGAGCATGCAGCAGGCCTTTACCTCTCTTGTCGCCAAATCAAGAACGAACTTGATCAAGAGGTTCCACGCCTGCTGCAGAGCTACTTCTCAGACCTCGAGGTCCATAACGTCGGCGTCCATATGTCCATCGCAAGAACGTTCCCAATGCCACTGCACCTCGACGTTACCCTCGACCCTACCGTACGCCCAGAACACCATTGCCGCAATACTGCCTGGTTTCAAGAGATCTTATCTTTGCAAATTGATATAGTCGCGATCAGCTGGGCCGAGGACGACATTAAGACTATCTTCGACTATGCTGAAAGGATGATGAACATCATGCAGGTTCATGTTGCCAGTGCGCAACGTGTCATACTAGACCATTTGATCACGAACCGTGAATGGGCTGCAATTATCGACGCGCTTTCAAGAGATGATAGCATATCTGGGTGGGACCGTACATCTAGTGTGCAGGACGCAAGTGCGAACCGAATCAGGCTGAGGGTGAATTTTGAGAGGGTGTGAGGCTGATATCAGGGCGTATGAGCGCAAGGCACTCGACGAGATACAGGAATTATGCGAAAGCAGAGACAAGCATGCGAGAGAAGATTTTCTAGAGCTTTATATTGAGTGTAACATACACTTTGTGCACAATACTGATTCGTTGCACATTGCCAAAGCTTGCATTTTGTCACATCGTGCATGTGCGCCGTGAACGCGTCGGCACTTGCGCACTAGAGAGGGTCGCAACTCGCTCGACATATCTTGCATGCACACGTGCTGTTGTACTCAGCTCTGCTTCGAGGTCCGACACTTGTTTTTCTTTTCTCATGAGCGCCGTATCGTTTCCTGTCATCGCGTCGTTCTTCTCTCCGTCTACAGAGCCAAAACAGTCCGCGTTTGGACGTACAAGTGTGTTTTGGATACCGCAAATGACGCGTGGACAAGATTCAATGTCATTTGGGCAAGGACATGTGCGGCGGTGCTAGGAATTGGTCTGGCGATTGAGCAAGTCTAGTGCACCCAAATAGCGTCAGAACAGGTGAAGGTGACATCACATGAGCGCTAGTGTCACCCCCGCAACCAGCCCTCCCCACGACCGACTGCGCACTTCCAACTTGAAACCTGGATCTAACATCATCACATCATGTCGTTTCTCACGCTACCCACTGAGCTGCGCTTACAGATATACGGCCTCATCGTCGTGCCCGTCGATGCGCCGTTCTCCGCCTACGTTGGCTTGTACCTCTCATGTCACCAAGTCAAAGCCGAGATCGATACCGAGGCTCCGAAAGTACTGGACCTCTATCTATCAGACATCAAAAAATCTGCGCTTGGCATGAACATTACGGCCTCCGCCAACAACCTCTTCCCTGCAACTCATCTGCACCTCCTCGCAGTCGACCCGTCAAAATCCTCGTATGCCGCTTGCGATCTCGACGTCCTACTATCTACACAGATCTTCGGCATGTACACCACATCCCTCAGATTCAGCTTTGATGTCCCATCGACATACGCCGCCCGCGCCCGCGGCCCCGCATGGAGGTTCATGAAGAATGCACAGCTTCTCCACGCCTTCAGACATAATGAGCGCTATGTCAACGCGCAGCAATTAATTCTGGAGCTACATTCAACAGAGAATTGGCTGGTAGATGTTGATCAGGCTCGTTTGGAAGGGAAAATTCATGATCTGAGGACTGGACAGGGACATTGGAGTGGAAAGTCGTGACCACAGCTCTCTCACAGGCGAAGGTGACCCTATTTCGTAGGTCTTGAAGCATAAATGGGTGTATTTTGGGACCGTGGAGGGATTACGAGAGCGGTCAAAGACAAGTTGGGTGCTGCCTGATACCTTGTTATGCGCTCAGGGTTGGATGGAGACGCTCAAAGGCTAGAAAACTGTGGGAAGGTTATGATGTAATTTCATCGTCACGCTCCGCGTACATGCATTTGTAATTGTCATATTTCATGTGCTTTGATCAGTCTTTTGGCCGCGATTGGCGAAGCTAGAGGTGAAATACGTGGCACGTGGGCGCTAGTGGCTCCAATCTCTCGGTCTCACTCGCTCAGAGCCTTAACATCACAGACTCTCAACCTCGCTTCAACCATCCCACTACAGTGACAAATAATGGCTTTCTTCTCACTGCCTGCTGAGCTGCGCTTCCAGGTGTACCACTACATCGCGGTCCCCAACGTCACACAGTTCTACGAATATCGCGGCCTGTATCTTTCATGCAAACGCATCAAGGCCGAAATTGATCAAGAAGGCACGAAGGCTATCAACAGCTGCGTCGCAGCTTTGAACGCCGACATGCATGACGTTCACATCACAATCGCCTCTGGACTACCTTCTCTGCACCTCCGTCTTACGCTCGATGCATCGGTCCACCGACACACATACGAAAGGGACTACGAGGGTCTTTTTCATCAGGTACTCGATCTCCACATCGCTGCTCTCACTATACATACCGACCTCGCAGCGCCACGGAGGCAGCGCATGTATGAACAGATAGTGTTGCTGGAGAAAATTTTCCTTCATAACAATCATAACACCAATGCGCATCAGATAACACTGGACTTTGGGCATCTACAAACGAACGAATTAGCGGGGTGGCCGAATTTCCATGGTTGGGATATGAGGTTGGAAGCGTTGTCGGGCTGGAAGCGCAAGTGGTTGATCGATGGACAGAGGGACCAAAAGAGTCGGATGAGAGTTAATTTTGGACGAGTTCAAGGCCAACGCATCAAGGTGGATCACCGAGAGGCATATTGAGAGCACTCTGGGTCCAAATCAAGCACAAGGGAGAAGAAGAAATGGACACAGAGAATTACGACAGAGAAACGCGCTCGTGAGTCACAGCAGTAATAGAGAGTCATCGAATGAACAGCCAATGAAATGACATTCACAAATACAACACGTCAGGCGTGCGACAGAGCCAGTGCAGTGAGGGCAACCGCACGTGCCGCGCTAACGCAAATCATAACCTTTCCGCGAACTTTCTCTCTGCTCTCTCTCGCCTATACAAAATCATCTTCTCCCTCTCCCATAAATTTTGATACTTTCCCAGCAACACCACCACCACTTCCTCCCTCACCATGCGATTCCTCGCCTTGCCAGCCGAGCTGCGCAACCAGGTCTACGGCCTGATCGCCATCTCAGACGTCGCAACATTCTCCGCCTACGCCGGCCTCTACATGTCCTGCCACCGGATCAAGTCCGAGATCGACGCCGAGGCTCCAAAGGTGCTTGAAACTTACCTCGATTCGATCACCAAGCGCACACCGGGCGTCGAGATTACAGCGCTCACTCCCTTCACCTCGCTCAGCCTCCTGCTCACACTCGACGCAGCACTCTACCCGGACAATAAAAAGGCCCGGTTCCAGCACGCCTAATCCGAATTTCTCACCATACACGTCTCCTCGCTCACCATGCGCACGAAGGGACCAGGTATTTCAGAGATGAGTGCCAGTCGAAAAGATAAATGACTCGAAGACGTCTTCCTATACAACAACTGCACCGTCAACGCAGCACGTGTGGTACTAGATTACAGCAAGAGCGGCGCATATGGTTCATCTATATTTCGGGCAAAATTGCGATGTCACGAGCTTGGCCCATTGCCCGGGTGGACTCGCACGTGGTCTGCTTTGCCGTCCGACGATCGTCCCCGGGTCCAGCTTGATAGAGATGAGAAGGAGACGAGGAAGGTGCCGGAATATCGCAGGATGGGATGGACAGATGGTGCGTTCTTGGTCTCAACTTCGGCAACGACGTTCAATGGCTAGTCAGGTGTGGATGCCGGATCTACGTAGTGGACGCGGCGAGAATCCTCGGTGTATGGTGGGAGGCACATGTGTCGATACAGAAAGTGGACGGAGTACGACTGGTCAAGTTCGCGATGGGTATAGCTAGTGCATTTGTGCAGGTACTGGACACATTCGATGTGGCCCGTGGGTACCAAGTGGAGGCTTTGAGGAGATCTGAGTTTCAGACAATGGTCCCAAGCGAAGAGGGCAACAATACTTGTCTTAAAACACTCAGTAGATAAGAGTCTCAGCATGCGGAGTAATACACACCACACCCTTAAGAGACGATCTGTGACATTCCAAAAGCGTCATGGTCTACATTCTATGATATTAATCGACTGATTTGATTGTCCTTCCCTCACAACCAGCCCCAGCCTAGGACTTAATGCTCATGCCCATGCCCATGCTCACTCTCTTTCTTCTCCCCAAAATCCACTCTCCATCCCCTCCCCACACCCACACCCGGCTTCCTCACTACCGCATAAGCAGCCTTCTTGCCCTCACTCGCCACCCATTCAAACCCAACCTCTCTCTTGCGCCGACTCTCCTTCTGCCCCTCCTCCATGACAACCACGCTCTCCTTGCCCTTCCAAGCCTTCGGCGCTCCAACAATGATAATCTTCTCGACACGCACCTTCTCCATCGCTTTGACATATTTAAGCGCCTTGGAGCTAGGTGTCCCGGACTCCATGTTCGTGGAACTCAAGATCTGGCGGCTGCCGTCGAAGTCGAAGCGCCGGTGAATGAAAGCGCCGGATTGGTACTCAAATGTCTCGCCGTCGTCGAGGTACAGCGTGCCTGATGCGTTGCCATCTTTGTCCAGCACGACGACGAGCGTGAATGGGTCGTACTTCATCAGTCCAGACGAGCGGCGCGGGCGGTCGCGGCGCGGAATAATGTGTCCGCCCTGCATGAGAAGCGGAATCTTGTCGAGAGGCGCGGGAACAGTGTGGTGTCCAGCGCCGCTGTATGTCGTGAAGTCAAAATAGTCGTAGTAAGACTGCGAGTCGGCGATGTAGACGGATACACTGTCTGCGCCTTCCTTGGTCACGGGCTTAGCGAGGAGACCTGTCGAGCCGATGTACAGCTGGTCGTCAACGGTGAAGCCGGCCTCGTCTTCAGGGTGAACGTAGAAATTGGGTCGGATGATGGGTGCGCCGGTGGTGGAGGCTTCGTGGAAAGCGGTGTACCATGCGGGCAGCAGTTGGTAGCGTAGACGCAGGGCTTGTGTAATGATCTCGGTGTAGGGCGAGCCTGGGATATAGGGCTCACGGCGGCGAGTATCGATGTGGGCGTGGCCGCGGAAGAAGGGGTAGTAGATACCGGCTTGGTACCAGCGGGTCAAGAGCTCTTTGCTGGGATTGCCAAAGAAACCTCCAACGTCAGCACCTGAGAATGGGAAGCCGGAGATACCCTGGTTGAGCACCATGGGAATTGAGGCCTCGAGGTGAGCCCACTCGGCGAGGTTATCACCAGTCCACATCGCTGCACTTCGCTGACTGCCGGAGTAGAAGGCGCGCGTGAGGACGAATGGACGAAGGACTTCGCCCTTCTTGCGCTCGGTGATGGCTTGGTAGGTTGCGTTGTGGAACGTCATGCCGTTGATGTTGTGGACATCACGATGCTCCCAGTTGCCGTGGTGTAGGTTGTCCTTGGGCATGGTGGTCTCAGGGCCGTTGAAGACCGAGGGCTCGTTCATGTCGTTCCAGATCCATGTGTTGCGAGCAGTACCCTTGAACTTGTCATACTTGAACAATGTCTTCCACCAGTCAATGGCAGCGGGATTGAAGGCGTCGATCCACATTGATGATCCGGGCCAGCACCAGCCCTCGTATTGGTTGCCATCCTTGTTCTTGACAGCGAGGTCTTTCTTCTTCATCTCGTCAATGACGGGGTAGTTGTCCGTGTTCTTGATGTGCGGATCTATGATCGCTACAAGCTTACGCTCACGCTTGTCGAGCTGCTTGTGCATTGTGTCCGGGTTCACGAACGTCAGAGGATCCCATGTGAAGTACTCCTTCTCTTTAGTGTACTCAATATCAAGCCAAATGACATCGTAGGGGATATTAAACTTGTCGAACCTGCGATCGACATCCTTGACATCGTCGTCAGTGACGTAGTTCCATCGGCACTGGTGGTAGGCAATGGCAAATGACTGTGGCATGGCAGTGAAGCCGGTAAGCTCGCCATATTGTTGGAGCATGTCCTTTGGAGTTGGTCCGAGAAAGACGAACACGTCAAGTAGACCGCTCTCAGACATCCAATGAGTCTGGGTGTCGGTACGGCTCTTCAAGCCCAGCGAAAGTGGGTTAGTGGACGTCTTGGTCTTGGTGACATCGATCCATGTCTCGGCAGCATTCAGCCAGAAGACGCCTACAGTTGAGCCCTTGCGATGCGCCTGCATGAATGGGATGGCGCCGTAGAGGGTCATTGGGCTGTCCATCTCGTACTCGAAGACGTCTGCGTTGTACAGTCGGTATGGCTCAGTGTAAGCATCATCTCCACCCCTGCATACTGTCAGCCATTGTCGTCTCCATCAAGTTGGTCTCCCTACCTAGTCGTCTTCAAGGACAGCCTTGTCGCATGCTCCGGGATACCGAAAACATGCTCGTAGCCGGGAAACGTGATGTCCAGCGCAACAGCCTCAGGTCCTCTCGGCTTGCTGTCTGTGTTGCCACCAAACGTCTCTTCCCACCACGTGCTCTCGTCCTCTCCTTGTGGCTCCTCAACCTTTTCTTTTTCTTCCTCGCCCTCCATCTTCTCCTCGACCGGCTTCTCGACCTTGGCTCGCCAATGCTCCAGGTTCATGAAGCCGCGCTCGTTGAACTTGACCTGCGTCTCTCCATCGCGCTGGAAGTCAATCGAGAATGGTGAGTGCCGAATGACAGCTTGGTGATTTCCACCCTTGCCATAGACGACCTTGGTGTATCCAGCATCCGTGGTCTCAGCCAAAGCAGCGCCCTCGGCAGGGCTCAAACCTCCCACCAGCGCCCATGATCCAGCCTCGTTGTATCGCTCTTTCCGTGCCTTGCTGTCGTGTCTGAGCTCAATCTGGCCCTCCGCTCTCTTCTCCTCGTTTAATGTGACACGCGCGACGCCCGACTCGAGGAATGTGATGATGAGTGGTAGAGATACTTTCTCGCCGCCTTCATTGATATTCTTAAGCACTGTGGCTTCTAATTGACCTCTCTTGAACGTGATCGACGCAGATTCGAGGTTGTATGGCGAGGTCCACGAGCTTGTGGTCGAAACTTGATCGGCAAAGGCGCGATTGCGCTTGCAGAAGCCGGATTGGTCGCATGTCTTGAAGTTTTCGTGCTTTACCGAAACTGTAGCCTCCTATTAGTACTCTGAATCTATACAGGAGACCTCAAGAGGTCAATGGTGGGCAATTGAAGCTCATACGCCTGCCTGAACATACCCGCTGGAACGAACAAGCAACAAAGCACCGCCCATAGCAGCAAAAAGGCTGTCCACCTGGGAGCAGCCCTATACGATAACAAACTCATGTCCGCAGCTAGTGAAAAGAAAACAGCCAGCTTGGTGCTTCTTCAACTGTTCAATGTTGAAACGTGTAGCTCGGCTTCGAGCAACGCTAGCCAATCAGAGCTAAGCGGTAGCGTGGCAGAATCGAATAATCTGATTTGTCACAGCTTGCTGCCCCTCACCGCCCTGACCCCACCAACGAAAACTCCAGCTCCTCAACCACCACCTCCCCCTCAACCACCAATTTTCTAAAACCATCGAAACTCTACAAACAACAACAACAAGATGACTTCTACTGAAAAAACCTTCATTGCTATTAAGCCAGATGGTGTCCAAGTACGTTAAGAATCGAAACAATTGCTCGATTCCAAGCGCTGTGAAGGTCTTAATTAACATCAAAACAGCGTGGACTCGTGGGACCCATCATCTCGCGCTTCGAGAACCGCGGCTTCAAGCTCGCAGCCATCAAGCTCGTCACCCCCTCCAAGGAGCACCTTGAGAAGCACTACGAGGACCTGAGCGACAAGCCTTTCTTCCCTGGTCTAATCGCCTGTACGTCCAGTTCATATCCAACTTCTCCATTCCAAACCCCACTCACTATTAGCCCCCCACATCGATTCCCACCATACACTTCCCCCTCCAGCATTTGCCTTTTCCTTCGCAATTCGCTAATTCCCGCAACAGACATGGGTTCCGGCCCCGTCTGCGCCATGGTCTGGGAAGGCCGCGACGCCGTCAAAACCGGCCGCGCGATCCTCGGCGCCACCAACCCCCTCGCGTCCTCTCCCGGCACCATCCGCGGCGACTACGCCATCGACGTGGGCCGCAACGTGTGCCACGGCAGCGACAGCGTCGAGAACGCCAAGAAGGAGATTGCGCTGTGGTTCAAGGACGGCGAGGTGCAGAGCTGGAAGAGCGCGCAGTTTGACTGGATTTATGAGAAGGCTTAGATGGGTGTGCTGGTAGGAGTGGGTGGATAAGGACAACGTTTGGGGGAGCAGTGAAGGGTGGGTCTGGGGAAGGTGGAGTAGTCTTGTTGTAAGGCGAAATGCTGGGCCTGGCTTTACTTGGTAGCGGTTCCTGAAGACGATGGACTTGTCTGCTCTCTGGTGCGAACTCAGGCTATGAAATCACGATCAAGACGACAAAAGCTACGATAGAAATCAATGGGACACATGAATGATCTCAGACATGTCTTCATTCAATGCGAATGTGATGTAGTTGTACCTCATAGTGGACGTCGCCCGGTATCAATAACGCCCCCTCTCCCAAGCACCCACCCTATCCTCTACTCCTTCTCAACCTCGGACTCCCCTCACCCACCACCTCTCCACTCCCATCATGGCTCCTAGTACGCAACTCCTTCGCCTCAAGTTCACCCTTCACACACCCCTCAAACCACACCCTCAACCTCTCAACCTCAGCCCACTCCCCCTCCCCCATCTCCACAACCGGACCCCTAACCTCCTCGCGCGCCCTAACCTCCCCAAACGCACCCTTCTTCTTGCCCCACACGGGTTTCTTGTAGCGCCACGCACACCAGCTACTCTCGTCCGCGGAGGTAAGAGTAGGATGTCGATTTAGACTCTTGACGGCGAAGGCGCGTAGGAGAATGACGTCGCCTGCATCAGCGAGCGGCAGCGCATTCTGATAGCCGCGAAAGACGTTAACGGTGGTGACAGCGGGCCACGTACTAGCATCCGTAATGTGCAGGCTCGTCGACCAGTCCTTGCGGCCTTTGGTAGCGCGTGTAGCAGGCGTAGTGCCAGACGTGACGAGTGCGAGCACGTCGGGATTAGACGCGGTGTGGAACTGCGAAGAGCGGTTGAGGAAGAAGGTGAGTTCCTTGAGGGGCGTGTAGAATGCTACGAGTGTGGAGAGACCGATTGACGGACCTGCAGGCTTTTCGACGAGCGTGCTCTTGGCGTCGGACACGTCTGGCGAGTGCTCGTCGACGGGTGAGGTGTCTGGAGACGCGACGTCGGTTTGTGTGGCGTTGCGGCGGGGCGTTGAGCGCATGACGACGTTGGGAGAGGGCTTCGCTTTGGGTGAGACTTCGACGGCAGTGCTGTCGTTTTGCGTCGACGCGTTGAACGAGCGGAGACTCATTGATGTGCGCTGGGTGAGTTGTGGTGTCATGGGTAGGGTTTGCTGTTGCTGAACAGTGACGCTGGCTTGCGACTCCATGCTTGTCTGCTGCGTGGCGTCTGGCGTGACGGGTCTGTTGCTGTCTATGACAGACTGCTGAACGACTGACGGGAAGGCAGACGTGATTGGTGACGGTGAGTAACGGGTAGCTTCAAGGTCTATCGACGCGGGTGGGGAGCTGCGGATGTCATAGCTCTCACCTTCCACTGCTTGTGCTACCTTGGGCGTCGTTTCGTTTGCTGATTCCTCGGCGGGTGGTGGACTTGATGAGAGATTATAAATATGTCGTCTAGTCCTTCGTGTTGCGGGAGTGCTAGAAGATACCATTGAGCCCGCCGAGCGAAGCTTTCTGCTAGGACTGCCAGCTTGTGGCTGTGTGATGAACGAAAAATTGGGCTGAACAGGCCTGCTGCCGTGCATTATTGTTTGAGCTTGTGACTTCTTCCACCTGGTCTTCGCTCCCATGCCAGTATCCAGCTCCGGAGCAGTTGCCGCAGGCGGTCTCATGTCCACATCATCCTCATCCTGGTCATGTGGCATCACCGGGTCACTGAAGTTGGTGAACGTGTTCCAATCGTCGGAGTACTTGACACTCGACAAGGAATGCTCGGAGTGCAAGCTTTCCTCTTCAGAATCCTTGACGAAGGCTACGTCAGAGTATCTGCCTTGAGAAGCACCGAGATGCTGTGACGGCTCAAAGCTTGTCAAAATTGGATCTGCATCATCGAGCTGAGAGGGACTGACATCCGAGATGGAGTCCACGCTACGGTTCAAGGCGCGTTTGCGAGGGCTTCGACGTCTCGCGCTCGTTGCAGCGGACGGAGGAGAGAGCATCTTGGATTGAGAGCGAAGACTGTATGGAGAAGTTTGGGTGGCGTCCCGGGAAGGTGACATCGTGGAACGATTCCTAGTCCTAGCAGGCGACACAGTTGTACGAGTGAATGGAGTCACGGATGCTTTCGACCTAGTCGATCTGCTCGCGCGATTCTGCACTGGAGGTTCTTCCTTCGAAGGTGACATGGATGGCTTCGTCTTGGACCTAGTATTCCTGGCTGGCCCAGTGGCGGGTACGGCTATGGTGTGCAATTCCCCCAGTTTATGACCTTCTTCAGGTACCTCAATCAAGATCTCAGCAGACGGACCGGCAACGCCCTCATCAAGCCCATTGTGATTATCGTAGACATCTGGCTCGATTAGATGAAGCACCGAGTCCTCCTCGATAGATTCCATCTTCACATCAGGGTGATGGTCTGCTGCTCCAACGTCCTCTGGGCCTTCGCCCTGCATTGTATCCAACTCATCAATGCCCAGCTGAGGCTCATAGTCATCAAAGATGGATGGGTAAGCGGTCCCGGTCTCAAAGACGGCCTCTACTTCCTGTGAGGTTGATGTGTGAGCTGGTGCTTCTTCCCGGATGTCCGTGGCGGTTGTTGAAACTTCAGGTACAAAATCCATCGCTGTAAACTCACTGAAATCTTCTTTTTCCGCCGATCTATCCGGACCTTGTACAGAGGCAGCCGTATCCAGATCCGGCTGCTTTCCAGAATGATCAACCCTGCCCTGAGATTCCTCGTCCACTTCAACCTCTGCTTCGATCTCCTCTACGTCCTCCACATCACTACTGCCAGAAGGCGATCCTAAATCAACAATAGCAGATGCCGCTGTCGAATGGTTGGTACTTGTAGGTGCAGCGAGATCCAGATCGGCCTTCTCTTGACGGTCTGACAGAGTTTCATGCACTTCTGGCTCCTCCTCGTCACTGCTGATGTGGTACAAGTCGCTCATTGCATGTCCTAGATCAGGGCCGCCCTGACGCTCAGGACCTGCAATGTCGTCTCCATCGTCCATCTTCTCATCCTCTGACTCCTCTTCCTCAGAGTCCGATGACAGCTCAATGACTTCTGGCTCTGGCCTGTTATCAATTTGAGATGTTCGCGGGGGCGATGAGAGTCTATAGTCAGTAGCGAGTGTTTCTAGAATTGTGTGACTGTCAATTGGTCCCGGCGATGAGCTCCTTGTTCTCATGTCCTTTTGCATTCCAGTCAGGGAGATTGGCTCAACTGGCGCTGGTAGTCCTGAGCCAAGTTGCTTTAGTTCCTCATCGCGATCTGGCGCTTCGGGTGCTGGAGAGGACAGATTCAGAGGCCGGGAGTTGTTCACGCTGTCCATGCCAAAAGTGAATCGCACCTGGGCAAAAGCCGATTCGTGGTGAGGGAGTGTAGTAAGGTTGTTGCCAGATCCGATCGAGCTAAAGAAAGAGTTCTCAAGAATGTAGCTGGCGTCGCTCATGGGTTCCTGTTCGATCGTCTCCGGCACTTCGCTCGTAAGTGCGTCTGGAGTGCGATCAAAGTAGGACGCCGTGGCCGCGTTGCGTTCATCTGGGAAGGGTGATGGCAGAGGTAGTAGAGCGGAATCCAAAGGCTGAAGAGTGGGGCTGGCAGGCTCTTGGCCTACTGGAGTGAGCATGTCCGAGGCCATGATGGTTGGTATTGCAGGAGGCGGCTTGAGAAGCGTGACTTGTACAGCCGCCGGCGATCGATTCGAAGTGTGTTTTATATCATTTCCATGGGCACTGGATGAGACGCGCCTAGTGTCCACAACCTCAAGTACGCTGTCTTCCTCTGTATCGCTTCCTAGGTCGAAAGGCTGTGGATCACCAGGTGGTTCTACTGCATGCTCAGGCTCCAGCTCCATGCCAGTCTCCTGGCTTCCGGTGTTGACCTCAGTCGTGCTAAACCTAGCATCTTGTGCGTTTTCTTGGGCATCTTCTTCTTCTGTGTTGGCTTCGGTGTCGCCGCCGAAAGCGAAGGGCGCATCTGCTGGAGGAATTTCGTCCGGACCAGCGTATAGGTCGTAGTAGTCGTTGTCTCGTACAAAATCGTCGTCGTCGTCCAGTACAGTCACAGTATGCGTCTGTTGGTCCTGCGCATCATCGTTAACGTCTCGCGCGCCATCCATCTGCCCTGCTGCAACAGAGAGCTGCTCTGCCTTTGGTGGAGACACCGGTGTGTGCGGCAACTTCATCGCGCGACTCGGAGATGCCTGCACTTCGAAGTCATCCTCCATACCAACGTCTTCTTTCTCTGTTGATGGTGTCCTCGCGTGGTATGTCCATGTCTTCCAGTTCCTGTACGACTTGCGCCGCCGCTTCTTGTCGTGGCCCTCTGCATTCTCGTCTGCCAGTGGATCGTACGGAGCTTCGAAGAACGGGCCGTCCGACAGTCGGGCGCGCTTGAGGAAGGCCGGCGACGACCATTGTTGTGCAAGGCTGGGCGCTGCTGCTGGGACTCGACGGACAGGCGAACGCGGCGCTGGTGTGGGCGCAACATCTACCACGTCTAGACTCGCGATCTCATTTCCATTGCGGAAGACATGAATTATCACAGTCTGCGCATACTCCAGTTCCCATTCGATGCTCCTTCCCGGCGTGCTAACACTTCCTTCTTTGACAAACTGCGCGCCTCTCAGGCTCAGCACAACTTCATCGCCAATTCCCACGCCCGTCGTCGCAAGTGCCTTTGCACTGGAACCCGTAAAGCGAGCCCTAACCTGGCCTTTCTTCCGTCGCATTCGAAACTCCGGCTCGGCGAAAAGAAGCGCAAACTCCCTTTGTGACGACGAATAAGGCCATATGAGGGTGACGGCGGCTCTGAACTGCTTCGAGTCGCGTGCAGCCAGCTCCGGCTTGAGCTCTGCAATGTGTATTGTGTCCATGTTGAGTTGCGCGCTGGGTGCGCAGTGGAGTGTTATGTGGTCGGCATCATGGCGGAGATCGAATGGTGTTCTAGCGTTGTCGCGAATTCGTTTGTTCGGTGTTGGTGAGAGGCGTGAATGCTCAGGTGGGCGGCTCTTTCCGCTTCACAACGCGAACGTTCCGCGCTAGTCGGATTTGTCCGCATTCGGTTACGCGCCCTTTCTTCACGTCAACCTTTGCTCTCTTGCAATTATGCGTTCAGTACGCTTCTACCGTTCATCACATTTAATTCAAACTTCGTTCTTGTGAGTCGTCGTGTTTCTAGAATGGTCCCCATCAGAACCGTCGCTGCTACGCTTCAGGTTCATGCTAATTCCACTCTCCACTGCTCCAATGAATAATCCTCCTCACGATTGATACATGGACGAAGATAAGCCCCACAACGACAAGCTGCAATCATGACATCATATCCATTGCTATAATAGCGCATCCGACGCTGGCGCTCAATCTTGAATGGCGGAACATCCACGTTGTCCCTCCCCTGGCAATGCCTAGGCAAATCTAGCCATAACTCCAGACTTGGGTCCTTCGCCAGGGGCTCAACAGCACGCAGTATTTTGCGTTCTTTGAAGTTACTCCAAGAGATCGGGTCGCTGGGCTCCAGCCAGATGCGCAGTTTTCGTAGGTTCTTTAGCTTCTTTATTGTTGAGGTCAAGTCTTTCCATAGTGACAACGCGGTCTTCTCGTCGTTCGACAGGTTATGGAAAGCGTAACTTTCCTCTATAGTGGCCTGGGGTTGCATTTGCAGCTCCTTCAGCGTTCTGCTAGACATCCTCAGGACGATCGTGAGATTTCTTGCTTCTGCAAAATCGAGCCCGTTCTTTAAATGGCCACATGAAGGATCTAGCGATACTTCGATGCTCCGGAGATCATTCACAACAACTTCTGCTGATCTCATAACTAAGCCATTAAGCTCCTCACGCCTGCAACAGATATCGTCAGCCCAAACTCATCTCTCGATACCCTTCCCCACTCACACCTGCTCACAAGTCTGAAACAGCACATCCAAGTCATCCCTCTTTCCATCCGCAGCCATCATAGCCCCCTCACACTTCCAATGCGGTCCCCACGAGGAATCGTACCGGTCAGCCCACGACTGGCGAACTGCACGTCGCCAGTCCTCAAACGACTCGTCCTCTTTTCGTTCTGGTAGCTCGAAACTACGCTCAAAGCCTGCGCTGTGGGATACTGTCGGAAGTGGGAGACACTCTGTTGTTCTTACTTTGCCGCATTTCGTGGAGATGTGGACTGCGGCTGGGACGAGGTATGTGTAGATTTGGTGTCGAATGTCGTATGGCAGTTGGAGGAAGTTGCTCTGGAGTTGATTTGGTGCCATGTCGTGGAGTTCCATTCGTTGAGGTCAAGAGATTGGAGAAAGACAGGCAGCGATGATCAACTTTACCTAACACAGCCACTCGACTTCCCCGCTTCAGCCGCACGCTATCGGCTATCCCAGCCGCAACTACGAAGTAATACTAGGCCTTCTACTCTCAGTCGATCCTAAGTTAGAGACGGTTCTTCGACTTCGACTTCGATTCCTCCCAGTAAATACTCGCTCCCCGAACACTGTGTCCCAATTCCTTCTCTCTTTCCGCATAGCTCGCTCTCCCCCAAGCTCCCCCTCCCCCAATACATCCAAAACAAATAAATGAACACCCCCACGACCCAGGCTGTCAGGCTACACATCACCAATCCTCCGTATATCTCAATCTCGCCTTCCACTCCCCTCTGACCACAACTCCACGCCCAAATCCCACACGCCCAAACCTCCCCCCCCCCCAATCCACGATCCCACGCTGCACATCCAACCCATTCCCCCCGCGCCATACAGAGCGCCTCCCCCTCAATCCAAAAAGGTAGCTCACCCACTCGCAGAACCGCCAAGTCAGGACGATACTCGACGTACTAATCTTATACACTACCATCGCGCCTTCGGATCGAGAAATATGGTACATGGATGGTGTCTTTGTAATGCCGGGATAGGGTGAGGGTGAGTGGGAGGAGTGGTGCTAGGATTGAGGGCTCGGTGAGGTTTTTGGAGGGACTTCGTTGGTTGTTGTGCATCTAGTAGGTGAAACTGTCGGATCATGAGTATCAGTAGGGACGTCAGCAGCTCAACGCTGCCCAACGAGCCGACTCGATCCTACTTCGGCTCTACTCGTCTCAGGTCATGTACACCTCCGTAGCACCCTCACGTAGCAATCAAGAACAAGTCAACCAACATCGTACAGAATGCATTCGTAGCTATCGTTATTTCCTTTCACTAGTGAGCCTTCCAACAGAAACCGTTGTTCTCGAATGCGATGTTGATTGTGTGCAACATTTGTATTCTGGCCAGTCGACCACGTACGTGCCATTCGCATGTCCGACGCACTTACATCGACAGCTTCGTTCAACTCCTCGATTTGAAGATGTTCAACGAGCCAGAAGACGCTTTTGGGAAGGCAGGCGCTTGATCGCGGGAACTTGATTCGAGTTGAGTGCAAAGCCCGGATCGAGAAACACATCCGCCAATATGTAGAATGTATACAAGTCAGTAATCTCACTAGCACGTGTAAGAACCTAGATATCTGAATCTAGATATCTACCACGTCGTAAGCACCGTACCACCAACCTTTCTCGTGCAAAAAGCAACCTACAATATCTTTCAAGTGAGTATTAACACACAAAATATACATCCCAATATTGAAGCCTTCCCTTCTGGCACCACTTCCTCACACCCACCATTCCCTCTAACGTTCTCCAATCCACCCCACACTCCCTCTTTCCCAAACCAACTAAGTACTCTCTCATCTACTGCTAGGCAGCCAAGACATGGCAACGTTCGTAGTTGGCCGGTGTGTTGGAATAGGTGTAAGCTGGTTGGGGCGAGGTAGGCGAAGATTTGGTGGCGGATGTCGTAGGGGGCTTTGGAGTTGGGGGATTGGGTGGTCGCATGGCACGAAGGGATGGAGGTGAGTTTTGTTGAGATGGTTGTTTGCTGGGTTGTGAGCTTGTATCATAGGGTGCGGAAGCTGTGCCACATTGTCGCGGATACCTGTAATCAGAGTTAGTAGACGATTGCGCGTCACAAGGATGGCTTCGTGAACGGAAGATACGTATTGCACAGTCCGGCTCAGTGAGGCTCAAGCAGTTAGTAGTGTTACCTGTCCCCACCATTTCCGTCCATCCTCATTCGCAAAATCATGTAATGTAGCGTACGTGCATGCATGTGACGTAATTTTGTCTATATTGAAGCCCACTCCGGCACACAGTGTGCAGAAAGATCAAAGGAGGGGCAGATTAAGTACAAAGAGCAGTAGTCGAGCTATGCGGCACTCCCACACGCCACGCTCCCTCCCGCTAACGCTATGCTAATGAAGGGGTGTAGGCACCATGCCAAACAATTTGGATCAGTGAAGTGAAGCAAAAGCAAAAAAGACAAGAAAGATCAGAACTAAGACAGACGCGTGGAAAGAAAAAAGGGCAAGTAAGGAAAAGCGCAGGCTGAACAAGAAAGACCTCCGGACCAAGAAACCCCGAACGCTCCATGAAAAGCCTTTGTTGCCACCGCTCCGTTGTTGTACTTTTCGATTTCCAGCGGTCCCAGCTTTTAGACATGTGTCCCCCACCCCGACGCCATCAGCAAAGGTATCGAACTCCCATTCCGTATGATCCAGTCTATAAGCACAACCCCACAGATCCCGTTTCCATGCCTAGACAACCCTTTGCAAATGCCACGAAATGTTCAAGCCAGAGTGTCGACAAACTCCCCGAAATTCAAACTGTGCCGGTGCCATCCTATCCGAAAAACCCTTCCTACATCAAATGCTTCGAAGATCTGGACTCCATATTCGATACCCATATGTACGTGTGGCCTAAGCCGGCGACTTGTTGGCGGGGTTGGAGGCGTTGCGGTGGTTGTCGTTCATGGACAAGGAGCCAAAATTGCTGGACAAGAAGGAGAAGGGGTCGCCACGACCATCACCGCCATTGGGAGCACCCTGGTTGGGGTATGGGTCGGCGGAAGAGAAGGCAGCCTCAGCTGAGCGGCTGTCGAAGGGTGTTGCGTGCATCCCTCCGTTCTGCATGTAGCCGGCGCCCATGGGTGGGTACGGGCTTGCGCCGCCCATGCCGGAAGGAAGAGCGTAAGAGCTAGGAGGTCCGCCATATTGCTGAGGACCAGGGAAGCCACCAGCAAAGCCGCCAGGAGGACCATAGGGGCCAGCGCCAGGTGTGCCGCCCATGGAAGGAGGACCCATACCATAACCACCGGAGGACATGGACTGATTGTCCATCGGCGACGGGAAAGCAGAGTCAGCGACGACAGCAGCTCCGGCACGGCTCGCACCGCAGCGCAAGCAGGCAGTGTTCTTTGCGAAGTTGTGGTATCCGCAGCCATTCTCGCCACACTTCCAGTCGCCGGCGCGGAAAGGAACAACACCGGTGCCGCCACGCATGTGACCGCCACCCATTCCGTGACCGTGACCGCCGTGGCCCATGTGGTGTTGAGGCGGGCCCATCATGTTAGGATGGCCGCCGTAACCAGCGCTATAGCCTGCAGGTCCATAACCGCCCATGGTCTCGGCGGCAGGAGGGCCAGACATCGCGGGGAACGAGCAGCGGAAGCAGGCTGTGCGACGCTGGAAGTTGGAGAAGCCGCACGACGGGCAGTTCCAGTCGCCAGGGCGAGGACGGTTCTTGCTAGGTGGGAACGCGGTGATGATCTCGGCGGCACGGTCCAGAACGCGGCTGGAAGAGGGTGAGACCTCAATGGCCTTCTCGTTGAGCGCGCGGCCATTCATGCATAGGCTCTCGGCGGCCTATATAAGTCAGTAATGCAGAAGAAAGGATGAAGGGAGGGGAGCGCACCTCTTCATGAGAGGAGAAGATGGCGAAACCCGTGCCAGTAGGTTTGTGCTGGTCAGGTGTGCGCAGGGTCCAGAAGGCGATCGGGCGACCACCAAACTGCGTGAACCAGCTCTCCAGTTCCGATTGGGTGGTGTCGTGAGGCAAGCCGCTCATGTGGAGGACCTTGCTGCGCTCCGAGAGGAACGCGCGAACATCTGCGCGGGCATCCATTGGCTTGGTGAGAACGTCGGGGTGCTCGGAGGCAGGTTGCGACTTGCGGATGAGGCCACGGAGAACGCGTGCGAGTGTAACCGCCTCTTCCATAGCGCGGCGGGGTGACGCTGGTGCCAAGGCCTGCAGGTGAAAGGGCAGGTTGTGCTTGATCGGAGCTGAGGACTGCACGGGCTCCACCTCAAGCGCGGCGCAGATATTCGTCAAGGCGCTAGAACCAAACGGCAGGGACTCTGGATGGTACTGTTGCCACCGCTGGTACTCGATACGCAGGTCGAAAGTGCGCGAATGCTGGAGGTAAGGTGGGAGCACGACGGCCTTGTCCCGGGCTTCACGGGGAAGTTGCACGCGCAAGTCCCACGAGTCGAGTGTGACGAATGCGAACTCCAGGTTCTTGGAGATCAGGTGCTCCTGGGCAAAGTTCTTGAAGCGGTCGATCGCATCGTGGAAGGAGCCGGCCGTGCGAACCTGGTCCCAGGTGAGGGTCGTCAAGCTGGCTGTGAAGGTCAACATGTCAGCAGGACTAGGTGTACATGTTGTAAGTAAGAGACTCACTGCACAGCGCCGTGATGGGCGTGTTGACTGGCTTGACGAGGACGCTCTCGCGGTGGAGCTGCAGGTTTCATCAGCACCATGTTGGGGCAATGTGTGGTGTTGTAATGTCTTTACCTCTTCGCAGGACTTCGCATCGAGCAGGATCCATCCTAGCTCAATCACCTCTGCAGAGTCTTTGGTAACGTACACGCCATGCTCATCGCAGGTGGTTGCTACGTGTATGACGAGATACCTGTCGAGATTCGGTGCGGCTGGGCCTGGCGTGGGCTGCTGGCTCTGGCTACCCATGTTGAAGTCTGGCTGGACACGGTTAGGATTAGCTTTGGTTCCAGAAGTTCACGATGACGAAGGCGTGGCGAGTGTCGACAACTGGCTAGTGGTGAGGAGAGGAGGAAGGAGCGATGGGCGGCGTCGGACGTTTATAGGAAGGAGCGGACGTCGGCGGGCAGGTGAATGTGAAGCTGCGGCGTGATCCGGTGAGGGGTGAAGCTTTCGGAGCTCAAAGCGAGGGTGAATGGGAGACGGAGCCTCGAGGCAGACGAGACGATGTGACGGATGTTTGTGCGAGATGAGACCAATGGTAGCAGATGTGGTCGGATAGACTGAGGCTCCGTGCAATGCTCAGGAAGATTTCTTGACGTGGACAGTCGAGCTAAGGCGCACGCAGAAGCAGCTTGGCGTATCCGAGCATCAGTGCGGCTGCATGTCCATGTCCATGTCATTACCCCTCGACGACGGGCAATGCTTGACTTATCAGACGGCCGAGACCACGGCACTGCTCTCACCTATGTACAGAACGTACTACCTAGTCTACAGTCCTCAACTCACTCACCAACGGATCTGACCTCAAAGTTCAACGTGAATCCCCCCTCGCTATACATGGCCCAAATCGGTGGTTCCTGCAGGCAGGCATGCTGTCGCCGGCGAACCTCCCGCTTTTCTTGTGCCATCTGAAACAGTCGACAACGCGTCCGTTGAACCATCTCGCGTGTGCTCCGCCTCCGCCGTGCCACGCTGTGCCCGAGTACAAATATTGACTGACGTGCCTGCACCTCCCGGGCATACTCATGGCTGCAATTAGCTCTCCTACTAAGTGAGTGACGATGCATCCCCTGAAGTACATTTTGGAACCTTGTGATTCTACTTGGGCCTATACCAGACAGCTAGTACTACCACCTATCTCTGTCAACACCACGATCGTCTGTATATCTGCATGTTGAAATATTGACCAAGACAAAATATCTCGACACATGCACGCCCCTTCAACTCGAGATCTGCTCACATAATCTGCGTTGGTAGCTCAACTGGGATCCCCGGTTCCCTGGCGATCTTACCTCCGCGGCGAAAGAAGGTGACTGGAGCTCGCCGTTGAGCTGCACCGGAAATAGGAGAGTCGCTGGAGGAGGCACCGTGACTGGCGATGTTCGGCCTTGCTGACATGTATAACGGCCGCTAAACTGCTGTCGCGTTCGGTATCCGTGGTGCTCGTTACTCTTGACTGCTTGTGGCATGACCCCTTAAACGCGTCGACTCCCTCCTTGTGGTCGCCTTCAATTAATTGCGTTCTTTGTTGCTGCACAAAGCCCGCATGCTCGAGCCTGGAATCCTTTAATTGCGGCTTTATTCGTAAGCCTGGTACAAAATGTCTCGGCAGCGCTTTGCATCCACCCCGCAAGCAGCTCCGCGTCGCGAGTAAGTTATTATGCACAATCCAATCCGCCTAGCACTTCGCAGCAACAAACCACCCCGCCACATGTGCAGCCAAAGCAAATGTGCTGTGGGTGATAAGTACTGGAGCTAATTGAGTGCCAGCTCCTCGCGCGGCATCATGGGCTTCTTCAAGCGCTTCTCGCGCAAGAAGAGCAAACCGACCAACAATGCTCAATGGAATGAAGCATACTCCGCATCGACATACTCATACAATGGCCCCGACCAAACACAACGACTACCCGACAAGATCTTGCGTATGATATTTGAAGAACTTTGTCCACACTCGGCAGACGAGACACTAGAGGGGAGCGAGGACAGTGGCAACGATGGCTGTATGAGCTGCGACATGCGCGACCTTGCACACTGCGCGCTGACACGACGGTCATGGTATGGCGCTGCTGCGGGACTGCTATACAACAGCATCCGCATCGACGCGGTGCACTACTGCGAGCTCGAAGAAGTCTTCGCGGACCAGCGGCGCAAGTCGCGCCACGGCGACGAGATCGACCGGCCCACAGCGCGCCTCCAGCAGCTATGCCAGAGCGTGCGCGGAAACCAGTACCTGGGCCAGCGCGTGCGATTCGTCAAGCTGCCGTACATGCTGCGCGAGTCTGCAAAGGCCGACCTGGCGCGGACCGTGTCGGCATGCCCGAACCTCGAGTACATCGACCTCCCCGACGGCTTCTACACTGGCGATGCTTCATGTCAGCTGCTGCGGCAGGAGCTGCAGGCGCGATGTCCGCACATGCGCAAGATGAAGTACAACGAGGGCGGGGAACAGGCGCTGGAGTCGCTCATGCACGGCTACTGGCAGGAGCTGAGCGTGCTGGAGCTGAACAGGCTTCACATTGAGCCGACCGTACTGAGGCAGGTCCTCGGCATGCTTCCGAACCTCACCGAGCTCAGCGTCTCCGGCGTCGCCTGGATGAACGATTCGACCTTCCACAACGCGCCTGGCCTCCCCATGTTCCCCGCGCTGGAGAAGATGCGCTTCGAAAAGGTGCACGGCGTCACTGCAGACGGACTCGCAAACTACTTCTCCAGCCCGATATGCGCCAACAGACTGCGCACACTAATCCTCAAGGACTGCGCAGGCATTGCAGTATCTTCCCTCCACCTCATCCTCCAAACCGCATCGAGCCTCAACACCCTAGACTACGCCACAACAGTCACATCCGCACTCCCAATCGACCCCATCCCCCCACTAACATCCCACACCCTCTCCAAACTAAACTTCGAAATCGTCTCCACCGCCTCGCACCAACTCTACCCCCCCGACGCCTCATACTACCAGTACCTCGCGCAGTCCCTCATGGCCAACCACCTCCCTGCCCTACGCCAACTCTACGTCCGCGACCCAGACTTCCCCGAAATACTCACCCTAGCACCGCCGTTACTCCCCTTCAGCGAAGCACCGCCCCCAATGTTCAACCAGCCCCTCGAAGTCTACTCCAAAGGCCTCGACGAACTAGAATGGATCTTCACATCCATCATCCCGCCCGAAGCGTCCGGTCGTCGACCATCGTCATCAGGCGGTCGGCCTGTCAGCAGTTACTCCGCACACAAAGGGCTAGGCGCACAATGGGGCGGCGAGGCGCGCAAGAGCGTTGTGGTGCCGAATGGTTTTGGTGGGTTCCTGGCTGTACCGGCGGATAATGCAAGGCCGCGCAGTGCGGGGCATGCGGTGCCTAGTGGGGGCTTTGGACATGAGCATAGTCGGGGGCAGAGCTTTGGGGGGGATCCGAGTCCGAGGGCGAGCTGGATGAGTCATGTGGGGAGGGAGAAGAGGGCTAGTAGGGCGGATTTGTGGCGGTGAGGTGTGGATGTGCTTCTTGGGGGGTTCTTTTTTTTTTCGTTCTATCTTCTTATTCGGATACCCATCCATTTTTTGGGACATGTGGAGTGTACGATATATGGGATGGATATTGGACATTGGGGATGTGAGATGTGATACCTGGTAGGCTAACTCATGGCCTGAGTGGTATGGAGTTATGTGTAGGATTTTAAAATGTATTTTCTTGAAATCGACCCTTAGTGGACTCTTCAACCAATCCTTTCAAGTCCCCCTCAACTCTGCCCCCCACATTCCCCCCCCTCACACCCAACCCACCCCCTCTCCCTCCCATCCCCCACACACTCCCCCCTCCCCACCATCTCCCCCAACAATCCCTTCACCCCATCCCCCTCACCAACCCCCCTCCCCCCACACCCCAAATTCCAACTCCCCCTCTGCACTACACCACCCGCACCACCCCTCCCATCCACCCTCCCAATCTCACTCCCCCCACCCCCATGATGAAACACCTCCGGCACCACACTCCAGCACCCCCAGCCCCCATCCCGACACGCCTGTAGTAACGCAACATCAAACGCACTCACACCTCCCTGTCCCTCTCTGCCAAAATCCGTTAAAATGCGACGTGCAGACCGGCGCGTTACGGCGTACGCGAATGTACAAAAGGGGAAGAAGGCGTGGTGTAAGAAGCGTGTGGATGAGGGTATGTTTAGGGTGGATAAGAAGGTTTGGGTGGCGGGGTGGAGGTGGTGGAGAGAGGGGGTGCTGGGGTCGTGGTAGAGGAGGTGGAGGTGGGTGGGGTACAGGGGGGAGGGGAGGTCGTCGCAGTGGCCAGGGTAGAGTATGTCCCAGGAAGTTGTTGGGCCCCAGAAATCGGCATCATTGTCGTTGTTGTTGTTGTTGTTGTGGTGGTGGTGGTGGTGTTTTGTGGCTGAAGTGGAATTTGAGAGGAGGTGGCGTACAGCAGCGGCGAGAAGAGGGATTTGCGTGTGTCGAATGGATAGCGAGAAATC
>Ga0265780_10002705_pt1 | contig 23818 bp, 34 predicted proteins | sample P1T30metagenome_FD_192432 | JGI IMG/M metagenome (GOLD analysis project Ga0265780, IMG submission 192432) | Plant litter microbial communities from East Loma Ridge, Irvine, California - P1 T30 | ecosystem: Environmental > Terrestrial > Plant litter > Unclassified | place: USA: California... | reverse complement strand
GGGTCGCAGACGTACAGGTGGAAGGGTATCAGCCGCCGGAAGGGATGTTCGGACCTTATGATTCTCGTAAGCCTTGCTTGTCTGAAGTCGGCTAAATTCCTAGAACCTCCCACTCGACCCCATACCATCCACGATGCTGGGCTACCCACCCAACAGGCCCGAGCCACGCACCCATTCGCGTACGATGCGAGTCAGACTCTACCATTTGCAGCCTTATCTGGTGATAAGCAACCTCAGAGAGTAGCACCCAGAGGTCCGGGTGAACATCTACCCACTCGAGAGAGTGAGGTCATGAGTCGAGGAGCTGGTCTAGGTCGACCATCGACTCTTGGACCTGTCATCGGCCAAGGTACAAATCAGGATCAAACTGGTAGCGTCGGGATGGGGACATTCGGTCTAGCATCTGGAAAGCAGGATTCCCACTTTGTTAGTGTAGTGTCCGCCCAGGTTGCCAATATACTGATCAACAGAATCAAAGGGAGCGGTCCCCAGACAAAGGTTCCCTTGGAACGGCATACCCTCATGGAAATGCTCCGAACCACTCTCTACCACCAAGTCCGATCGCAAAGTCAGTGACATCCCAAACGAAACGAGTACCTGTCCCAGTCGACCCGATACTGGAACAACACGAGCAAGCTTTTCTACCCAAGCAACCCCATATCCATCACCCGCACCACGCGTACCCTTTCTCGCACTCTGAAGCAGCTCAGAAACAGAATCAAGCGATGGCGGAGGCTCGAGCTCGGGCACTCGCCCAGCTCCAGGCGTCGAATGAGACTGCAGCACAGGCGCATAACAAACCCTCCGGCGCATCCAAGGGGCCGAGGCGAACGTACGAGACTTCAACCAGTGGTCCGTCATTTGGGCACATACTCCACCAAGACGGAAGACCAATGAGACTCTCAGGTCCACCGTTACCTCCAGGACAAGCTCAATCGGTACCTATGGCGAGGGAACAGCCGTTCATGCGAATACCTTTTGGCGTGCCGATGGGGGCTTCGATACAAAGACCACTATTTGTCATGCGCAACAGCGCTGGCGTAGGTATGGGAGTAGGCTTGGGAGGCCAAGGACTACAAGGGCCAGACCTAGCTTATGATGGCTCGCCGGATGGTATGGCAGGACGAGCTTCCCATGTTCAAAAGGTGAAAGATGCGAGAAGTGCATATGTCGAAACAATTGAAGATGTGAGTCAAACATTATCATATCGTTGCTGAACTGACAACCAGGAACAAGCTCCTACTGGCACCAACCAGACTCCGACCAGAAAGGCACATTCACCCACCATCCCATCTCCATCCCAGCATGGACCGCAAGGAGCTCGGGCTGCCGTCAACATCTCATATCAGGCCTCATCACCAATAGCCAGAGCCCCCGACAATGTACGAGCCGCACACACGTTGGGAAGTCAAGGCCAACGAGCTCATTCAGCGATGTCGGACCGAACGGCGCGCCCTCGATCACGTTTATCTCATCCGCCAACGCAGCCTCAGACTAGAGCCTCGGAAGACGGTGTACCTGCTGACCACTCTCGACCCGCTTCAATCGCTCCAACCACCGTCAGCAACGTGAAGAAGATAGTAGCAGATTCTCGATTCCACGATGAGACCCTTTGTCAGCTTTTGGATGCCGCTCGGTTAAACCTGATCGGAGGCGAAGCGAAGAAGGCATTGAATCGAGCTGCGAGAGCGAGAGTTGTAGAACTGAAGGATATCAAGGCTCAGGTTCACAATACTGAGGCATCCGAGCTCGGCCAGCTTAAGAGGCATAAGAGAGAGAGATCGAAGGATAAGCATGGGAGGAAGAGTGACAGCAGGCGATCAGAGCATGGTGATGCTCACCAATCCATACCACCTCCATGGGTCAACGATGTGAGTTCTCGCCCAGGTCAATAGCTTTGATGGGAGCTGATGAATAGATCATGGTGCGCTTGGAAGCCTTTGATGCTCGATTCTCCGAGCTTGAGAAGCAGAAACATAATCAAGCATTCTTCGACCAACACGGCGAGGTAGGACCCCCACAGCAAGAAATGATGGGTGATCTACTTGACAACATCATCTTTAACGAACTTGGCCCAGAGTTCGGCGAGATGCTCGGCCTGCAACGTGGTCCACATTCAGGATATCCCGCCATCGGGTCCAATGCCACGTCCCAACCTCAAGGTCAATATTCCAGTGCCGCCGCTCAATATGGGTATGACCCCTTGACCGAGCAGGTTGTTCACTTCATGCCTTCTATCCAAACGTATGTATCCGGAACTCCGTCTCAGGGCACCAAGCTCGCTGCATCTGGAGGACATGGCACTCATCGAGCGCCTTCTGGCAACGGTGATCTCATCTGGGGTTCTGAGGTAGAGCTTCCGGCGCCAGGCGACAACATCTCGCCACCTCGCCCTGGTGGTCCTACTATCAACGTTCAGCCGCCTACCGAGAGCTATATGGGCAAGTCTAGCTATCGTAACCCGAGTGGACCGACCTACTCTGCTGCTACCCCTCGTACGCCTCCTGGTATGCCGAAAGGCCGCGATATGGTTTTCGAAGCTCCGGGTGGAATCATCCATCAAGAGCATGTCCTTACAGCTGCAACATCTGAAAGCAACTTGACGCAGCGACAATCACCTATCGCTCAGCCCGATAGCATGCCTACCTTAACTCACAGTCCTGCCAGAACCGCGGGCATATCGCCTTCAGCTTACGGCAACAACGATATCCCTAGGTCGACCGCGTTCGAGACAGCACCGGACGCTCTGCCAAAATCGATCTTACAGCCCTCTCGAACGTACATGACACCTCCACGAGCAAGTCAGCATGGTACTCTGGGACGAGATAGGATCCATGTGACGGATAGTATGCAAACCGACGAAAAAGCTCAGCCTTGGAATTTGGTTACTCAGAAGTTGTACTCCTGGGCCTTGTCGTGGCCTGACGAGGATTACCAGAGATCGATGGAGAGAATTAGTTTAGGTCATCAAGTCGATGAGGTACCCCTGACGGCTTTCATGATGATGACATATAAAAGGCAAGCAGCATGAGACGCCTGACCATCAGCTAATGATATAGATTGATCCGACACAATCTGACTTCGATCCCCCAGCGATCCTGCGACAAACTGTTTGTTCCTCCAGTCATAGCTGCCAGCATCAACGGTGCTGTTCATAATGTGAGGTGGCTCTACTCACTCCAATGCCCAAGCTGATAACTTAGAAACAGTTTGAAAATGCTGCTGCGTTGCTATTGGATCTGTGGGAATGCAAGTCCAAGATAGCAAGACGAAGCTAAATGCTGACTAAATAGCTTACCAGCTGTCTGACGAGCCTCCTCGCGTGATCATCTCCCTTGCCAAGCATCGAAATGAAGTGACCCGACTGGCTCGACTAGCGATTCTGTAGCTGACTGCCAGAACGATCTATGGACAGCCCACCGATTCGATCTCACAAGCCATCACCTGACCAGCTACGGTGTTTCGCACGACGAGCAGAACCTGAAAGATGGTCGACCTTTCATGTGTACGCCACTGAGTTCCCGCAGATGAAGCATATAGCTGATAAACAGGGTGGTACGCTATCAGACTTGCTTGGCCGCAGTGCAAGATACCCGATCCTTACGATGCGGGTCTGCAGGTCCGATTTGAGCATATTCAGACGTCTGCCGAGACTAGAGGTGACAATTCACTAGTCGCTGCGAATATGGCTAGGAATCTACTCTTGTATGTCTCGTTGAATCTGATTCGACTCTAGCTGATCCCAAGGGGCTATCGACCTGAACGACCGACTGATCACGTCAAAATGAGAGAGCTTGTATGGGGGGAAATGAAGAGGTTGCAGCACAAGAAACAGAGTGGCAGGCTTGTCGTCGATCTCGATTCGGCTGATCATGTCTTTGATGTATAACCTAATCGGAGGAAATCGAACGGATGTGAAGTATTGGTGCGTAGAAGAACCAAGCGTCAGTGTCAGACTCCAATGAATGCCCAATAGTACACGATTTTAATATGCATATTATATATGGACTCCGGTGTCCGGACATTAAGTATTGATATCATGTATAGAGTTTACTCGTAGAAGGAACCTGCTCGACTGGCACTCCGTTGCGCAAGACCCATTTCGTTTAGATTGACACGACTTGATTTCCTGCTGATCGAAGACTCGTGAATCCCATTGGGTGTCAAGCTCCCGCTGCCAGAACTTCCTACATCACCAATTTGCTGAGTGAACATGGTATTGGGCGGGTCGTTCCAGCCGTCACCTCCGCCAGCTGCGGCAACAGCATGGGCAGATGACATTTGCCAATTTTGTAACGGTCGAACAGCTTTTGACCTTGGAGGTGATGTCAAGGCCGATATGGAGCCACCAGATGAAGGCCGTCCACTTTCGGGCGTAGTGGATGGAGGGCGGGTCGGGGTTGCGATAGTCTTGCTCTGCGATGAGGCGGGAACGAAGAAAGACATTGACCTTGTGGGTGATGGGGGTTGAGAGGGGTATCCATCGTTCGACGGTCTATAAGCATACGAGCTTGTTAACGGCATGGAGGCGTGTCGATTACTTCTACGGGATGCCGAATATGGCAACGAGGGACCTTTACGGCGTAGCAAGGAGGAGAGACGTAAGGACCATACTCGCAATCGTCCTACAGTCGGTCGCGAGGGTTTAGTAGGTGTCAAGTCGAATCCTTCTTCCAGGCTCGAGTACCCCGAGGAGGACGTATCGCTAGCACTACCAAGAGGCCAGCACCAACCGGAATAAGTTGGCGACATGGGTGGTCCCTGTGAGACAGACGGCTTCCTTCCCCGGCGATAACTACTGTTATATCCAAACAGCCTATACTTGCGCCGAAGCTGGGTGAAGATGCAGAAAGCGAAAGCGAATGCGATAAATCCATATGCCCACATCGTCTGAATGCCGAGACTGTTGAGATGGTGCTCGACATCATGCAGATGCAAGCGATCATGCCATGCTCCTTCAAGGGCCAAAGAGCGGGGCTGAACAGCTTTACTAGCCTCAATGACCATTTTGCCAAGAGTCCAGCTGATGGCAGTTTGATCGACTTCATCCATCGATTGAAAATGATGTTTCTTTTTGGCTTCCAACAATCCTTTTTCTCTAGCTCGTCGCTCGGCTTCGGTGTTGGTATCCCCCAAATCGCCACCAGTCAGAGTATCGTTGCCGCCAACATCGACTAGCCGAGGGATTCCGATACCTTCATGCAGAACATTAGAGATCCAAGCGCCTTTGAAGCACTGCATCTGTAGACGTGATAGCTCAACCTACCTGTCAGCTTGCTCATTGACGGTAACATGTCTGGCATACCTGAGCACCCAGCCAGCCCTTCTCCTTTTCGACCTGCGCCTCAATACCCGTCCAATCCCGTCGACAGAAATCGCCCATGCCCTGCTCCCATTCTCCCCAATCCCAGATCCCGCCAAGCCCGAGCACTTGCTGGGCAGTGTACCAGTACTCACTAACGCCGATAAATCCTCTCTGATCTTGACGTTCGAAGTCGATATACGGAGTAGGACGACCAGCAAAGAGGCAATGACTAGATGGACATGGTGTCGAGTGTTCCAGCAGCGGAGTCAGCTCATGCAGGCATTCAGCAAACGCCCCTGTACCCATCAGATCGGGATGTCTAGAAGGGTCACTCGAAGGTAGGCGTAAGTCTTTCGGCAAGCATGGGTCCTCTATGGGTCGAGTGAGGTCGAGTGCGGTATCACCACTGTGAGCATTCCGCCATTTGACAACTAGCTGATCGACGTATCGTTCTCTGGCGCGATTCGTGCCATAGCCCAACCAGGACGCGACAAAGACTGGCCATTCCACATCTTCCCCACTCAGAAGCCGAAGTTTCACCCTTCCTAGCTCTTCCTGCGGGTAGGCCGATTTCGACAATTCCTCTGGCGTAGGCGAAAAGGCCAATTGCGTAGAAGCTCCTCCCATATCCAAGAAGCCGAATGTCGGAAGGTGATGATTCACGTCTACAGGCGTAACGCTATCTTGCGACGATTCGGGTGGTGGATCTGCTAAAGGCTCCAGCGGTAACAGTGTTCCTTCTGAATTTGCCGTCTTCGAATGCGACGAGTGCCCAAAACCGTCCATCAGATAATTGACGGCAACCCAGCCCCACATGCCTTCCTCCTCGCCCGAGATAATTCGTATATTCTCTCCACAAGGTCCAGCGGATGATGACTCGCCGACTAAGAATGGATAACCCTGACGTATAGTCGAACATGTAGCCTTCAATATCGCAGTCTGCTCGGATGCGGGTAACATCCTCATACCCGCTGTTGCGTATAGGTAGATTGGGGTAGAAGCATGTTGAGATGGCGGTATCTGTTGCAAAGCATGTGAAAGCAGTGGGGCAAGGTAATCTGGTATATCACTTGGTGTTTGTGACGAGATGCCTATCTAATTAGACCCCCGTCTACAGCATATAGAAGTGACTCACCAGGTTCGACCCTCTTGACCCAATCATCTCCTTCGACCCCCTTTCCTACTCTTACAAGCCGTCGAAGAGCCTTTCGCTCAAATTCCTCTTCCCTAGCTTTCCCCTTGCCCTTCCTATTACCAGCAGGCCACCACCACTTTTTGCTACTCTCACTTCCACTTCTGCCTGAACTTGATGGACCAGGAGAAAGCGCATCTCTGACTTCTTGCACAATCTCTGCTCGTTCTAGATCTGGGTCTCGCCACGAATAGACTTGAAGTCGGGAGCCGGATGATCCTGCATCAATCACGAGGGCATAGTGTGTGGTGTCTGTCGCAATAGATGGGGGCATTGGCGGTGATGATAATGGTGTGCGCTCTCGACTGGGTATCGAGTATGTTGATCAATCACCTCATCCAGCGGAAGCCTGTCGAATGCTGTATGGGTAGCAGGTAGATGGTAAGCAGGCGTATATGTTTGGTATGACAGGTTAGATGAGGTTGACGCTAACTTTGAAACCCATGTCCAGTGTTTACGGATATCCGCAGTCGATTAGCATTTATTTACTAATACATTACAAATGTTCATTAGCATGTCAGACTAGGCCATTAGGATTCTCTGAGATGATACATCATGTGCGTGCATGAACACGAACCAACTCTTGCTTCTATCTACGTATGTCTCTACTATCTTGCGCATCGCCTTATGCGTCTAACCATCAGCCACGACCATTTACTGCCACGGGCGACCTTGACTTACAATATGAATTGCCTGCCTGGGCATAGTTCATAGCCGAAAGCTCATCTTCGGTGAACTTGTCTTGGTACTTCTCGTGGGTTCGCTTGAATGACTGGGCAGTGAGCACTTTCCGTTGTACAGCTAACGACTCACTGCTACAGTGTTCCTGATAGTGGTGGAGATCGGAGCGGGTTCCGAAACCTTGGGCGCAAGGACATCGGCAAGGAGTTTGGCTGTCCTGTCAGCGGCGCATCATGAAGCAAGGTGGTACACCTACGAAGGAACTTGGGGACGGTGTATGGGAAGGCTTCAACGAGGGCAGTGGCACCTAGAATAGCACCGTGCAGCTCCACGACCTTGGCTTGGTATTCTGGGTTGACTTGACCGGGCGCGTCTCGTCTCTTGGGTAGGTTGGTAGACAGGATCTCGTTCGTGAATCGGTGCTGCAACATTAGCCATGACCCAAAGCGAGACGTACCCTCAATACATCCACCATCGGCCTCTGAGAGCATCGCAAGAAACCACTCAGGGTGCTAGACGATCAGCTTGATACCACCACAGCTTAGACAAGCAGCTTACGCAGAAGCAATCTCTCGGACCTCTTGATTAGGATCGCGGAGGCAAAGCGCAACGACATCTAGTGCCCTGGCCTTGCAGCTCTCCGAAAGGAGCGATAGACTTCGGTAGTACACCAGACTCAATACTGGCATACAGTGGACCTTTGTCCTCCACGACTGGATAGTAAGATTGGTGCATGTGGGCAGGATAGCGACTCACCTCGGCAGTCTTCAAAATGGACATGAGTGCGTCCATCAAAGGCTCGATCAGGTCCAAAGAAGGTGTGATTGAAGTGATCATGGCGAGTAGACGGCCCGAGATTCGTTGCAGGTCCTGATTGTCGTTCATGTCTCTCAATGCGAAGATTTCAGGTCTGGAGTCAGCCTAGAGTTTGGTTATCTACTCACAAGAAGGGTATGATGTAAGTGAAGGCGGCGACCGCTCGAACATCCGAGCATTCGACGATGAGCCATGTGAGAACTAATTTCAGCTCTCGGCCGACACACTGAAACGTCTAGCTTACTGGAATTGGCAGTAAGATCGTGTTCCGATTGAACGGCCTTAGGACCATGTGGTCTATCCTTTTTCAGAACAGGCAGAGTTTTCATGACCTCCTCCATTTGCGGCTTGAACGGCGCAGTCCTGATCTGCATGATATCCTTCCGATCGGTCGGGTCACTCAAGATATCATCCGTCAAGGCCTTGGCAGAGGGGTAGGATGGATGGAACTGCTTGTCAGTCATGCGCATGAAACAAACGTACCCTAAGCTGATCAAGCGAGTTAAGGATAGTCGAGACCAGAGCCCGAACTTCGGCATAAGGACAACTGAGAGCCTTGAAGTAGAGTTCGGTAAATTCGTCTGCCCATGCAGAGAATCGCCAATCGAGTCTACCGATCAATGATCGGATATTCTGCACTCGCTGTGTCACTACAGATAAGCATAGCCTGGCAAAAGTGATCTAGCAAGGTAAACATACAATCGAAGGAGGACCCGTTGGCGAAATCGGCATCTCGTCCTGACTGAATCAAAAATTCAAACAAGGCGGGGTATCGTCGTGGATCTCGCCCATTAATGAGGAACTCAATCGAGATAGACCAGCATTTGACAGTATCGTGTCTGATATTGGCAAATAGCTCTGGTAACTTAGGAGTCAACCAGTCCCAGACTAATTTCCTGTTGTTGCCTGACCATTCCTCTGCGCCTCGGATCAAACCAGAGATGAACTCCCACATTGCACGTGTCTTGTGTCGATCGTAGACCTTTGTCGCATCCATCTCGGCGAGATATCCATCAACAATGGGCTTGATCTTTTCGAAGATAGGCGGACCGAATAGCTGGGAGGAAGCAATGACAGCGTCAATGTTTCCGGCAGACGGATGGGATCGAGTATCTTCCTGTGCCCAATAGTTCGCGACCTGTCATCAGCGATGCTCAAATTGAGGGACTCACAGTCTGCCAGAAATCAGGGCCAGTCATGACCTCCTTGATGATCGCCACGCCCTCCTGCGATGTCTCGTCCATGCAATAGGCATCCTCATCCGGTCCAGTCATACGCCCAAGCTCCATAGTCTTGCCCCAGACAAGCCATCCAGTATCTGATCGATCCTGCATTAGAGCCTTCGATCCGTCTTCAGGTGGTGGTTCCTTGAAGGACTGGAAGTACTGTTGCACAAATGTTTCTGAGGTGTCTGTCAGTTCGATTTCGATTGTAAACGGGTCGAATGGTTCTTGCAAGAACAATCGCTCTGCAGGTCTATCGGCAGTCAAGCAGAGATGTCGCATGACCACAGTGTAAAGCATCTTGGTGATCGTCCTGGTAATCAGCGAGTTCATTCAGACTGACTCACGCAATGGCATAGTCGCGAAGTCTGGGGTGGGCGTTCACCATGGCCTCCGAATGGAATTTGGCCATCCTGACATCCGTCGGTCTATCTCTTCTTTGGACCTGTAGCAGTATTCGACTGGCCGAAAGGATGTATCGCCAATTGAGCTGTGGCTGCGATGCGATCGAAATGACTTTGTCGACCAAGATATCCCACTGCTCATCCTGAGCGGCCTTGACTTTCCGGATATTACCATTGTACCGCTGAATCAGATCGAGATCAGGTTTGTAGCGTAAAGACTCGACCATTGAGTCAATGGCTTTGTCGAGATTCTCGATTCGGTACTCGACGATGGCCGAAGAGGGTTCGCGGATGGAACCTAAAAGCTCTTCGATCGCCTTGGTAACCAGAGCCTGGACAGATGCCTTGTTCTCGTGATGGGCGTTCAAGAGGCATTCGACGAGTCTGACCAGGTGGCCTTGGTACCAATTCTGAGTTCGGCCGATTCGACTGATACCAACTGGATTGTATCTCAAGACGTACAGCGCGCCCTTCATGCGATCGGGATCGGTACCCTGCTGTAGAGCGTCGAAAAGAGTGGGGAAGCACAACACCCAGGTGCCACGATAGATACGAGCGATACCTTCGAGGTAACTCTGTGCACTTCTTCTGATCCTGGTGAATGGCGAAAGACAGAAATCAAGCATATTGAGGATAAGTCGATCATCCAAGTTGGATCGAACACGATAAAAATTCATGCTCGATAATCGGTTCTGATGATGGATAGTGACCGCGCCCATGAAGATTGATCGATGATGCTTTCGTTGCCCATCGTACATCCTCTTGGTGGTTTGCATACCTGCATAAGCGGTCTGCGCACTGCCGAATTGCTTCATCTTGAGTCCGTAGGTGGTCAGATAGGTCCCGATGGTTGTCACGAGACTCTTGACTGATTCGACCGAGTTGTCGGATTCGCCAACATCCCGGGTCGCCGATGCAGCCTGATGCAAAGTTTCGCCGACTCTCTGGAGGAATGATTGGATATGCTGATGGCGAGGGTCATTAGGGTCCGTTAGGATCATGCTGGATTTGAAAGGCTTTGGAAGCTCAAGTATCTCCTCAGGTAGGTAGCTGATTGTCAATGCCATTTTCAGATGCGACTTACCTTTCCGCTTTGACACCTCCGATCTTGGACGCCTCAGATTCCAAAATCAAATTGTACGATCCCTTGAGGACTTGATTGATCATGTGCATAGCCCTGCAGAACTCGTTGGTCCAGATCTTGTCGCCAAATGCCTTGCTCTCGATCAGTTTACCGACCTTGATCGCTGATTTGTCGGCAATGGCAATGATCTCGAAAGCCATGTTCACATCTTCTGGACTGGGTACACGCCACTCGGGCTTGAGCTCTGCCGCTCGATATAATTTTCCCCAGTAGGCTGTATGGTTGTTTTTGAAGTCTACCATTAGCGCCGCGTCACGAGCTGGACATACTATCCGTGTTTCTGACAGCCCCTGGGATCATCGACATTTCAGTGAAGTACAAAGCCACGAGGCAGGTCATCGATTTCTCTAGGATCTTGCCGGTCCAGACGTATCCTCGCTCAGAGTATGTCGAGTCGACCATCACCTGAAGTAGCTCAATGTAGGATTCACGGTGCTCGGATGCGGAGAGCTGGACGTCAGCTCCTTAGCTGAGAGCACTTACACTCAATCGTCCAGGAACAAGCATCCCATACAAAATGGATTGCCACCAATGTAGCGCTGCATCTGAAGCTAGAGGGATCGAGGTCGTGGTGGTACGAGTTGACGAAGCTCCAGCTTTCAACTCCGCCATGATTCGCTGTTTGGCGACTGGAAAGAGTCTTGCAAATACCTTGTCGCTATTGGCAGCGGCCATGTTCCGGACAAGCTCCCCGACGGCGTCGACGGCGTTACCTCGTGCAGTGGTGGTGACGTATTCGTAAATCTGTTCCAGAACTCCGTCGAATAGCTTGTCATCCAGGGCTGAGAACACCGCACCCGAAGTGTGCAGTACACTCATCAGAGTAAGCTGTTCGGTCTTGCCTCCTGCTTTGCCCGATTTACCACCCTCTTCTGGTAAATTGGCAAATAACAAAATAATCCGGCCAATGAATTCCGGCACCCAATCTCGGAAGCTGGAAGTAGCGAGTCTGATCCTATTATCTACTTCTTCTGGGCTCAAGTCGCTAACTTCCAACTGTACCGGCTCGTTGTCGTCATCCTTGACTGCGATACGAGGGGTCTTTCGAAGTGCGCGGGCACCTGGGGCAGAGGTATCGGTCTCTTCGACTTCAGAGATATCGCTCAAGTGCACGAGATCGACCATATTGGAGATGGCCATACATGATAGACCAGTCTTGCTTGGGTCGTTGAGATCGATGCCGGGCAGTAGAAGATTGAAGATGTCGGGTACGTAAATACCACCAAATTTCCAGATACGACGCGCCGAAAGAGGTTCCGCCAGAGTCGCCAGCATGTATACAACGGCGGGTGTTCGAGCAGTCTGAAATCAGTGCGTGCAGTCAATTGTGTGACGTACCTCTTCTAGTCCTTGGAGTGACGGGATTGCTCGCTCCAGAGCAGCAGGCATGATGAGATCAGGCTCAAGCTGAGCAAGGCATTTCAGAGCTCCGATAGCGCCAGTCATCGCTTCCATTCCCTGTCATTAGTTGACGGCTACCTCCCCAGACATACCTTGATGAAGATAGCAGTCAAGGCAAGAGGACGAATGCAGAGCACAAATTCTCGCTTGATGGCAGGAGTTAGTCTCCACGCCTTCGGCGTCTTGCAATCAGGTTCCTCCTCCGACTTCCATCGGTCCACAAAGTTGATGGTCAGATGCGCGAGGAAGACAGTGAGAAATTGACTCCAATGCCCCGAATTACTTGGGTGGAAGAACTGCAATTAGCCATATCAGAAGAAGGGACTTACTGTTTCACAACTTGTAAGTAGCCTGGACAAGTGATCCAGTGCTTTACTTCCTCCCAAGTACTTTTTGTCTGTGTCTCCTTTGTTGCCAGCGGCGAGCAGACTGTCTGTGGTTTTTGTTCCGTTTTGAACCTTGGATCCGGGTCTCGGAGTCAGGGTGCCAGGTGTGGGTGCAACCGATTCGGTAGGCGCAGATGGAGCATCGTTAGACATACTGTTGACGATCGCTTCGGCAAGACTTTGGACTCGATCGATGGGTTTCTTCGCTTCAATCATCTTCTTGCTGACCCGGGCATCGGAGTGGGTGAGAGACATGGCACTGGATGATGCCACAGCTCCGCCAACAGGCACGTCTGACATAAGTAATGATCTTCGCGGGACAAAAAGCAGACCTACTGAGTGACCTTAGACACTTTGACATGATGAACTCAAATTCCTGATCCGTGAATATACCGACATCTTTCCTGATACCCTGCCAGCTAGGGTCCGCTTCTGAAGGAAGGGGAGGCAACACTTCGGGCTTGATCCAGTAGTTAAGACCATCGTCGTCTTCCTCAATCTCGCCAGCCACGTCGAAGAGTCGAGCTTTGTGGGCGCGAAGAGCTTTCGCGTGGGCAGGGTTCGCAGCTTCTTCTTCGGGGGTATTGAATATTCCTCTCGGAATTTTGTCGATCATCGATGGGTCAGAACGCGCGGGGTCGAGATGAGCTATCGAGAGCTGACCGACGAGGTCTGACGCTTGATCATCCCACATACCACTGTTGTACCCGTGCCATAAGCGAAAGACTGCCATGAGCCTTTGTACGTATGGTGTAGCTTCCTAAGACGAGGAAGAGCCAACATACCTAGTGGAAGCCATTTCTGACAGTGCGATATGGGAAGGAAGTGAACAAGCATAGTCTGTGTAGCGATGATCGAGTCCATGCTCGATGTCGCCCTAGGTAGGATCGCTTCCAACATCTCGTCGACATCCCCGGGATGGAAGAATCGTTGAGCAGATTCGGCGATATTGAGATACAAAGGTGCGAGACTGCTGGAGTGACGAGATGGTCTCAGAGGGTTGGGGAACATCTCGTCGTACAAAGCATCAAATAGTGGTCGCCAAGGAATACGAAAGTCGGAAATACTCAATGCTCGGTCACTGCTGTCAGCGACGCAACTAGGGAGACGTACGTGATGAAGGAGATGACGGAATTTCCAGCGTCCTCGAGGAAGCCTGAAGATAGACCGGGCACGACTGATGTCAGCGGACGTAACGTCTGAATGATGTACAGATAATTTCCCAGTAAATGAATGTCAACTTGATCTTCATCTCCTTCTTCATCTGATATCCCATACTCTGCCATCTGACATCAGCCGCGCTATGTGCATCGCTACTCACATGCTGAGCGAAGAGTCCCAATTCTTGAACCCCAGTTGCCAGTCTCTGGCTTTGACACACTCGGCCAACTTGCAGCAAATGTATTCCAATCGATCATCCATCTCCTCCAGCGTCTCTACCTCATAGGGCAGCGACAACGGTAGACCGAGGCATGATGATCGATAGTCGTCAGACTTTCCGAGGGAAGACATGGGCGAAGGGTACATCCAGTATGACATATTGAGGGATTGAGGTGAAGGAAGCGGGGTCGATGTAGCGAATATGGGTAATGTTGGCAGGCAGATGCAGTAGGTGTATGGTATGCGAAGCAGAGAGGGGAGAATTTGACAGAGATCGAGAGGAGCCAGCAGTGACGAGATGAAGGAACCGAGAGGTAATGAGGGTGGACGAAGAAAGTGGAGGTTGGTGAGTACCCGAATGGTGACACATGATAAGCTTCATTCAACGCTTGATGTAGAGTTGAGATGATAACTCACGTTGGGTGTAGAAGCAGACGCATCGTCAGAGGTCTTGCCTAGCCTATTGGGGATGCTTGATGGCCACGCTTCCGTCATACCGCCTCCTGAATGTCCCCAGTATTCGTCGTCTGAGCCTACTCGTCGAACGCGGGTTCGGGGTATAGATCGGGTGCGACATTTGGCGTTTCGGTTTCGGTAAGGTGGCATAATGATGTGGAGAGATCGTAGAAGCCGAGCGTTCGATACAGGGATATGGGGTGAGAAGAGAGAAGAGCGCAGATCAGTATGTGTTCAAGAGTCGAGGCAAAGGCTGACTCACCGCTGTCGTACTCTAGTTGCTCGAGAGCTTCTTGAAGATCGTCGTCTTCGTCTTCAGAATAGTACTGTTCGTCGTCGTCGTAGAGGGGACTGTCGTTGCCAATGCCGAATTGTGGTTTCGTTATAAAGGCGGGCTTATCGAGTGGGGGAGTGGCTGATGCGTCAGCTCGTTTCAATGCCAGGAGACGACTAGAGAAGCGTCTTTTCAGTCTCTAGATTATATGCTAGTCCAGGTGATGAAATCGCTTACGAGTAAGGTCGGTGATATGGTTCGGTCGTCGAGGCTTTGTCGTCCGCCGCGTAATCGTCATAAGAGTTGGCGTCCAATGTCCTGACCAAAGGGTGACTGATCGACGAAAGGATCGGCACCTTGTTTGAGATGTTGTTTGTATCTATAGGATGCTACCTTTACTCAAGGCAGTCTGAGGCGGCAAGATGAGCTGCGATAGTTGATGCTAGATGCCCTAGCATGAATGAGCCCTTGAGCATCAGCATCAATCCAACAGTCTGACGCTCAAGGTGGAGGCCCATAATGACGTGGCAATTCAGATAGAACAGAGACAATTTTGGGTGATAAGCTGGGGCGGAGGAATTTCTGGCGACTACCTCGACGTTCAGCAAGCTCTAGTGCTATACATACATACCTATACTCGCCTGGACAGCATCCTCCATACAGCAGAACATAGGCGGACTACATAACACACATCCTATCACCGCCTTATAGAACCCCGACACGATGCTAGTCCTCACCGAGACCGCAATCGGTTTCGTCGTCTTCAAACTTAGCAGCGATGCTAAGCTCGACAACAAAGATCTATGGAAGGAGTTTGAGACACCCGAGGGAGCCAACAAGGCGTGCGTTTGGATCACAGGTTATTTAGAACGGCGCTGACAAAGTAGCCTCAAGGTACAGGCCATTCAACGATTCACATCAACGGCTACCGCGGTTGAAGACTTGTCAGCTGTTCAAGAGGGTAAATTGACGGATGCTTTCGCCAAATTCTTGGTAGAGGCTACCAGTGGAGCTACCGATGGAGAAAAGAAGAGCAAGAAGAAGCTAGAGGAGACTTTGATTGTTGCTGAGGCCAAGCTTGGTATGTTTGAACCCCGAGTAGTGCTTGTGTGGTCACTGATGATCAGCATCGACCATCAACAAACAACTTTCCATCCCCGTCATCTCCGACTCTTCCACCCAGGACCTTTACCGAGGTATCCGTCAACAGCTCGCTTCTCTACTAGGCGGTGTCGACACCAAGGATCTGAACACTATGTCTCTGGGTCTCGGTCACTCCATGAGTCGATTCAAGCTCAAGTTCTCCACCGACAAGGTCGACACTATGGTCATTCAAGCTATCGCTCTACTAGATGATCTGGACAAGGAGATCAACATCTACTCGATGAGGGTTAAGGAATGGTACGGATGGCATTTCCCGGAAATGGGCAAGATCATTGTCGACAATCTCGCCTACGCCAAGGTTGTTAAGGCCATGGGTGAGCTTTACCTTACATCGAAAAGCACAAGCACAGTACTAATCTACAGGCATGCGAACAAACGCCGCCACCACCTCTTTCGAGATGATCCTCCCCGAGGACCTCGAGGCTACCCTCAAGGCTGCCGCCGAGTTGTCGATGGGTACCGAGATCGCTGACTCCGACATGTCACACATTCACTCTCTCTGTGACCAGGTCATCTCCATCACCGAATACCGAACTCAGCTCTCCGAATACCTCAGAAATAGGATGCAGGCCATCGCACCCAATCTTACTGCCCTAGTCGGCGAGTTGGTTGGTGCACGACTCATCAGTCACGCCGGAAGCTTGATGAACCTCGCCAAGCACCCCGCTTCCACTGTCCAGATTCTTGGTGCCGAGAAGGCGCTCTTCAGGGCTCTCAAGACCAAACACGATACTCCTAAATACGGTCTCATTTACCATGTAAGCCAAAAACAATCTCCTAAAAAATGCAGCTGATTTTTAGGCATCTTTAATTGGGCAAGCACCACAGAAGCTCAAGGGAAAGATGGCACGTATGGTTGCCACCAAAGCATCTCTATCTATCCGTGTAGACGCTCTGTCAGATGCCGAGTCCCGATCAGACCCACAAGCCGCCGAGGTTGGTATCACCAACCGAGTCAAGCTCGAGTCACGTTTGCGAGCACTTGAACATGCCGCTGGTATCCAGTCAACACGACGAGTCACCACTGGTGTCAACGGACGTCAGCAGCCTAAATTCGAAATGACTGGTTCAGGGGGACAATACAACACTGCTACCGATTCCGTCGATACGAAACCCCAGTTCCTATCTACTCAGCCAGGTAGTTCGAATGCTGCCGAGCAGCGTGCAGTCGAGGCCATCTTGGAGGTTAAGGAGGAGAAGCGAGAAGAGAGGCACGCAGAAGAGAATGGTAAAAAGGAGAAGAAGGACAAGAAGAAGCGCAAGTCCGAGGCTGCGGCCGATGTGTCGATGGATGTCGACGGCGATGCGTCAATGGTTGTCGGCGAGACCAAGGAGGAACGTCGGGCAAGAAAGGAGGCCAAGAAGGCTGTGAGCATCTCTCCTTACACCTGGAGAAATTTCGCTGACTTCCAGGCCAAAGCTGCCAAAAAGGGCGAGTCGGCCCCTGACACACCAAAAGAAAAGTCCAAGAAGCGATCAGCATCCGAACTGGATGGTGTTGCCGAAGGGACACCCGTGGCCGATGGCGAGAAGAAGAAAAAGAAGAAGAAGAGAGAGTCCGAGGCTTAGGACGGGTTTCTTTGATTTGGGTGGTGGGAGTTGTTGGTGAACAAGCGATTTCTTGTATCACGAGCCCGGGATGGGGCTACCTTATTGTTCATGGCCACTGTATGCACGTATCTTCATTGCACTTTACAAGAGAGAGTTGTTGGAAGTTTCCAGAAATCTCGGTCCCCACTTTGGTTTTTGCCGAATCAACCTGCACTTGAAATAACCTTTGTACTCTCTCTTCAAACCATATCAAAATTATGCCAAACACAGTCGTATACTTTGACATCACTATCGGAGGCCAGCCAGCTGGTCGACTCACCTTCGACCTCTTTGACGATGTCGTGCCAAAGACAGCCGAGAACTTCAAGCAATTGTGTATCGGAAACAAGACTAGTAAATCCGGTGTGAAGCTCGCCTATGCCGGATCTCAGTTTCATCGATGTATCAAAGGCTTCATGTTGCAGGGAGGGGATTTCACAAGGGGTGATGGTACTGGAGGAGAGTCGATCTATGGAGAAAAGTTCGAGGATGAGGCGTTTACGCTGAAGCACGAGAAGCCAATGATGCTGTCTATGGCTAATGCAGGTGAGTCGTTTGTTATGCCTCGAGCCTCGCTGACTGACAGGACCCAACACAAACGGTTCTCAGTTCTTCGTCACCACGTAAGCTTAATGACCTGTGACAGGCTGACAGAAGCGTCCCGACCCCTCACCTAGACGGGAAACACGTCGTGTTCGGTCAAGTACGATCCAACAAAGGATTAGTCCGACGAATCGAATCGCTTCCAACAGTCAGCGACAAGCCTAATGAGCCGGTCGTCATTGCCTCCGCCGGAGTCCTATCCGAGGATGAGATCAAGAAAGCAGACGAGGAGAGGAGAAAGGCTCAGGAAGCTTCGGGCGGTGATGATATCTGGGAGGTGAGTCTGCGTCTGCACGGTCGAGATGGCGACTACAGTAGCTGACAAGCTAGGACTACCCGGCAGACGAGGAAGGAGTTGACGCTGAAAAGCCAGAAGAGGCTTTAACCGTCGCGGGCAAGCTCAAGGAAATCGGAACCAAGTAAATTCTCCCAAGATGGGCAGAGGGCTTCTAACGAGATAGGGAGTTCAAAGCTGGGAACTTTGCGGTCGCCCTCGACAAATACCAAAAAGCACTGCGATACCTGGATCTACACCCTGTCTTGCACGACGATGCACCGGCTGAGCAAGTCGAAGCTTTCCGAGCAACGTAAGCTTCTCGCTCTTGTCCAAATCACAAGCTAACCAATCAGCCGATTGCCCCTCCTTACAAACGCTTCCCTCGCTGCACTAAAATGTAGCCCACCTGCCGGAAGTCTCGCTGTCTCCCTCTCTTCCCGAGCACTGAACGTGACCCCTCTTTCGGCGGCCGAGAAGGGGAAAGCTCTGTATCGACGAGCACAAGGCAAGATCCTCACCAAAGACGACGAAGGAGCAGAGAAGGATCTGAAAGAATCTTTGGAGAACGTTCCTGGAGATGGAGGCGTCCTCAAGGCTTTGAAGGATGTCGAGACCAAGAGGAAAGAAAGGAAGGAGAAGGAGAAAAGGGCTTATGCCAAAATGTTCGCCTAGATGGTGATAGAAATACAATGCATTTTCGTGACGACTGTGATCTCGTGATTTCCTGCCAAGTACATGTCCGTCCAGCAGACAATCTTGATTCGGCGCCTAACGTAGATCATCCTCAGAATGTCGACCGCTAGCTCCGCTGTCAACCCTCCTTGCGCTTCTAGGCGGAGGTGGTGGCCGACTTGCATCAGGCGTACCGGATCTTGGCGTTCCATCCCGACTAGCGCTTGACCTCACACTGGCTCCCTCGCTCGGTCTGCGCCGGCCCTTGAGCGCCAAGGGGGCAGTACTTGTCGGAAGCATATCGAACGGATCGACAGCGGGAGTATCAAATCGAGATGGATATGGAGATGGCTCGATGTGGTAGCCTGGCCCTGGAGTCTGGGCGAGCGTGGACTGAAAGATAGGATGTGGCTGGGCCGCTGTGGGATCGGGTTGAAGTAGGGTGGAAAGGAGGAATGTGAAATCTAGACCGACATCTCTAAGGAGCTAGCAGTCAGCTCGACCCTTGGACATGAGCTCACCTTTCGGTTGTGCGATGCTGCAACTTTGAGACATTGGTCCGCTATACCCGCTGCTATAGTTGGTGGGTAAACCTGACGGCGAAACATATCCGCAAATGTCTCTACCTGCTCTTTCGCCCAAGTCACGAACCCTGCTCATCAGCGTGTGCCATGGGAGCCAGTGAATATGGCTGACCAGAGGCCATCCGATTCTCCTTGAATGCGCTCATGTACCAATCGCTCGTATGTCGGATAACGGTGAAGCAAACAATGGCCAATTCTGATATATATATACTGATGTCGCCCTCTGCTTTGATTGCTCGGACTCGTTTGATCATGACATCCCTTCGAGCTCTGAGGAAGGTGTCTCGTGCGAGCTCGGACCGATCTAAACGGACTAGGATGGTGATTAAGCGACATGCGCTGGTCTTCCGAAGCTCTAGAGAGCCGAGGTCGTGGGATATCTGGTAGACTAGGTCTGGCTGTAATTGATCTAGTCGGGTGCTGAGCATCGATTTGGCAGAGGGGTTGGATGAAACCGTCTTGCGCAGATCGTTGCCTGCCCATCAGCACGGGATACATCATGATCGGTCGGACTTGCCTCGTTCGACCAATTTCAGCGCTTCATCCCAATCACGCATCGCGATCGCCATGGTCAAGTCATCCCCGAACTCGTCGATCCATCGCAGATCTTTCGACTCCGCCAGTGATGTCCCAATGATGGACACTGGGCGTCCGTTGCTGGCTCCAGGTGACGACTCTGGCGCGATATTTAAACCCTGACATCAGGACTTGCTTGCAGACATGTCCATTGACCAACTCACGTCGCCTAACCACATTGTCTTTCTTCTGACTTGTTCTTTTTCGCTTTCCTTTCGTTTCTTCTCCCCTAACTCTTGTGAGACCTGCCTGAAAGCGGCTAACAATGCTTTCTTGTCCTCTGGCCTACTCGTACGGTACACACAGACCTCCTTGCCTCGCCTGATTTTCAAAGCATTCGTCAGGTCCCCCGAGTCCTTGACGTCCACAACCACCAGATCGGCCAGGACCCAACACCGCTCCGCGACCATCCTGCCTCTTTCCCTCTCTTTGTCATCCCCTTGAGCGGTCTTCGTCCTTCTTCTTCCTGCGATCAAGAGTAGATCATTTAGCAAGAACATCGATACGCTCTGCTTTGCCCTGTAAGTCGCTGCGTTCAGCTCGACATACTCGTGTGTTTCAAACACAAGGTGTCGACCGGGTACAACGGGTAGGTATTTCTGCGATCCTTCCACTGTTGACCATAGATTTGTGAGTTGCTGTTTGTACATTGTTTGCAAGTCGGCGACTGAGTTGCGCTGAGTGCGACGGCGCTCGACTACACATCAGCACCAACACAGGGCAGATGGCTCACGATTCCCCTCCTTATCCAATCGAGGCGCAAGCGTATCTTCCATTCCCATCAATTGCGGAAGGTCTTTCCATTGTCCTAATAGCTCTTTAAGTTCCACCATGTCGTTCTCCAGAGTCGAGATTTCTTTCGAAATAGTGACGAATTCCGCATAGCTAGATCATTAGCCTTGACGGTAGACCTAAGGACCGTTATTTACTGCTTGAATACATTTCTCTGCATGTCTTTGGCATTCCTGTCCTTTTGCCTTTCCAGAGCAGCCTTGAACCTCTTCACTTCTTGATCGTCCGCCCCAGTCAAGGTCCGCCTCATATAATCACTGAGGTCGAATTGATCTTTGCCCAATTCCTCTAAATCCCATTCTTCCTCTCTTGAATCATCTGCTCCGCCTCGCCTGCGAATCTGTTCATCTTGCCCGTCGGCATTTTCAAAGCCTCCTTGATTGAATTCCGGAGAAGCGAATTGATGGAACCTTGATACACCTGTCTCGTCTTCGAGGTCCATACTGACTGGGCGACGATTGGTATATGGGTCTGAATTCAAGAAAGCACTTGGTTGTCCGGGCAATGGAGGCGGAGCCGCCACGACTTCGTCTCCTCCAGCATATCTTAATTTCAGTATATGACCTTTGAAGAGTGCCTTACCTCATGCTGAGACGTTTCTTGATAGCATCCCCCACTCGGCTCTTCCTGGCGTTCAGCTTACTACTCTTGCTGCTTGACCCATTCTCATCGCGGCGGGCCGGTTTCTGTGGGCTAGGGATGGGTGCCACGGACGGCATATATACCGAGGGCCGACGTAGAGATGCCATGATGGACACTAGGAGTAGATATCGATGTATGAACTGAACAGATACTACTACCTCTACACTATTACTGTTGATGACGCTCGGCCATATCCGGAATCAATAATTAGAAGTTATCGAGGTTGTCAAGAGCAACTATGCATCAACAGTCACAGTAATACGTTATTCAGATCATTGTCTTGATCTAGCTTGTCTCGTCAGTTTCCGTCCAGGGAGATATAAGGGGAAAAGATTCTAGAACGGACGTGAACACCGATCAGAATGGCGGATGTTATGATGGCAGAATCTTCCTCGGCGTCCCTCACTCGAAGACAGCATTTGGCAAACACCTTCGAGGCATACAGAGCAGGTCTCGATGCCGATGTATGTCGCTAGAACGCTTCATTGAAGTCCAGGCTAACGATTCAGAACGAGAGGAGAGAACGGTTGATCATCACTTCCCGCTTAATCACCCAACAATCGAAAAAGCTCATCTTTCACTGCCACCGAGGAGCGACATCGAGTCCAGTCGCGAGGGCAAAGACGCTGTCCCAGGGCCGGGAGAAGGAGAGAGAGATATATGCTAATTTTGTCAAGATCAAGGAGGAGTTGAGAGGGGCGGCGGATGAAGTCCAGGCCTTCTGGAAATGGAATCGGCAGGTGTAAGTCACAAGGCCGTTCGTTCCAGGATCGAGCTGATAGTCAGATCTGCGGGGTTGGAAGAATACATTGAAGGACTGTCATTTTTGCATTACCTTGAGCATGGTACCCTGATATCGTTGAAAGAAGTCCAAGAGACATTGAGCGAGAAGGAGACGGGGGAGAGTGTGAGTGCGATCCAATCTTCCTGGTCACACTGACGACCTAGCTTGTCGTTGTTACCCCAGAGGATTGGCTCTTGGGCATGTCGGATTTGACGGGAGAGCTTATGCGATACGCGACCAATGGTACATTCCAGATCATATGATTGAGTGAGAGCTGACGAACAAGCACTGAGTACGGGCGACCACGAAACGCCTCTGGCTGTATGCGAATTCGTCAGAGTCGTCAAGACACGTAGGTCCATTCTACACTCACTGTGAAGTGTACTCATATGATAGACTTCGACTCGGTTCCGAGCTGGATGCTGTATAAACTCTCGAAGAAGCAGGAGGAGACAACTCGTTCCTTGGAGAAGATCGAGAGGGGTAAGTTACACATCATGTCGATAATTGAATTCATCTGCTGATATCAGTCTGCTATGCGATCAGACTGAGGCTCGTGGAGTACGGAGACCGCCCAGAGATCTTGAAGCAGATGGCTAAGCGGGCTTTGGATTCCGAAGACAAGGGTGGGGCCGGTGGTCAAGATGACTAGAGTCGAAGGGGATTGGATGAACATAAGCAGAAGCATGAAAGCATCAGAATTAGATCATAGCAAGAATGTACATCAGACATCATCATGAATCACAGTCAGACACAATAGTTACCAAATAAAATTCCAGAGCACCTACTGAAAACAAGGGGCCTCCGAAGCACGGTTGACAAGTAGTGACGCGCTTGACCTACTCCTCATTCCGCTTTCTACATCGCACACCGACAGTTACACATAATGGCAGTCATCGACAAGATCAAAGGCGTCTTCCAAAAAGACGAGAGTGCACACTCGGCTGCACCCGCAGAGACTGGACTGTCGAGCGATCCACCTCCTTCTGATCTCTCTACACCTGAGCACCCCGCTTTCGATGATAAAGATGTGACCGTTGTCTTCGTGCTCGGTGGTCCCGGTGCAGGTCAGTTCCTCTCAAAAATCTTGAGTCCTGTGCTCAATATTTAGGCAAAGGTACTCAGTGTGAACACCTCGTTCGGGATTATGGATTCAAGCACCTCTCCGGTCAGTCCTCTGAGCTGGAATCCTAACCTTGGACATGCTAACAAATCTAGCTGGAGACCTCCTACGAGCGGAGCAGCAGAGACCTGGATCTACCTACGGAGCTATGATCAAAGAGTACATCACTGAAGGAAAGATCGTCCCTATGGAGGTGACTGTCAAGGTGAGCCATGAAGCTCAGCTTGATTATGAGCAGCTGACAGATGATAGCTGCTCGAGAACGCAATGCGAGATACACTCAAGAGCCCTCCCACCTTTTCAGCCGACTCTACTCTGGCCGCAAACTGGCAAGGCGGAAGGGGACGGT
>Ga0265780_10002704_pt1 | contig 23819 bp, 16 predicted proteins | sample P1T30metagenome_FD_192432 | JGI IMG/M metagenome (GOLD analysis project Ga0265780, IMG submission 192432) | Plant litter microbial communities from East Loma Ridge, Irvine, California - P1 T30 | ecosystem: Environmental > Terrestrial > Plant litter > Unclassified | place: USA: California... | reverse complement strand
CGTAATAAATCTCCAATCTGCCGGAGTCTCGTCGGGGATCCAGCCTGAATTCAGATTTTCGCCTTTAAAAATCAGACACGGAGGCAGGGTCACCCCCGACGCACTCACACACTCCAAAGAGGTAATCCACTCTTGCCGTCCCGTTTGCTTCTTTTCTCGGCGTTGATTAAGCTGATCAAGTAGAACAACTGATTTCCTACTAGATCTAATTAAGAAACCGGTTTCGTCGACGTTATAGATCGCACTAGGAGGATATTTATGTTCACGTAGAACCTCTCCTGAGTTGTTAAAGTACGATTTTATCGTAGAAAATTCAAGTACCGTAGATCGTGCCGTATCGATAGTACGTGAAAAACATATCTTAGTTCGTAGGTGCCGTGTCCGAAAGCGATCAATCCATCGGTCGGAGATAGGACTTAATTCGTTTTCGTCGTTTTTAGAACTCCGTTTAGACTGAATTTCCGAAGCTAGGATTTTGACTAACTAAAGAGTGATCGGGGCTCCTAGCTTTATGGTCCGGTAGATCTAGTTCTCGAGTGTTGATTCTTCGATCGGAGTTAGTATTTGTCAACTGATTTAACTCTTATTTCTCGATTTTCGTTTATGAAGCCGATCTCGTAAAGTCGATACAGGAATTTGAAAGACTAGTACAGCTCGGCGAACTGATTTATATTCACTGTTTACTAATATATTCAATGCGTTAGTTACGTCTTCTTTAGTGTACGAAAGCATAGAGAAGGAAGAGAAGTATAGAGTGAGAAAGCGGGGTTTATAAAGCTGACCTCGGTAAAGTGCGCGACATCCCCTACAGGCACGTTAACTATATTTTTAAGTAATTATTTTGATAGCTAATAAGCTTATTATCTAAGTGATTAACTATCTAAAAGATACAAGCTAAATTTCAAGTCTAATTCTATAAATCACTATAGATTACTTCTGACTAATAAACCTTTAGACTATATGAATTAGCTCAGGATCAAACAGTAGTGATTTGCTAACTTATAGTCACTATAAGTTGTTTCTCGAATATTCTCAAATATGGAATTTAGTTATTAGTTAATCTATGATTTCATATCTTAGTGAACTCTAAGTCTTATATGGAATGTCCCAGTGTATAGTAGCTCTAATATGACATTGACTATAATTCTCATAGAAGAGACAAAACCCAACTTTTAGTAACTTGTAAGTTACAACTAGTTATGAAAACAGATACTAATAAGTAAGTTCAGTTAAGCCAAGTTAGTTATTAGCTATTAGTACTATAACTTATGGTATAGTCATAGATAGTTAACTAATTGTTAATTTACTTACAATAAGCTAATATAAGATTAGCTATTATCATAACACTAGTTGATATACGTTACATTAATATCTTAATATCAACTAATATAAGTCATTCTTATCAATATTCGACAAATCAAGATTAACTTAGATATGATTTGTAGATGGCTTAATATGTGTTTATTTTAGCTAAATTATGTTGAATTAACTATTAGGATTAGATTAACTAACTAACATATATGAAAATACTATCTTATGATTTCCTGACATTAGTAAGCCTAAGTTATATAGTATTCTAGCATCTCTACTACGATATTAGTTGATTAACTTATGATTCTTCAAGTTGATAAAGCTAGTTTTTCAATTGACTTCCTTTACTAGTGTTTAACTCCTCTTTTAATGCTACCTCTACTATCATGCTAGTAGAAAGTTATTTGAGATACAACTGACTGTTTAAGCGATCTGTCAGATACAATTGACTAGGCTTTGAGCCTGTAAGTTGCGACCCAAAAAATCACTCAAGGTTCAAGTCAACTTCACTAACTAGATCTTGGTTTAATATCTCGAAGAGCTTGCATGTCAACTATCTTTTACTCTATCTGAGAAAGCTTGATTAACAGTCGTCTCTCAGTCAGTTGATAGTGTCCTGTGGCATCATGACATCCACTTTAAAATGGTGGAACATAGATCCTGGCTACTCTTGCCTTGATCTTGTTTCAACATGAATTGGACCATCAGTGTGTGCCTTCTCTCTGCCCCACTTGTTGTCAACAGTTTCATCTTCAAACAGCCTCCCAAGCTCTTCCAACGTTGGGCCTTTTGTCTCTGGGTACAGAAACCAAATGATCATGGTCTCGATTGCTAGCCAGATCACGTAGACAATATAGAATCTGGGACATGTAATATCGTGTTAGTCGTCGTCTCATTGGACTTGGGTTCATTGATAGAGCAGTCTGTGCTTACCTCCAACCAATGTTCTGGATGCCAATCGGATTGACAAATCTGATGAAGTTAGTTGAAAGTTACTTGATAAACACAGTCAAATCAATTTCCGATCAGGAAGCTAAACTGAGAATGATGTTGAAACTCACTGGTTGAATGAGGATCCTCCTCTCGAGAATAATTGTGTTAGAGCAACACCCTTTGCCCTGTGAACGAAGGGAAAGACTTCTGTGATGTAGACGTATGTGAGCGGGTGCATGATCGTGTAGAAAAGATAGTAAACAAAGATCATGCCAACGACAGCACCGGCCGCTTGCTGATTTTGTGTTTTGGCGTAGTCGGCACTTGCCCCCGTCCAGCACGCAAAGACAGCAGTCATGCCGACGAAGGCGATAAGATACTGCGTCCGACGATTGAGCTTCTTCGTGAGGAATGCGGATGTCACACCTGTGACAAGGTTCCAGCAGGTCAGTCCGAGGTTGATTTGGTTCTGCTTGCGTCGGTCCACAATGCCGACTGTGGCCAGAACTTTTGCTAGGTAATAGCTTTTCGAAAGATCAGCAACTTGTTTCACGGCTGGGTAAACGTGAGGGTGCAACTCACGAAACGAGACCATTCCCTGACCATTGCGAGAACATACCAACGCAAGCAGCGATGAGCGTGCGACGACGATTGCCGGGCGTTTGAAGCAACTCTACCCATCGTCTCTGGGAGTTCTCCATCTCATTGCGAACAGTGGCTTGGATTTCTGCAAACTCCGCTGCTACCAACGGGCTATCCCGATCGCCTTCGCCGTGGTATGTAACCAAGATTTCGAACGCCTCGTCGCTTCGATCGCGAGATACAAGCCAACGTGGCGATTCTGGAATGAACCAGATGAAGGTCACTTGAAGCAAGGATGGTACAATCTGCAAGAGTGACGGGATCCTCCACGCCCAATCGTTGGGCATAGAGAACGTACCCAGCGTCACTCCAGCTGCGATGATGGCACCTACATACCAGCTTTCGTTGAAAAGACCATTGAGCACAGCCGTGTGCCGGGGATACGTGAGCTCGGCGATGAGTTGAGAAGCGCCGTTGATGCAGAACGGAATGCCCAAACCGAGAATGATGCGAGCAACCAAGAACATCGCAATGTTGATGGACGAAGTTTGGATGATGACCCCAATCAATAGAATCGTTGAGCCCAAGGTGATACTGTGTTTCCGACCAAAGCGATCGTTGACCCACGGAACAACCGGTATAGCTATAACGGCGCCGATGCTGAACGACGCACTGATGAGACCAAGGAGAGCTCCATTTGGGTTGTCAAAGTCTATAGATCTTATGTCAAGCCCTCAACTTGAAGCAATCAACAGGAATTGGAAGACTCACAGTCGAGCCACGGCTTCACGGCTTGCAAGCCGTTCATGATTGACCCATCGTATCCGGAGGTCATCTCGACACCAAGCACGGCCGGTATCAGAGCAAAATAGAGACGCCGGAGATTCTTTCGTTTGTACCAAGGCGTGGTGTCGAGGCTAACCAATCTCTGTACTTCTGACTCTGAAGCTATCGCAGCCACGTCGATCTGAGTTGTTGCGGCCATGTTGACAATAGTGTCAAAGTAGCAAATGACTGAGCTGGAACAGAAGCAGAAAGAGTCTTGACCATGAGACTGCTACCTGCGTTACTTTGTACTCGCCCGAAGTGTACATAACTACTTCATGTCGTCGTCAGGCATCTCGGTAAGCATCTGCCATTGCAACAAGACATGCTAAGACTGTTGCGACTGTAGGCTAATCAGTCGGCTGAATCGGATTCCCGTGTTGCGATAACGGCACTCCAGATTGTGATCGCCACACGGGAACCGCAGAAGAGGAGTGTGTCTGCGGAGAACACAATGCCACGAGGTGTCTGTCGTATAAGGTAGCTGTAGGACAAATGTCGATCCGCAGTTGCAGGGACGTTGCCAACCACTATGAAGGCTCTCAGCTCTTAGCTGACTGACGAGGCGGGGTTAGCATCTTATCCACCTCTAGCTTGCGATATTAGCCTAAGACGTTCGATTCCTGGGTATTCGAAGTATCGAACGTGTGGTACTCGACTTTGTTTGTTTGTTTGTAAGTGATCTGATCACTGTCTCTGAAAAACCCACTTGTGTCTCTGAAGAAGTGCATAAACTAAACTAACAAATCACTTGAGTCGTTATAGTGACACTATGGCTTCGCATAGCAGTCTGCTACGTGTGAGCGGTACTGAAATCGTCGACGGCAATGGCAAACGTGTCATTCTCAAGGGTGTAAGTTCGATTTGCGGAATGTGATGGACATTATAACTGACTGGAGCAGTGTGCTACAGGAGGCCACTTGAAGTGAGTATTGTGAGCAGTGTACTCAAGGATATAACTTATCCAACAACATATTAGCATGGAGAACTTCATTACCGGCTACCCAGGTCACGAACATGAGATGCGACGAGCTCTACTCGGCGTCCTTGGTCAAGAGAAATATGACTATTTCTTCGATCGATTCCTGGACTACTTCTTCACAAGAGAAGACGCAAAGTTCCTGGCATCTCTCGGTTTGAATTGCGTGCGAATCCCGATCAACCACCGCCACTTTATGGACGATGAGAAAGACTTCGAGATCAAGGACAGCGGCTTCAAGCTAGTCGATAGGGTCGTCGATGCTTGTGCCGCAGAAGGCATCTACGCCGTCCTCGACATGCACACCTTTCCTGGCGGCCAGAACCAAGGCTGGCACTCCGATTCTGGGATCAACCGAGCGCTGTTCTGGGAGCAAAAGGACCTACAGGACCGGAGCGTGAAGATGTGGGCTGAGATTGCCAAACGCTACGCCGGCAACGCTTGGGTGCGTCTGCCGACACCCACCATAACTTTGATGTATTGACCGAAGAGATCTAGATCGCCGGGTACAATCCCATGAACGAGCCAGCCGATCCTGAGCATATCCGTCTCCAAGTCTGGTACAAGAATGTTGAAATGGCGATTCGCAAGGTTGATCCTGACCACATTCTTTTCCTTGACGGCAACAGCTACTCCATGGACTTTAGCGCTTTTGAAGAAGTGCTGCCGAACTCTGTTTACTCGATACACGACTACTCCGGCATGGGATTCCCGGCCGGAGTACCGTACGATGGTACAGACGAGCAAGATGACATTCTCCGACGCCAGTACGAGCGCAAAGTAGCGTTCATGCGAGAGAGAAAAGTCCCCGTACGTTCAAGAAGAAGACAGCGATCTTGATCGAATAAAGCTGACCTCTTCAAGATTTGGAACGGCGAATTCGGTCCAGTCTATGCAAGCCCGAACGAAGATGATTACGAGCAGATCAACCAGAAACGATACAACCTTCTCGGCAAGCAGCTGTCAATATATAAGGAAGATCAAATTCACTGGAGCATCTGGCTGTACAAGGACATCGGCTTTCAAGGGATGGTGTACACCGATCCGGATTCTGCATACATACGGCTGCTCAAACCATTCTTGGACAAGAAGAAACGCTTAGGCCTCGACCCTTGGGGCCGTGACGATACGCATGTTAAACACATCTGGGAGCCAGTGCTTCAGCATCTGAAGGATGAGATCCCCGAGCAATTCCAAGGCAAGCGCTACCCATTCCACTGGGGCCTTGAGAAACAGATGACTCGAGCCATACGTGACATGGTTATGTCTGAGCTCTTGACTTACGAGTACGCGAGCTACTTTGAGAACAAGACACTCGAGGACCTCGATGAGCTAGCTGCGAGCTTCAAAATCGAAAATTGTCTGAGGAGAGAAGGACTGAACAAGATCTTGCAAAAGGACGCTGAGATTCAGGCGTAAAGTTTAGACTAATTGACATTATTGGTGGTCTTTGGTGTCACATGTGGTCCACTCCAGTCGACAGTGTTGCAGACTCTCTCACTTCCGGCACCGGAAGGATCCGGCCAAGTTCGTCGGTAGTCTTAAGCAATGCGGGAAAGACCACAGTCTCCGCAGGCTGACTGTGAGTCGAGCGCGTCCAATCGAAAACCCACTCCGATGATTGGGTCCAGAGTATGTACCCAAAAATGGCACCTTCGGATATCACTCGCTTGAGATCTCGCAATTGCTGCTCGTCTCGGTCTTCCGAACGTAGAGGATGTAGTGTCTCGTGAAGTGCATTCGCTAGTTCGCGAATGTTGATCTGCCTGGGGTCGTTCTCGTTGACATCGAATACTCTTCCATAAGTTGGCTCCATCAAGCGCGCTGCGATCTGTCGCCATTTGGCGAGTAAAATGGTGCGGGCTGCAAGCAGTCGGTCAGTATTTGCTCGGTGTCTTCGAGTCTCATGCGGCATCACGGACCTTTGTTATCGTTGCTCAAGCCAGCCATGGAAGACATGCACTCTGAGATTTCTGGAGGCAGCAGTGTGGTCTCCGGGGCTCCCGAGCTTCTGATGTTCTCCAGGATTGTCCAAGCAAAGAGGAAATGTAGGCCGCCAGCCTGAGTCCTTCGATCGAGGAGCATCGTGGCAAGTCTCAGCGCAGGTATGGCAGATTGCGGTCCAGTGAGGACTTCGAGACGTTGGATGAATGAAGGATCCGGCCGGCGTACGAAAGATCGGTTCTGGTCGTCGATGTACCCATTGGCGTGATCAGAGATCAGCCCCTTGATTCGCGCGTATAGAGCTATCAGCTCATCTTCGGGGAGCGATCGAGCTAGCAACGCATCGAAAGTGGGATTTTGCGATGATTTACCAACGTGGTGCATCACTGTTGAAGAGAATCGTTTGTCCACGCAATTCTCCGCTGTTGGAGACCCTCTCTGTGGTCTTGTTGGTAGCTCAGCGCTTCTTCTCTTCCGGCGGGCAAGGAGCCATGCTGCACAAGCGGTGATGATAACTCCCGCAAAGAGGCAGCCGATTGCGAGCCCGACTGCTTTTCCAGTTGAGAGCCCGTTGTGACCTTCCGGTGCGGACGAAGTGGTGCCAGAGCTAGCAGTAGTCTGTGTGTCGCTTTTTGCCGTTGACGACTCGTCGTAAAAATTGGAAGACGTGCTCATGATGAACAGCACGTGTAACTCGGCAAAACAGCAGAATAAAGAGGGAAGAGTCCATCATCGAAATGCTCCATGGTAACAGCGAATGTGTTGAGACCGAGTAAGCTGACTGTTTCACAATCCGGATGTACAGCAAAGCTTGTGTGACCACGCTCATCCGCTCGTACGCTGTTGAACGGGCGCTCGGGGTTGCAAGTATCCGGAAGACTGTTGGCCACGCTGAGTTGGAACAACTCCAAGACCAGATACAGATAGCCGGTTCCATTTGCAGTCGCTATCGTATAGAGTTTACGCTATAGTTTGATAGCTCGAGTTTAAACCCGCGACCTCCGTATATACCAATGTTTGTCAAATGGACAATCTCATCGGTACCGGCACGTTTATGATCTCCTAGAGATGCTGATACTATTGCTCACCGACGTCTAAGCCAGTGAGATACCAGTATCCGCGAGTTATTCTCTCATTGGCACAGAGCGTAATTTCATGTGCGAAAGTTGCTGGTGTCCCCACTACAATCGAAAAAATTGTAGCAGGAACTGAGAGACAAGATTATCGTATGGTGCTGCTCAAAAATCGATGTCGTACATGCTCGTCACACGAGAGCCGACGTGACACAACTAGGGAAAGCATGAGAATGTAACACTGCAGATCTAGAAGCAGGGAGCTCTGAAGAGAGAAGTGCATACACCAAAACGCCAGCATCTCGATGCGCTTACCCTTGTAACACAACGCCTCTGTCTGTCATCGTAGCATGGAGCCGCCTAGAAAGGTCGCACGCTTGCGGCACCCATCAAAGCATAGCCAGCATGCAAGTGCTCAATGCAAAAATGCCTCAGCTAGCCAACCAAGTCCAAATCGACCGTCCTCTCAATGGCACACTTCCACTGTCAACCACGGGAGTTGGCCTCAAAGCTCTGGCTTTTACTCTTTGCGCGAACGGGACAGTCTTTTCGTATTCGCCGCCCGGAAAGGTCGCCGTCGTAGATTCACAACTGTTGTAGGCAGTGGGAACCGAAGAAGTGGCTTGCGCTTTGCTCGTCGCCGTCATCGGGTCCAGCGTACTTGTCCAGCTCTCGGTAATAGCTGTGTTCGTGGAGGTTGTGGGTGAAGCTAGAGATATGGTTGCGTACAAGGATTGGGACTCGTATGCAGTGGGGCTGGGAGGATTGACAAAGGGCGGTCCAAGAAAGGCCGAAGTGAGGGTTGGTATCAAGGGCACGGTGTGAGTAGAGCAATATGACTCCGGCGACGATGCCAATGCCATAGTGGTGAGCAGGAGGACTCCAAGTTGCTCTTTGGACCATTCCATACACAAAGTGCATAGATGTTGTGTGTGCAGTTGGAGTTCCGCGGTACAGTGTCGCTCCAGGTTTATGTCGATGAACCGAATGCGGTTGTTGAGGCGTGCCTCGTTGCTTGAAGTAATAATGGCGACGGCCTGGTGAATGAGCACTTTGGTAGGTCAGTCACCGTATCCTATTTGTTAGTGCGGCCCTCGAGAGATGATGAGCGTGGAGCGCTTCAGTGAATGGTTGATGTTGGTGGATACACGTATTACACACTCCTGAACGTACAACTCTGGTGATACATGAGAGCGACGTGTCTAGCCATGACAGTCCTCACTCGCCGAAAAATTGCCACTTGCCTCGTCACAGGTGAGGCTACACCTTCGGCTTCTGTTCCTTTCTAGGACTTGGTCCCGTAGCTCGTCAACACAGTGCGTTGCAACGTGGGTTGGTACTTCATTCCTCTCCAACCTAGATGAGCGGAGACGTTGTCTTTGCACCCTGCCACCTGCTGCCAGTCACTGGAAGGCCTCTGTTGATCAGCTCCTCTTCGATGACCTTCCACCTGCCAACTTCCTTGTGCTTGTGGATGGGTGTTCGTCTGTGATCGTGCACAGTCACGTTTGGCAGATCCTTGTTGACCTTCTTCAGCTGCTTGGCATGCGCAAGCTTCTCGGGTTCGGGCCTGGTCTTGAGAGCCTGGTAAAGGTCGGACATTGAGGTTGCGGAAGAAATCACGGGATCGCGTACGCGGTGGCCGGTCAACTGCTGGACGCGCTTGATGACCTGTGAGTGTATTAGTATTTGTAGGGCAGTCAGGCGCGTAAGGGCCGTCCACTTACCGCAAGCTTGATCGTCGGGTCTGCCAAAGACGTCTGAAGCCAATCAGTGTCGGCGATGGTAATAGTCTTATTCACCGCAACCCTGATCGCGCGCATGGTGGCCTTTTCTTCGGCGTCGATCCGCTTCGCTTCCACTTCCTGCAGGGCGGATGCATCAGAGAGTACCTCTTCGGCGTCAACCTGCTTCGCATCCACCTCTTGTTGGGTGGAAAGCACCTCCTCGGTGTCTTCTGTTTGTATCATCTCGTCATTTTCCGCTGCCTTCATGATCTCTTCAGCCAGGCTCTGGGGCATGGCCTTCAAGATCTGTTCCAAGCTCTCACTTGTGGGGAGCTGAAGCTCGATTGCGCCGTCCATCTGCTTAATCTGCACATTGGCAGTGCGCTTCCAGTCTTCCATACGCACAGCCCGCTCGGTGTAGACGGCGTTGACGTCCCTGCCGGCCTGCGCAAGAGCCAGAACCTCAACAGTCACATGGTGCAGCACACGCTGCCACTGCTCTGGCGAAAACCACATCTTTCTCCTCGGGTTGAATCTGCAAGCCGCCAGTCAGCTCTGCAATCTCCTTCTGTGTCCGCAGCATCGCAGCAAACTTACCCAACATATGTCTCTCCAGCATCGCTCTTCCTCGCGACCCACTGCTTGCTACCCACCCATTGCAGCCCATCCCATCTCTGTGCCTGCACATACTCCTTGTTGGTGCTGGGGTCCACAACAGCCGCAATCGACCACTCTCGTCCCTGGTCGTCGATGTACGTCTCAGTCTTGCCATGGCCTTCCTCGGAATACCCCTGCACTCGTTTCTGGTGCGCGTCCTTCTCGCGCTTTTCGGCAATAGCCTTGTCCTCCTTCGAACCAAAGAGAGAGTCTCTCATTCGTTTCCAGAAGGGCAGTTCGGCGCGAAACGCAGGGCTCGGGTGGTATTGTCGGACGCATGCGCGGCATATGTATGGGGATTGCGATGTGGCGATAGTTGCTGGTCTGGTGAGAGCAAGGCGCAAAGCCTGCTCTGATCTAGGAAGACGAGGCATCAAGACGGTGTTGTGAGGGTCGAAGGGTTGGTGATAGTCGCCTAAGCCTAGAATGTTTCAATGTCACTTCCTGGTCGCTGCTTCCCCGGGAGTGAGAGAAACTCCGCAGCCGGGGGGAACTCGGCGGTCGCTCGACTACTGTACACCTTCTAGAGGGAACTCATACGTATCGAGCCAAATATGATACTACTGTATGAGACCAATACAATGACATTTTGACCTTGTCTCAGCTGGCGTAAAGTCTGATGAGTACAATCTGTTGAAATTCAATACTGCTCGTTACACGTTTCGACCCAGACTACGAAATCCTGATAGCAAGCCCATGACGCCGCCGCCTTTTTCTGGTGCCTGTCCAGCATGTAAAATATACTACAATGATTTTGGAATAGGGGAGGAACCAAAGAAAGAAGAGAATGAGGTCGTCAAGCAGGCAATCAGTGCTCGCCAGACTTGCTGCCCATCCTTTCGATATTCGCCAACAGCCTGCTCTTCCCGCTACCACCCCCTCTCGAAGCACTCGCAGGAGTCGCGCCACCACGACCAATCCTGCTCTCGCCTGTAGTGGGAGCCTTAAGCCCTGAAGGACGAGAGATGCTCTTCCTGAAGTCCTCTACCTGACTGATCGCGCCCTGCATCTGGGATTGTTCGTTTCGCTGCGCCTGCGAGGGGCCTGCCTCAGACTGTAAAGCAAGCATCTCGTCGACCGCCGCCACAAGATCACCTTTCTCGATGCGCTCACGCTCGAGGTCGCGCATTAGTACCGCCTGTTGTTGTTGAGAAGTGCGAATCTCGTTCTCCAGGCGCGCGAGGTGAGCCTTCTGCTCTTCAATCTCGTACTTCATGGCTGCGCTTTCCTCGCTGCTGATGCCGCTTACAGGACCAGTGAATGTCGAGTCCTTTGCAGCGTGTAGTTCCTCGTTCTCCTTCTTCATGGCGTCCAAGCGGCTTTGCAGTTCGGCGCAACGCTTTTCGCCTCGAGCTTCGTAGCTCTTCTTCAGTGTCCCCACCTTTCTTTCATGCTTGTCCTTGTATACAGCGTGGAGCTCTCGGCTGACAGCCTCGATCTTCGCATCAATTTGCGCCGCCACAAGTTTCTGCACTTGTTCCTCGGTGGCAGAAGTGCTGCCATCACCCGGGTCAGCCCGTGCCGCGAGAGCATCAGCAAAGCGCTCCTCGGCCTTCATGGCTCGCACATCGGCCGCTTCGATCCTGCGCTCGGCTTCCTCGACCTTGCGGACAAGATCTTCCTTCTCCGATTCGGTTCTCATGACCTCTTCTTTGACGTTCTTCAAGACCAGCTCAACCTCCTGTCCGCGCTTCTCCCAGCCTGCCTTTTCGGTTTCAGCATGTGCACGAGCGTCTCTCTCTTCCCGTAGTTCCTCTTGTGCTTCACCAACGCGTCTCTCAGCGTCGCTAACGGCACGCTTCAAGCTTTCGACTTCGGCTTCTCTGCCGCTGAGAGTGGCTTTCAGGCTTGATATTTGCGACAAGTACGAGGATTTGAGTGATTCCAATTCTCTGACGGTGATGGTCGGAATGGACCGAGGCGTGGGCGCAGGCGGCAGCTCGAAATCAAGCAAGCTCAACAGATTGCTCTGCCTCCCAGGTGTAGCCACGCTATGGCGAGACTTGTGCGGCGATCGTTGATTGTTGATGTATTGCAATAGATTGGGTTCAGTCGCTGATTTACTCGGTGAGTGCGATGCATGGGGGCGCGTTATGCCTTCGAGTTGTTGTGTGAAGTCGAGAAGTAGATTTGTCGTGTCGTCTGAGCCCCTGTTCGGTGTCCGCCGCCTACGCGGAGTGGGAGAAGGCGATCGCGAGGATGACAGACGCTTGCGCGAGGTGGAAGGTGCGTCGCGGCCAGGCGTGCGTGTCATATCGCCGCGCCTTGTTGGGCTCTGGCCGAGTTTCGCGAAGATGGTCATTTCGGGGATTTCTGAGAAGGTGCTGAAGCATGTGTCGTCGACATTAGTAGTGTCGGGACCTTGCATAGTAGACGCGCGCAGGTCCAGACCAGCCTGGAACAACGAGGGAGTCCTTGCAGGTGTCGGATCCGCCCGCTCGAAGGACTTGCCGCGCGTCGCAGTACGTGGTGTTGTGTGTGTCGACTGCAAAGGAGTCTTTCTGGGCGTCTTACTCGGAGTTTTGCGCGCAGAAGGTGTTGGTGGAGGCATGATGTCCGAATCCGCACTGCCTCTCCTTGGCTCGGTCCCCTTTTCTACCATCGCTGGCGACCTGACGGATCTTACAGAGCCTGGTGTTGTGATCTTTCTGGGTGAGAGGTCGAGCTTGGTTGCTGTGGGATGCTCTTGTGGCACATTCTCCTTGTCGTCCATGAAGTCTGTGAAGTCGATGATCGAAGCCTCGTCGAGAGGTTGCGACTTTTGCGGTGTTGTGGCATGCTCTTCGATTGCGCCGAGCGCAATGCTTCCCAGTGAGGGCTTGTGTTGTTTACTGGGGCTTCTGCTGCTCGCCTCGATCTCGCTCTGGAAAGGCGACGACGGGGGGCCGTCAATGTTGAACATGCTGTCCTCAACCGGATTGTTGACCTGTATTGATGGCGACTCCATTGTCTTGTTTGGTGGTGGTGGTGGTGGTGGATGTGGATGTGGTGTGTGCAGCAAGGCGAGGGCCAGAGCGTCAAACTGTTCTCCAGGTCTTTGGATGTTTCATGTGTTTGGATCTTGTTGCCCCCTAGCAACCGGATACATCTAGCCGAGCCAGTGTGTGTAGGGTAAGGGTTGGGGTTGGCTTCTTGACAACAACATCAGGAATATCTTACACTTTTTGCTCGTTCGTGATGAGCTGAATCCGGTCGATGGTCGTGTCGTTTTCAACTGACACTCTGAAAATCTAGCATTGTTTGGAGCATGTTCTTATCCAATAACTGCGCCTTCCGCCACCTTTCACCATGTTGGTGTGCGGTGGATCTCAGGCGACGTTACATCGATGCGACCAACATGGGTTACAGTATGTCTACAGTGTTATCGCAATGCTAGGCGAGAACACAGCAAACCCCATCACGGTCCAGTAAAGGAGATCGCCTATCAGATGTGTCCACATCTACATTATCATCCCGTAGGCATTGTTCACTCAACGCCTATCCTATACATGACTCATCCCCACTCATAACGATTCGATGTGACCGAGCCCATGTCTCCTGCCACATTCAGTTGTTACGTGTAATGAGCCTTCCATTCCCGGTGAGTATAACAGGTCGCACGGGAAGGTTTGCATCAGAATGTAGACAACACTTCCACACCTTCTAGCCATTGGCGCAAGACCTGATCAAGACAACACACACAACATGGCCACACAGCTCGAGCAGCCTGCACTGGAGCACACAACAACCCAAGGAACTACATCGGGCCTCTCCTGGACAGCGACCAGGAACCAAGTGTCAACCAACGAAGATGCAACCCCCACGGTCGGCGCTGCTCAGGACAATCAAACCATGCGAACATCATGGCGTTTCTGGGCCATCATTGCGTCCCTGATGATCACCGGTCTCATGTCAGCTCTGGAAGGAACCATCATCACAAGCGCTCTCCCGACCATCACAGAGGCTCTCGGCGGCGGCAATGCCTACATCTGGGTGCCGAACGCCTTCTTGCTCTCGTCGGTGGCCGTGATTCCACTTTTTGCCGGCGCCAGCAATATCTTTGGCCGGCGCAACTTGCTACTCGGGGCAGTTGCTATCTTTACACTTGGGAGTGGACTCTGTGGCGGGGCGAGCTCAATGAATATGCTCATCGCGGCGCGGACGGTGCAAGGCATTGGTGGAGGCGGGATGAATCTCCTGGCCGAGACTGTCGTCACTGACCTGGTGCCGTTGCGGGAACGTGGCAAGTACATGTCGATTGTGTACTTGGGCGCCACCGTCGGCGCTACGCTGGGTCCGTTCCTCGGTGGTGTCATCACAGAGAAGTCGAGTTGGCGATGGTGCTTTTACTTGAACGTCCCTATCGGCGGTGGTGAGTCGTTCTCAATGCGCAGTCGTATCCCAACGAAGTACTGACTGACCCCAAACAGCCGCTTTAATCAGCCTCTTCATCTTCCTAAACGTCACCCACCAGCGAGAGGCTGGATGGAAGCACCGTTTCGCTCGTATCGATATCGTCGGCAATCTGATCTTCATCGGCGCCATCGTGGCCTGCCTGATCGCCACCACCTGGGGAGATACAGTATACGAATGGAGCACTTTCCACATCGTAGTCCCCATCGTTCTCGGGTTTGCCGGACTGTTCCTGTGGACTGCATTCGAATGGACGCCGAAGCTTTGCCCAGAGCCGTCGTTCCCTCGCAAGATTGTCTCCAACCGCACATCAGCGGCTGCACTTGGATTGACATTCATCCACGCGGTCGTGACCTACTGGTCGTATTACTTCCTGCCCATTTATTTCCAGGCAGTCAAAGGCCAATCGCCAATGCTCTCCGGCGTCGACACGCTGCCAACCTTCGCCGGCGGTCTTCTCTGTGCATTGCTTGGGGGAATCCTCCTCTCTAAAACCGGACGCTACAAGCCGTTGCACTTTGCCGCGTACATACCGATCATTATTGCATTCGGCTTGTTCAGAATCATGGACGCTACTACGCACCCAGCGGCATGGACATTCTTCCAGCTCCTGTGCGCAGCAGGCAGCGGTCTCATGTCCGGCATTCTCCTCCCAGCCGTCCAAGCACCGCTCGACGAGACCTATGTAGCCACCTCTACCGGCCTGTGGAGTTTCGCCCGCTACTTCGGCTGCATTTGGGGCGTCGCGATCCCCAGCGCTATCTTCAACAACGAATGCAGTCGTCTTGCCCGTGAGCTCACAGACACTCGCGTTGCACAACTACTCACTGGTGGTCGCGCTTACCAATACGCCACGGCAGCTTTCGTCAAAGGCATTGAAGACGAATCGACACGACGGGACGTTGTTGACGTCTTCACTGGCGCGTTACGTACTGTCTGGCTGATCGGCATTGCTTTCGCTGGGCTAGGCTTCTTGCTTGTGTTTGTGGAGAAAGAGATCGAACTTAGGAAAGAGCTGAACACTGAGTTCGGTATGGAGGAGAGGAAGAAGGACGATGACTTACCGCGTCGTAGTGAGGATGGCATTGAACTGTCGACGCTGAGAGCCGGCAGTGGAAACCCGTCTTGAGAGCATTGTAGACTATTCCAAACCATTCTCGTACGAATGATAGGCCCTCTGGTGGGCTGCCAGACTACCACTCAGCATAGACACCTTCAAAATCGCAAGTCGACTACCTGAAGACACTGCCCTCCGCCTATGCCAAAGTTTGTCGAATGGGCAATCTCACTGGCACTGGCATGTTTATAGCGTGCTAGGCCTGCCGATACTACTGCTTGCGAAAGCCTGATCCATTGAGATGAGGATATTCGGAGACCGCTCTCTTGATGGTATGAGGGTGACTTGGACAGAAGGAAGTTGCTGATACCAGCATGGATCGACAAACTTTAGCATGGACCGAGGGCGTAGCAAACAGGGACAGGAACCGTCAAAGGGTCAGTACCCAGTAGTCATTGTCCACGGCACCATTGCCGCAGACCTCGAAACCAACGGCATTCCATCTCTTACGCCCCGTTTGACTAAGCCAGACCAGAGGTGAGGTGATGTTGTTAGCCGCAGCATTCCGCGACATCAGACCAGGACAAACGCAAAATACAAGAAAGGGTCCCCGTACCGTTTCATATTTCCCCTTCCTCTGAGCTTCCCCTCAGGCCCTGCCGTTCCGTGCCACGGCTCGGAGAATTCTTTTGAGGCGGAAGGCTTGAACTTTAGGAGTGTTTGATGCAGACCTGAGAAGAGTGGTACAAAAAACAAAGATCAGGTTTGGTGATGATGGTATTTACGCGGACTGCAGCGGCAGTATGCACGATTGGTAGATGATGAGGATGGAAATCCCATACAAACATGCACTACGGAATCTACTTTCCCATGTGGAGCTCAGGATCCATGGCAGAAACGCGAAAGTGACGCGCAGAGAAATGACGATGGCTTCATCCCGAAACCTTGTCCAACTTTCATTTTCATTACAGATGGCATGCTTACTGTACCACAAGTCCACAACACACGGTAGCAGAAGCTTGGGGACTGCAAACCTGAAGAGCGGAAAACGGAAGGGTTCAAATGAGTGTTTGATCTGTTCGGACTGACAGTCCGAGAAGATGGGGAAGATGGTTCCCACCGTCCTGGGGATGTATGTCTCAGGTCCTACAAGGGACGGAAGATGGCGGCGGTTGGCGTGGAGAGAGGGTAATTGGCGATTCGTGATAGTGAGACATGGAATCGTGGCATACAGTTTAAGTATGTGATGTGGTGGTTTTGCTACTGCGGCACCCGAAAACAAGAAGACCTTGAGGGTTCAAGGCGGCGTTTGTGCTGGAAATGCCATCGATATTTGCCGGGTGATCGATCGAGCAATATGTTTGTCCATGGATTGCCCGGAAAGACCAAATGGAAGGCTTCCAGCAGCGGAGCGATTCCCTAGCCCTAGACAAACAAGCAAAGTGTTACTCAAAATCACAATCTATGCAAATCATGTAACGTCATGGTCCAATCTAAGGAGGTCGATCACTTTACGTCTTTCCAACTTTCCACGATGCTTCGATTTGCACAAGGCTAGGAGGTCTGGTTTACGGTGACTTTGTTTGAGACAGACCCTTGGGGCAGACATTGCGAAGCAGCCGTCAGTTCCGTCGAAGTCATTTTCGTGTGTGTGCGTGCGCGACTCGACGAATTGACTACTGAAAAGAAAAATGGGCGTTAAGAGTGTTGAGCGACTCGTGAAACGGCGAGATGCATGTACAAGCACTGTACGTATTACTGCAATGTCCTGTAGGGCTGACGAACTCAATGATGAGCGAGAACGCATCTTGTGATATTGGTAGGTGACTGGGCGCAGCGATGGATAATAAATAACAGCAGCGGAGAAGCTCGCTCTACATGGTGGTTGAAGTGTTTGCAGGTGGTGGAGTGTGCCTTAGTTCGGTATATGATGCTGCAATAAGCTGCAGACTACTGTAGTCGCAGGTTGCATCGACACAAGCACAAGCGAGAAATACCGATGTTCCTGCGCGGGTCACGAATGTCACTGTGCCTGCTAGGTACGGTCCAAAGTACCACCATGGAAAAGTCCAGAGTCCAGACTCTCCGGACCAGACAGAATTGTTGATGAGCCCTACTCAACTACCTGCGATTGATTGACTGATTGACGCAGTAGTGACAGGCAGCCAGGCAGTCAAAAGAGCACCGAGGGCCGGGGACAGGGCGCTGAAACTCGGCGGCGCATCATGTCCTAGTGACTTGAAAGCACACGGCTGCTCGCTATAGGTGGGATGAGGCATTCGGCATGCACTCGAACAGGGGCGCCACATGCGCGCTTTGGCCGGGGAGACTAGGAGGCCGGTGCCGCTTGGTCTTTGCAGCATGCTCCCTGCCTTTTCTCCTTCGCGTCCTCGATGGATGCATGTCGGCATCGTGTCGCTAATATATTTTCCTTTTTTTTTTTTCCTTCTTCTCTCTCTCTCACGAGGATATCAATGTTATCAGACCACCCGGCCGATGGTCGGCGTGTATGCATGCAGTAGGGCTTAGTTTTATCCCATCATGGTCGTGATCAGGCAGTGACAAGCAGCACTACATCTGAGAAAGCAATCATAATCAACGTTCACAATCACGCACCCTTCGGCACATGGAGTGACAGCCGAGGGCAAAATCGAGGACCGCAGGGCTGGTAACCTTTTTGCAGGGCCGAGCGACGACTGGACCAGCATCTCACACCATCTCCCACTTCAGGCGGCGGCCGTGTGGGTGTGGGGCGATGCTTTTTGCGTTTGTTCCTGCATAAGCTCGTGAAACGACACTGAGCCCCTGAGGCTCGTTGTTGATTTGCTGCGGTGGTATGTATGTACCTGTTACCTTGCAGGGCATTTGCAGAAAAGTATTCTGGTACTGGGAGATGCTGCAGCAGCAGATGATTAGCTAGAACGTGCAATCATCGTGGCTGGTCGTGCATGAGACGAAAGGGGAGGTGTTGTGCATGCTCGTCGATTGTGTACCTTACTTTGCTTTGCTTAGGAGGCTGTGGTAGACAGAATGATAATACATGTAGAGATTGGCTGCCCCCTACTTGGGCCTACACGGTTACATACTGTACTAGTAAGCAGTCCAACAGGCATCATTAGAGGCATTCCCACCAGGCCTGTCTTCCCGTCCTTGGTCTACCTCGCAAAAGGCGCGTGCTCATAAACCTCTCCGCCATTTCCATCCGCCCCAAACCTTAAGACTGCCAGCCGGGTGCATCCACTGGGGAAGCAGAAGAAGAAGGAGGAACACACTCACACGCACACGCTGCATACCTCACCTCACAACACAACTCACAACACAACTCTCAACACATACTGTACCATACAGTCCAGTCCACACACGCAACAACACGCACACGAGCGACATCACCGCAATCCATCGCCCTTCTCTTTACGGCCACCCGCATTGCGTCCCCTGCTCTCAATCGCTGCCGCCGCCGCTTCCCTTCATCTTGTTTTGCATTCCGCATCCTCTCACCTGCGCCCTGCTCGCACCCGTTCAGCACGAGAACAACCCCCGTCGTCTCTTCACACACCGAGGCAAACCCCATTGGCGATGCACAGGAGTGGGACGCAAGCTCAACACTCGTCGTTGGGCCGATCTTGATACCACCAACACTGCGCACTGTTACATTACACCCACCACCGGACGCCGAAACAACCCCAGACGCCATTGACACGAGCATATCGCGTGCGGACACGCGGTGCTGCAACCACGCTCCTTTCGTACACGCGTGACGAAACGTCGAACCCACCACTCCTTTGCAAGTCGAATAGTATGTCTATCTTCCCACCGCAAGACCCACACTGCAAGCCTGCTGCCCGATGGGCATGGCGCGGTCTCACAAAAACACCCACTAACGTGCTCAGATTCACGATGAATCGTCTACTAAACAGGAAGAAGACCGACGACAGCTTGTCGAGCAACGGCGATGCTCGTCAACAAAGCTCGACCCCGCCGCTACCCTCACCAGGCCTCAAGAAGAGTGCTACCAGCAGATGGAAGAATAAGAACCGCAATCCAAAGGAGCAGCCAGAAGTAAAACCCGAGATCGACCTCTCTGCCGCCTTGCCCTCGAACGATGACTTCCGTACAAGTCTCCTCATGGCCAACCTCTCCCAACGATTCAGCATGTTGCGCGAACAAGATCCTGCCTCTCTTGTAGGAAAAGCCAGCGACGACAGCGTGTTGGAGCCTAGGAGGCGATCACGCATGCTTGACTTTGGCTTCGGTGCCGCCAATGGACTCTCCGACATCGACGAAGTCCGATCGATTAACAGCTCAATCCGACCACCATTCGCAAACGAGAAGCATCAGTCATTCAGGTCAGACGAAGGATACACGAGCGAGGCGGAGCCGCAGAACGTTATGGCTCGTTCGCGACCTGGCGAGGGCAATACAATGTTTGGCGGTCGACAGAAGGTCTACATGATTCCCAAGAATGGAGCGGCGTCTTCAAAGAGTCTTGGAAAGTTCCTCTACGATGACGATATCGGCATGTCTGCATTCCAAAAACACAGACAGCGGGAGAAGGAAGTCCAGGCGTCTCGCGATCCCGAGATGCCTGCAGATCCGAGCTTCGACTTTGGACTTGGGCAGGCGGAAGGCGGAGATGAGGACGACAAAGAAGGCCTTCATGATTCCGTGAGGGATTTTACAAACTCGCCCTCTATGTCGGCGTACGACAGGAAGAGATCCACGACATCTACCACCCGATCGGAAGCACGTTCTTCGACAGCGGCTACATCGATAATATCGCAACCTGCCACAAGTACTGCTTTGCCGATGCCGGCGTCGACAAGCATCCCGGCCGCGCCTCTGGAAAGAACGGACACAAAATCTCGTCGCTTGTACGAACGAGGTCTTGACCAACACATGCAGGACCAGCAAACGTCATCCATCTCTCGACTCAACTCACTACAGAAACAGCGGCCCTTTAACAACGGCAAAGGTTCCACACCCTACTTGCATCCAGCTAAGAGTACTGGCAATCTCACTGATCGTGTGCCTCTGAGGGTGTACACTTCGCAATCATCAAGCCCACCCGTTCCGCATGCTGCCGCTTTTGGTCCCTTCGCCAAACCTGGACAGAGCCCACTCGCAAGTGGTCCGAACTCACCTAGCATCGACGAGAATGGTGTACTGAGCCAAGCACTGGAGCCTGCCGATCGTGGAAAAGCGACAGCAATGGGAGCCTTCAACAAGCCAAAACACGCTTTCGACGAGCAGCAATACATGGAGCGCCAACTGCAATTGCAGCGTTCAGCATCTAGTGCCCTAAGTCGCCAACCGTCAGCGCCTGCTTTCCATCAGCGCATGGGCCGCTTCGAACAGCGTGAGAGGGAGCGCAGCTCGTCAAACCCACAAAGCCGCTCTAGGTCAAGGTCAGCATCCAGGCCACACGAGCCGATCAATGCTTTCAGACCCTCGCAACACACAAGCCCCTCTCTCCAGAGTACACAGGGTGCCCAACAGCCTGCCGAAAAGCCACAGTATCCCGACACTCACCGTACGTTCTTTGGTAATATCAGCGGAAGTGATAGCGAGGACGAACCTGAGGATCTTGCTCGCGCGACGAGTCCGTATGGCCAGCAGTACGGTCGTTGGCAACCGACCGTTTTGCCCTCTGTATCGGAGCACCCAGCTTTGCGGAGCGGTGGAAAACCTGGCGTCGTAGAAGAAGAGGTAGAGGAGACGACCCAGTCAGCTCCTTGGCCCGACAACCATGCTGACTCCGGATACCCGATCAAGCAGGAACTTGTTGCACCTCCGACTGTCAATGGTCAGGATCTTGATTCTCCGACGCTTGGTCCTGCTTCAGAAGGACTCGGCAGCATGATGCATCACTTGCGGAACAAGAGCAACAGCTCCTCCAACTATCCGCAAGACGAGACCACAGCAGCATCTGACTTGCCAGCCATGCCCGACTTGAAGAACTATGAGTCCGCTCGTCAGTCCGTGCTGAAATTCGATGATCCCCATACCAACACTTCCAACACCAATTCGAACCCCTGGGATCTTGACGACACCAACAGTGTATACTACAACCCATCTGTATCTGCCACCCGTAATTCAGTCAGTCCGGTCGATGGAGAAAGTTCTCAAACGGGTCGTGCTTCGTCACGCGCGCCCTCCAGCGCTGCATTGCCAAACGAGCATCAGACCGAGGCGTGGCCTGAGACCGAGGACCAGTCTTGGCAGGGTGAGTTGAGCAGACAGCACACACGTAACATCAGCATTGCCACACAGCAAGAACGAGCGGCGTTTGACAACGAGCTCGCGGCTAGACGGAGAGCGATTCAGGAGAATGTCAAAAGCATGGTCGATGCCGATCAGTCTCGCAACACTAGTCCCGCTCCGACTGCTGGTGGCGCTTTCAAGGCTTTCAACATGTTGCGATCGAAGTCTAGCAGAGATTCGATGGACACCAGGAAGGAAGCGCAACCAAAAGCATTGAAGATGCTAGGTATCGGCACCGGATCTAACTCAGCGAGCACCAGTAACCTCAACTCACAGTATGAGCGCGGTGGCAAGAGTGTCGAAATGAGTAGACCTCGTGGTGACTCCGCCTCACGTGGACCGGCGTTCGGGCGTGTGCTACAGCAAAGCGAGATCGACGCGAAAAGGGAAAGCGCAATGTCAAGGGCTAGAGGTGACAGCGAGGCTAGTAGGATTGGCCGACCTGTAGGCCGCTCTCCAGCTTCTTCAGAGGCCGGCCGTGGACGTGGTCGTTCGAACTCCGAGGCCACAACTGGTGGCAGATCACGCAGCCGGACTGGACCTTACCGCGATGACCTGGACAAAGCCATGGCCCAAGGCACCGGATCCATTGCATATGGTGGCGCGGACCTTGCGCCTATGCTCACTAAAGAGCTGACACCACGACCTTCACCAAACATGTCGAACAAAAGTTCATTCGAAACCAAGACTCGCTCGCGTAGTGGCAGCCGAATTGGAGCGATGGCGAACTACTTCGAGGCGAAGACTCTCCAAGCCGATCAGAGTGGACATGCCGGCCGACCTCCGCTTGGTCCGTCGCCTGCAGCCATGGCAGCCAGCACTTTCGCGGCCAACGGTGGTATCTCTCGGGGCTCACCATACATGCAGGGTCCTACGCCACCAGTCTCGGGCCCGAACACTCCATCGGCCAGTTCACCAACCCCACCCCCAATGCCATTGGGCTCCACGCGCCAGGTACCCCTCCGCAAGAAGACTGTCAACAAGCACGACATTTCAGAGCCTGTTGCCCTTCTTTCTTCCACCTCGCAAGTTGACACTTTCGATCTCCCTGCTGGTGGCTTGCTGAAGGGGGGCGTGGATGGCCCACCGCCGCTCCCGCCAATCAACCCGAGACGCCGTGCAACCCGCAAACTATTCGGTATGGGTCGCAGCGAGTCAGAAGAGGCTACTAGCCCTGACAGTACTATGTCCCGATCGAGGACCCCTGAGCCTTGGGGGACCGCGGCCTCCGCGCCGCGCTCTAGGAACACCAGTAACCCACCTCGGCCGTTCGAAAGTAGCCCGGCGCTGCAACAGTATGGGTTTGAGCAGAGTGGTGCTCCTGCGCGTAAGTTCAGTAATGCAAAGTCGCCACCAATGCGACCTCACAACGCCGAGCGCGACGGCGTTGGCTCGCCTGAGGGTCTTGACAGAATACCCGTGGAGGGTGGCTTCATCTGAGATGTTTTACCGGACACCATCCTACTCGCTGGACATCTTGAGAAGTATGCTCAAACTCTGTTCCGCCTTTCGGTAAAAACCTACAGCGACAACCCTACTTTGAAATTTCTTTCTCTTTCCGGCGCAAATTCGAAACTTCATCATGGCGTAACCAAGAAGCGCTATATCCCACAACGTCGCGGGCTCTTGTATTTGCTTTCTATCTACTCATCATTGAACAACGGCCACGGAGACGAGAAGACGGCACACAACGGCCTCAGGGAGGGAAGGCACTGGAGACTGGGGCTGGAACGGGGTAACAAAGGGTCCCAGAACTGCTTGTACACTACTCGGCTGGAAGTTTGCGGACGGACGACGTATTTACGAAGAAGGGAGCTGGAGTGTTGCCGACTCCTCGGGATCAGACACCTTCTACTCCTTTTCTTCTGTCTTTTCTCTATTTCTTTTCTTTTCCTTCTGAGCGGGTGGACAATATGCACGATACCAATTTCGCAATTTCCTTCTCCCTTTTGTGTGTATCTGCTATGGGAGGGAGCATTCCTGGCGAGGGTTTCCGATTTCAATTCATTTCATTCCGGTTGGCTTTTATCATCTTCTCTCTACTGTCTTGTCTACTGTAGCTCTAGTTGTTTTTGAAA
>Ga0265780_10002702_pt1 | contig 23830 bp, 21 predicted proteins | sample P1T30metagenome_FD_192432 | JGI IMG/M metagenome (GOLD analysis project Ga0265780, IMG submission 192432) | Plant litter microbial communities from East Loma Ridge, Irvine, California - P1 T30 | ecosystem: Environmental > Terrestrial > Plant litter > Unclassified | place: USA: California... | reverse complement strand
TTCGGTACTGCAGGCTTCGACAACAATTACACTTCAGCCGCCGGAAGTCACCGAACCCACGCACAAGGAAATCTATACCTACCCCCTGAGTACAGAAACAATCAGCCGACGTCCAGACCTCACGGTGTATGGCCTCTCGGCTGCGTCCTCCTCGAGTTTTGTGTATGGTATTCTGACCACTGGGCGCCAGAAAACCCAGACGGACTGTACAAATTTAAAAATGATATCATTAATGCAGAAAACAACGACAGACAGGGTTGGTTCGTCGAAGGTCCACTGGACCGTCACGTGTCGCAACCTGGAGAGTCAGCTGTCCAAGGACCGAGCAACCATCCCGACTTCATGGGCACCAGGAATGGTAGGCCCTTGGTACTGGTTGCTCCAACAGTCACGAAACTGGGTGGGCTCAGACAAAAGACTGGATGTCCCAACATGACTCTCTTGGTTGATGTCCTGTTCAAAATGCTTCACATCAACCCTGAACTACGCATCACGCCCGCTTGCGCACTTACGGAACTTGACGCCATTCCGACGCCTTGGGCAACTTGAGGTAAGGTTGCGTTGCAAACGGAGTCACGAATTTGACGGATATGTTGAGGTAATTTTTCATGTGTTTTCTTTTGTTTTGGTAGCTGCGGAGTAAATAAGTACGTACTGTTTCCTTGTTTAGCTGTCGTCTTTTCATACTTCATTTCTTTACATCATTGTTTCTAGCATCTCTCCGAGTGATACATTCAGGTGAGGTACGTTTCCTTTAAGTTTCGATGTTTGTTCCATGACATGCCTCTGCTTAATGCAAGGCTTTAAAGGCTCTCGATGGGTCCAAGTCCAAAATCTAGGTAGCTGAGGTGATCTAGCTGGCACTCTCTGCATACTCAACGCGCATCATTCAGGTCGATTGAGACAGAATTTGAGCGTAATCGTGATTATAAATCGATATGTATGTTTCTCCCATGTTCACGGCTGAACGGTTTAAATCAACGTCATCTGTGGAAATTTGAACGTTGTCCCATCTGCCAGGCCTGGGGCACAAGATGTCGTAAGTACCACTTAAAACATAGACCGATCTGTGGATGCAAACCAAAAAAGGATGTGACGAGTGTATGCTCTTCAATCCGGCATCATTTTCACCAAGGAAGCTTGTTTGCCGCATGCCGTCGACTTGCGCTGGGGCAAAAACAAAGCAAACAAAACACACTGATTCAGCGGCTTCCAAAGAGAACTGCGTCCCTCAGTGAAAGCATTGATAACGGAGGGGCATTGTGGGGACTGGAGGCTTGTGAGGAGATTTCGATTGCAGGCGTTATATTCTACCACCTCGTCGCTTTTTTGACTTCGTTTTCTATACCTCTTGTAGTTTCAGTGCCCTTCCTGTCATTGTTCTGGGTCCCACTGGTGACAGAATTGACTCCACACAGGAAGACTGATTGAATAGAGGCAGAGTATGGTCAGTGGCCGAAACCATGGCTTGTTCCTGTCCGCTCAAAGTCTTAGAGATGCGCGCCATAACTTTACCACAAACGCAATATACTTGCGTGAAGGGCTGTGCTGTCTTTTTTTAAAAGAGAGCGGGATCTTTAAGATACGGGATTAAGCGTATAGGGCGGGGCATAGAATTAGTGATATGACACTGTTTACATTGATTAATCTGGGTTTCAGTGACTGGAGCGGCCGCGATGATAAGGTATCGAGATAGGTGTTGATAGGTTTTGAGTACAGAGCTAGAGTGACAAGCCAGTGTATACCATATAAAGTTTGTAGTGAGCTGTCACTGCTGGGGAAAGTATGATGGTGATTTAGAGCTCGTGTATCGCGGGAATTATACGTGGTTTCGTGGCCAGATGCATACGGAGACGGCGTGCGACACTCCTCACAGTATTAACTTAGCACAGCTCTTTCCCTCGCTTGGAGCAGTAGCTATCATATAGCCTAGGTTTTCGTCAGGTTTCCTATGATTTCATTCGCGCACAATGTTGCGCAGGCAGAAGTGTGATCATACCGAGCGCCCGGCCTAGATATCATGAGAAGCCCAACGCTTCCCATTTGCATTATAGCACAACTCGGGAGTATATCTACTGCAACCTCAGCTCATTAGTAAACCTTATCCGCGCTTCTCACCGCAAGCAAGGTTTGAGTGTCAAGCCTGACCCCTCTCCACTCACATCTCCGAATACTTAAACACTACCTAGGTACCCTAACTCCATGCCTCCCCTTCAACTAGTCTTTGAAGAAGACATGTCAGGCGTCGACGTCAACATGTCTTTCACGCAGACCGCCCCAGACCACCGCCTATTTCACCCAACCACTGGGGCAGCCCACGACACGGCCCACGAGCAAATGAAGTTCTACGAAACTGCTAACGAAGCGTACGTCAAGCGCCCTCAACCATTTCCCGTAACATCCGACCGTGCCCGCCCGCCGCCAGAGTCCGCAACACACGTGCCGTCGAATTTCGGCTGGAAGTGGAATGCGGTGGATGTTAGGGGCGTGGCTTGGGAGGGCTGGCAGTGGGATGTTATCGATCGGGAGGAAAACATCTACCCGGATCTCTCGTTGCTGGATGCATCGGCGGAGACGCGTGTATTTAAGATGGCATCTGGAGGGGAGGCGCAGGTGCTGAGGAAGCAGGCTGCGCGGGGAATAGGTGCGGGTGGACATGGTGCTTCGCCGTCGTCTACCCAGACCTCTGGCACTCATCCAAAGCGGAAACACGTCGAATTATCTTCCTCCACTTCGACACACGTTCCGGTGAAGAAGCAGAAGACAGAAATACTGCCAATGGATACTGCGTCGTCGGATGTGTACTACCCGGAACTCCCACAACTCGACCCTTCCCCTTCGCCTGGAGCTAGCTTCTCTACAATTCAAAACGAAGCCATTTCCGAAGTCGCCGGCTCAAGCTTTTCGACAATCCCGGATGAATTTCCTCCTCAACTCGCCCACTCAAGCTTCTCGACAACCCGAGACGAGCACATGTCTGAGGTAGAAGACGATCCAAACTTCGATCCCTGGGGCGGCTTCGACGAATTTAGGACGCCAAAGTGGGTAGAAGCGCCGTTGAGTTGGAAGCGTGCTACGTTCCCGCTGCGATATCCTTCACTTCAGGTACCTGCGCTGGAGACGGTGCCGGAGGTAGAGTCAGAACTAGAAGTATAGCTTACACGCGCGGGCTAGATACTCCCATATGAAGGCAATGATATGAGTTCTGGCGTGTAAAATGGAGTGAAGGGTTGCTGAGAGGGTAGAGATGGCGTGATAAAGCCGAGATGAAGTAGACAAGCGAGATCGTCACGGATACGCATGATTAGATTTCAATTCCACTGATATTTGGCATAGTCAATTCGGTTGATTCCCGTTTCCGGAAGCAGCAGTGCACGTGATTTAGCTGGGTCACTCCAAGGTTGTTTTATGAATCGAATGCTAAGATCACATGCGCGGAATCAATCGTAAATACGCTCTATGTGCAATTTGGAAGTATATTACATTGAAAGATTTGTTAGGGAAATGACTGGTATACCCTATGAGAACTCATCTTCCTGCTTGCGAGTTTTCGAAAACGCATTGGGATATATAAACGAAAGGCAAATGCAACACGTCAAATTCTTCAAGCTTTGAGCTCGTTAGGTTCCGCAGCAGCTTCGTCACTGCTTCGGTGGCCGTTGTGCTTAGCTCCAGTGATGCTCTCCTGGCCCATATCCCAGTCCATGGCCAAGTCCTCAAGGGTGCGGCGTTTGGTCTCAGGAATCAGGAGAGTGGTGAAAATACCAGCAAACATGAAGGCGGAGAAGATCTGCATGACGTGGTTGAGCCATGGGCTGGCGTTGTCCTTTGTAGCGCCGCGGGTACGGAGGGGGGCGATAGCGCCCTGAGCGATGATGGAACCAATCTTGCCAGAACCGGCAGAGATACCGTGGGAGGTTGAGCGGTAGCGGGTTGGGAAACACTCGCCAGGCACAATGAAGGTGGTGGTGTTGGGTCCCCAGTTGAAGAACAGCTGAATCAAGACGTAGATTGCCATCATGCCGTGGCCGCTGATGTGGTGGTACGCGAAACCCCAGACCAAGAAGAGGATGGTCAAGAAGACGAATCCAATCAGTTGGAGAGGCTTGCGGCCGACAGTATCGATGGTGGCAACGGCGAGCCAGTAACCAGGAATGGCACCGGCGCAGATCAAAATACAGTTACCAGCTGCAAGGTTGTAGAGCTTGTGGTAGACCGTGGCACCACCTCCGTAGCCAATAGCCTGGAGAACAGTGGTGCTGTTGAGGCCGAGACCGTAGAAAGCGACATCGAGGAGCAACCACGACATGGCAGTTCCGAACAGAATCTTGCCGTTCTTGAGCTTGCCGTAGAAGCGGAAGAAGTCGGACCAGGAAGCCACAGGGACCTCGAGCTGCTGGACTGATTGACGACGAGCAGCGACTTGGAGAGCCTCGTCAGGGTGACCTTCACCCTTCTGCCCGGAGATGTAATGCTTAACGTCCTCGTTCGCCTTCTCGACGTCACGAGCAACGTCGAAAGTATAACGTGGAGTCTCGGGAATGGTGAGGCGGAAGTAGAGGGCTATGCACGCGGGAACGATGCCAATACCGATCAGGGCACGCCACATCTTGTCGACAGCAATCTGGCAGTCGCCAGTGCACTTTCCGTAGGCTGTGGCTTGGTTGAGCTTGCCCTTGAAGCCAGTGACGAGGCAGACCATGACGACAGCTCCACCAAGCTGGCCGAAACCCTGCATGGCGAACACGGCGCCCATCATAGCGCCACGCCACTTGGTGGTAGCGAACTCAGAGGTGATGATGGAGGAAAGAGGGTAGTCACCGCCAATTCCTGCAATCTATTAGTGTACGGAATGGCTAACCAGTTGAGGTTGACATACCAATACCCATGAGAACACGCCAGAAGATGATGAGTCCAACGACTGAAGTACCGGGACCAGGGCCAACCAGGGACTGAGCAAGAGTTGCAACGATGATGAGGATCAGCTCAAGACCGTACATCTTCTTGCGGCCAACGATATCAGCAAGCGCACCGAATCCGACCTGACCAATAACGGTACCAGCCGAGGTGGAAAGCTTGATTGCAGTGTCTTGTGGTGTTGTAAGGGCGCCCTTGTGATACACGATACCCAACATGATGGTCAGGAGCGACACGCAGAAAATGTCGTACGAATCTGTAAAGAAACCGGTGCCAGCGACTAGAATGGCCCGAATATGGTACCAGCCGAAGGGCGCCTTGTCGATCTCCGCGAGCGCAAGACGGCGGCGCTCATTTGGGTCTTCGATGTGGGCGAAGTCCTGTCGCAATCAGCATACTGCGCATACCTGAGCCTCGTTAAAATGCTTACATTGTTGAAGTTGTGGAAGGCACTGTTGCCTCCGGCGGTCTTGTTAGCAGCAGCCATGACGAAGCTTTGCCGAGACAGTGCCTAGAAAGTCAAGAATTTAGGCGAGGCTTGATTGTCTTGATGGACAAAGGAAAGCCGGGGGCACTTTGGAAGTTATATACCGAGCATGCATGCCCAAGCGCACATGCTTACTGCGATGCTTCTTACCTCTGTTACGGTAGCCAATAGCGATGGCCGCTCGACGCACGCAGCTAGAATTTGGAGCGGGCTCGCCGTGGATACCTGCTCATACGAAAAACAAACGCGGATCCACTTACCAGTGAACAGCAGCATCAGTCGCAAGCCCAGGCCGCCACAGTGATTCTTAGTTGCTTGCGGTCGCGGAGCCGTCATCCTCTTTAGGCGCGTGGGGCAGGTGTGGTGAAGTTGGGGTGTTTAGGGGCTGTCACCCCCAGTTTCAGCCAATGAAAGCCCCACGTGGTGCGCTAACAGGACGCTACGATTACGTCTGGAACATCTTCTTTCAACAACACACCGCCTGAGATGGCATGGTTCGACGCTTTTTCGTCTTGTCTAGAAGCTTGAGTTGCTTGCATTGGCTTGGTATGATATTGTGGCTTGTATATCATTCGACTGATGAAAAACACTGATACGCTACCTTCGAGAAGCTGATCCTTGCGTCTCAAGTCCAGTGACGTTAATGGCAGCATGGTGGCTTCGTTGCATCGGAGCTGTTCCTGTGGCTCGGTGATATGGCAAGGCAGACTGATCCGATCCTCACCGAAGGCCTACTGTCTCATCCGCAACGCAGCTTTTGGCCCTGTGTCGGTATGTTCGGTCCCGTCGTACCGCCAGTCTGGTCCAGTCTAATTGCTTACCTCCCATCCATTGGACGGAGTTGCCGCAAAATGAAGGATCATCGTGGCATTGCTGCTGGAGACTGTCTGTCATCTCCATCGATTGGGTGGGCCTAAGATTCACATCGAAACTGCAATTGCCTGCAAATGAAGATGGCTAGCTCCATGCGGGTAAGGGCCTCGATGAACATGCTACTCGTCTGTCCATGGCTTGCTCAACTTGGCGATCAATGATTTGGACCCATGACCTGAAGTCTGTCCGACTACCAGATTCGACAAGCAATCCTTTCAATTTTCGGTTCGAGACCTCAAATTATCACCAATTATTGCACGACCTCCAGGATCCAATCAAATATCCCTGGTAGTGGAGATTCCTAGTGCACTGCAGGGCACGATTACGGTTCCGACCACCAGGTCTCGCGGGTACTGCGATCGACCTCGGCTTGAGAATTCCGTCGCATGCAACATCAAGCTTCATCAATGTCCGCGCCAGTCACGTCTGGCCCACCTCGCACGTTGGAGTAGATCACTGATAAGGGACATCCAAATACCATCACTATGATGCTTGAAGATCCCCAGATCTCCAGATCTTCTTAGGCGCAGATCATGTCATACTGCCACTACACTGGCGCCCCAACTACGGCTGATCGACTCTTACCGGCCTTTATCCGGATCACACATCGATCGTCAGCAACGTACCGCCATCGAGCTTATACATTACAGTTACGACAACCAGGACGTCTTACGATGTGTTAGATTTCGTGGAGTTTGACCTAGTTCACCGATACATTATCACGTTTTGTGTGTCATGCCGTATGGTTCAACACTAACTAAATGGTGTTGCCTGCACCTACCATTTCATTTGCAGTCTCGTTCGATACCAGTACAGACTAAGAACAATTTTGCATGTCAACCCCGTTTATGTCCGGGCTGTAGGACTTTCGACCTCGATGAAGAGCACAATGGCGAGCATGATGATAACACAAAAGGCTAAGACGGGGCAGCAGAAGGCAACTCTTCTAAGCATTAGCAACTTCAATACTGCTCGCATACCACCTATTCCAGACACACGCAGTCATTTCAAAGCGTTGGAGGTGTCAAGAAGAAGTCAAAATATATACAACTAAACTCTATCACTCTAACAAAACGAGTACCACCAGTCGATATCCTCAGCCTGAGCTTCTCGCCTAAGCATACGTAGGTTTCAAGCTTGCATCGGCGTTCTTCACCAACATCTGCACGTACGAGTCGAACCACGCACCTGCCGCTGGCGCTCCCTCAAGACCACAGGCTCCATCGCTCTCGCCACCGGGCTTGATCCACACAATGCTGTCAATGTGCGTGTTGTTTGTCTTGCTTCCTGGTACTGGCCCGAAACCTGATGGCTCGACGTTGCACCACTCACCCCACTCAGCCCTCGCGCCGGGCTGTGCTACACGACCCTGGTCGATGATGAAGTTTGATGGCATGCCCTCAGCCTCGAGGTAGGCTCCGAGGGAAGTAGCGTAGTGCGACTCGTCCCATGAAGGAGAGTATTCAGTGTAGTTCTCGCGCACGACAGCGTTGGCAGCGTTGTAGTTGGACACGTTGGTCGAGTAACCCCTGATCTTGGCAAGCGGGTTGATCTTCTTCGCCATCTCAACAACCTTTGCGAAGATCTGCGCAGTCGGCTTCAAGTTGTCTGCCCAGCCGAGCCAGCCTCCGTGAGCGGCATCCAGGTACAGGCTCACATTGGGGAATTGCAGCTTGGCAATGGCGTAGGCGATGCCTTGCTCGTAGACAGGCGTGGCGGTTGCGCAGAAGGGAACGCCTTGGTTGGTGATGGCGTTGCCAAGAGAGTCGGGCTCCAGAACGATGGCGAAGTCGAGGTCAGGAGCGGAAGAGACGGCTTTCGCATAGGCGTCGACGAACTCTTTCTTGTAGATCTCGAGGCCGTTCTTGGCGATGCTCAATTCTCCGGCTGATTCACCGGCAGAGCAATCTCTGTCGGGGAGGTTGTAGAGGACTAGGCCGACGATGACGCGCTTGTTTCCTTTGCGCTGGGAGCGAGCCTCCTTGATGACATCGTAGATGGTGGAGACGAGAGCCCGAGTTGTCACCCAGTGGAATGTCGAGATGCTCTTCTGGACGGTACGCGTCTTTGCGGCATTAAGCGTGTCATTCTGCGCCTTGAAAGAAGCAATGGTCTGGTCGAGCTTCTTGCTGTAAGACTGCACAACATAACGATCCTTTCCAGGCCATGGGTTGGAGGTTTTGTTGCTAGGCACTGGCATGGGCATCGGTGGTTTTGGTGCACCAGGTTGCATTGGGGGATGCGCCGATACAGCGCCAGCAAGGGCCGCCGTGGCCAAAACGAACTGAGTGAGTTGCACCATTTTGAAGAGACTTGGAGAGAATAGAACGAGTGATGCTGAGCTGTCTGAAACAAACATCCAGGTACCTCAGGACCTTAAGTACTCTTCCGCTAAGCTCTTTACCCTGCAACTCGACAGAACGCATGCAATCATGTGCTATGCTTCCAAGGTCTGCTTGAATCCATCTTCTTCCCGCGGACCCATTGTCAATCCTCATCTCCTGTCCACAAACGGTACCGTCGGCCCGCCATTCTCGGCCAATCCCACCCCAGACCTCAGCGGCAAGGGTCTCTCGGATGCCTCTTTCCCCATATCGCAGCACAGTCCACCACGTCCCGCAAGCAACGGCCCAAAAAAAGCTCTACCATTCCCCATCGAACGCAAGTTCGCCTCCAGCAGAATAAAGTGCCACGCAGTTGTGAGATTAGCCAAGAGCACAGATGGTGGGTAAGTCCTGCTTGTCTTAATCTAATCGTGCAGTTTACCCGGATCCATACCCCAGTCCGCTTTCCCCAGATCTGTGGTTCCGCAGATGCACGACGCGCTTTTATTGGCGCAGCGGTCTCGGCTGGTGTGGTGTATATTGCACTTGAGTAGGGTGCGAATCTCGCTTTGCAGCAGGTTATGCATGTGTAATGTATGGAAGATTTGAAGGGGGCTTCTAGCGCAACATGTAGCGCGCGACCTGAGGCTGAGGTCGAGAGGCGTGCATTGGGGATAAAGGCGTGCTGAGGGCATGGTGCATTAGGTGATCGTGCCGCAGTTTGGAAGTGCAGATCGGGAGTAATCGTCTTCCGTATTCAATCTACACAACTCGTTCAAGAACGTAGCGAGTTCAGAAGAAATTCGGTAACGACTTCAGGTACAGTTGCAAGTACTCTGGATGTTTGTGTGACGGTCCTTCCATTTTGGCTACTTGGGGCAGGTCAATCACGCGCCGCAGCGCCCGTGCTGCGGCTCAGTTTAGTTCAGTTGACGCTTCTGTCATATACGTAACCGGGTCGTTGTCCTACAAGCGTTAGAGCGCGATAATGTGCTCATCGTAGACTAGAGAATTGGACATGCAAGTCGCCATAAAATAGACAACCGAGTAGCGCCAGACTTTCGTTAGCGGGGCATGACTCGCACACCAACAATTGACAAGACCGCGCCAAGGACTGCGTGCGCTCATGCTTGACCCCACACACGTGTCTACCACCACCCAAATACTTCCTCTACAGTCTCAAAATCATGACTACTTGACACAAGTCAGTATGCCTGTCTTGGAGATTACTCAGCTTTGTCTGAAAGGGCTCCCCGCCAACGACCCCTCACTGCTCCAGAACCTGTCAGCTGTGCGAGCACAACTGCAGACCAAGTCTCAATTCTACACATGTATCGAAGACCCCACCAAACTTTATGTCCTTGGCATATGGCGAGATATAAAGCAACATTCTGACTTCCTTGCTTCTCCTGGGCGAGACGAGATCTTAGGACCTCAGGAAGACATGCTTGACTTTGAGTGGACGGTGCACATTGAAGTAGAAGGCATGGATGCGTTGCCGCTAGATGCTCCAGTATTGGCTATTGAGAGATTGGTCGCTAAGGATGGCGTGGTTGTATTTGAACAGGCCGCGGAGAGCTACGTGCAACGACTACAAGAGAACACCCTGTTCAAAATTTTGTACAATCAGCGCTGCGATACAGCATCGCCGAGAGCTGAGACAGTCTTCTTGACTGGATGGGAGACTGTGGAAGATCATTTCAGCTTCTCGAAGAGGCTGCAAGATCGCAACGACGTCGAGGCTTCCGGCATGGTGGAACAGCTACTCTTGCACCATGCTAAGAATCTCGAGCGGAACGATGTTCAACCGGTTTTGAATTGAGTAGCATATGTCATGCACGCACTGCTCAGCTCCAACCTTCTATCGTTCATCCAGAGAAATTCCACTGTCCGACCGTCAGTATATCTTTCGACACGAACGAGCCCTACAGCTCATCATGCCCATCTTCTTCATCTACATCCTCCGCCGCATCTCCAAACGTCTGTCCCGCACTCGCCTTTCCCCGCAGAATCGTCATCAACATCTCCTCCACCACCGTGCCGTCAATCTTCTTGCCCTGCGCATACTTGAAGATCTGATCGTTCATCGGCGCGTGTGCGACCAACGCTTGCTCGCCAGTTATCTCCGTTGCGAAGTTCGCCGGCATATCGGGATATTGGGCCAAGTCGACTATGGCGAAGGTAACGTGACTTTGTAACTTCTTGGCGATGGGGGTGAGTTCGTGGCGGATGGGAACGGTGTCAGTGGTGCCCATGAAGATGTAGACGGTGAGTTTGTCGCGCTGCATGAATGTTGACAGCTCTTTCTCGCTGAAGTCTTTGATGACACTGTTCTTGGCTGCGAGGAGGAAGGCTTCGATGTTCTCCTCAGTGAACGGTCCATTTAACGACAGATTATCATTGTCGTTGTTCCGGTAACAGATAATTGATGGAACTTTGACGCCTTCTTTCTCCGCCATGGCTGAATCAGTCGAATAGCCAAACACGAATTCTGTATGGCTACTCTCCGCGACAGATTCGTAAGTGGCTAGATTTCCTTTATCTGATGGGCTCAAAAAGGCAATAAATACGATATTGTCGACACGCCGGAAGTCCTTATCTTCAGGGCCGAGTTTCGTCAAGACTGGCAGCTCACGCCTTTTGATGAAAGATTTCAGCGCCTTCACGGTTCTCGGGCCTCGGTATCGTGTCTCTTCCATCTCCTCATCATTCTTCTTGCGCTCCAAGAGGCGGAAGGTAGGAAATGAGTTTACGTTGTAGTCCTGGCATAGTGCGATCCCGATGTGGCAATCCATAGTTACAAACGGCGTCGAGACATTTTCCGCGGCTTTTGTGAATATGTCGTTCAGCGGAGCGATTGAATCCAAGGCTGTTGATGTGAACGATACGAAAACCCTCTCATTTTCTTTGAGTAAGTCGTTGAATTGGAATTCGGAGGGATATTCGATGAGTTTTGCAGATGCTAGAGCTGGCAAGCAGCTTAACAGTGTGGTGGTCCGCATCACGAAGAATGGAAATTGAGGAGTCGTGGAAGGCAGGATACGTCTGACAGACGATATAAATCTCGGCTTGTTCGCGGAAAAATGTCGCGTTCTTCGATGAAGATCAGGTACGATGTGCACGTGTCCGAAGCGTTGTCGAACTCGCCATGTTTCAGATTCATCACCCTGCGCCCAGATCTAACACATTCGCCTACAGATCTTGACAAGGCTCATATCGATTTGCGACGCGCAGTCCATGATGTTGAGTTCAACTCGCGCGATACTTCAGCAATTCGACTCCCGCGAATTTAGTCCTCAACAGCCACCATGTTCGCATGCGCGTTCTCCATCACGGCACTAGCAGCACTAGCTTCAGCGACTACATCACCACATAACTCGTCATGTCCAGAACATCTCTACAAAACTTACGTCTTCTCTACCGATCCGCTCGTGATCTATATACCCAACTTCATCACACCCGAAGAGTCCGAACACGTCCAAGCCATCTCCGCCGGCAAATTCACCTCCTCTCAAATCGCCGACAGCAGCGGCCAACAACACCTCGCCAGCACACGCAAGTCCCAATCAACATCGCTAGAAAGTGACGATGTGGTCCGCTGCATCGAGCAACGCGCCCTAGAATTCCAAGGCTTCGACACAAAGCGCGAAAGCCTCGAACCACTTCAATTGGTGAAATATGGCGAGTCGCAGGAATACCACTCGCATACGGACTGGTTCACTTCTCCGGCCCAAACTACCGCCGAGTATGGTGGGAACCGACAGTCTTCCTTTTTCGTTTACATTCATGCATCTGATGATATTGTTGGAGGTGGGACGCAGTTTCCTCTTCTTGATGCGCCTAAGGATGAGCGGTGGTGCGCGTATGTCAATTGCGACGCGGAACTTAAGGACGGAGTGGTATTCAGACCGGTGCAGGGGAATGCGGTGTTTTGGCGGAACATGAAGGATGGTGGGAAGGGATTAGTTGGGGATCGGAGAACGGTGCATGCAGGTTTGCCGGTGCAGAGAGGGAGTAAGATAGGGATGAATGTTTGGACGAGAGAGGGAGAGTTGGACGAGAAGTTCAGAGTGGCGGCCTAGAAATGAGATCTCATGGTGATGAGGTGTGATCGTGTCAGCTGTACTTTTCTGGGGTATGATGCCGGGTTTTGTTTGCGAATATTAAGCGTCTTGAATAACAACCGCTTGCCTGAGCGCTCATGTGCCTCTATATAAGGGTCGCCTCTAAGGTTCGTTGTGCTGCACTCAACCTTCCTTCAACAAAGTGGAACTGACAATGGTGTTCCTTCCAAATTGTTCTGACCTTTATGTCCAAGTTCTTTGCAGTGGGAGAAAACTTGAAGAATATCGCAACGCTAATGAACAGGACCAAGACAATTCTCTGACACGTTACGTCAAGGCAGAATCTGGTGCCCGGTATGAAATTCGCTTCGAGATGACTCATGACCATCACTTCGTTCACGGCGGTGTCCTTGCTACACTGCATATCGATGGTATTTTCATACAACAACAAGTTATGCGTGCACAGGATGTCCTTGGTGGCATAATCTGGCGTTGCTACATGAGCGGATCTACAGCTTACGTTGATGGTACGCATATGGAACGACCGTTCCGCTTCAGTCAGCTCCTTGAAGGTAAGCGCAGCCTCTGTCCTTCTCCGGTTGCATTTACACTAATAGCTTGTAGAAAGCGACTTGCTCAATGAGGACACAACTACAAGCATTGAAATGGCCCGAAGCATTTTGGTACGATTCTACGAAGTGACTAACTTTCGCCTGGCTCCACTTGCTGAGCAAGATTTCCTCGCCCTACCTGATCATAACACAGTACCGAAAAAGGTCCTGAAAGGAGCCTCATTGTCCCACTTGACGAGGTTCGGATTCACTATCAAAGCCTAGTTACGCCATTTGTGCTACTTCATCAGCAGTCTGGACTCAGCACGTTTGGCACCACAGCACAACGACCGGGAGAAGGCGTACTGCGACTTTGTCGGTGGCGAACAAAGCCGCCCTTTTGCGGAGGTACGTTTCAAGTATCGATCTCTAGGTATGAGCCGCAGGTCCATTTTCCGACACATCGACACTGACATGATTCTGCTAGACGTTTTGAAGACTCTCGATCTCCAGCCGCGAACCGGACTAGGCAAGCAACTTGTAAAAGCAGAAAATGATGCTGCCAAGATCATCAAGAAAGAGGAGGACATTGAGGACCATGATCAGCTACACTTCCAAGCCAAAAAGGAGCCGGTCGATGAGAACTTGCAAACCGGAGCGAAGACCACCGAAGATGATCCTCGCATCAAGAAACATCAAAGAGGAGCCTGCCGATGAGCACATGTATGTCAAAGCGGAGCGTGCGGAAGACGACGTTCGGGTCAAAGAGGAGCCTCTTAAGGAAGATGCTCACATCTAGGAGGTACCTGTCGGTGACAGCATGCGTGTCGTAGAGGGAGAGTAAGAAATGCTGGGTGTGTTCCCAGATGTTCTACGCGCATAACCGAAGGACATCAATGAGCGGGCCCTGCAAGGAAGGGAAGTGGAATGTATTGCAAAGCGTTGGTAGTTGATGTTCTCAAGATCCTTAGAAGTGTCGTCAAATATCACTATTGTAGTATCATAGAACAATCATAGCAACTCCAGCTGCAAACGAGGCTATGGCCATGCTCCAAATCGAGATGGCAGACACAAAAGAAGCTGAAGACGGCGCGACTTTCTGCGATACATCAGACTGGCCAGATGCAGTTGCTGTGCACTGCTCGCCGCATTCATAGCCATTTGGACAACAGTTTCCACCGCGATTCGCAGCACAGCTGTACCAAGCACTCGGACAAGAGCCACCTTGCGGTGCTGCTGTCGTAGCCACGCTTGCGCCGGTAGGAGCAACAATGACCACGCCGTTTGAGTTTATGATTGTTGAGGAGGGTGGTAGCGCACAGCTTCCAGTGGTTTGGCAGTCGCGACCAACTCTACAGCATCCAGACGGGTAATAAGCGCTGCAAACATAGAAGCCATTGGGGCAAACATTGTCTGGGGAAGATGCTGAAGCTGTGGCTGAGCCACTCGTGGGCCTCACTGGTGCCAAAGGTGCCTGAGTGCTGCTTGGAGTATCGCCGAGACACGAAGCGCCAGAAGCACATGTTCTCCCATCTTGACAGCAGCCTCCGCCTAGACTAGCTGCGCAAGAGAAATACCCGGTCGAACATGTGTATGCAGATGTTGAAGAAGGTGTAGGCGTGGGTGTAGGAGTCGTGGACGTTGTCGTCGGTACGATGATTACTGCGGTGGAAGATGGCGGCGGCGGCGGAGAAGAGGAGGGTTCAACATAAGTGATCGAAGTGCCTACGGCAGCGCCTGGTAGAGTCAGTCTCTTGTCCATACCACCAAATATGATTCAAACTTACAGCCTATGCCTTCACACCTGAAGCCAGGTAAGCAACACCCTCCATTTGGTGCATCCGGACATGAAGAGAATCCGTTGCTTGTGTCGCAGCTGATGCTGCCTGCACACTTTTGTCCATCAGGACAGCATCCGACCGACCCGACCCCTGGACTATCATTCACACGTATGCATGCACTTCCATTATCGCAGCAAACGTCTGGCGCGCCAATTGAGGAGCAGCTGTTCGTTCCCGAAGGACACGCGAATTGCCTTTTCGCTAGCACTGCTCGTATTCGCATTCGAGAGAAAAAGTCGTCTTCGGCAAGTGGTCTTAAGGGCGATCGTGCTTCGCATGTATCGTTTCCATATGTGCTGAGATCTGACCTCCTTTCTGGGTCGGAAGCAAATATCCAATTGTCCAGCATGAACATCTCTCCCTCGTCCACACTCATTTTCTTCACTCCAATAGGTCTTTCATGCTTCAGCCTCTCTGCAATGTGTATCCCTCTTTTCACATGTATCTCGTCCTCTGGAAAGTATTTCAGATGTTTCGGAACGTTGTGCGGCCATTGTGGCTCAGCGCAAGATGCTGTCGCGCACAGCAGCAAGAGGACGGTCGAAGAGGGCAAGGATAGTAGATTCGCGTAATACATGGCGGTGTCTAAGAAATGCGTAAAGCAAACAAAGAATCCTAGATCTGAAGTCCGCAGCAGCTGAAGCACGTTGCCGATGAGGTGGCTGGTGGGACTCGAGATTCACGAATCAGGGCAGAAATGGCGAGGCTGGGATGCGCTGGCGCCTCACCGCCGGTATGGCAACAGGGGACATCCTTTTGCAAGATGCGACTACAAGTCAGAAAATATCTCTTTTGAGTCGCATTGCTGAGAAACAGACTCGAGATAATCTGGAGATGCAAGGGTAACAGCTGAATGCTCCTGCATGCAGGGCTTCCGTCGGCTCCAGCGGAGGTCCCGATCGTTCCGAAGATCGAGCCTCCCGCGTCTCAACCTCGTACAACAGCAACGCTTTCCTATCATCCAAGCCTTGTACGCTGCCACAATGTCCACAGGTTCCGGATTTTGGCTAGCCTCGTGAAGGTGAAGTGATCATCATGACCTCAAAAGCTCACGACAAACGCTGCTAGGTCCATCAGTCATATCCCAAAGGCCTCCAATGGCTCAGAACGGCTTCCATCCCACGTCGTTGCATGATAGTCCCGGGCTTTTGGCCACGGACTCTTCTTGACGAGAATCTCCATAACAACTTTTGTTTGCTTCATATTGGCTTCATACACTCACATGCAGTCTTTCATCGAGACGTATATCTGTTTCAATCGAGGAGCGAGATGGTGGCAGAGGCGAAGGTGAAGCGCGCGCAGCAGAATCGGAGCTAGCCACACATGATGTGCTTGTTTGCCCTCCTTCAACTCTCTGCCACAAGAAACTGCTACTGTCCACTGGCCTTAGAACTGTCGACTATTGAGCTCAGAATACAAAGCCATGGAAAATGATATGGCTTCGCGCGACAGGCGCAGTTGCGACTCCATGTCAGTATTACCATACCTGAGTCGGCGACGCAAAATGCGAAATAGTGTGGGCAGTATCGCAGGAGTTTATTGGTGCCCCGCTTCTAAGATTGCCCGCTGGACTTGGTATCTACGTCTACAATCTAACGTTCGAGCATACCGCTGTCAAACTCGTGGCCCATGTCCATCGCAAGAGACCCAAGGGAGTCGTTGAGAGTCGAGCGCTTCTCCAGACTTGTCTCTAGATATGGACCGAAGTATGGCCAGTCTTGTTTTCTCAATGTGCTTTTTCACTCGCAGCACGCCCACATGCTTTCGGTACGCTCGCCATGGTGTCTTCGGGTTTTGGAGAAAAACGTGGCGAGCCAAGTGCAGCTCATCACACTTAGTTTTGACACCGTGAAGTCATTAACTACGAAGCCTAGAGGCCATAATAGTGAGATCAGCCGATATATCAACTTGTGTCAGGCAGACGCTTTCCCCTCACTACGTCTACGTAGAGCAACCGCTATACCACCAACCACGGTACCGAGTACCCCCGCCGCTCATTGAGGGTCTCCGGTATTGCTTTGGCGTATTGGTCGACACTTAGGTACTTGATTCGCAGATCAACCAGCGTTTCTAAACTAATCACTTCCAGGGATATTGAATCTTCTTTGACACAGCGGTCATCAACGAAGAGAACTATATGATAGTCGTGAGACGCCATGCGCAAGGCTTGATGCATATACCTGTATGTTTGATTGCAGAAAGCGGCCATCAGTGAAAAATGTCGAGCCGTGTTCTCTTCAGCCACTCAAAGATTGGTAGCAATATCAAGCACTTCCGCGGTTGTTAGCGTGAATGCAAATGTGGGGTATCTGCCGTATATTATTTGTTTCCCGAAACCTTTACTTCCGCGACGATCAACAACTTTGTCGCCCACAGGCGCTGTCAACCACCATGACTTCCCAGAGACTATCAGATTGCAGTGACCATCTGGAGACTATGTGAGTAGCTACTTTTAGGACATTAGACAGCGTTAACACAGCATACTAGCACGCAATTGAATCAAGAAATCTCTCCGTTTCTTCGTCTCCCGGCAGAACTACGACTTCTGATCTACTACTTCTTCTCCCGAATAGCCGCTGTCACCGTTGTCTCAGGCGCCGACCATATCGACAGCAGTAGAACGAGTTCTTCCCTAAGGCCCTATCACGATCTCGCTTTCTACCATACCTGCCGCCAGATTCGTCATGAACTACGACCCAGCCTGATTTCCCACATGGGATTTTACTTCGTCAAATCTCTGTCACCGCGTGTCGAGTTTCGGGGGAAAATCTTTGGTCCATGGCTCCTTATGGTGCCGAGAAAGCAGTTTGTGACTACTGTATGAGCCCAAGTAGTGTGTCTGAAAAGGAGTGGTGACAGACAAGGGCGAGGACGGTGCTCTCATTGGACGGACCTCACTGCGGGTCTTGAGCATCATCTTCACGCCTGAGACCAGCCTCGCTCGATAGAAATATAATTATAGCCTTAACGAGGCTTCAACTCGGAGATGAGAGTCCAGACTTCGGGGTATGGAGGGCGGTGCAACAGGCGAGCATGTAGGATATCAGCAGAATCCAGAAAACACGGTCATACACGACTTGTTCGAGCAAGACCCACCAAATGCGACCCATACCAGATCTTGAATTCACCACGTGAATTTGATTGCTCCGACAAGCTACCCTGCGCCTCTTTACTTTGCCAATTCTGTACTAAGCTTGTGCCGCAACTTCCGCCAACACACCTGAGCACGCTCACATCAACTCACGAAACGAAATTCTGACACGCTCAATGGTAGACACTATGGCCGGGCTTACTTATACATGGAATATGGATGAGCGCGACAAGATGTAAGTGAACCACCGGAAATCCACGATGTCCTTTCACTAACTGTGAACCAGCACATAGGCCAACACGCTCAACTCGCCACTGCTCCGCCTCCCAGCTGAACTGCGCAACCAGATTTACAGATACGCACTTGCAGGTGGCGTAGCCTTCATTCTGCCAAAGAAATTTAAATTCAAAGACAATCCACGCGCCCGCTTCTCAAAGAATGCATTCGGCCTCCGCTGTGTTTGCCGGCAACTTCGCGCCGAAGCACGCTCCATCTTCTACGATAGCTATACATTCGACCTGACGGGGTTCCATAACGGACATGATGCCACACGGGAGCTGGCATGGAAAGAGAGTTGCTTGATCAGCTCGGTGCGGATCAAAGAGAGAGAGGTCTTGGATATGGTGAAGTGGGGAATAGCCAAAGAGTCGCTACATAACCCGTCGTTATTCTGGCATGCTAGGCGGTCTTTGCCAGCTGTTCGGCGTGTTGAGTTCGATACGACTGAGAGGACGCAGACTGCATACATGGTTAGAGAGGCTCAGAAGAATTTGCGGATCGGGTTCGGCAAAGCAGACTTGGAAGTATGCATGAACGGTAAGACGATGTAGTTACTGCTGCACATACACACTGATTAAAGAGAAGCACGGTCATTGGCGCGCAAGAAATGAGATCTTTACTAATCATTCATGTACCATTTTGCACACCCATACTTTCTTCCGTGTCAAACTTTCCAGTTGTGCGGTTGATGGTGCAGTCATACACATTGGACAGGCCATGTTGTTACTCTCCGTTTCTCTCGGTGCTCAGGCATACTCAGATCCTGATCGCTCCTCAGTAGGCCTCAGCTTCCCATCCAAAGTCCTCGCTCTTGATCACTAGGCGTTTTTGAGCCTTGGCTATGATGGGTCCTAGTAGGTAGACAAGCCTGCAAGACTGGCAAATGTATTCCGTCGCTCCTCCAGACTTATGCGGAACCTCAATGTACTCAATTAGTTCGCTGAGTCGCTCGAAAGATACTCCTTCGGGCGCATCCTTGTGATGAAGGACGCGGTGGAGTATACCCGCTCGCTGAAGACCACGCGACAGAGAACCGAGCATCAAGGTGTTGCAGAGTTCGGAGCACCCCTCAAGGCCCGTGGTCAACCGAGTCATCAATGTACGCGTGTCTTACAATAGGGTACCGATGGCATTAGAGCGTATTTCGTTCAGCTTTTCTACGACGATTCATTAGCAGGGAATCATATAGTAGGCGATTGGCCTGCGTACCCTTCGTGTGCGAAGACAAAGGGAGACCTTGGAAGTTGATCTTCACTGGCGATCTGGTCATGGCGGCAACGGCCAAGGCTTTGAACATGGGCCAATTGTGGCACAAGTCTGCGAGTAGCAACCACCTCACAATGTCCGGGCCGTACTGATAGGAAGGTACGAGCTTCTTCAGCTGCGCCACCCAGGTGTTGTAGTATGACTTGAGTCCACCCTCCATCTTGAGATCGATGGAGCATTTTGTGATGCTGGCAAACGTTTCGAGTGTGACCTTTTGGGGTATCATATGTGCCTGCAAGTGTGCAGTATTCATGACAATACTCATGGCCGCTAACGAGAAACCCACAAGCTTATGATGATAACGTCCATCATCACCAATACATACTTCTGCGCTAAGTTTCGGTGTAAACATGTTCTCGAAGTAGGATGATACGGATCGAAGTTGGCGAGAAGAAACGAGGAACCGCGCTCCACTCGCATGTTGGCATTCTTCCGAGTTGTTGAGAGTGACAACGAAATCGCCGTCGGGTATGATGGCTATGAACTCGCTGTTGTCCCTCGTACTTGTCCGTTGGGCCAGAGCCATCTTCACGAGGTTGAAGATTTTCTCTGTGAGGACACAAATTGAGTTTGCGCAATCGGATTGTGTTGATACTCTTGCTCGCCAAGCCTGCTAGCGTCAACGTGATCTTACATTCACTTCAAGGCCAAAACATCGTCGTATGTGCATGATGTCTTCCGTCTTCCTAGGCAGTCCTCGTTGCTTTGTTTGCAATTTTTTGTCGGCGAAATATATGTCCCATTTCCAGTCAAGAGTTTAGGGCACGTCATAGGCTGAAATTGGTCGGAGCACTATGCTCTTGCTCCAAAAGCAGAAAACGATAATGTGTTGGAAGAAACGCAGAAAGATTGATGAGAGGGGGTGAGGTCATGACATGTAGGTGTTGGGTGTCGTCCATGCTCCGCATATGTATACATGCAGACAAATGCGCGAGTTGGCTATGTGGGAGCAAGAAAGAAAAAATTATATCTAAGAGAGACGAAGCAAGATGTGAGAAAGAGAAAGCTGCAAACCTAGCAGTGCGACTATGAGGTGCGTAATGATCGTAAATAGATGAGATATCAGCTGCTGACTGGGGCGGGGTTGACCATAGAACGTGGATTACATATGTCCATAGAAATGCAACCTGAACTTTGCATAGCAGCACAAGAGTAGTGAACCGCCAAAAGAAGGTCGAAGTGAAACAGTGCAGAACCTTGCTCTTTTGGGCGCGCTAACGACCGGAGCATCGCAACCAGTCTTTCCGCGTCCGTGTCTCCCCACCAATTCTCCGGTGCATATCCCGAAAACATAAGCGACAATGCTGCCGAGCTTGTTCAACAGCTCAGTAGGGTCAATGTGGGCTGTCCATGTTTCGAAACTGTCATCTCGAGAACTAGCGTTTCGAAACCTCCTTTCCCTCCAATCACGACTATTGTTTCATCCTCCGCCACCCACATTCAGGCAAGGCGTCAATGCCGTTTCTGGCACGACAGAGCGGGTACGCGGCGGAGATGCTTGACTGAGTTAGGCAGCGTGGGCGTGAAACTGTGATGCAAAAGAAAGGATTGCAGCATGACAACGCCCTTAGCGCCCGTTAGAAGTATATATCAAGAGCCTCAGGTTTCCAAACACTACCTTCTTTTTCGGATCAAATTTCTTGATCATTCCATTCGCTACAGACACAGGATGTCTCTTTCCACAATGAACTCTTTCGTCCTTTCAGCAAGCTTGCTTGCTTCCATGGCCTCGGCCTACACTCAAATCAATGTTGCATCGCCATTTATGCAGAAGAACATTGACCCCATCGTCTTTCCGGGCTCTTTCACCAAATCTCACTTGCACTCATTCTACGGCTCTGACGCTGTCACCGCGTCCACCAACACATCAGCCGTCTTACAAGGTGGCTGCACAGCTGCTGATAATCCCAATGATTTTTCCATCTATTGGGCGCCGACAGTTTTATCTACTGCAGATGGAGGCAAGACGTACGCCCCAGTCCCTGTCGCACGGTTCAGCGCATACTACAATCTCGGCGAAACACCAGCGGAAGTAGCCATCCCACAAGACTTGCAAATGGTCGCAGGCGATGCTTCAGCCGTGACCAAGGACAAGATGATCGCATCCGCACAGTCAGAATGGTTCTGTGAAAACGACCCAGCCAGCCCACTGGACGTCAATGGTTTTCCCAGCAAAAGCTGTAGCGCCCACCTCCAACAACTCCTCTACTTCCCCCAATGCGTGAACGAGAAGACCCTCGAGACGGGCTACAAGGACCGTCGCGGCGGCGCATGTCCGGCTGGAATGAAATCCATGCCTCAGCTGCGCTTCTCGATCCGCTATGACTTGCGCAAAGCCCTACCTAAGGGTTGGACTGGTACTGCACCCGTCAAGCTAGCTTGTGGGCCTGCGTGGTGCAGTCACGGTGACTTCATCAACGGCTGGACCCCTGAGTCGGCTACCAACATGATTGCCACGACCAAGGAGAAGCAAAAGTTCGCCCTTGTGACTGGCAAGGCGCAGAAGAAGGACTGCACGCCCAAGGACGCGGACCCGAAGAACGGTGTCAGCGACTATGCGGCCAGTGTCGCCGCAATGGGCAAGGCGGTCAAGCGTAGCTGGGAGGCGAGCAGGGTGGCGAGGTTCGTACAAAACTAGGCTTAGGGAGGATGGAAGGATTCTTTGTACATAGTTTTTGAACTTATCGGGTATTGCGGGATGATACCTGCATAATCGAACGATCACATACATACGCGTCACAATGTTCTTATATCCAATTGTTTGAATAGACTCTATCCCTTTCAGCATCTCGGCCGCACGTCAAGTGCTTACTGTCTGATACTTGAGCCCGTCATTCAAATCAGCACGCTCCGCTCTCCAGCGGTCGAAGAAGTAATTTGGCCGCGGAGTCCAGGGCCCCCCGTCCTTGCATTTGGGGAGCCAGACGCTCGCTTCCTTTACATATGTGCTAGACAACGGGCTAGCCAAAGCGTCTGGCCTCGCCGCATCCTTCTCACTCATCTCCGGAATCACATTCGTGTATCCTCCCTGGTTCATGTTCTTGATGATCCGGATGAACAGCTTGACGGAGATATCGCTACCTAGAGTCCACGAATGGTTCCAGTAGCCCATGATGTTGCCGAAGTTGGGGACCGAGGTGAGCATAGCGAAGCGCCAGAGGTACTGGTTAGACAGGTCGATAGGTTTTCCGTTGACGGAGACGTCCATGGCGCCGAAAAGTTGCATGCGCAAGCCAGTTGCCGTGACAATAATGTCAGCATCTAACGTCTCGCCAGAACTCAATTCGATGCCGGTCTTAGTAATGTGTTTGATGGTGTCAGTGACAATTTTTGCGCGGCCGCTCTCGAAGCACTTGAAGTAGTCGCCGTCAGGGCAGTAGCAAAGACGCTGTTGCCAAGGGTTGTAGCCAGGCTTGAGGTTCGGGTCCACGGGGAAGTCATCTGGCAGTTGTTTCTTGGCTTCTGAACGTAGCATGTTCGATGCGCGAGTCGGGAAGCGGATACAGAATTGGTAGAATAATACTGGCATGAGAACGTGTATGAAGCCTGTGAACAGCACAAGTTAGCGGAACACTTCTGAGACGGCCGAACACGAAAACCTACATGTCCACTTCATCATCAACCACGTTGGCATCAGTCGCTGGAACCAGCCTGCGTCCTCCGGCTTCATTTGTGGTACGGCCATGATGTAGCTCGGGCTCCTTTGAAGCTGTGTGACGGAAGCTGCTCCCTGGTTGATCAGTGCAGGCATGAGGGTAATTGCTGTTGCGCCAGAGCCAATCACCACAATCTTCTTGTTCCTACATTCCATGTCCTTAGGCCAGAATTGGGGATGTGTAACCTGGCCCTGAAAGTCTTGTAGGCCAGGAATGCGTGCTTCAGCGGGCTTTTGGTAGGAATAATACCCAGTCCCACAAATAAGCCACTTGGTCCAGTATGTCGCTCGCCTGGTCTCGCCATCCTCCGTTACATCCACCTCCAGTCTCCACCTCTGTTCCTGGTCGCTCCAGTCTGCTGCAACCACTTTCTGACCAAAGCGAAAGTACTTTTCGAGGTCGAACTCCTGCACCGTCGATCTTAAGTAAGCCATGATGCTCTGACCCTCAGCAATGGTGTTACTGCTTTTACATGGGTTGA